>Ga0316188_10001005_pt1 | contig 13171 bp, 12 predicted proteins | sample Phiworburrow1_MG_FD_204933 | JGI IMG/M metagenome (GOLD analysis project Ga0316188, IMG submission 204933) | Coastal sediment microbial communities from Maine, United States - Phippsburg worm burrow 1 | ecosystem: Environmental > Aquatic > Marine > Coastal > Sediment | place: USA: Maine...
TTCAACTATTTCTGATAATTGTAAAGAACCTGTAATTAAAACCATAGTTAATAGTGATAATCCTATCGAAAGTTCATAACTAATGGTTTGAACGCCGCTTCGCATAGCGCCAATCAAGGCAAATTTGTTATTACTTGCCCAACCTCCTAATAAAATACCAATAACACCTATTGATGAAATAGCAATTAAAAAGAAAAGTCCAATATTAATGTCAAATGCTTGAAATTCTTGTGTGAAAGGAAAAACCGACAATGCCATTAATGAAGATACAATAACAAAGTAAGGCGCTAAATTGTATAAAAATTTATCAGCTTTTACTGTGCCTGTTAACTCTTTTGAAACCAGTTTTAAAGCATCAGCCATTGTTTGCAATAATCCCCAAGGTCCAACTCTGTTTGGTCCTAAACGCAATTGAAACCATGCAGCAACTTTTCTTTCCAGCAAAACAAGATACAAACCAGCAACCGCAAATATGGCCAAGTAAATTAATGCGATGGTAACCATTGCCCCGATGTTCGCAGCACCTTCAGACATAAATCCTGAAAGTAATTCAGTAATGGTTTTTGTTATATTTAATGATATATTCATTGTATAAATTTTATCTGTCAATATCTGGAATTACAAGGTCTAAAGTTGCCATAGAAGCCACCAAATCTCCAATTTTACCACCTACTGCAATATGATTTAGCAAGGATAAGTTTGAAAAACCTGGAGAACGAAATTTCAATCGATACGGGTTTTTAGTTCCTGTACTCACAATGTACACCCCCAATTCGCCACGAGCTGTTTCAACTTTTTGGTAAAATTCACCTTTCGGTAATTTTATAACTGCATTTGTTGCGGTTTGATAATCGCCTTCAGGAATGTTATCAATCAACTGTTCTATAATAGACATAGATTCCCACATTTCCTGAATTCTAACTTGGTAACGCGCAAAACTATCGCCTTCGGTTTTTAAAACTTCGTTAAAAGTTACTTTATCTAAAGCGCTATACGGATGGTGTTTTCTAACATCACATGAATAGCCAGAACCACGTCCAACAGGACCTGATGCTCCAAATGAAATGGCATCTTCTTTGCTTAAAATACCTACACCTTTCATACGTTTTTGGAAAATGACGTTTCCAGTAAGTAAGGTATCATATTCTGGTAATTTCGTTTTGAAATGTGCAATAAATTCTTTGGTGCGTTTTACAAAATTCGGATGTATGTCAAACATCAAACCACCAGGAAGATTGTAGTTCATGGTTAAACGTGCACCACAAGTTTCTTCAAAAATATCGTTGATCATTTCACGGTCTCGAAAACCGTAAAAATAAGTAGTTAATGCACCAACATCCATCCCCATAACGCCCCACCATAAAGTGTGAGAGGCAATTCTGGTTAATTCTCCAATAATAGTTCTTATTACTTTTACACGTTCTGTAACTTCTAATTGAAGGGCATTTTCAACAGCTAAACAAACAGCTTCATTATTAATATGTGATGACAAATAATCCATTCTATCGGTTAAATGAACAATTTGTTGATAACTGTCTCGTTCACACATTTTTTCAATTGAACGGTGTATGTAACCTAAATCTGGTTCTACTTTTTTAATAATTTCCCCATCAATGGTTAACAATAAACGCAAAACACCGTGAGTTGCAGGGTGTTGGGGTCCCATGTTGATGAAATATTCTTCCGATTTTAGATTGCTATTTTTTATAGTTGTATCCATAATTATTTAATAACCATATTAATTTCATCTACATAATCTTTTCTAAGTGGAAATCCTTCCCATTCTTCAGTTAAAAACAAGCGTTTTAAATTGGGATGGTTATTAAATTTAATCCCGAAGAAATCAAACACTTCACGTTCGTGAAATTCTGCAGTTTTCCAAATATCACAAACGGAATCGAATGTTGGATTTTCTCTATCTTCTGTTGAAATTTTTACAACAATAATATGTCTGTGTTTGGTAGATTCTAAATGATAAACAACGCCAAGTTTTGGTTCCCAATCAATACCACTCAAGCAAAATAAATAATCGAAACTAGTTTCGATATTGCTTTTTAATTGAGACATCAATGTGTGTAATTGTTCGGGTTTTACTGTTATATTTAAGAACTGAGAGCCTTCTTCAGTAAATTCCAGTTCAGGAATCCAGCTGCTTATTAAATTTTGTAGTGCTTCGTTGGTCATAAATGCAGTTTTATTTACCTTCATCAAATCCATCAATAGGATTTACTTTATGTTTCATGTTTTCTGTTCTGATTTTATCCTGAAGCATTAACATGCCTTCTAACAGAGCTTCAGGGCGAGGTGGGCATCCTGGCACATAAACATCTACAGGAATTACGTGGTCAGCACCTTTTACTACTGAATAAGTGTTATAAAAGAATGGTCCGCCAGAAATGGCGCAAGCTCCCATTGCTATTACATATTTTGGCTCAGCCATTTGATCATATAAACGACGCAATACGGGTGCCATTTTATTAACTATGGTTCCAGCAATTATTATTAAATCTGCCTGACGAGGGGAAGGCCGTGCAACTTCAAAACCAAATCTTGAATAGTCATGACGTGCTGCTCCAGTTTGCATCATTTCAATGGCACAGCAACTGGTACCAAAATAAAGCGACCAAAGTGAATTTGATCGCCCCCAATTAATTATTTGATCTAATGAAGTAACAATTACGTTAGCTCCATTTCCTGCAGGAATGACTTTCCCAGGAAAGTCTGCAGGTACTTCAGGAACTTTAAAGTCAGGTTCCAATTCACTTATAAATCGTTTTTTGTCTATTCCCATTTTAATGCTCCTTTTTTCCAAGCGTACAATAAGCCCAATCCTAGTATGACTAAAAAGATGATGATTTCAATAAAAGCAACGCTTCCAACATCCTTAAAAACAACAGCCCAAGGAATTAAGAAAGCAACTTCAACATCAAAAATTAAAAATAAGATGGCAAATAGATAATAGCCAACTTTAAATTGAACCCAAGTTGGGCCAATTGTGGTCATACCACTTTCATAAGGTTCTCTTTTTTGTGGATTGTCTGATTTGTGTGAGATTAAATTCGATAAAAAATTTGCACCTGCAACTAAAACAATTCCAGCGAGTAGAAATACAATAATAGCTTCTGAACCCATTTTATACTCTTTTATTTTATTAGTCTACAAAAATAGTAGATTAATTGGTTTAATATGAATGATATTCATTTTTATTTAAATAACGAACCAAAAGTAAATGAATACTTTTGGTTCGCAAATGATAAAAATCAGTGATTTGTGAAATATTTGTTACTTAACAGTATAAGTTTCTCCTGAGAAGAATAGATCATCTGTTTTTTTGAATTTTGAATTGGCTTTTACCTGTTTTGTTAATGCATCTTCGCGTTCTTCAAGGGTAACATCATTAAAACGTCTAATAATTCCTGTTGCAACAGGATATTCTAATCTCACCAACATTTGATGCATTGTTGGGTCTTTTTCTTCAGCGTCATGAATTAAAAGATCTTCTTGTGTAACCCCATTTTCGCCAATGGTAACAACTTCTAATTTTAATTTATTAAGCACTAAACCTTTGTCGCGGTTTTTACCAAAAATCATTGGTTTTCCATGTTCCAAGAAAATTTGTTTGTCTTCTTTTACATTCTTATCTGTAATATTACTAAAGCAACCATCATTGAAAATCACACAGTTTTGTAAAACCTCAATAAGTGATGTTCCTTTAAATTTATGAGCGTCAATTAACATTTGTGTAATGTCTTTTGGTACATTACCGCCAATTCTTCCAAAGAAACGAGCTCCGGCGCCAAGTGCTAATTCTCCAGGAATAAAAGGAGGCTGCGTATTCCCATAAGGTGAAGATTTTGTTTTTTGACCAACCAACGAAGTAGGAGAGAACTGACCTTTAGTTAAACCGTATATTTCATTGTTAAAAAGTACAATGTTTAGATCTATATTTCTTCGTAATACATGAATAAAATGATTTCCACCAATAGCCATAGCGTCACCATCACCCGTCATTACCCAAACACTTAAATTTGGATTTGCTAATTTAACACCAGAAGCAATTCCTGGAGCTCTACCGTGAATAGTATGCATTCCATAGGTATTCATATAATATGGAAAGCGTGAAGAACACCCAATTCCAGATATAAAAACCACATCCTCTCTTTTGACACCCATTTCAGGCAATGCCTTTTGCATAGAGCGCAATATTACGTAGTCGTCGCAACCAGGGCACCAACGCACTTCTTGATCACTTGTAAAATCTTTGAAAGTATATTTTTGTTCTATTGTTGTTTCCATAATTAGTCTACTAATTTTTTAAATTCTGCTATTAGTTCATTGTTCCCAAATGGTAATCCTTGAATTTTATTAAATTGATGAATTTTGAAACCTTCAAAATTTATTCTTAAAATTTTAGCGAACTGTCCATTATTTAATTCACAAACAATAATTTTTTTGAATTTAGTTAATAGTTCTTCAGTGTTTTTTGGAAGTGGATTGATGTAGTTGAAATGTGCAAAACCTATATTTTTATAACCGTCTTCATTAATCTGTTTAACTGCAGAGTGCAATGATCCATAGGTTCCACCCCAACCAATAACCAATAAATCTCCTGTTTCAGCAAATTCAGTTTCAATATTTGGAATAAAATTTTGAACGCGATTAATTTTCTCAGCTCTAATTTTAGTCATTTTTTCATGATTTTCAGGAGCTTGAGAAACATTCCCTGTAATGCTATCTTTTTCTAGTCCACCAATTCTATGCTCCAAACCTGCTGTACCTGGAATGGCCCAATTACGTGCTAAAGTTGCTTCATCTCTTTCATATGGATGAAATTCCTCAGATGCATTTTTAGAAATTCTATTTTTAATTTCAGGTAAATCATTCAAGCTTTTTATTTTCCAAGGAGCTGATCCATTTGCAATATAACCATCAGTTAATAAAATTACAGGAGTCATATGTTCCAATGTTAACTTCGCTGCTTCATAAGCATATTGGAAGCAATTGGCTGGAGTTGATGCCGCAATTACAATTACAGGGCTTTCACCATTTCTACCATACATGGCCTGTAATAAATCAGATTGTTCAGTTTTTGTTGGTAAACCTGTTGAAGGGCCTCCACGTTGAACATTAACAACAACTAAAGGAAGTTCCATGATCATAGCCAATCCTAACGCTTCACCTTTTAATGCCAAACCAGGCCCAGATGTTGTTGTAATAGCTAAATCACCAGCAAAAGAAGCGCCGATAGCTGAGGCTATACCTGCGATTTCATCTTCGGCCTGAAAAGCCTTAACACCAAAATGTTTATGTTTTACCAATTCATGTAAAATATCAGTTGCAGGTGTAATTGGATAAGAACCTAAAAATAATTCCAATCCAGATTTTTCTGCAGCGGCTAAAAATCCCCATGCAGTTGCTGTATTACCCATAATAATTCTATAGGTACCAGAATTCATTTTTGCAGGAGAAATTGTATAGGCATTTGGAATGAGTTCTAAGGTTTCTGCAAAGAAATATCCGGCATTTAACACTTTGGTATTAGCCTCAATAATTGATGGCTTGTTTTTGAATTTTTTATTAAAGAAATCAATCGTATAATCTCTAGATCTTCCATACATCCAATAAACCATTCCTAAAGCAAACATATTTTTACTTCGAGTGATAGATTTGTTGTCTAAACCTTCAACGCCCTTTAAAGCTTCTTTGGTCATAGAAGTCATATCTACTTGAATAATTCGATAGTTTTCTAAGCTACCATCTTCAAGAGGGTTGGTTTCATATTGGGCTTTTTCCAAATTCTTTTTTGAAAAGGCATCGGTGTCAACAATAATTGTATGCCCAGGTTTTACTGCGTATAAGTTGGTTTTTAATCCTGCAGGATTCATGGCAACTAATAAATCTAGATTGTCTCCAGGGGTACTAACCTCAACACTTCCAATATGCACTTGAAATCCAGAAACCCCATATAAACTGCCTTGTGGAGCTCTAATTTCTGAAGGGTAGTTAGGGAAGGTGGCAATATCATTACCAAACATTGCAGAAGTATCTGAGAACTGTGTTCCCGTCAATTGCATCCCATCACCTGAATCACCAACAAACCGAATTACTACGGCTTCAATTACTTCTGGTTGAAGTTTTTCTTTAGTTGTAATCATAATATATGATAATTAAAAAAATTTATTTAAATTTATAAAAATAATTTTACACTGGATTTCTGATAAGGTCAAATTTAAATTTACTTTTTAGAATAGCAAATGACTTTTGTCACATATACTTATATAAAATTATTTACTTTTGTAAGATAAAAAATAAATTTAATTAATTAAAATTAATAAACATGGCTATTAAAATAACAGACGAATGTATTAACTGTGATGCATGTATTTCAGAATGTCCAAACAATGCAATATACGAACCAGATGCGGAATGGGCGTATGCTGATGAAACTTCATTAAGTGGAACTATTACTTTACCAGGTGGCGGGACTGCTGATGCTGATGAAATGCACGAACCTATTTCTGATGAATTCTATTTCATAGTTACAGATAAATGTACAGAATGTAAAGGTTTCCATGATGAGCCACAATGTGCTTCTGTTTGTCCAGTTGACTGTTGTGTACCAGATGAAGATCATGAAGAAACTGAAGATCAGTTACTAGCTAAAAAAGCTTGGTTACACGGAGAGTAATCTTTTACTAGAAAAATAAAAAAGCACTGATATTATCAGTGCTTTTTTATTTTAAATTATTGTCTTATATTTAATCATTTAATTTTAAAACAGCCATAAATGCCTCTTGTGGAATTTCTACATTCCCAACCTGACGCATCCGCTTTTTACCTTTCTTTTGCTTTTCTAATAACTTTCTTTTTCGAGAAATATCACCACCATAACATTTTGCAGTTACATCTTTACGAAGTGCTTTGACGGTTTCACGAGAAATTATTTTCGCCCCAATTGCTGCCTGAATTGGAATGTCAAATTGTTGACGTGGTATTAATTGGCGTAATTTTTCACACATTTTTTTACCAATATGAAAAGCATTGTCGGCGTGAATTAATGCAGATAGTGCATCAACAGAGGTTCCATTTAATAAAATATCAACTTTTACTAATTTAGAAGCTCTCAATCCAATTGGATGATAATCAAATGAAGCATAACCTCTGGAAACGGTTTTTAAACGATCGTAAAAATCGAAAACTATTTCAGCTAAAGGCATATCAAATGTTAACTCAACACGCTCAGGTGTTAAATAAGTTTGGTTGGTAACAATTCCACGTTTTTCAATACACAAACTCATTACGGGCCCAACAAAATCAGATTTAGTAATAATAGTTGCTTTTATATAAGGTTCTTCAACTCTATTTAATTTTGAAGGCTCTGGTAAATCGGATGGGTTATTGACTAATAATACGATATCAGGATTTTTATTTGTAAATGCATGGTATGATACGTTAGGAACTGTAGTTATTACAGTCATATCAAATTCCCTTTCTAAACGTTCCTGAATAATTTCTAAATGTAACATTCCTAAGAAACCACATCTAAAACCAAACCCTAAAGCAGCTGAACTTTCAGGGATAAAAACCAAAGAGGCATCATTCAATTGTAATTTTTCCATAGAAGAACGCAGTTCTTCATATTCTTCAGTATCAACAGGATAAATACCGGCAAAAACCATTGGTTTTACATTTTCAAAACCGTCAATTCTATCTTTTGTTGGATTTTCAACTCCAGTTATAGTATCACCAACTTTAATTTCGCTTGCAGTTTTAACGCCTGTAATTAAATAACCTACATCGCCAGCTTTTATGCTTTGTTTGGCAACTTGTGTTAATTTTAATGTGCCAACTTCATCAGCATTGTATTCTTTGCTGGTAGCCATAAATTTAATGCGTTGCCCCTTTTTAATTTCCCCATTGAAAACTCTAAAATAGGTTTCAACACCTCGATAAGAGTTATAAACTGAATCAAAAATCAAGGCTTGTAAAGGTCCATTTACATCTCCTTTTGGAGCAGGAACTCTTTCAATAATAGCTTTTAAAATATTTTCAACACCTAGTCCGGTTTTTCCACTTGCGTGAATAATTTCTTCAGGTTTACAACCTAACAAACCTACAATATCATCAGTAACTTCTTCAGGGTTTGCACTTGGTAAATCTACTTTGTTTAAAATTGGAATAATTTCCAAATCGTGTTCTAAAGCCAAATACAAATTTGAAATGGTCTGCGCCTGAATGCTTTGTGCTGCATCAACGATTAATAGAGCACCTTCACAGGCTGCAATAGACCTTGAAACTTCATAAGAAAAATCAACATGACCTGGAGTATCAATTAGGTTTAAAGTATATTTTTCACCTTCATAAGTATAATCCATTTGAATGGCATGACTTTTAATGGTAATGCCACGTTCACGTTCCAGGTCCATACTGTCTAGCAACTGAGCCTGTTCTTCACGAGCGGTTGTAGTTCCTGTAAAACTTAACAACCTGTCGGCTAAGGTACTTTTACCGTGATCAATATGTGCAATAATGCAAAAATTTCTAATGTTTTTCATACTTCGTATTCCTTTCTACTTAATTTGGCGCAAAGATAACCAAATATTTGTTCCTAAAATTAAAATAAAAATCAGTCGTGATTTGGATAAACGATGCCAGCGTCTTTTCTAACGCGGTCTAAAATATTTATCAAATCTAAACTTAATGAATGCGGTAAAATTGGACTTTCTTTAAGGTTTTTATCCAAACACTCCATCACGTGTGAAGCTTCAAAATGATAGCCCATATGTGGTCCGGCTTCAAAAGTAATTTCTTTGGAAATTTTATTTTTAATCAGTACAATTGGGTCGTTTGAAAAACGATCGTATTTAACAATGCCATTTTCAAAACAAAGTTCGGATTCATTTTTAAAATCGGCATCAAAACTAGAAGTTAATACTGCTGTTGCACCATTTTTATAGCCAAATAACATTGAAATACTTTCTTCGGAACCTGTTGGACTAAAATGTGCCAAAGTTTTTATTTCATCTGGAATGCCTAAAAATATCAAGGCAGTGAAAATTGAATAAATCCCGATATCAAGTAACGAACCTCCGCCTAAATCAATATTGTAAAGTCTGTTATTAGGATTGTATTCACCATTAAACATAAAATCAGATTTCACAAATTTTAGTTTCCCTAAATTCTCTGAAGCTATTATTGCTCTCACTTTTGCCAATTTTGGCCTGAAAAGCACCCAAAAAGCTTCCATTAAGAAAGTATTGTTTTCGTTTGAAGAATCTATCATTTGCTGCACTTCTTTCGTGTTAATGGCAAATGCTTTTTCACACAAAACTGCTTTTTTATGATTTAAACATAGCAAAGTATGTTCTAAATGAAAATTGTGAGGTGTTGCAATATAAATAACATCAACTTTTGGGTCGTTTACCATTTCTTTGTACGAACCATACGCTTTTTCAAATCCAAATTTTGATGCAAAATGTTGCGCATTTTCCAAATTCCTGGAAGCCGCAGCGTATAAATTTGCATTTGGTAATGTTTTTAGTTCTATGGAAAATTTTTCAGCAATTTTACCACAACCTAAAATAGCCCAATTGTATTTTTTCATGAGTTTTTTCTTGAAATCAAAAATATACTTTTAAATCCAATATAAACTTCAGATTTTATAACAATTTGTATAAAAAAATTAAAGAAATTCAACCAATCCAGTATTTACATCATAAGAAGCTCCAACTATTTCAATTTCTTCATTTTGCTCCATTTCGGCCAGAATTGAGCTTTCTTTTCTAATTTTATCAATCGAATGTTGAACATTCAATACACTTACCTGTTCAATTTGACTATCTGTCATTTCAGTTCCGTTTTTACGAATATTATTTACTGCAGGTTTAATTTTATTTAATAAAGGTGTAATATTTCCTAACTCTACATTATTGCAAGCTGCGGTAACTGCTCCGCACTTTGTATGGCCCATTACTACTACTATTTTTGATCCGGCTACCTTACATGCATATTCCATAGAACCTAAAACATCTTCATTTACAACATTTCCAGCGACTCTTACACTAAAAATATCACCAATTCCCTGATCAAAAACCAACTCAGCTGGTACTCTAGAATCAATACAACTTAGTATAACGGCAAAAGGATATTGCCCCTTACTTGTCGCAAAAACTTGATCTATTAAGTTTCTTTGAGCTTTTAGGTTTTCGGCAAACCTTTCATTTCCTTTAACTAAAATTTCATGCGCAGATTTTGGCGTTAAATTTTCTTGAATTTCTTTTGTTTGTGTTCTCATTTTTTATATTTTTAAATGTTGTTTTCTTTTTAAATTGACTGGAGTTAAACTATTTGAACCTCTATTCTAACTTCAAACTTCTGCTCTTTATGTCTTCTTTAATCCAGGCCAGACAGTCTTTGAAATTTTCAAAAATTTGGTCTTCTGGTATTAAATCTGGAATGATATCAATACTTTCCATCATATATCTTGGTTGATTTACGATTTTAACTAGCAATACCTTTTTACCATCTTTAACTAAATCTACCAAAACATCTTCCAATGCATATAAACCAGACTGATCTATGTATTGCATTCTTCCCATTCTGATGATAATTGTAGATGTTGTATCCGGAATTTGATTTACTAACTCTTGAAAATAACTTGTAGAACCAAAGAAAAGAGGGCCTCTAATGTGTTTAATGAACACTTCATCTTTTAAATTATTCGGAAAATCAATTTCATCTGGCCAAGCTTTTGATCGATCAAACGATTCTATACTTGAACGTTCTGCTGTTAGGTCTCCAATCTTTTTCATAAACATTAATGAGGCAATTACTAATCCGATACCTACAGCATATACTAAATTCCATACCGATGATAAAACCAATACTATCAGCATTATAATAACTTCTGTACGAGGCATATCTGGAATCGCTTTTAAGCCTTTATAATCCATTACTCCGATACCAACTGTTATTAAAATTCCTGCAAGAACAGCAGCTGGTATTTGAGATGCAACTGGTCCTAAGGCTAGTAAAATTACTAATAATAACACACCTGCCATCATACCAGATAATCTTGTTTTACCACCTGCATTAATATTTACCACAGTTCTAATGGTTGCGCCTGCTCCAGGAATACCTCCAAAAATTGCACCAATACTATTTCCAATTCCTTGACCAATTAATTCTTTATTAGGCTTGTGTTTTGTTTTGGTCATATTATCTGCAACAACCGAAGTTAATAATGAATCTATTGCACCTAAAAGCGCTAAAGTTAATGCAGTAAAAACATAAGGAGTAATACTGCCGAGTTTAAACCCTGTAAAAATTTCTAAATTAGGGATTGGTAAACCGCTTGGTATTTCTTCAATAGGTCTGTAAGGTAGATTAAACCCAATTGCAATCCCAGACATTACAATAAGCGCAACTAAGGTGCTTGGAACTTTAGTAGTAATTCGCTTAAAACCGTAAATGATAAAAATTGTTGCCCCAGCTAAAATAAGCTCAAGCCAATTGATGTTTTTTATAGCTCGTGGTAAAACCTTAAATGATCCTATTACACCTGATGCTTCTTTACCTGCCAAAGTTTGAGATTCTTTTTCAATCTGTTCTGGAGTAATAGTTTCAGCTCTTTTTATAGTTTCTTGAAAATTTTCCAATACCAAAAAACCTTCTTCAGCTTCTTCTTTTAAGATATTATCTAAAATAATTTCTTCGGCATAAGGCTTAAATTGTACTACAAACTGGGTATCTTCTTTTGGATAATATCCAACCGCTGGTAGAATTTGAGTTACCAAAATAATAACTCCAATAGCGGTCATAAAACCGGAAACCACTGGGTATGGTATGTATTTAATATATTTCCCAATACCAATAAAACCAAGTCCAATTTGAATTAGACCTGCTAATAAAAATACAGTTAATATTGCAGGAAGTGCTTTGGACACATCTCCATCAAAAGCAGCTATCATTCCGGCAATTACAACCATACTTACAGCTGTCATTGGTGCTGTTGGCCCTGAAATTTGGGTGTTTGTTCCTCCAAAAAGCGCCGCGAAAAAACTTACAAATATAGCTCCATAAAGACCAGCGCTTGGGCCTAGTCCTGAACTAACTCCAAAAGCCAAAGCCAGTGGTAACGCTACAATACCAGCGGTTATACCACCAAATAAATCTCCTTTAAAATGTTTAAAATCAAATAGTTTATTCATGTTTTTTATTTTATAAAATTTAGTACCATTTCTGTATAAAACTTTTCAATGGCGTTGTTTTCTTTGTTTACATCAGTTAATTGTGGTAAATGCTCAGCAAAATACTTTTGATGATGAGATCCTTCAATAATTGTTGAGATTAGCATATGAGGAAATTGAAAATCTGGTTTAACTTCTAACAATATATTACTAACCCGTTGTACAACCATTTTATACGTTTTGAAATATCCCTTTTTATTTTCCTCATCAACATTTTTTGTGTGATAGGATTTAATAGATTCAGATATAATGATATTGCTTAAAAGTATTTCATTGATATATGGAATTAAGTTGTTTTTCATTATTGGTTTCGTTAAAACACCAACAGATTTTAATAATCTTTCTTTTGGAGATTCAACATTTGCTGTTGCAATCACAATTTCATACTCTATCCAGGACCAATACCAGCTTGTTAAATACACTAAGAGCATGTGTTTATTTTTAAAATATCTATAAATAGAACTTTCAGGAGAGTTTATAGCAACTCCCAATTTTTTGAAAGTAAAAGCTTCAAACCCAATCTCGTCAATAAGCTCTATACTTTTAGATAAAATATTTTGTCCAAGCTCAGAAGAGTCTGGTTTTTTTGAGTACAATTTACTGTTGACTTCAATCTGAATATTTAAATTTCTCATTGTGACGATCTGTATCTACTTGCAAATATAATAGTATTACTATCGTATTTGCAAATAAATTTTACAATCATATTGATTTAAAAATTTAAAACTATGATTACCAGCTGTTTGTGTGTTAAAAAAATAATCATAAAAAATGAAGATTTCTTCAATTAGTTGTGCTTCTGTCAAATACAGAAGAAGCTATTGTAAAACTAGGAGAAAATGAAGAAAGTGAAAATAGCTAAAATCCATTTTCTTTGTTCAAGTACAAACCTAAGAGATTTTAGCTATTTTAATTATATGTAT
>Ga0316188_10001007_pt1 | contig 13162 bp, 13 predicted proteins | sample Phiworburrow1_MG_FD_204933 | JGI IMG/M metagenome (GOLD analysis project Ga0316188, IMG submission 204933) | Coastal sediment microbial communities from Maine, United States - Phippsburg worm burrow 1 | ecosystem: Environmental > Aquatic > Marine > Coastal > Sediment | place: USA: Maine...
CCGACACCCTGGGTGCGGCCTTCTTCTTCGTCATCGTCGTCAGCCTGTTTCCACTCGGCGTGGGGCCGGAAACCGAGCTGCTGCGCCGCATGGGCGCCGGCATCGTGTGGGTGGCGGCACTGCTGGCGTCGATGCTGGCAATGCCGCGCCTGTTCGCCGACGATGCGGCCGACGGCACGTTGGAGCAAATGCTTCTGTCGACGACACCCCTGCCGCTGCTGGTGCTGGCCAAGGTGGCGGCCCACTGGCTGGTCTCGGGGCTGCTGCTGGTGGCGGTGTCGCCCGTGCTGGCGCTCCAGTTCGGGCTTCAGGGGCCTGCCATCGGCGTGCTGCTGATGTCCTTGCTGCTGGGCACACCGGTGCTGAGCCTGGTCGGCGCCATCGGTGCGGCACTGACCGTGGGCGTCCGTGGCGCTGCGGTACTGCTGTCGTTGCTGGTGCTGCCGCTGGTCACGCCGGTGCTCATCTTCGGCGCCGGCGCGGTGGACTCGGCGGCCAGCGGCCTGGGCTTCCAGGCCCAGTTCTCGCTGCTCGGAGCGATGCTGGCGCTCGGGTTGTTCGCCGCCCCCTGGGCGGCCGCCGCCGCGCTGAGAATCAGTCTGGACTGATATGGGAATCAGCTTGCGGCACAATCTGCCGCGATCTCATGTCTGGCCACCGCATCAACTGGTTCTATTTCGCCGCGCCCCAGCGCTTCTACCCGCTGGCGGGCATGGCGGTGCCCTGGTTCGCCGCGTTGGGGGTGATCCTGGCCGCGATCGGTCTGGTCATGGGCCTGGGTCTGGCGCCGACTGACTTTCAGCAGGGCGACAGCTACCGCATCATCTTCATCCACGTGCCGGTGTCGTGGATGTCGATGGTGCTCTACGTCGCGATGGCGTTCTGGGCCGGCGTCGGCCTCGTCTTCAACACTCGGCTGGCGTCGATGCTGGCGCAGGCGATCGCGCCGACCGGTGCGCTGATGGCCTTCCTGTCGCTGTGGACAGGTGCGTTGTGGGGTCGTCCGACCTGGGGCACGTGGTGGGTATGGGACGCGCGGCTGACCTCGGAACTGATCCTGCTGTTCCTGTACATCGGCTACCTGTCGCTGCGCGGCGCGATCGAGGACGAGCGCCGGGCCGACCGTGCCAGCGCCCTGCTGGCCCTGGTGGGCGTCGTCAACGTGCCGATCATCTATTTCTCGGTCAAGTGGTGGAACACCTTGCACCAGGGGGCCTCGGTCAGCGTGACCAAGGGTTCGAGCATGGCGACCATCATGCTCAACGCCATGCTGATCATGGCGCTGGCCTTCTGGATGTACGCCTTTGCGGTGGTGCTGACACGCGTGCGGCGCATCATCCTGGAGCGCGAAAGCGGCGCGGCCTGGACCCGCGCCTACCTGTCCGACCGGAGCCCGTCATGAACTGGGCCTGGAACAGCTTTGCCGACTTCCTCGCCATGGGCGGTTACGCCATTTACGTCTGGGGATCCTTCGGCGTCACGGCACTGGTCCTGGCGGTGGAACTTTGGACCCTGCGCGCGCGTCGTACCGCGTGGCAACCGGAGACTGACGAATGACCCCTCGCACGAAGCGACTCGCCGCCATCGTCGGTGGCCTGGCCACTCTGGCCGTGGCGACGACACTGGTGCTCAATGCCTTCCGCAGCAACCTGGTGTTCTTCTTCAGCCCCACGCAGGTGGTTTCCCACGAGGCGCCCCGGGATCGCGCGTTCCGGGTCGGCGGCCTGGTCGAAGTCGGCAGCCTGCAGCGTGACGCCGACGGCCTGACGGTGCGCTTCATGGTCACCGACACGGCCAAGACCGTGCCGGTCACCTTCACCGGCATGCTGCCTGACCTGTTCCAGGAAGGCAAAGGCGTGGTGGCCCAGGGCAAGCTGGGGCCGGACGGCGTCTTCCACGCCGACCAGGTGCTGGCCAAGCACGACGAGAACTACATGCCGCCCGAGGCGGCCGAGGCGCTGGAAAAGGCCAAGCACGGGCAGATGCCTTCGCTGGCCAAGCAGATGGAGGCCGCCCAATGATCCCCGAACTCGGCCACTTCGCACTCATCCTGGCGCTTGCCGTCGTCCTGCTGGGCCAGACAGCGCTGCCGTTGGTCGGCGCCTGGCGTGGCAACACGGCCTGGATCTCGCTGGCCCGCCCTGCGGCGCTGATCAACTTCTCGCTCATGGTGGTGGCCTACGGCTGCCTGACCTCCGCCTTCGTCAACAACGACTTCTCCGTGCTGCTGGCAGCCGAGCACTCCAACTCGGCCTTGCCGCTGGTCTATCGCGTCACCGCCGTGTGGGGCAACCACGAAGGCTCGATCCTGCTGTGGTCGCTGATCCTGTCGGGCTGGACGGTCGCGGTGGCGCTGTTCTCGCGCCGCCTGCCCGACGTGGTGGTGGCGCGCGTGATCGGCGTCATGGGACTGATCAGCCTCGGCTTCCTGCTGTTCACGCTGCTGACCTCCAACCCGTTCGAGCGCTTGCTGCCCGCGGCCGCAGACGGCCGCGACCTGAACCCGCTGCTGCAGGACCCGGGCATGGTCATTCACCCGCCGATGCTCTACATGGGCTACGTCGGGTTCTCGGTCGCGTTTGCGTTCTCGATCGCGGCCCTGCTCTCGGGACGCCTGGACGCCACCTGGGCCCGCTGGTCGCGGCCCTGGACCACCATCGCCTGGGTCTTCCTGACCCTGGGCATCGCGCTGGGCAGCGCCTGGGCCTACTACGAACTCGGCTGGGGCGGCTGGTGGTTCTGGGACCCGGTGGAAAACGCGTCCTTCATGCCCTGGCTGGCCGGCACCGCGCTGATCCACTCGCTGGCGGTGACCGAGAAGCGCGGCGGCTTCAAGATGTGGACCGTGCTGCTGGCGATCGTGGCGTTTTCGCTGTCGCTGCTGGGCACCTTCCTCGTGCGCTCGGGCGTGCTGTCGTCGGTGCATGCGTTTGCCACCGACCCGGCGCGCGGCATCTTCATCCTGAGCTTCCTCTTCGTCGTCGTCGGCGGCTCGCTGGCGCTGTTCGCCTGGCGCGGTCCGCGCGTCGGCGTCGGCGGCGCCTTCGACCCGGTCTCGCGCGAAGGCGCGCTGCTGGCCAACAACGTGCTGCTGATGGTGGCGATGGCCGCGGTGCTGCTGGGCACGTTGTACCCGCTGGTGCTGGACGCGCTCGGCCTGGGCAAGATCTCGGTCGGCCCGGCATACTTCCAGGCCGTCTTCGTGCCGCTGATGGCGCCGGCCATGTTCCTGATGGGCGTGGGCCCGATCGCCAAGTGGAAGCAGGCATCGCTGCCGGCGCTGGCGGTGCAGCTGCGCTGGGCTGCCGCGGTCAGTCTGCTGGTGGCGCTGCTCACACCCTACGTGATGGGCAGCTGGACGCCGCTGCTGTCGTTCGGCCTGCTGCTGGCGGCCTGGATCGCGACCACCACGCTGAACACGCTGTACCTGCGCGTGCGCGGCCAGCCACTGGCCACCTGGGGCGCGCGTCTGCGCGCGCAGACCGGCAGCTGGTACGGCATGCTGCTGGCGCACTTCGGCGTCGCGGTGTTCATCACCGGCGTGTCGCTGGTTGGCGGCTTCGAGACCGAACAGGACCTGCGCATGGAAGTCGGCAGCAGCGCGCAGGCGGGCGGCTACGACTTCAAGCTGGTCGGCCTGGAGGAGTTGCCGGGCCCGAACTACACCGCGGTGCGCGCAACGATGACAGTGTCCAAGGACGGCCGGCTGGTCGACACCTTGCACCCCGAGAAGCGTACCTACACGGTCAGCCGCATGCCGATGACCGAGGTCGCCATCGAGCGCGGCTTCACGCGCGACCTCTACGTGTCGATGGGCGAGCCGCTGGACAACGGCGCGGCCTGGACCGTGCGGCTGTACGTCAAGCCCTTCGTCAACTGGATCTGGGGCGGCTGCGTGCTGATGGCCCTTGGCGGCCTGCTGGCGGTGGCTGATCGCCGCTACCGGCTCAAACGAAGCGCGGAATTCGCGCTGCCGGCCGCAGCCGCCGCCTCATGACGGCCCCCCGCTCGCCACGCTTGCGCCCCCCGCGGGGGTGTCCGGCGGCTTCGGGCGGCCGGGCGCCGCGGACACGGACGGCCCCCCGCTCGCCGCGCTCGCGCCCCCCGCGGGGGTGTCCGGCGGCTTCGGGCGGCCGGGCGCCGCGGACATGAAGCGCTACCTGATACCGCTGGCGCTGTTCGTGGTGCTGGCCGGCTTCCTGGCCGTCGGGCTGAAGCTGGACCCGCGCGAAGTACCGTCGCCGCTGATCGACCGGCCGGCGCCCGACTTCGCCCTGCCGCGCCTGGGCGAGCCGGCGCAGCTGGTGGCTCTCGGAGACCTGAAGGGACAGGTCCTGGTGATCAATTTCTGGGCCTCCTGGTGCGTGCCGTGCCTGGCCGAACACCCGCTGGTCAAACAACTGGCCAGCGACAGCAAGGTCCAGGTCATCGGCATGAACTACAAGGACGCGACCGCGGACGCGCAACGTTGGTTGGCCCAGCATGGCGACCCCTACACGACGGTGCTGGTCGATCGCCAGGGCGCGGTAGGCATCGACTACGGCGTCTACGGCGTGCCCGAGACCTACATCGTCGACAAGACCGGCGTCATCCGCCACAAGCAGATCGGGCCGATCACGCCCGAAGCGCTGCGCGACAAGATCCTGCCCCTGATCCGCAAACTCAATGGCTAGTTCGCTGCTCCGCTGCTGGGCGCTGTGCCTGATGATCGCCTGGGCCGGCCTCGTGTCGGCGCAGGAAGCGCGCCCCCTGTCCGATGACCCCGTGCTGGAAGACAAGGTGCTGGCGATCGCCAGCGAACTGCGTTGCCTGGTCTGCCAGAACGAGACCATCGCCGCGTCCCACGCCGAACTGGCGCAGGATCTGCGCGCGCAGATCCGTACCCAGTTGCGGGCCGGCAAGTCCGAGCGCGAGATCAAGGAGTACATGGTGCAGCGTTATGGCGACTTCGTGCTCTACAACCCGCCCGTCAAGCCGACCACCTACCTGCTATGGGGCGGGCCGTTCCTGCTGCTGGTGGCGATGCTGACCCTGCTGTGGCGCCTGCTCAAGCGACGTCGGGCGGAGACGGCGCCACCCCCCTTGACCGACGCCGAGCGCCGACAGGCGCAGGACCTACTGCGGACCCCGACCGAGTGACCTCCTTCTACCTGATCGCCGCCGCCCTGGTGCTGGTGGCCCTGGTCGTGCTGCTGACGCCGCTGTTGCGCCACGCCGTCACCACGGCACCCAACCTGCGCGCCACCAACCTGCAGATCCTGCGCGAACAGCGGGCGGAACTGGACGCCGAACTGGCCGCAGGCAGCCTGACCGCCGAGCAGCACGCGACTGCGTGTTCCGAGCTCGAGCGCCGGGTGCTCGAGGAGGTCGCTGCCGCCGACCTGCCCGCCACGCCCCACGGCACCGGCAAGGCCAGCGCTGTCGTGCTGGCGCTGGCGATTCCGCTGCTGGCCGGTGGCATGTATGCGACGCTGGGCCAGCCGATGGCGGTGGACCCGCTGCTGAGCCAGCCGCCTTCGCAGGCCACCGCCGCCGACGTCGAGGTGCTGGTCGAACGCCTGGCCCAGCGCATGAAGAAGCAGCCCGACGATCCTGCGGGCTGGGCCCTGCTGGGCCGCACCTACGCCATGCTGGAACGGTTCGAGCCGGCGCGCGACGCCTACCAGCGCGCATTGGCGCTGGAGCCCAAGAACGCCAGCCTGCTCGCCGACTACGCCGACGCATTGGCCATGACGCAAGGCCGCAAGCTGGCCGGCGAGCCGGAAAGGCGCGTGCTGGAGGCGCTGGAGATCGACCCGCAGCACCTGAAGGCGCTGGCACTTGCCGGCTCCGCGGCGATGGAGCGCGGCGACGCCAAGGCGGCCGTGACGTACTGGACCCGCGCGCGCGACGTCGCGCCGCCCGACAGCCCGTTTGCCGAAGGCGTGACCGCCAGCCTGCGCGAGGCGCGAGCCGCCGCCGGGCTGCCGGCCGAGGCCGCACCGGCCCCGGTGGCGACGGCACCCCAGGCCGCGCCAGCGGCTGGTCCGCCGGGTCAGCCCCCGGCCGCCAGCGGCGCGAAGCTGACGGTGCAGGTGACGCTGGCGCCGGACCTGGCCGCCCGCGTGCGGCCGGACGACACGCTGTTCGTCTTCGCACGCGCCGCCGAGGGGCCCCGCATGCCGCTGGCAATCTCGCGTCGGCGCGCGGACGAACTGCCCTTGACGGTGACGCTGGACGACAGCATGGCGATGCAGCCGCAGCTCAAGCTGTCGGCCTTCGATCGCGTGGTGGTCGGGGCGCGCATCTCCCGCAGCGGCAATGCCATCCCGCAGAGCGGCGACCTGGAAGGCCAGACGGCGCCGATCGCGCCCGGCGGCAGCACCGCCATCCAGATCGAACGCCAGCGGCCCTGAGCTGTCCGGCGGCTGGCGGCGCGTCGCGCCCCGGTACTGACCGAGGCCGTTCGCCCGCGCCTGCGGCGTGCCGGGCCACAGGCTCACCGGCCTCGGACCCTCACGCGGCGACCAGGGCCGCCGGCAGCAGGCTGCGGTCGTGTGCGGCCAGCTGCGCCTCGGCGTGCTCGAGGACGAAGTAGCGCAGGGCCTCGGCCGCCGGCGACAGCACCTTGCCGGCCAGGTTCACCACGTTCCAGGTGCGCACGATGGGCGTATGGCGCACCGGCACGACCGCCAGCAGGCCGTTGTTCACCTCCAGGCCGATCGTGTGCAGCGACAGGAAGCTCAGCCCCATGCCGGCCATCACCGCCTGCTTGATGGTCTCGTTGCTGGGCATCTCCATCGCCACACGCGGCGCGATGCGGTGGGCCCGAAAGAAGTCTTCCATGTGCTTGCGCGTGCCTGAGCCCGGCTCCCGCACGATGAAGGGGCTGTCCTCCAGCGCCTGCGGCTCGACCAGCGTGTTGCCCAGCAGTGCGTGCCCGGGCGGTCCCACGAACACCTGCGGGTGCGGCGCGAACGCCTGGGCGCGCGTCGCGATCTCGCTCGGCGGGCGTCCCATCACGGCCAGGTCGATCTCGTTGCCGCGCAGCAGCGCCAGCAGGTGCTCCCGGTTCTGCGACACCTGCATGCGCAGCTCGATGCCGGGATACTGCTCGCGGAAGCGGGCCAGCAGACGGGGCAGGAAGTACTTGGCGGTGCTGACCAGGCCCACGTCCAGCGCGCCCGTGCGCACGCCCTTCAGCTTGGCCATCGCGTCCTCGGCTTCCTTCAGCGTCGACAGCACCCGCCGCGCATAGAGGAGCAGGTACTCGCCGGCGGTGGTCAGGGAAACCTTGCGCCCCTTGCGGTCGAACAGCGTCAGCCCGACCTGCGATTCCAGTTCCTTGACCTGCATCGTCACCGCCGGCGGCGTCAGGTGCAAGGCTTCTGCGGCGCGAACGAAGCTCAGCCGGCGTGCCACTTCGATGAAGACCCGGAACTGCCGAAGGGTGACGTTGTTCATTCAGAATCTCTTAATTCACAACAAACTAACTTTGAATTTACCTTATTTGTGCAGCTGCTTATATTGAACCTATCGACAACGCCACAGGAGATCGCAGCGTGAACAAGCCGGCTGAAGAAGGCGTCATCAAGGACGCCAAGAAACGCTACAGCGCCGGGGTGCTGAAGTACCGCCAGATGGGCTACTGGGACGGCGACTACGTGCCCAAGGACACCGACACCCTGTGCCTGTTCCGCATCACGCCGCAGGAGGGGGTGGACCCGATCGAGGCGGCCGCCGCGGTGGCCGGCGAGTCCAGCACCGCCACCTGGACCGTGGTCTGGACCGACCGCCTCACCGCCTGCGACAGCTACCGTGCCAAGGCCTACAAGGTCGAGCCCGTGCCCGGAACCCCCGGCCAGTACTTCGCCTGGGTGGCCTACGACATCATCCTGTTCGAGGAAGGGTCGATCGCCAACATCACGGCCAGCCTGATCGGCAACGTCTTCAGCTTCAAGCCGCTGAAGGCGGCGCGGCTGGAGGACATCCGCATGCCGGTGGCGCTGGTCAAGACCTTCAAGGGCCCGCCGACCGGGCTGGTCGTCGAGCGCGAGCGCCTCGACAAGTTCGGCCGCCCGCTGCTGGGCGCCACCACCAAGCCCAAGCTGGGCCTGTCCGGCCGCAACTACGGCCGCGTGATCTACGAGGGCCTGAAGGGCGGCCTGGACTTCATGAAGGACGACGAGAACATCAACTCGCAGCCGTTCATGCACTGGCGCGACCGTTTCCTGTACGTGATGGACGGCGTCAACAAGGCCAGTGCCGCCACCGGCGAGGTCAAGGGCAGCTACCTGAACGTGACCGGCGCAACGATGGAGGACATCTACGAGCGCGCCGAGTTTGCCAAGGAGCTCGGCTCGGTCGTCATCATGCTCGACCTCATCATCGGCTGGAGCGCGATCCAGAGCATGGCCAACTGGGCACGCAAGAACGACATGATCGTTCACATGCACCGTGCCGGCCACGGCACCTACACGCGCCAGAAGAACCACGGCGTGAGCTTCCGCGTGATGGCCAAGTGGCTGCGGCTGGCGGGCGTCGACCACCTGCACACCGGCACCGCGGTCGGCAAGCTGGAAGGCGACCCGATGACCGTGCAGGGCTACTACAACGTCTGCCGCGACAGCTACACCCGGCAGGATCTGCCGCGCGGCCTGTTCTTCGACCAGGACTGGTGCGACATGAAGAAGGTCATGCCGGTGGCCTCGGGCGGCATCCACGCCGGCCAGATGCACCAGCTGATCGACCTCTTCGGCGACGACGTGATCCTGCAGTTCGGCGGCGGCACGATCGGCCACCCGGCCGGCATTCAGGCCGGTGCCGTGGCCAACCGCGTCGCGCTGGAATGCATGGTCAAGGCCCGCAACGAAGGCAAGGACATCAGGACCGAAGGGCCGGACATCCTGCGCAAGGCGGCGCAGACCTGCACGCCATTGAAGCAGGCGCTGGACACCTGGGGCGAGATCAGCTTCAACTACGCCAGCACCGACACCAGCGACTACGCCACCACGCCTTCCGTGGCCTGAGACAGGAGACCCGCACCATGATGACCAACCCCACCGGCCGCGTCACCCAGGGCATGTTCAGCTTCCTGCCCGACCTGACGGACGCCGAGATCAGCTTGCAGATCGAGTACGGCCTGAACAAGGGCTATGCCTGGAGCGTCGAGTACACCGACGACCCGCACCCGCGCAACACCTACTGGGAAATGTTCGGCATGCCGATGTTCGACCTGAAGGACGCCGCCGGCGTGCTGATGGAGCTGAAGAACTGCCGCAAGGCCTTTCCCAACCACTACATCCGCATGATGGCCTTCGACGCCACGCGCGGCATCGAGACGGTGGCGATGAGCTTCATCGTCAACCGGCCCAAGAACGAGCCCGGCTTCGGCCTCGTGCGACAGGAAGCGGGCGGCCGCACGATGCGCTACACGGTGCACAGCTACGCCACCGACAAGCCCGAAGCGCAACGCTACGAGGGCTGAGCCATGTACCGCATTGCACCTTCGATCCTTTCGGCCGACTTTGCGCGCCTGGGCGACGAGGTGCGTGCGGTCATCGAGGCCGGGGCCGACTGGATCCACTTCGACGTGATGGACAACCATTACGTGCCGAACCTGACCATCGGCCCGGCAGTGGCGCAGGCCATCAAGCCACACTGCATGCGTGCCGACGGCGCCCAGGTGCCGCTGGACGTGCACCTGATGGTGCAGCCGGTGGACGCGCTGGCCCTGGCCTTCGCGAAGGCCGGCGCCGATCTGATCAGCTTTCACCCCGATGCCAGCATGCACGTGGATCGCACGCTGCAGCTGATCAAGGGCGAGGGCTGTCAGGCGGGACTGGTCTTCAACCCCGCGGCGCCGCTGGACGTGCTGGACTGGGTGATCGACAAGGTCGACCTGATCCTGATCATGAGCGTCAACCCGGGCTTCGGTGGCCAGAGTTTCATCGACAGCGCGCTGCGCAAGACCGAGGCCGCGCGCAAGCGCATCGAAGCCAGCGGGCGCGACATCCGGCTGGAGGTCGACGGCGGCATCAAGGCCGACAACATCCGCCGCGTGGCGGATGCCGGCGCCGACACCTTCGTCGCCGGCAGTGCGATCTTCGGCCAGCCCGACTACAAGCGGGTGATTGCCGCCATGCGCGAGGCGCTGCGGTGAGCGCGCCGCTGTACACCATCCCCGGCAGCACGGCGGCGCCGCCCGCGCCGGCGCCGGGGGACGACGCGCCGGCGTCGACCGCCCGCACCGTCGGCGAGGTGCTGGCCGAAAGCCAGGTCGAGGCGGTGATGGACGAACTGGAGCGCGACCTGGTCGGTCTGGCGCCGGTCAAGCAGCGCATCCGGGACATTGCGGCGCTGCTGGTGATCGACAAGCTGAGGCTGAACAGGGGACTGCAGGCGCAGACGCCCAGCCTGCACATGTGCTTCACCGGCAACCCCGGCACCGGCAAGACCACGGTGGCCTTCCGCATGGCCGAGATCCTGCACCGCCTGGGCTACGTGCGCAAAGGCCACCTGGTGGCGGTCACACGCGACGACCTGGTGGGCCAGTACATCGGCCACACCGCGCCCAAGACCAAGGAGGTGCTGAAGAAGGCGATGGGCGGCGTGCTGTTCATCGACGAGGCCTACTACCTGTACCGGCCGGAAAACGAGCGCGACTATGGCGCCGAGGCGATCGAGATCCTGCTGCAGGTGATGGAGAACCAGCGCGACGACCTGGTCGTGATCCTGGCCGGCTACAAGAACCGCATGGACACCTTCTTCCAGTCCAACCCCGGCATGAGCAGCCGCATCGCGCACCACATCGACTTCCCCGACTACTCGGTGGACGAGCTGCTGCAGATCGCCGGCAAGATGCTCGACGGCCAGCATTACCGATTCGGCACCGGCACCGAGGGCGTGATGCGCGACTACCTGCAGCGCCGCATCGCCCAGCCCCACTTCGCCAACGCGCGCAGCGTGCGCAATGCGCTGGACCGCGCCCGGCTGCGCCAGGCCAGTCGCCTGTTCGCCGACCGCGACCGCGAGCTGTCCGAAGACGACCTGACGACGATCACCGCCGACGACCTGCGCGCCAGCCGCGTGTTCCAGACCCAGCCCTGACCGAGACTGCACCATGCCCTTGTCCAAGAAGCGCACGCTCACGCAGTACCTGATCGAGCAGCGACGCCGGTTCCCGCAGGCCAGCGGCGAACTGAACGCGCTCGTGCTCGACGTCTCGATCGCCTGCAAGGCGATCTCGCGCCAGGTGGCGCTGGGCTCGCTGGCCGAGGTGCCCGTCGGAGGCGCGGTCAACGTGCAGGGCGAGGAGCAGAAGCCCTTGGACGTCATCAGCAACGAGATGCTGATCCGCCAGACCGAGTGGTCGGGGCACCTCGCCGGCATGGCCTCGGAGGAGATGGCCGGGCCGTACCAGGTCCCACCACCCTACGCACGCGGCAAGTACATGCTGGTGTTCGACCCGCTGGACGGCTCCAGCAACATCGACGTCAACGTCTCGGTGGGCACCATCTTCTCCATCCTGCGTGCGCCGGCCGACGTGGTGGACAGCGGGCGCGACGTGACCGAGGCCGACTTCCTCCAGCCGGGTGCCACGCAGGTCGCCGCCGGCTATGCGCTGTACGGTCCGACCACGATGCTGGTGCTGACCGTCGGCAATGGCGTGGCGGGCTTCACGCTGGACCAGAGCCTGGGCGAATTCAAGCTCACCCACCCCGACATCAGGGTGCCGACGGAGTCGTGCGAGTTTGCGATCAACACCTCCAACAGCCGCTTCTGGGAACCCCCGGTCAAGCGCTACGTCGACGAGTGCCTGGCCGGCAAGACCGGGCCGCGCGGCAAGGACTTCAACATGCGCTGGATCGCCAGCATGGTGGCCGAAGCGCACCGCATCCTGATGCGCGGCGGCGTCTTCCTGTACCCGCGCGACACCAAGGACCCGTCCAGGCCCGGACGGCTGCGCCTGATGTACGAGGCCAACCCGATCGCCTTCGTGATGGAGCAGGCCGGCGGCGGCGCCAGCACCGGCCGGCAGCGTGTGCTGGGGCTGACACCGAGCGGGCTGCACCAGCGCATCGGGCTCGTCTTCGGGTCCAAGGCCGAGGTCGACCGCATCGAGCGCTACCACCACGACCCGGCCACCAAGGAATCGTCGGCGCCGTTGTTTGGTGAACGCAGCCTCTTCAGGGATTGAACGTGAACCCCCCGGTTCGTGCCTTCGGCCCTTCGCCACCCCCCGAGGGGGCTCGGTCGGGCTTGGGACGGCCCGGCACCCCGACGTGCCCCCAGGCTCGTGCCTTCGGCCCTTCGCCACCCCCCGAGGGGGCTCGGTCGGGCTTGGGACGGCCCGGCACCCGACTGCAGGAGTAGGAGACCACCATGTCAGAACGCCACCCCATCATCGCCATCACGGGCTCGTCGGGCGCCGGCACCAGCTCGGTCACGCGCACCTTCGAGAACATCTTCCGGCGCGAGAAGGTCACGGCCGCCGTCATCGAAGGCGACAGCTTCCACCGCTACGACCGCAAGGAGATGCGGGCCCGGCAGGCCGAGGCCGAGCAGGCGGGCGACACCCACTTCAGCCACTTCGGCCCCGACAACAACCTGTTCCCGGAGCTCGAGCAGCTGTTCCGCACCTATGGCGAGACGGGCCGCGGCAAGCGCCGCAAGTACCTGCACGACGAGGTCGAAGCAGCCCCTTACAAGCAGGAACCCGGCACGTTCACGCCGTGGGAAGACCTGACCGAAGGGACCGACATGCTCTTCTACGAGGGCCTGCACGGCGCCGTGGTCACGCCCGAGGTCGACATCGCCCGCTACCCCGACCTGCTGATCGGCGTGGTGCCGGTCATCAACCTGGAGTGGATCCAGAAGCTCTACCGCGACAAACATGTGCGCGGCTACAGCGCCGACGCGGTCACCGACACCATCCTGCGGCGCATGCCCGACTACGTGAACTACATCTGCCCGCAGTTCGCGCACACGCACGTGAACTTCCAGCGCGTGCCGGTGGTCGACACGAGCAACCCGTTCATCGCACGAGACATCCCCACCGCGTCCGAGAGCCTGTGCGTGATCCGCTTCTCCAATCCCAAGGGCATCGACTTCCCCTATCTGCTCAACATGATCGACCGCTCGTGGATGTCGCGCGCCAACACCATCGTCGTGCCGGGCGGCA
>Ga0316188_10001008_pt1 | contig 13154 bp, 15 predicted proteins | sample Phiworburrow1_MG_FD_204933 | JGI IMG/M metagenome (GOLD analysis project Ga0316188, IMG submission 204933) | Coastal sediment microbial communities from Maine, United States - Phippsburg worm burrow 1 | ecosystem: Environmental > Aquatic > Marine > Coastal > Sediment | place: USA: Maine...
AGACTACTGGATACTTCTATACACATATTGTAAAAGTCTCCTCCATCAAATCCCCATGACTTGGTTCTATAAACAGAGGACACTTTTTTTATGTGGCCAACAGATTTATTGATCAGATTTACAGCCTCTTGCAAATTTTTGAGTTTGTCACCCAAATTACTGCCCAGGGATAAATATGTAGTGCGCACTATTTTCAAACGCTGTATATTTAATTTAATTGAAATTTAGTCAGAAACATCATATATTGGCCAAAATTAATTTCAGGAAATAAGATTCTACAAAGAAAATAAAACAATGGGGAAAAAGAGGTTCATTTCATTTTTTAATTTTCAATAGTTGTAACAATTCTAGGGTATAAACGACAAATAGTAAAATACGATACATGACATTTTTAAGAGAATTATTGGCGGCAGTACTTGGGGTTTTAATATCCTTTTTTATCATGTTCTTTGTTTTTGTGGCCATAGCTTCGGTTATAGGCTCAAGTTTTACCGAAGAAGAAAAAGTAGTGGTAAAAAATAATTCTGTTCTTGTATTGAACCTGGAAGAGGTCATCAAGGATTATGCACCAAAAAGCAGTGATCCTTTTGAGCAGATTTTAGGACTTGACGAGAAAAAAATGGGCTTAAATTCGATTATTAATGCCATAGATAATGCGAAATATGATGATAATATCTTAGGAATTAGCATAGAGGCCCTCATGCTAAATGCCGGTATAGCTCAGGTACAGGAAATAAGAGATAAATTATTTGAGTTTAAGGAATCGGGTAAATTCGTTATGGCTTTTGCAGATGTTTATGATCAAAAGAATTATTATTTGAGCTCTGTGGCAGATTCTATTTACGTGAATCCTGTGGGTTTAATTCAGTTCAAAGGTTTGTCAGGAGAGGTTTTGTACTTCAAGGATTTTCAGGATAAGTATGGCGTACGAATGGAGGTAATACGTCACGGAAAATACAAAAGTGCGGTTGAACCCTTTTTAGCGAATGAAATGAGTGAGGCAAACAGGGAACAGACCCAGGCTTTTCTAAATTCTATCTGGGCGGAAATGGTTGATGATATTGGGGAGAGCAGGAATCTTGAAAGCGAAGGAATCAATCATATAGCAGATGAATTACTGGCCCGAAACCCTAATTTGGCCATTGAAAATAAGATGATTACGGGGGCACTCTATTTGGACGAGTATGAGAAGGTGCTGAAGCAGTTGGCAGGTATAGAAAATGATAAAACCTTGAATGCAATAAGTTTAAAAAATTACATCAGTTCAGGCAAAGGAAGGATGATCTCCACTTCGACCAATAAGATCGCTGTTATTTATGCTCAGGGAGAAATTATGTATGGCAAAGGAGATGAAAATTACATAGGGCAGGATCTCATTATAGAATCTCTTAAGAAGGCAAGAAAGGCGAAAGACGTTAAAGCGATTGTATTGAGGGTTAACTCACCGGGTGGAAGTGCGTTGGCATCTGATATTATTTGGAGAGAATTGGAAATTACAAAAAAGGAGAAACCATTGGTTGTTTCAATGGGTAGCCTTGCAACTTCAGGAGGCTATTATATTTCTTGCAATGCGAACAAGATCATCGCAGAGCCAACAACAATTACCGGGAGTATTGGCGTTTTTGGAATAGTGCCGAATATTAGTGATTTTGTGAAAAGGATCGGGATAAATGCAGAACAGGTGGGCACGAACAAGCGCTCCCTTGAATACAGTATCTTTGAGCCCATAACCGATGATTTTTATAATGTCACTAAAGAGGGTATAGAAAATGTATATACAACTTTTGTTTCCAAGGTTGCTGAAGGCAGAAATATGAGCTTTGAACAAGTTGATGAGCTGGCTCAGGGAAGAGTTTGGACCGGAACACAAGCCTTGAGCAATGGATTGGTAGATGAATTGGGTAGTCTTGAAGATGCGATCAAAGTTGCAGCGGATCTGGCCGATATAGGCGAATATAGAATTAGAAATTACCCTGATTATAAAAGGGAATTCAAAGATATGTTTTCAGGACCATTTAGCAGCGTAAAAACACACCTGCTAAAGGAAGAAATAGGAGAAGAGAACCTAAAAATCTATCAGAGAATTAAACAATTTGGTGATTGGAAAGGGGTACAAACGAGGTTGCCATTTTTACTGGAAATCAATTAGTTCATTGGATCATTCTTTTCATTTCACTTCTGTATTTAGAAGCACTTTTTCCGGTAAATTCCTTAAAAAGCCTGTTAAAATGCGAAAAATTATTGAAACCACATTCGAAACAAATATCAGTAATACTTGTTTGGTTTTCCTGCAATAGTTTTGTGGCGTGAACCACTCTGTATTCATTTACCAATTTTGTAAAGGTCTTTCCGGTAGCTTTTTTGAAATAACGACAAAAAGCAGGTACGGTCATGCTGACCTTATCAGCGATCTCGTCCAAACTGATGTGTCTTTTAAAATTACTGTTGATGTGTTTAAAGATAATATCAATTTTTTCACTGTCCTGCGGTTCTGTTTCAAAAGCAAATCCATCCGCGTTCAAAAAGGAATAATCACTGGCCACTGACAAATCATTCAGGATTTCCAATAATTTGATGACCCTTGACATACCCTGACATTCCAGAAGCCCTTCTATTTTTGGGCCAACAATTTTTTTCGTTTCAGGCTTGAAAATGATGCCCTTTTTCGCTCTTTCAAACAAAGCATTGATATTGCTCATTTCTGGTATATTGTAAAATATTTTGCCCAGAAAATCCAGTTTGAACTGAACAATAGTCTCCGTTCCGTTGGTGGTAAGCCTGTCGACAAATCCATTGTGTGGGAGGTTAGCCCCTATTAATACCAGCATACTGTTGTTAAAATAGGATAAGTGATTTCCTATGTGTCTTTTGCCTTGTCCTTTATTTACATAAACCAATTCGACTTCTGGGTGAAAATGCCAAAAGGCAACATTGTTTACAATCTCTTTAGTATGTTGTTTCACAAGTATGGAACTACCAAAACTTGGGCTAATTTTTTCAAAACTTGGTTTTTTATTAAGCATTTAGCATAAATTTTATACAAAAGTAAATGAATTCATATTGTCAATGTTATACGAATTTATCATTATTATATACAAAATTAACTAAAGTATATGTTAAGTTATTGTAAATTGATAATTAAGTACACAAATTAGCTAAATTTGTTGTTTTGTACACCTGTTAAGCCCCTTACATTTGTCATGTCTAATTTTAAACAATATATAAAATGAAAAATTTAGCATTGAAAAGTTTTGTGGTTCTTGGACTGTGTACCTCCTTAATGGGTTATGCCAATATATTGGATAATGGAGCGAAAGAAAAGGAATCTAAAGTTACCAACCTTAAATTGGAAAGTGTAAAACAGGGCTCTGTCCTTTCAATCAAAGATGGAGCAGGATCGATCCTTTACAAAGAATCCATTGACCAAACAGGTGAATATTCAAAAGGGTTTGATCTGAATTCCTTACCCAACGGAGATTATTATTTCGAGTTGGATAGTGAATTAAAGTTTATGATTATTCCTTTTACCGTATCAGTAAATGACATCACCTTTAATGAAAAAGCGAAAAATACGATTTTCAAGCCATTTCTGTATGTCAAGGATGAAAAGGTATACTTGTCCCGACCTGCATTTGATGTTAGCCCATTAACCTATAAGATCTTTTATGCAGAGAATTATGATTTGGTGCTATCTGAAAAATTTGAACAGGAATCGGAAGTGAAACGGGTTTATGATTTTTCAAAAGCAGAAAAAGGAAATTATGTATTCGTTTTTGAATCCAATGGAAGAAAATATTCTAAAGCGATCAAAATTTAAAACTCATTATTAATTAGTTATTGTCCAGTGATTTGTAAAGTGAGCTCAGCCCATAAGAGCTCACTTTTTTTGTGCGCTGTTCACATAAAATTTAAGGAGCTTCAAGGTGTGCAATCGCCAAGGATGAATGGCAAGAATTCTGACAAGTGATATAAAAACACAAGGAAGCAAGTATTTTTGTTTCTGTTGGAATTTACCTTTAAAATGTACAATATTATCCAATATGAATAGCAACTTATTATAAAATGATAAATGAGTATATAAATTGATTAAAAATGATGTTTTCTGCCCTTGCGAAGTCTCATACATTTGCCTTGTCTAATTTTAACAATTATATCATATGAAAAATTTAACGAAGAAAAGTTTGATCATTTTAGGAATGTTTACATCATTGGCAAGTTATGCAAGTGATGGACGTGAAATGGTCAAAGAAAAAGAGCCGATTGTTACGAACGTGAGTTTTAAAAGTGTAAAACAAGGTTCGATGTTATCCATTAAAGATACTAGGGGATTAGTGCTTTACAAGGAGGCAATTGTGAAATCTGGGGGGTATTCCAAGGGATTTGATCTCACCTCTTTACCGAATGGGGATTACTATTTTGAACTCGATAAAGATATGGAGATCGTAGTAATTCCATTTAATGTAGTGTCTAATCAGGTAAAATTCAGGAGAGAGGAAAAATCCATCATTTTCAAACCTTTTATAAGAGTAAAAGATGATATGGTTTATGTTTCTCGGGTAGCTTATTCAGAAAGTCCGATTGAATATAAGATTTATTATTTGGGAAATAATGATCTGGTTCTTTCTGAAAAGTCTAACGATGAAAAGTATTTTAAGAAGGTATACGATTTTTCTACTGCAGAAAAGGGAACTTATTTATTCGTCATCAAATCAGAAGGAAGAAAGTATACCAAAACAATCAAAATTTAAAACTCATTATTAATTAGTTATTGCCCAGTGATTTGTGAAGTGAGCTCTCCCCCTTAGGAGCTCACTTTTTTTTGTATTCTACAAAGCTGTAGTCGTATTTATTTTTTTCGTCTGCTTTAAAATCCTGACGCTTGGTTTCTTTCCATATCAACAAATCGATCTCCGGGAAAAAGGCATCGGCTTCAAATTCATGATGTATCAAGGTAAGATCAAGCACGTCAGCAAATTCCATGGCCTGTTTATAGATCTCTGCTCCCCCCAGAATGAAGGGATTATCATCGGCTCTTGCCGCTTCAATGGCTTCAGAGAGTTTGTTTACTACGATGCAGTCTTCCACCTTATAATCTGTATTTCGTGTTATAATGATGGTTGTTCGATTGGGTAATGGTTTGTCAAGCGACTCAAAAGTCTTTCTCCCCATGATTACATGATGACCATAGGTAACTTCTTTAAAGCGTTTAAGATCGGCAGGTAAATGCCATATGAGGTCATTATTTTTACCCAGCGCATTATTATTTGCTACTGCTGCAATAATCGTAAGCATAGAATTATTTAGTTTAGGAATCGCTGGTATTGTTTTTCAAAACACCTGACTTGTCCAGTTTGGCTTCGAGTTTATCTAACTTTTCCCCGTGTTTCTGAATCAGTTTTTCTGTTTGTATCCTTTCCCAGTCTTTACCAAAAAAACGATTGATGATAAACACATTGTTGAAGTGAATGAGCAAAATGAACAACCATGCAAAAATGGCCCATAGGTACCAATCCAATTCAGGATGGAATTTTATGACCTTGTTCAGGATCACAAAAAATACCGATCCTATTAAAAACAAGACAAAGTGAAAATACAAACGCTTTTTTTGTTTCGTTCGCTTTCTGGCCTTTTCGTATAATTCGTGATCTAGAGTGGAATTCAAAATGATGATGGAATTACATATCTTTTACCCATTCTTTTATATAATCGGTAAAATCTTCTTTATCGTTAAACTCTTTATCTTTATTATTACGCAATGAAGGGATCTCATTGAGTTTTTCATTGTACAAACTTCCTGAGGTATTTAAAAATGCCTGCATTCTTTGTAATAAATTGATGTCTTCAATCTGCGTAATATGCGTGATTAGGTTTAGTTTTAACTCTAAAGCGTTCATAATTAGTGATTTTTGGGGGATTATACTGAAACGCTCCCCTTAATATGAGGATGCGGGTTATAAGCTACTAAGTTAAAGTCTTTAAATGAAAATTCAAAGATATTTTTAACTTCAGGATTGATGATCATTTTTGGTAATGGCCTGGGCTCTCGGCTCAGTTGAAGATTAATTTGTTCCATATGGTTATTGTATATATGGGCATCTCCAAAGGTATGGATAAAATCGCCATAACCCAAGCCCGTAACTTGAGCGATCATCATGGTTAACAAGGCGTAGGAGGCAATATTAAAAGGAACTCCAAGAAATATATCCGCACTTCGCTGGTATAGCTGGCACGATAGTTTTCCGTCACTTACGTAAAACTGAAAAAAGGCATGACAGGGAGGCAGGGCCGCTTTATTGCTGGCCACGTTTTCAGCAAAACTCCTTGACGTATCCGGTAATACACTGGGATTCCAGGCGGACACCATCATTCTTCGGCTATCAGGATTATTTTTAATGGTTTCAACCACTTCAGCTATTTGATCAATGCCGTTTCCGTTCCAGTTTCTCCATTGATAACCATATACCGGGCCAAGATCTCCTCTCTCGTCGGCCCAGGCGTCCCATATCTTAACGCCATTGTCGTTCAAATACTGAATATTGGTATCGCCTTTTAAAAACCATAATAATTCATAGACAATTGATTTCAGATGCAACTTTTTTGTTGTGACCATGGGAAAACCTTCGCTCAGATCAAACCTCATTTGATAACCGAAAACACTTTTGGTTCCGGTACCGGTTCGGTCTTCTTTAGTGATTCCATGATCAATCACATGCTTGATCAAATCTAAATATTGCTTCATTATGTTAAATGCTCTTATAAAAAATTAGAATAGTACTATTGTCTTGTCATAGTTTAAATGCAACTCATGCCATTCAAATGAATTGGGTTCCAAAGATAATTTATTCTGGTCAAAAATATTCAAAAGCAATTGTTAATATTCAATTTGAAATTTCTTTTTTGGACCAGGTTATCCAATGATCATTCCCGCCATGGTGGCAGAAAGGAGAGAGGCCAGAGACCCTCCAATTAAGGCCTTCATTCCAAATTCTGAAAGCGTTTTTCTTTGACCCGGTGCCAGGGATCCTATGCCGCCAATTTGGATACCAATAGAAGCAAAATTGGCAAATCCACAGAGCATATAAGTAGCCATAATAATTGATTTACTGTTATTCAAATGGATCAGGTTGGCTGCATTTTTTAATTCAGCCAGTTGTATATAACCTACAAATTCACTGGCAGCCAATTTTATTCCAAGTAACTGCCCCATCATCATCATGTCATTTTTAGCCACACCGATCAGCCACATTAAAGGCGCAAAAACTACTCCTAGGATAGACTCCAGTGTTAGTTTTGGGTAAGGCGTATGAGCCTCCATCCATACATTAAAAGTAGTGATGTCACCAACCCATCCCAAAATCCCATTGATCATGGCAATAAAGGCAACAAATACCAAAAGCATGGCGCCAACATTCACTGCCAGTTTCAATCCTTCTGTCGTTCCATTGGATATGGCGTCAAGTATATTAGTCCCTATTTTTTCGGTTGATACTTGTACATCCGTACTTATATTTTCAGTTTGTGGGTATAAAATTTTAGAGATTACGATGGCACCGGGAGCCGCCATCACTGAGGCCGCTAACAAGTGCTTGGCAAATTTTAATCGCATTAAAGGATCGTCACCGCCTAAAAAACCAATATAAGCGGCCAAAACCGCTCCGGCCACTGTGGCCATCCCACCGATCATCACGAGCAGCATTTCAGACCTGTTCATTTTCTCCAGATATGCCTTGATAAGCAAAGGAGCTTCGGTTTGACCAAGGAAGATATTACCCGCAACACTAAGGCTTTCTGCTCCTGAAATTTTTAAACTTTTTGATAATAACCAGGCCAGTGATTTAACCACTTTTTGAATAATTCCAAGATAGAACAGCAAAGAAGTCAAGGCAGAAAAAAAAATGATGGTCGGCAATACCTGAAAAGCAAAAATAAAACCAAAGGTGTTCATGTCAACCACCAGGCCTTCAAAAAGAAACTTACTGCCAGCCCGGGTATAATCCAGAACACTGACGAAAACCTGACCTACACCTTCAAAAAGGGCTTGAATAAATGGAATTCTCAATACGCCAATGGCAATCAATAATTGTATGGTGATCCCTATTCCAACCGTTTTCCATTGAATTGCTTTTTTATTGGAACTAAATAAATAGGCCAGTGCGATGAGCACGATCATACCGAGAACCCCTCTTGTAACGGATTGAACTGAAACTCCTTCATTTGGAGCTATTTCGGTTGATATTTGTTGAGCATTTATGGGTAAATTAATCAGGAAGAGCGACAAAAAAAGCATGCATCTTTTTAACATAGGCAATTGATTATTTTTCCCTTTTAGAGATTTCATCCCTTATTTTGGCGGCCAGCTCGTAGTCTTCATTATTAACCGCCTGGTCTAATTGTTTGTACAAATCCTCAAGGGATTCATTTTTGAAGGTGGAAGTCTCTTCTACAACATTGGCAACAAGATCTTCCATTTTGAATTTTGATTGTTCCAGTTTAGATTCATCTTTTATTTTGAGGATAATTCCAGCTTTGTCTAAAATGTTCTCAAAGGTAAAAATGGGTGCTTTAAAACGAGTTGCCAGTGCTATGGCATCCGAAGTTCTGGCATCAATGATCTCTTCAATTTTATCACATTCACAGATCAGGCTCGAATAGAACACACCATCAACCAGCTTATGAATGATCACCTGTTTAACAATGATGTTGAATCGATCTGCAAAGCTTTTGAATAAATCATGCGTCAGGGGTCTTGGTGGTTTGATTTCCTTTTCCAGGGCAATAGCGATTGACTGAGCCTCAAATGCACCAATAATGATCGGTAACGTACGTTCTCCATCTTCTTCACTCAAAACCAGCGCGTAAGCTCCGCTTTGGGTTTGACTATAAGATATTCCTTTTATATTTAAACGTACAAGACTCACTGACAATCTATAATTTACAAATGATGATATGAATGTGCAAATTTAATTTTAGCGCATTCAATTTACAAATAAAAATTAAAAAAGGCCATGAAATTAAGGACTTATGATTGTCATAATTTCGTCTAGCCTTTAAAAGGGGACAATTTACTAAAAAATATTATCTGTTATAAGGTACTTTTGAATTCTTTTAATTTTTTAATGAGTTCAGGAACCACTTCAAAGGCATCTCCAACGATTCCATAGTCTGCTGCTTTGAAAAAAGGTGCTTCTGCATCATTGTTAATGACCACTTTAACCTTTGAAGAATTTACTCCCGCCAGATGTTGAATGGCGCCTGAAATGCCGATCGCAATATACAAATTGGAAGAAACGGGTTTGCCGGTTTGGCCAACGTGCTCACTGTGAGGTCTCCAGCCCATATCTGATACAGGTTTGGAACAGGCCGTGGCTGCCCCAAGAACATCTGCGAGTTCTTCTATCATTGTCCAGTTTTCAGGGCCTTTAAGGCCTCGTCCGCCAGAAACGACTATATCGGCGTCAGCGATGGTTACTTTACCGGAAGCTTGTTCAATGGAAGCAGAATTTATTTTGAAATCTGCTTCACTCAGGTCGGGTGTAAAATCCTTAATGGTAGAATCAACCTTTTGCTCTTTTAACCCGAAAGAATTTTTAGCAAGGCCCAATAACTTCTTTTGGGTCTTAATTTCGCTAAAATTGAATCCTTTTGATGAAAAAGCATTGCGCTTCACTGTAAAGGGATTCATGGAAACAGGTAAGGCCACAACATTTGATGCATAACCCGCTTTTAGTTTGACCGCTAATACGGGTGCTACATACAAGCCCCTATTCGTTGAATCAACGATGATGATATCGGCAACTTCTTCATTTGCGGCCTGCTGTATACAATCTGCATAGGCCCTTGCATTAAAGTTGACCAGGCGACTATCGCTGATTTTTAAAATTTTATCGGCACCGTAATCAGCAAGAGCGGAAGTGTCATCAGCATTGATGGTCAAAACCACCAAAGAGGTCCCTGCTTGTTGAGCAACGTGTTTACCATATGAAACGATTTCATAGGCGGTTTTTTTAAATTTTCCTTCGGAATTGTCGGCAAATACTAAAACAGACATATATTTTGAATTTTAGTTCTGAACGGGCTTTATAAATAAGCCTCATCAGATAATTTTTATTATTAGATCACTTTGGCCTCGTTGTGGAGCAATTGAATCAATTCATCAATATTTCCTGAATCGATCAATTTACAGGCTCCTTTCGCTTTCGGTTTTTCATAAGTAAGGGTGGCAGTGGTGGCGTCAAAATTGATTGGTTCCATTACCTTAAGGGGTTTCGAACGCGCCATCATTATTCCTCTCATATTTGGTATTCTCAGGTCTTTTTCTTCAACCAGTCCTTTTTGACCTCCGATGATCAGGGGCAGATTACAGGTAAGCACCTCTTTTCCTCCATCAATTTCTCTGGATACAGAACAAGAATTACCATCAATTTCGAGGCCAATGCATGCGTTCACGAAATTGAATCCTAATATTTCTGCCATCATTCCCGGAACCATGCCCCCGTTATAATCAAGGGATTCTTTTCCGGCTAAAATCAGGTCGAATGCTTCATTTTTAACTACTTCAGCCAATTGTATGGCTACCTGATACCCATCGGTAGGATCAACATTTATTCTAATCGCTTCATCAGCTCCTATGGCAAGGGCCTTTCTTAAGGTGGGTTCCGTCACAGCCAGCCCTGCGCTGATCACGGTAACGGATGCACCTTGTTTTTCTTTAAACCACATGGCTCTGGTAAGCGCGAATTCGTCTAGAGGATTAATTACAAACTGAACCCCGTTGGTATCAAATTTTGTAAAATCTTCAGAGAAATTTATTTTAGAGGTGGTATCCGGAACGTGACTGATACAAACTAATATTTTCATTTTTTGCTCGCTTAAACTTATTATTAAATATTCTTGTACGAAGTTATAAAATATTTTTAATATATTATGCATGCATAATATTATTTTATAAGTGCTGTTTACGTGAATTCTGGTTTCTCAAACCAATATTAGCTTTAATGAAGAGAAAAAATTGTAACCAGCGTCTTGACAATATTCGCTAAAATTAGTTATTTTTGCATTCCTTTATTACTAAAATATGAAAGTATTACAATTTAGAGAAGCCATTGCTGAGGCAATGAGTGAAGAAATGCGCAGGGATGAGTCTGTTTACCTAATGGGAGAGGAAGTTGCTGAATACAACGGTGCTTACAAGGCATCTAAAGGTATGCTGGATGAGTTTGGAGCTAAAAGGGTTATCGATACGCCTATCGCCGAATTAGGTTTTTCAGGTATTGCCGTTGGATCAGCCATGGGAGGTGCACGACCAATTGTCGAGTTTATGACCTTCAATTTTTCTCTGGTAGGAATTGATCAGATCATCAATAATGCCGCTAAGATGCGTCAAATGTCTGGGGGTCAGTTTAATATCCCTATAGTGTTCAGGGGCCCTACGGGATCAGCAGGTCAATTGGGCGCCACCCATTCTCAGTCTTTTGAAAACTGGTATGCGAATACCCCTGGATTAAAAGTGATTGTTCCGTCTAATCCTTATGATGCAAAAGGCCTTTTAAAAGCTGCGATCAGGGATGATGATCCGGTCATTTTTATGGAATCTGAACAAATGTATGGCGATAAAGGAGAAGTTCCGGAGGGTGAATACGTGTTGCCAATCGGTGTTGCGGATATTAAAAGAGAAGGTACCGATGTAACTGTCGTAAGTTTTGGCAAGATTATAAAAGAAGCGTATAAGGCGGCGGATGAATTGGCAAAAGAGGGGATTTCTGTTGAAATTATTGACTTGAGAACGATCAGACCCATGGATCATGAAACGATATTGAATTCGGTCAAAAAAACGAACAGACTTGTCATCTTGGAGGAAGCGTGGCCCTTTGGAAGTGTTTCATCTGAGATTACCTATCAGGTTCAGGAAAATGCTTTTGACTATTTGGATGCTCCTATTCAGCGAATCACAACCGCGGATACACCAGCTCCATTCTCGCCTGTATTACTTGAAGAATGGATGCCCAACAAACAGGATTTGATCAATGCCATTAAAAAGGTGATGTACAAATAATCTTTTTTCATTGAAAAATATACAAAAGCCATTTGATTATTTCAAAGGGCTTTTTACATTTTATTAATGTCATAAATAACGATGAAAATAAATAATGTGACCATTTATTATGTATATTTGAATCGTTTTAATGCCCTTAAAATAGGCTAAAAATGGGCGCTGACTTTAAACTGTGATATAGACCAATGAACAAGAGTATCGATAAAAATATTTTTTTGGACAATGAAATAGAGGATGGATTTTATCTCTTAAAATTTCACAATGAAAAGCAAAAGGCAGTTGAATTTTTCAGAGAGGTCGATAAATCGTTTTTACAGTTGCATTTTTGTATAAGGAACACGTCCAAACTTGTTTTTAACAAGGGGCATTATGTACTCGAACTCCCGGTGAATAAATCGTATTTATTGTATAACCCTCAACAAGATCTGCCGATTCATTTAGAACTTGCTCCCGGAGCTCAGGTGATCAGCCTTTTGATAAGGATAGAAAAATTCCATACTTTTTTTTCCCAGGAAGCAGGGCTGATCCATTTTTTGAGTGGAGAGAATCAGGGTAAAAAATGTTATAGGGACAAAGAGTTGAATCCCAATGAAATTATGGTATTAGATCAGATTTTTCACTATGGTTTGCATTCTTCTCTTGAAAAACTATATTCAAAAGGTAAAGTATACGAGCTGATCAGTTTATACTTTCACAAATCTGATAATGCAGGAGCTCAAAATTGCCCTTTTTTGGAAGATGAGGCGAATGTTGAAAAGATTCAAAAGGCCAAACAAATACTCATTGAAAGTATGGCTGAACCACCAACGTTGAACGAACTTTCTGATCAGATAAATCTCCCCTTGCAACATTTGAAAGATGGATTTAAGCATATTTACGGAGAAACGGTATTTGCCTATCTCTTGAATTATAAGATGGAATACGCACGTAAATTATTAACTACCAAAAAATACAATATCTCTGAAGTTAGTTTTGAGGTAGGGTATAGTACCCCAAGTCACTTTATTGCTGCTTTTAAAAAGAAATTTGGAGCAACACCGAAGCGATACATGAGCAGTCTTTAACATAAATGACCCTGGTTGAACAAGATGTTTTTAATGAA
>Ga0316188_10001009_pt1 | contig 13151 bp, 11 predicted proteins | sample Phiworburrow1_MG_FD_204933 | JGI IMG/M metagenome (GOLD analysis project Ga0316188, IMG submission 204933) | Coastal sediment microbial communities from Maine, United States - Phippsburg worm burrow 1 | ecosystem: Environmental > Aquatic > Marine > Coastal > Sediment | place: USA: Maine...
TTATTCAAATTATGGCGGAGGCGAAATTCTAAGAGTTGATATTACAGGTTCATTTCCTGTAACTCCAGAGCTTGTGATAGATGGTTTATCTGGTCCTACTGGAATTGTTTTCGATGGAGACATTCTATATATTTCAAATTATGATAGTACTGAACTTCTTAAAATAGATATTTCAGGATTTACAGGTACTCCAATAACAGCAGCTTCTGGTGACCTAGTTATTTCTGGCGTAGTTAACATTGACGGTTTATTTCTTGTTGGAGATACCCTATACATGACTTCAAGCTTCAATGTTTCCACTATAAACATTACAGATCTTACTCCTGTAGCTACGATAGTTGTCGCTGGACCTTCAAGTAATCCTGCATCTGCTGATGTAGAACTCAGCGCTAATGGAAATGATTTATATATTGCTGAGATAAATGCTAACAAAATTTCTAAATTTATACTATCAACTGCTAGCGTTAGCAAATACAACACACTTGGTATTACTATGTATCCTAATCCATCAAGTGATTTTATAAAAATCTCTGGACTAACAAATACAGCAAGTTACGAGATTAGTAATATGCTAGGAGCTAAAGTTCAAACTGGAAAAGTTTCTCAAAATGAAAATATCAATGTGCATTCTTTAAATAAAGGCATGTATTTTGTTAAACTTGAAAATGGAGCTTCATTAAAGTTTATAAAAAAATAATATCTTAAAAATAATATTTTTTAAAGGCACAATAAATACAGTCAAAAGCTGTACTTATTGTGTTTTTTTATTCATAATTTACACTTATTAAGTATCTTCGTGGAGTTAAACACATTTTGAAAATTATGAAACATCTATTTTTAACTGCATTGATAAAAAGTTTTCATTTATCAATTAAATACTTTTCATTTTCAGACTTAAAAAAACACCTTTCAATTTATATTTTAACTTTATTTCTATTAGTACCAATCTATAATTTTGGGCAAGAAAAAAAACCGAAAGTAGCGCTGGTTCTAAGCGGTGGTGGTGCAAAAGGGATTGCACACATTCCATTATTACAAAAATTAGATTCATTGGGTATTGTACCTGATATGGTATTAGGAACCAGTATGGGAAGTATTGTTGGTGGTTTGTATGCTATGGGTTATTCTGGAGATAGCATTGCTAATATTGCAAATAATGCCAATTGGGATGAGCTTCTAGGTGGTGCTATTTCTCTTACAAAAGTAAGTGTTGAAGAGAAAAGTGAATTCAAAAAATATTTAATCGATTTAGATTTAAAAGAAGGTAAGCCAAAAATGACTTCTTCTTTATTAAACGATCAAACCCTTCGAGAATTTTTATCAAAGTTAACATATCCTGTTTACAATGTAAGTGATTTTGATAAGCTTAGCATTCCTTACCGTGCTATGGCCACAGATATTGTAAATGGTAAAGAAGTTATTATGGATAAAGGTACTTTGGCATTAGCAATGCGTGCAAGCATGTCTATCCCAAGTGTTTTTAGACCAGTTCCTTATGAAGGTACATTATTAGTTGATGGTGGTGTTTTAAATAATTTCCCAACTGACGTTGCTAAAAATATGGGAGCTGATATTATTATTGGTAGTGATGTTGGTGGCGGTATGGCACCAATTGAAGAACTTGATAACATAGCTACCATCCTTTTTCAAACGGGTATGCTAACCAGTAACCTTAAAAATCCTGAACATCAAAAAAATTGTGATATTTTAGTTGATCATATTCCATATTTAACTTATTCAACTGGTGATTTTAATAAAGGAAAAGAAATTTTTGAAGAAGGAAAAATTGCTACTGTAAAAAACCTAGATGCATTAGTTGCTTTGGCTGAACAGTTAAAAGGATACACTAAAAAAGTACACAAATTACCAGAAGTTGAAAAGGAATTTATACTAGACACCATTAGTTATACTGGTATTAGTGCAGCCAATTTAGAACTTGTAAAAGACAGAGCACATATTAAAACAAATGTAACCTATACTGTTCAAGATGTTGTTGAAGGTATCAATAGAGCTATGGGTACTAACCTATTTAGTCAAATCACAACAAACTATATTGCAAAGGGCAATAAAATTGGACTTCAAATAAATGGATTTGAAAATTCACAGCACCAAATAAAGGGTTCTTTACATTATGATACTTATAGAGGTATAGGTGTAATTATGAATTATACTGGTAGAAATATTTTAGGCGAAGCCTCTCGCCTTATTGCAACAATTGATATTGCTGAACAACCTAGATTTAGATTTGCTTATCAGAAAATTTTTGGAGGTGATAAATCTTGGTGGTGGAAATCAGAAGTCTATGGTGAAGAGTTAAAACAAGAAATTTTTATTGATGGATATTATGTAGAAGATATGCGCTATCGCTCAATTCAATTTGACAATCAGCTAAACAAAAATCTAAATTCTCTAAAAAGTTATGTTGGGCTTGGTTTAAACTACCAGTATACTAATATAAAACCAAAAACCAATCCTGAATTTAGTGATAATACTTATTCTTTAGATCTTTATAAATTTAATACTATAGAATTGTATACACAGTATATGCATAATAGTTTTAATGAAGTTTTCTTTGCTACCAGCGGAACTTATTTTCATACAACTATTGCAAGGTCTTTTATGCAAAATGTTGACTTAACCTACTATAACGAAGCTTTACCTATGATTGAGGGGAATACCAATGGTTATACAAAATTGGCTTTGAATTTTGAGAAAAGACTTTCAGTTAAAAATAAAATTACAGGAATAGTTGGAGCCACAGGAAGTTTTATTTTTCAAGATCAGGTTAAACCTGAAGATGTGGATTTTTCAGAATATGCCTATGCTGCAAAATATAATATTGGTGGAAATTTATTAATTCCAAAAAAAGATAGTTATGTTTTTCCCGGACTTTACGAAGGTGAATTAAATGCAAGTCAGTTTTTAAAATTGAATTTAGGAATGCAATTTAACCCGCTTAATAAAATTTATATCACCCCAAATTTCAATATTGCTTCGGTTGGATTTGGAACTTTTAACGATTATCTTGATGAAGCATTTACGCCTAATAGTGAATGGCAAAAACATCTTGAAACTAGTCTATTGATGTCGGCTGGCGCAACAATTTCATACAATTCATTTATAGGTCCTGTTAATTTTGACATGTCTTGGGTAAATGATATTAATAAAGTTAGATTATTTTTTAGTGTAGGGTTTGTTTTTAATCCTTCATTTAGATAAAAAAATACTTTTTATAAATGATTCATTTTATAAGAACAAATTCAGAAAATAAAAACTTTACTGAACTGGTTGAGTGTTTGGATATAGATTTAGCTGAAAGAGATGGTGAAGACCATTCCTTTTATGCACAATTCAATAAAATTCAACAAATTAAAAACGTTGTGGTTGCATTTGACAATCAACTCCCAATCGCCTGTGGCGCTATTAAAAACTATGATTCAACAACTTTTGAAATCAAAAGAATGTATACTGCTCCAGCACATCGAGGAAAAGGTGTTGCTGCAAAAATCCTATCTGAACTTGAAAAATGGGCCATAGAATTAGGGTATAAAAAATGTATTTTAGAAACTGGAAAAAAGCAACCAGAAGCACTTCATCTTTATAAAAAATGCGGGTACGTTAAAATTAATAATTACGGGCAGTACGCAGGAATTGAAAATAGCATCTGTTTTGAAAAGAAATTGAAATTATGAATTGGATACTACTTATTATTGCTGGGCTTTTTGAGGTTGGATTTGCATTTTGCTTAGGAAAAGCGAAAGAAGCAACGGGAAACGTTGCTAATTATTGGTATTTGGGATTTTTAATTTGTCTTACAATTAGTATGTATTTACTTGTAAAGGCAACTCAAGAACTGCCAATTGGAACAGCTTACGCAGTATGGACAGGTATTGGAGCTGTTGGTACCGTTTTTATAGGTATTTTTATATTTAGAGAACCTGCAGATTTTTGGAGAATTTTTTTTATTACAACACTTATAATTTCAATTATAGGATTAAAATTGGTTACTCATTAAATTTAAAGATATTTAATATATAATAAACTGAAATTTTTAGTTTATTTTTATAAAAATTAACAATTTAATCAAAAATTAAAATTAACAATTAAACCTATTATGAAAACACCTAAATTTTATCTACTTACATTTTTTGTACTTACCCTTTTGTCAATCAACATTTACAGTCAGGAAGTATTACCTACAAAGGAAGCAATGGAATTACAAACAATGCAAGGAACTATTACTGCAATAAATCCTGAAACTCGTGAAATTACACTTATGGGATCTCAAGGTGAGCTTAATACGATTACTGCAGGAGAAGAAGTTGAAAGGTTTGACGAAATTGCTGTTGGAGATGCAATTGTTTTTGATCTTTACACTTATATGAAAGCTGAATTTCGTGAGCCAACAGCAGAAGAAATTGCTGAGCCTGTTGTTTTGGTTGCAGATGCTGCTAAAGCAACTATGGAAGAAGCACCTGCCGGAGCAATTGGAGCTATGATAAAAGCTGTTGTTACCATCGAAGTATTAAATCGCGTTTATATGCAGGCAACTGTTAAAGGTCCAGAAGGAAATTATTTAACAATTGATATGGAAGACGAAGATTTAATCCAAAAATTACATATTGGCCAAGTGGTTATTCTTACTTATGCTGAAGCTATGGCAATTTCATTAGAAAAGGTAAGCAAGTAGTTATTTACATTTCTAAAACAATTCAAAAAAAAGACTTCGAAAATTTCGAAGTCTTTTTTTTGAAATAATATATTTAATCTTATTCACTTGTCATAATAAACAAAGGATTCATTTCAAAACTGTTATAATATGGTCTTAAACGCTCTGTATTATAGAATTTATCAATATTTACCATTTTAGATTTCCCTACTACCACATCAATTGGAACATTATCATATCTACCGTTCTTAAGAACCACTAAACGACCGTGAACACCTTTTAAAATAAGGTCTAAAGCTAAGTTCCCATAAGCCATTGGCACTATTGAATCTACCGCATCTGGATCTCCTCCTCTAACCAAATAACCTAATTTTTGATGAATAACGTTGACTTTTTTTCCATTGTTAAACTTAGGTGATAATTCTTTAATATTCTCAGAAACCAATTCTCCTATTCCGCCTAATTTTGCATGACCAAATTGATCTTTTACTCCATCTTTATAAATCATTTCCCCTCCTTTAAACATAGCACCTTCAGAAACCAATACAACCGAATATTTACTTGGATTTTCGAACCTATCTTCTGACAATTGTTCCGCAAGATGTTCCATTTCAAATTTATATTCAGGAATAACACATCTATTTGCTGCACCAGCCATTGTTGGTAACATCGCTGTAAAACCTGCATACCTACCAAAAACTTCTAATACTAAAAAACGTTCATGTGAACCAGCAGAAGTTCTCAAAGTATTGGTCATACTTATTGTACGCGTTATACATGTACTAAAACCAATACAATAATCGGTTCCCGGCACATCATTATCCATAGTCTTTGGAATAGCTACCACTTTAAAGCCCTCTTTATATAATCTAACGGCATAACTCAAAGTATCATCTCCTCCAATTGGAATTAAATAATCTACACCTAAAAAAGCTAAATTATCTAAAACCACTTTTGTCATATCATTATATTCTTCATTATAAGCATCTCTGTGCTGTTCTGGAACTCTATCTTTTGGGAGATGGCTTGGTCTAGTTCTAGAACTATGTAAAAATGTACCTCCCGTTCTCCCTGCTCTATTCACAATAATTTGGGTAAGTTCAACATAATTACCACTATTATCAGCATTTTTTTCTTGACTTAATTCAACAATACCAGCCCATCCACGCCTTAATCCAATAACTCTATAACCTTCACGCATTGCTCTAATTGTAATTGCCCTAATTGCAGGATTTAATCCTGGAACATCCCCTCCACCGGTTAATATTGCTATTGTCCCTTTTATTTTACTTGCCATAATTATTTATTATTTATTAAGTTCATATTTGATTTTATTATTAAAATAAAAACGCTGAATCAATTCATAAAAAAAAACCTAATTTAAAGAAGGTTTAAATTGATTAAAAGTTTTTTGAATGCAATAAGATTACTGTTATCACTCAAATTTACAAAATTTATTCTTTAGTATTTTATCGTGCTATTAAATTATTTCTTCATTCTTATAAATCTATTTAATTTAGAATGATTTTAAATTAACTCGTTAATATCATACTGAAAAATTAAATTACTAACTAAAACAAATTATGATGAAAGTAAATGAAGCATTAACACATTTGGAAAAAGGCAAAGCCCGCTATAGAATTGTTTTAAAGGTTTAATCATATTAAAAAAGCTGTTTGAAATAATTTCAAACAGCTTTTTTAATTATAATTTTATGAATAGAATTTATATTCCTATTTTCCAAACTTGTCTTACAATTGATTCTGTAATTTCTTCCCATTCGTCCATAGCATTTTGCCAGGTACCTTCTCCATTCATTTCTTCGTATTCTTTTTTAATACCTCCATTATCTTTATCAAAATCAGCCCAACCATTCATTCCCCAAACTACAGCAACATCTCTTCCGTTATTTTCACCAAACTGATTATCATAAACATGCATATGTCCATCTCCTTTTTTCTCAAAAGCTCCTTTAATTTTGGTCATTAATTCTTTAAATCTATAATAATCACCTCTTTTTAAGTCAAGAAACCATATTTCTTCCAGTTTAGCACCTTCAGATCCTGACTGATACGATAATTTTGGATTGTGCTTCCAATATTCATTACTTCCATATTTTGCAATAGTTGGTGAAACTTTGTCATCCCAGTGCTTGTCATGTGCAGCGCTAACAGGTCTTTTATCTAGATCGGTAAAAGTGCAAGGTCCCATTAGCCATGCATACCAACCTGTTTGTTCACCAGTTATAATTTTATCAAGAGAAGCTTTATATGGTCCTTCTTTATGATACATATTATTATGTTCTTTGACGGCATTTTCAAAAGCTATTTCCATTCCAACTTTTGGCATCATAAATGATAATTCAGCCATTCCATAGGTTTCTTTTTCTTGTGCATTTACAAATGATGTAAATAATAATCCCACCAAAAGCAGCGTGCTTAATAAATTAATTTTTGTCTTCATAAAAAATTTAGTTAGTTAATATTTAATTTGTTTTTAAACATTGTTTTTTAGACTCAATAGTTTGTAAAAAATTGTTATTACGTTTCTTAACTAAGAAATTGAACTATCTCAATTTAAAAGCAAGAAGTACATTTATGTTAACCAACATACGAGCATTTGATTTAAATTTTCTTTGCAATCTCAAATTTATGAAACGCAATAAAACAATTTTTTTTAGTGTGACAAACAAGTCAATTTTACAATGATTTCGTAAACTTACATTTTGAAAACAAATAGTGCACCTACATAAACATGTAGGTTTAATAATTTATACTTTAGGTAAGTGAATTTCAAATGGCTAAATAGTTTTAAATAGCCGCTACTTTTAATTTTCTATTTCGTATTTCTTGGCAAAGCTTCTTCTGGAAATGGAAATATAATGGTTGAATTTTTTTCTGCAGCAATATTTGCTAAGGTTTGATAAAGTCTTAATTTAATTGCTGAAGGAGATTGATCAATCAACTTACCCGCTTCCAATAATTTTCCGGCGGCTTGTTCTTCAGCCAATGCTAAAATAACTCTGGCTCTTCGCGAACGTTCTGCCTCAGCTTGGTTTGCCATCATTCTTCTCATGTTTTCTGGCAACTGAATGTCTTTAATTTTAACGTCAATTATTTCAATACCCCAAACATTGGTTTCTTGCTCAACAATTGCCTTAATATTTTTCCCCATTTCTTCACGTTTAGATAGAATTGTGTCTAATTCAACTTTTCCGCAAACATCTCTTAACGCTGCCTGAGAAAGTTGGGTAATGGCAAATTTATATTCTTCAACCTTTAAAACAGCCTTCTCTGGATCATTAATTTTAAAGAAAACAACACCATCAATACTACAAGGAACGTTATCTTCAGTCATCACTTCCTGAGAAACAATATTAAAAGTAATAACTCTAATATCAACAATTTGTATGGTTTCAACAATTGGAATAACCCATCTTAAACCGGGCTGCAAGGTTTTTATGTATTTTCCAAATCTAAATTTTAGTGCTCTTTTGTATTCAAAAATAATACGCACTCCGCTTAATAAAAACAAGCTGATGATAATAACTGTAAAATATAAAGGTGTCATAACATAAAGAATTAAATTTAATTATAAAACTGATTACCAAGCACTAAAAAAATTTATCACTTTAACCATCGTGATTTTGAGAACCTTTTTTTTAGCCTATACAATATTAACCTTAATGAAACTCAAAAATTGAGTTGGTTATTAATTTGCCTTTTAAATTTACAAAATATTTTACTGAATTTCAATGCTTTAACATTTTTTATTGATACCGTTTTTAAACTTTTTACCTACATGAACATGTGGTTTTTTCGAATAGTTTACCTCAAAATAACATATCATTTAATAATAAACCCTGTTTGAAATACACTGTATAATGCTATATTTCAATGTGTTAAATAAAATTTTTATGGGCTATCAACATTGAAGTATAGAATGTAATTCATTAAATTATTCATTAATATTTTTTACATTTACTTTAATCAGTTATAAAAATTTGTGTTTATCGTAATTATTTTGTTAAAACAAATCTTTATTCAAAAAAATAATTGAATTCAAACCCGTATTTATTAAGATTTTTTTTATAAAACTATCAACTAACTAAAAACAATGAATCATGAAAAAAATACTTTTTACAGGACTTCTTTTAGTGCTATTTGCAGCTTGTAAAGAAACAACAGTCCGTTACACAACTTCTTCACCTGAAATTGATGTTACTAAAGCATTGGTTAAAGATTACGTTGATGGAAATTGGCAAGGTTGGGCAAGCCATTATGCAGATACAGCAAAAATCAGTCATAATTCTGTAGAAAGTATTTCTCCTAAACAATTACAAGCATCTTTTCAAAATGACATTCTTAATTATTCTAACTATCATTTTTCAGATGAAAATATTTTTTATGAAATGATTGTTGATGATAAAGGTGATACATGGGTCTATTTTTGGGGAACGTGGATTGCTACTCTAAAGGATACAAACCAAACTTTTTCTATTCCTGTACACATTGCACTTAAATTTGTAAATAACCTTATTGTTGAAGAATATGGATATTACAGCCGAACTGAAATTGATGCTGCCATTTTAGAAAATGAAGCTTTGAAAAATAATATCACTAACTAAATTAATAAAGCCTTTGTATGCATAAAAACAAACAAGGGTTTTATTTGAACTTATTTTCAACTAACTAATCAATCAAAAACAATGAAAAAATTACTTTTTACAGGACTTCTTTTAGTCCTTTTTGCTGCATGTCAAAACGAACAAAGGTACTCACAAACTTCGCCAGAGGTTGAAATGGCAAAATCAATAATTAAAGATTATGATGCCAAAAATTACGAATCACTGGTATCTCACTATGCGGATACTGCTAATGTGTTTTTAAATTCTATCACGTCATTCAAGGCTTCACAACTTCCAGATTTTCATCATAAAGATGATGCTAATTTCTCATCAAGAGGTTTTATAGAAGAAGGTCAGGAATATGAAATGGTTTTAACAGATAAAGGAAAAACATGGGTAAATTTTTGGGGTCATTGGCAAGGGACATTAGCAGCAAATAACAAACAAATTGTAATTCCTGTACATTTAACAATTCAATTTATTGATGGAAAAGCTGTAACTGAATATGGTTATTGGGACAATGCTCCTATTTTATCTGCGCTGCAAGAAATTGAAGCAAATTATGATAACAAGGAACTTATTCAAACAGCATATGACAATTTTGCAAAAGGTGATGTGCCTTCTTTTTTAGCATTGCTTCATGAAAAAGTTGAATGGAACGAAGCTGAAAATTTTATTTATGCCTCAGAAAAACCATATATTGGAGCTGATGCTATCGTAAAAGGTGTTTTTGAACCTCTAGGTGCAGAATGGGAATATTGGAAAATCACAGACCTTCAATTGAATGAAATGACCAATGGAATGGTTTTAGCCACAGGAAGGTATCAGGCTAAAAATAAAAAGAGTGGTAAAATATTGAATGCCCAAGTAGCACATCTTTGGACAGTCAAAAATGGGAAAGTCACTAAATTTCAGCAATATACAGATACCAAACAAGCAGCTGAGGCTATCAACTAACCTACTTGAATAAAATAATTTATATTCAATTTATACCATGCATTTAAAAAAATCGCTTTTTATTGCAGTTATTTTATTTATATCATTTATCGGTTTTTGGGAATTGTATTGGCGTTCTAAACCCGAATATTACAGCGCTTGTTTAGAAGATGACAGGTACTTATGGGCCGAACAAAGAAAAAAAGTTGAAACTGCTACCAATAATGATGTTGTTATTATTGGTTCGTCGAGAACAGGCTTTAACTTTAATACACATGTTTGGGAAGAAGTGCAGGGCATTAAGCCCATTAATTTGTCAACTGATGGAAAACCACCAGGCCCTTTTTTTGAAGACATTGTAAATAACACCACATTTAATGGAACATTAATTATTGGTGTAACACCTGTAATGTGGTTTTTAGGTAAAGGAGAATATAGCAGATGGGCAGATGCGAATAAATGGGTAGAACATTACCATAACCAAACCTATGCGCAAAAATTAGGCTATTGGATTTCAAAACCCTTGCAACGGAATTTAGTTATGTTAACATCTTCTGAATTGAAATTTTATAATGATTTAGATTTAAAATCACTTATTAATAGATTGTTTATTAAAGGAAGACCTGATCAACGATATAAACTTCCCAATTTTAGCTATCTTGATGAAGATCGAAATTTAATTATGTTTTCTAGCGTAGTGTCGAATCCAGCATTTGCAAAAGAAATTCAAGATGTCTGGACTCAATTTCTTCCTAATCTTCCTGATTATGAAGTTATTGAAAAGCACATGCCTTATATATTTCAAGATTATCTTTTGCTTATCAACAAATTTAAATCTCGTGGCGGAAAAATAATTTTTATAAGACATAAAGCTGAAGCCAATTGGAATATTCATATCCAGAAATTTTTGCCAAGAGCCAAAGTTTGGGATGTGTTTATTGAAATGGTTGATTGTCCCTCCTACCATTTTGAAGATTATGAATTTATGTCTAAATATACTTTGCCTGATTGGTCACATATGAATTCTGAAGATGCTAAATCATACACGAAAGATATGGTCAACAAAATGATTGATGATGGGTATTTAATCAATATGAAAACTAACTAACTAACAACTAACTATGAATCTAAAAAAATCAGTAACAATTGCTGCTATTCTAATTATTACGGCAATAGGCTCTTGGGAATTGTATTGGCGCTCCCATAACTACACACCAAATATTGAAGATGACAAAGCTCTATGGGCCGTACAAAGAGGAAAAGTTGACCATGCTTCTTCAAACGATGTGGTCTTATTTGGCTCGTCTCGAGTACTTTTTGATTTTCAATTGGATGCATGGGAAAAAGAAACTGGCATACGCCCAATACAATTAGCAACAGCTGGAGCATCTCCATTACCAGGGTTTAGAGATCTTATAGAAAATACCAAATTTAACGGAACTGTTATTGTTGGAGTGACGCCCGGACTATTCTTTTCAACCACTTACCCAATGGCATCTCCCTGGAGTAGAATTCAAAGTAGGGTAAATTATTTTTATGATAGAACCTATGCACAACGCATCAATAATAGGTTGTCAATTCCGCTTCAGAGTAGTTTTGCTTTTTTAAGAGCCGATGATGAAGAATGGTCAGATGATTTAAACTTAAAAGCACTTGTTTCAAGAATTAAAATTGGAAACAGGACCAATAGTCAATTGCCACCATTTTATAGATTTTCTGATATTGATTTGGACAGAAACGTAAAAATGTCAGATCGAACTGCTAGAGATACTGCTTTTGCAAATACGATTATAAAGGTATGGGGATTCTTTGGAAGTACTGCACCCCCACCTGATAAAGCTGCTACACTGGCTTTTTTTATGGAAGATGTTCAAAATTTTATTGATCGTGGTGGGAATTTAATTTTAGTGAGATGTCCTTCTTCAGGTGGTGTTAGAATTGGAGAAAATATGGCTTTACCTCGGTCTGAATTTTGGGATGTTTTAATTTCAAAAGCAAATGTAAAATCGTATCATTTTGAAGATTATGAACAATTAAAACATTTTGAATGTCCTGAATGGTCACATTTATCAGCAAGTGATGCTACAATATTCACAACTGAATTAGCCAAAATAATGAAAAATGATGGCGCTTTAACTAACCTTAAGACAGACTAATTATGTTATTTAACTCACTAAGCTTTATTGTATTTTTAGTCATTGTATTGGCTTTTTACTACTCAAAATTTTTCAACTGGACATCTAAAAAAAGGATGCTCTTATTTGCCAGTTATATATTTTACGGACTATGGAACCCGCCTTTAATACTATTGTTATGGATTTCAACAATGGTTGACTGGGTTTCAGGGAATAAATTAGCTAAAGAAGAAGATCCAATTAACAGAAAACTATGGTTGTTATTAAGCATGTTTGTTAATCTTGGGTTTCTGGCATTTTTCAAATATGGCAACTTTTTATTAGAAAACTTTACAGCCATGGTCAATGCTGTGGATATTTATTATCATCCTCAAAAAATGGATATTTTATTGCCAATGGGAATTTCATTTTACACTTTCCAAACAATGTCATATACCATCGATATATACAATAAAAAAATAAAGCCAGCCAATACCTTTTTAGACTTTGCTTTGTACGTTACCTTTTTTCCACAATTAGTTGCAGGACCAATTGTACGAGCAAAGGATTTAATTGAACAGTTTTACGAGCCAAAAAAAGCAACTATCAACCAATTTATTTGGGGAATTTTCCTGTTTACATTAGGGCTGTTTCAAAAAGTAGTAATGGCCGACACTTTGCTTTCAGATACTTCAGATTCAGTTTTTGATTCTGGAAAGATCCTTCATATTTGGGATGCCTGGTCAGGTGTTTTAGCATTCTCCGGTCAAATCTTTTTCGATTTTGCAGGTTATTCAACCTGTGC
>Ga0316188_10001010_pt1 | contig 13150 bp, 14 predicted proteins | sample Phiworburrow1_MG_FD_204933 | JGI IMG/M metagenome (GOLD analysis project Ga0316188, IMG submission 204933) | Coastal sediment microbial communities from Maine, United States - Phippsburg worm burrow 1 | ecosystem: Environmental > Aquatic > Marine > Coastal > Sediment | place: USA: Maine...
CCACCAGCCGTGGCAAGGCGTTCAGGCTGATGCAGACGACGCTGGTCTCGCCACCGAGGCGTTCGGTCCGCAGCAGCTCTTCAGCGAGCGCCTGGACCAGGCCGTGCCGGGTCGCGAGACCGGTAGCCGCGTCCGTGGTATCCAGCCTGGCGAGTCGGCGCTGCCGCGCTCGCAGCTCGGACACGAGCCATGCCGGCAGCGCGAAAAGGATCGCGTGCGCAATGAAGTTCCAGGACAGGATGCCGATGTCGACGCGGGTCGCGAACTGGGCGACGGACGCGACCACGGTCGCACCAAATGCAGCGATCAGGCCATTACGCCGGCCGTAATACCAGGCAAGGGCGAGGACTGCGGGCAGGTAGAAAGGCTCGGCTTGCAACGCGCTGCCTGTTGCAGCATCAACAATGCCACAACCGCCGATCCAGCAGGCTGCAAAGGCAAGCGGATAGCGGGGTGGTTCCTGCACGAAATCAACTGAGCTGCGACTGCGCAAAAACTTCTCCGGGTCGGCCACGCCTGATGCTGATTGAAAAGTATGTCTGCATGGCAACGGCCGGTCCACCGCCGGGCACACACTTTGCGAAGCTGCGGATCGCATCACACATTCGCGCGCCGACGGACGTAGAGGTTGTCTCGGTTGACGAGCCGCGTTTAAGTACGACCATCTCATACGCGGGTGATTGCGTGGCTTTCATTATCGTCGCTGCAGGTCCGTTGACAGCCTGCCGGATGCGGACGGTAGGGGCCGGTCGGGCGCTTGCCTGCATCCTGGCCATCGTGATCGTGCTGGCGAGTGGCTGCATTGCGCTCGGCTACGGCATGGCGCAGGCCAACGTGAGCGCGACGACGTCGATGACGGCTGTCGACGGCGGCTACTCGCCTGACTTGAAGCGCCCCGAAGGCCTTGTGGTCGCCGATCGCATTGGCGACATGTCAGGCAGGCTGATCCGGCTTGAGATCGAGACAGCGGAGCTGGCCAGGCGACTCGACATTGCTCCGTCGAAACCCATGGCAGAACCCACCAGCAAGCAGCAGGCTGGCGATTACCGGCCGCAGGGCGGACCGTTGCTGCCGCTTGGAGGCGATGCGCCGAGGTTCAGCGCGGCCGCGCCAGAACCAGTGTTGGTCGACGGCACCGGGCTATCGCACGTCGAGATGGAAATCGAACTGCTGGAGGCATCGCTCGATCACATGGCCGGAGTCCTGGCGGACCGCGACCTGACGACCATGGCGTATCCGAGCCGACCCCCGGTGCAGGGCAGGATGCCGGAGATCAGCTCTGGATTCGGCGTTCGCCGCGACCCGTTCACGGGGCGACTTGCGCATCACATGGGCCTGGACATACCCGCAGCCCGTGGCACGGCAGTTCTCGCGAGTGGCGGAGGCCGCGTGCTATCGGCCGGATTCCGCGGTCCTTATGGCAAAGCCATCGTCATTGATCACGGTCACGGACTGCAGACGCTGTATGGTCACTGTTCGAAGCTGTACGTGCGTGCGGGTGAACTCGTGATGCCCCAGCAGAAGATCGCGGCGGTGGGTTCCACTGGCCGCTCGACCGGACCGCACCTGCACTTTGAAGTCATCAGTCACGGCAAGCGTGTCGCACCCGGGCAGGTGCTGGAAAGTGTCCTGGCCAGGACCCCGCAGTGATGCGTCCCACCGCTATTACTCCCACGGTCAAACTGGCTACCGCGCGTCTTGAGTTCCGCAGTGATCGTCGACTGAAGGAAGTCCTGCACCTTGCTGCCATGGCAGCGCTGATCTTCCTGCTCATCATGATCGGCCGACGGCTCTACGTGGACAGCGAGGTCTCCGGCGCCGAACTGACAGTTCTCAAGCAACGGAACGCGACACTGCGAGCGGATCTCTCGCGTGCGCTCATGGAACTGGAGTTGGAGCGCTCGACGCGCGCTGCGCTGGCACGCCAGGTTGCGGACCTGAACGAGGAAACGAGCGAGTTGCAGAGCCGCCTGGATTTCTTTGACGTGCAAAGCGGTCGCCCGCGCAAGCCGCGCTGACATCCCTGGTTCGACCGGGTTGCCGCTCATTCGAGGACCATTCAATGTTTCGCAGAAAGACCGACCAGCCTTCCATTGACGTGTCGCGACTGTCCAGCCTGATCGCAGCCGGCGTCGAAATTGCCGGTGACGTCATCGTCATGGACGGAGTCCGTATCGACGGCCATGTTGTCGGCAACGTACTGGCAAAACCGGACGCCAAAGGGCTGCTGGTACTGAGCGAGCAAGGTCGTATCGAAGGCAACGTCCGGATGCACGACGCCGTCATCAACGGGACAATCTGCGGCGACCTCGAGGTGGAAAATTTCATCGAGCTGCAGGCGCACGCGCGCATTACCGGTGCCATCAGATACCGTACCTTGCAGATGTCATGCGGGGCCCAGGTGGAAGGCTCGATGGAATGCAGCGTGGATCGTCGGGAATTGCAGGAGGCTGCGCCCAGTAACGTGGTCAATCTGCCCAAAGCAGCCGAGTGCTGAAAGTCATTGGTATTATTTGACATAATATACATTATGCGTACTGCCGCATAAGCCCATCATCGTCAAACAAGATGCTTGGGCGATTGTTGGCAAGGGTCAGGTCCCACGGGAACGGGCCGCCAACGCCCGCGAGCGGCATCCGTGCCCTGCTTACGGGTCGTTCGACGCATTCCGTCACTCACGGTCGACGCGACAGGCGTAGCAGCCACGGCGGGCGTTGTGAACGTGCAGGTAGCTGACCTGCGGGTCGGCCAGGAACCGGTGGATCAGCGTTTCCAGTTCCGTCCCCTCCGTCACCTCGGCATCCACCATCCCGTCGCGGTGATCGTACGCACGTACCGACAGCAGCCGGCGGCGCTGTTGCTCAGGAATCTCGTTGACCAGGACGCGCGTGGTGACCGCCGTGCGGCGGATGAAGATCGGGCCGGCGGAGGCATAGGGCGTGCGGGCCGGCTGATGGACGTAGGTCAGCAGCAGGACCTCCTCGCCGGGTGCCGCGTCTTCAAGCGTGATCCGGCAGGGATAGGCGTTGGGGGCATCGACGATGCAATGCGTGACGCCCGCGCGGGCGAGCGCCGCGTCATCGAGCGGCAGCAGGTGCGCGAAGTGCTCGATCGGCAGGCCGGTGACGCGAAAGTCCATGCGGGTCGCTCCTCGGGCGTGAATGCCCAGGCGATCGAGGATGACATCGGTGCCGGTTGGCGACGACCCGAATCCTGCCTTCCCCGGTCTGTCCGTAACGCGACAGACAGCGAGCGCTGCCGCGAGCGGATGGCCCGCGTGCACCCGCCCGCCCCCGCCGGCTCGAGCACTGAATCAGGACCTGGGGTCGTCCAGCTGCACCAGCACGCACGCTCGGCGGCGCGGGGTGTCGCCCGCACTCAACGTGGGACCGCGGCCAGCGGTAACCGTGACGGTGCGCTAGCGGCCGACGATGCTCACCGGATCGAGGACACGTTTGTTGGTGCCCTTCCACGCCGTCACCGCATCGCGTCACAGGCGTGCCGCACCCGAGCCTTAACGAGACCGAGCGAAGCCTCGAGCACTTCAAGCCAATACACCGCCTCCGCCGGCAGCGTCCCCGCTCCCCCGCCTCACCGGCTCAGGAGGGTGCGGCCTCGACTCCCGGAAAATTCAGTTCGATCATCAGTCCGTCCGGGTCTGCGACAAAGATCTGAAACAGACGAATCTCCGCGATGTACCGCGTCCGGCTCGGAAGTCCCAGACTCGCGAGCCGCCGTGCCAGGCCTTCGGGGTCCGTGCCCTGGAACGCAATGTGGTCGACGACCCCGGCATTGTCCCGGGCTGAGTTCGCAGACGTGCCCAGATAGTAAGCCGCCGTATCACCGATTCCGTCCGGCCCCATGTGGACCTGGACCTTGCCGTTGACGCCGAGCCAGTAGCCCGGAAACGGGAGAGCCGGCCGCGCCATGACCTCGAACCCGAGCGCCTCGCAATAGAACGCCCGCGAGCGCTCGAGGTCCCTGGCCCTGACGAAGAAGTGATCGAGCCCGGTCACTGGCATGCTGTTCTCCCGCGGTGAAGCGTGACTGGAGGCGGCCTCAGGACGCCCGCAATGGTTTTCTTCATGTGCGCCTCCTGCTTACTCAAGATAGCCTCCCGCGCGCACCCCCGCCAAACCCTCCGCAGCGGCGCTGCACAAAATTCGTAGGAACGAATTCTTAACCGCCACAGCGTGAGCCGCATTGCGACGAACGCCGGGGCATGGACCTCCTGGCCGGTCCGCAGCGCAGCCACGACGGCGAAGCGTCGCGGGATCGAGTAATGCGCGCCGCGAGCTGCGGAGCAGCGTCCCCTCTTCCCCGCTCCCGAAAGCGGATCGTCCAGGACCGAGAACGAACCCAAAGCGGCCATACAGACGTGGCAGCGCGTCCCGATTACAATGCCGATATCGCCGGTGGCTGTCACAGAGAATATTGATAAAAATCGCACGCGACGCCGTGCGCGTTGTCCGTCTTGAAAAAACGCATGCCCGCTTTCTTCATGACATTGAGTGACGCCGAATGTGTACACGGGGCGTATGCGATTATTCGGGGTACTGTGAGATTCTCCTTCGCCCAGGGCAAAAGTGCCCGGAGGCTCTCCTGAGCCAATCCACGCCCCCAGAATTCTTTGAGAAAGACATATCCGACTTCGATTTCACAGTCGTCGATCGGGCCAAATCCTGCGCGTCCGGCGAACCGACCCGTTTCGAGCTCAATTACGGCGAACTCGGCGTACCCGTTTGCCTGAATAGATAGTCTGCTTCTCTCAATCCGAGCGTTGATTTGAGCAGGTGTCGCGATACCGTCAGGGAAGTGGGCACGAACGTCCGGGTCCATGTCCAATCGTTGGAGGTCTGGAAAATCAGCGTCTTCAAATAGACGGAAGCCGAGTCGTTCTGAGGTCAATAGGTATTCTGATTGAACCATGGTTGATGCGTGGGCTGAGATGAACGCGATGACGATCCGCAACAATAGTCGATACGCGCCAGCCAACAAACCAATCGCTCACCAGCGACAGCTTCTGGCCGATCTCGCCCGTTGGCGAACGGATGCTTCCATAGCTTAGAATTCCTGCGACTGGCTGCAATCCGCCAGCCACGGACACTCGCGCGACGCCGTTATGCGGCAGATTGCCGCATAACAGCGCGGTCAAAATAATGTTAGGGCGCACACAAGCACGGCCGCCGCATCTCATGCAGCTAAATCAAGTCACTGTGCCAGCGCTGGACATCCCCGCGTCTGTTGCGTTCTATCGCGGGCTCGGTCTAAGGCTCATCGTAAGCAGTCCGCACTACGCAAGGTTTGAGTGTCCCGACGGTGGTTCAACGTTTTCAGTACACCTAGCCGAAGACCTCGCGCCACACGCAGACACAGTCGTGTACTTCGAGTGCCAAGACCTTGATCAAAAGGTTTCGCACCTCAAGGCCAAAGGCTACAGCTTCATCCAGGAGCCGCAGGACCAGCCGTGGCTGTGGCGTGAGGCAAGACTTTGCGATCCGGCCAACAATCAAGTGTGTCTGTACTGGGCTGGTGAAAACCGGCGCTTTCCTCCGTGGCGAGTTCCAGAGTGAGAGTCGCTGTCCCAGCGCCGCGCGTGCGGCCTAACCCCTCGCTCAAGCGGAGCTCGAACGTCAGGCCGACATCCAAACGAGCGACAGGAGATTCATGAGCAAGGTGTTCGTCAACATTGGACTTAGCTTGGATGGCTACATGGCGCCTGATGGAATGACCATGGACAAGCCTGAGTACAAGAACTGGGGTGCCAAGTGGGGTGCGTTGATGGCCTGGATCATCAATCAACAGTACTTCCGTGAGAAGCTCAAGTTCGGCCCCGGAGGAGAGACTGGCCCGGTCAACGACATGGTTCGCCACACCTTCGAGCGCACCGGTGCCAACATCATGGGCAAGCGAATGTTCGACCAGGGCGAGGTCAGTTGGCCTGAGGATGCTCCGTTTCACACGCCGGTATACGTTCTTACCAACGAGAAACGAGACCCATGGGTCCGCCCTGGCGGAACCTCGTTCTATTTCATCAATGAAGGGCTGGAACATGCGCTGACGCTGGCTCGGGCGGCGGCGCAGAATCTCGACATCCGCATTTCAGGTGGCGCAGATGTGATCCAGCAGTACCTGAACCTCGGTGTTGTTGATGAGCTGGAAATTGCCTTGGCACCCGTGTTCTTCGGTGGTGGGCGGCGTCTCTTCGAGAACCTACGCGAGCCCGGGCCGCAATTTCGCATTGGCAGGGTTCTTGATAGTCCAGCTGCCACACACTTGCGCTATGTGCGTCAGTGAGGTCGGCCTAACAATAGGTTGCTGCGGACGGCCCGCTGCGCGGTCCGCTGCTGAACCGGAGCGTTAGGCAGCGTCTGTTCCTGGCCGTTGACAGACCTGGTGACTGAGCCGGTGGGTTTGTTCCGGCAGGTCGGCTCCCGGCCCATTTCGGACACTACAGATCCTCGCTTCTCGCCCGGGGTGTCTGATATTGATCATTCAGGACCTATTGGGCTGCGGGAGACATGGGCAAAGCACGCCACGAATTTGGAACCAGGATCATAGTCGCTACAGCGTCCGGGCTTTGTGTTGGACTTGGCTGGGGTTTGACTTGTTGCGGGCTGTTTATCGTCCCGAATTTGCACTGTATTTTGCTGGCCGGAGCGTTTTTTGCGGCAGGGGTCTTTGGTCCGTATCTCAAGCGCGACGGTTTTTTTTTGTTTCGCTGTCTAGCCCTGGCTGCTATTGGCGCAATTGGCTACCTCTGCGCGTTTGCGGTGGGAGTCGAAGCAATTGCGGAGTGGAATCTAGGCGATAGACTTGGACTGATGAGCGGATGCTTGGTTGCCGCTGCCGCCGTGCTGGTAGGGGCACGGCTGATTGTCCCGCTGGCACATTCCCTCAGGCTCGCGATTGCCGGTTTCATCGCAGCAATAGTCGGCGGCTTCGTGCTGTCGTTACCCTTCTCGATGTATCACTGGTTCGCATGGACCCTCTGGCATGGCGTCATGGCATTCGCGGTCCACTGTGCAGAAACTCGGCCATTCGCCATCACGAGAGCCGAGTGACCGCTCTTGGCCGTTAGCAGCCCTGTTGGCTGAGCCTGCCGGGTCGTGCAGAGAGGGCAGCTAACGACCCATCTCGGACATCGTGGCGCGGTGCAGCAAAGTAAGTGCTGACGAGCCAAAGCGAGCCTCGACGATGGTGCTCCGACTGTCAGAGAAGGTCTCCCAGATGGAATTTCCTGATTCAAATTGATGAATCATGCGATACAAGAAAATTGAGGGAGGAGGGTCCGGCAGTGGAGCCGTGAGCCCTTCTTATGAGTAGCAAGGAGAGCGCCGACTCGACTCCGAACGACATTGCAGGTTTGTCTATTCAAGGAGGACGGCATGAGGACAAGAACCTGGTTTGGAGCGCTTCTCGTCACTATTTCTGTGTGCCTGTTGCTAGGGTCGCCCACGGCGATGGCCGACAAGACAAGCGGGGCATACAAGCTAGGCGGCGTCTGGATCGCCAGAGTGGTGAATCCCATCATCCCCGTGCCCTCGCAGTGGTCTTATGTTGTTGTCGCGGATCCTTCGGGCACCCGCGCGTCCGGCTACGGGTCAGTGGATATGGGCTTTAATACCACAGCGATCCTTGGTAACCCCTACTTCGAGCCGACTGATTCCGCAAGCCCGATCCTGGTCGAAATTGTCAGGACCGGGCCGGACACCGCTACCTACAACTCGGTCTACTACGGGCTGAAGAAGCTGGATCCGCCGAGCCCGATCAACGCCGCGATCGTCTACATCGGCGTGGTCAAGGGCGAACTCAAGTTCATCGCGCCCGACAAGGCGGAGGGCACGCATAGCTTCGAGTTGTACTATCCGGAACAGGACGTGAACGGAGATGGGCTTCCTGATGAAGGCCAAACGACGCCCTTCACGTTCACGCTGGAAACTGTCGATACGCGACTGCCGGCGCCGTGATGAGCTAGGCTCATCAGCTGAGAGCTGAGAGGCCAGCACTCGTACTCAATCAGAACGAATCTCGGCACCATTTCGACCCCGGCCCGCGCCGGGGTCTCTCTATTTGGCGGACGTCCGTTCCTGGCCGTTAACCGCCGTTCGAATACCTGATTGGCCCGATCGGTACCTCAAGGTCTGCTTTCGACCCTAAGGCGGCATTCTGTTGCGCCGCAGCATTCCCAGCAGCTAACGACCCAAAGCGGCCATCCTATCGAGACAGACTCGGAGCACGAGATTCGTCGTCGGACAGTGAAAGTCGTACGCGGCTGCTTTCGGCCCTCAGGCGACATCCTGCTGCGTCGCAGCGAACAAGGCAGCTCACCACTCACGATAGGGTCTGTCGGGACGGCCCGGTCGGGGTGCCGCCCGGGTACTTAAGTCGACCCGGGACTTGTGCCGCCGGCTCGAGGCTGCTGTGATGATCCGGTACAAGCCAGGGCGAAGAACCATGGACGCCGATCTTCTCAAGACCATAGCGACCTATGGCAGCCTGGTCGCCGTCTTCGTGTCGGTACTCAACCTGACTTCGCAGATCCGTCGCCACACACAGTCGCTGCGTTCGCAGAACTATGCGAAGGCCCTGGATCGCCTTGCTGCAACTCAGTCGAAGCTGGGAACGGACGCAACCGCCTCCAGCCTTTTCAGTCGGGGTGTCCGTGATCCGTCGCTGTTGAGCCCTCCAGAGCGGGCCCAGCTGGCCTGGATCCTCTACGAGATCTTCGGTGCCTTTGAGTTCATGTATCAAGAGACCAGACGCGGCACACTACCGCGCGAGATCTGGGAAAGATGGGCACCGACGATGTCATGGTGGCTGTCATTTCCCGGGGTGCAAATCTGGTGGAGAGCCAAGCCATCGCCCTTTACGAAGGGCTTTTCGATGCTCGTCGAGTCTCAAATCGAAAACCCGATCCACGACGCCGATGCTGCCACTAACTGGCAAGAGTTCATGAAAGACGGTACGGCCCGTTCCAAGACTCCCGGAGCTGTCGACTGAGAGCGCCGCGATATCCAGCCGAGGCGCGTCCGCATTCGACCCAACTCTGCCGTCTGGCAAGTGCCCGGGAGGCGTGGGATAGTCCACTTCGCCGAGTGTTATCCGGACCGAAATGCGTGATGGCTTCCGCGCACTTGGTCCATCTGATCAAGAGTTGGGCCTCAGATGTCAGCACCTCTGCCTATAGTAACCCTGCGCGAGATCACTGCCGACACCGTCATCGCTATCGTCAAGCTCTCTGTCGCAGAGAACCAGAAGTGCTTCGTCGCTCCAAACGCCGTATCACTCGCTCAGGCGCTCTTTGCCCCCGAAGCTTGGTATCGCGCCATCTACTGCGGAGAAGAGCCCGCAGGCTTTGTCATGCTTCACGACGCTTCGCTTCGTTTGCCGCCCCCAGAGTCACCAAGCGTTGGCGTGTGGCGCTTTATGGTCGCCGAGCAGTTCCAAGGCAAAGGCATCGGGCGCAAGGCCATGCAACTCGTCATCGCCCATGTGCGAGGCAAGCAATGCTTTCGGAAGCTGGAGCTTTCCTATGTCCCGGCAGAAGGAAGTCCGGAGCCCTTCTACCTGTCGCTCGGCTTCCGCAACACGGGACGGATCGAAGAGGGAGAGTGCGTCATGGAGTTGCCGCTCACTGAGGCCTAACCCTTCGTTCAAGCGGAGCGCCATGCCGCTGTGGCCCGCTTAGCTCAAACGTTAGACGACCAACGTAACCGCTTATCCTGCTGGCCGACTGACCGGCAGTTCATGGCCGCCAGCAGACTTGGCGACTGAGCCGGTAGCGTCGTTACGAGAGGGCTGCTAACGACCCTTAACCGACATCCTGCCGCAGCGCAGCAGAAAGTCTGCTTCCGACCCAAAGCCACCATCCCTGAGCCCCCAAGGTCAGTCAAGTTCTCGGAATGAGCACAAGCATATAGCGTGCCATTCGCGCCCTTGGAAGTCCGACAGGCAGCCTAGCCAGTGAGCCGTTGACCCCTCCAAATGTACGTATGGCTCCAAACCTAGTTGAAGCGCGTGATTTTCAACGATGCCGGTCGGAGTACCGGTTGCCCTCCGCGGACCGCACACGCAGGACAACGCGGCTGACCGGCAAGGGAAGTGCCGAACGCAGTTCGGTGGTCAGGTGTGGTTGGGCTGCGATCCGTTCGGCACCGATAACGAGTGGAACAGCGGAACCGGGCAAACCCAGAACCGGTTCATGGGGGACGTCATGATCGCGCAGTGTCGTACGTCGGCGCTAGCAGCGCTGGCACTAGTTCTCGTAGCCATTCCCGAGGCAGAAGCTGGAAGGCCCGGTGGGGGCGCTACGCCGCCGCCAACATATCCGCCGGCACGAGCTTGGCAGAGTATGAGTGCCAATAATGCTGGGACAACAAGTTCAACTTCGGGCCGCGTTTACATGTTTGGCGGGGATAGCGCTTCAGGCACCGCCATGAATGACCTCTGGTACTACAGCGTCGCATCCGGACTGTGGACGATGCTCGCTCCGGCCAGCCGCACGCAGTCGCTCTATGGGCGGAAGCTTGCATCGCTGACCTGCGGGGACGGCCAATGCGTGCTGTTCGGGGGCCTCAGCACGAAGGTCTACAACGAAGCGTGGTATTTCACGGAACCGACAGGTACTGCCACGACGGTCATCTGGAGCAAGGTTTCGTGTAGCAGAACCTCGCCGTGCCCGTCGCCAAGGTATGCATCGCTGATGGCCTTTGACCCGACGCGGCACTACCGCGTGAGTTTTGGCGGCGACGACTCAGACAACGGCAGCCTTGGGGATACCTGGACGCTTGCCGCAGGTCGCTGGACTCCTCAGCAACCGAAGCATTTGCCGCCGGCCCGATACGACGGTACTGCGACATTCGTTCCCCGCATCGGCAAGGTCGTGATCTTCGGCGGTGACTCGTGGCCAAACAGTCCGCATCCAAAGCCGCTGTGCGATCTCTGGGCTTGGGACGGCAGTGACTGGCAAGCCATCTCCGCTACAGGCACCGCGCCTTGTCTGACTGGCGCAGCGACTGGCTGGGATGGCGCGCGTCTGGTTGTGACGGGAGGCTTCAGTGACTACTACATTACGCGCAATACCGAGACGTGGTACTTCGCGTTTGACAGCAATAGCAATAATGCTGGTAGCTGGACTAAGGCCTCGACACCTAATTGCGCGCCGCTTTCACGTGCACGTGGCGCCTATGAGCCGGCTGGCAATAAGTTCGTGTTTTTCGGCGGATATGAAGGTGGTATGACGTATGACAGCACACTGGTCTGCCCGTGAATTGGCTCCGGTGTTGCCCAAGCTCGACCAGCCCCTCACGAGATCCGCGGACCTCGCTCGAAGTCGAAGCAGCTGGCTAAGTTTTTCACACTCTTCGAAGTAGACTAAACGAGAAGCCCCGGCCCCGCGCCGGGGCTTCTTATCTTTCGATGTCTGTTCGTGGCCGTTAGCAGCCGTCGTGCTGGCGCAGGCCTGATCCCATACCAGGCGTCCGTTACCGACCCATACCAGTCCTTGACAGTTTGAGAGGGCCGCAGTTCGCGTGGCGTGCAACTGGCCGCTACGCTTACTGCCGCGGCAACATTCCGATGCGCGGGTCGTGCCGTCCTGCCAGGCCACCTTCAGCTTCGATATCACGCCGGTTCGGGCATTCCGAGAGTCACCTTGGCCTCACTCACCGCCGAGCGGTGGCACGTCGCTGTTGAGGCTGCAAAGACGGATCAGCCAGCTTCCGTCTGGCTGGCACACCAAAGTGCAGAGCGAGGTGCCATTGCCGGTAACCTCCCGTTCAGAAAAGGTCGCAAGGCACCATCCCAGATCACCAGAACGACCAGCTTCGATCACCGTCAATTGCTTCGAATTCGCGGGCGCTGTCCAGTCGCGGTGCAGCGCCTCGATAGCGTCCCGCCCGTGTGTCGCGACGGCATAGGGAGAAAACAACGTGGCGTCGGCAGTGAAGAGAGCGGCACAACCCGCCGCATCACCTGCCCGATAGGCAGCCGCCATCCGGTCCATCAGCGCCTGCGCTTCAACTTCAAATGATGGTTTCATAATCGCAACGCTCCACCTATTGCAGTAGACGACCGATCTTTGTCGAATTTCACACGCTTGCGCAAGCAAGCATATCCAACGGACGTCGCGGCCAAATCGGCGCGAACGTCGGCAATGGGCGACAGTCGCGGGTGACGGTTCCTGGCCGGAAGCGGACATCCCGGGCCAGCCTGATGCAGTCGCCGGTTCGATGTCTGCCCACGACCCGGAACAGACATGCTGATGCGGCGCAACAGAGTGGAAACAGTTGGGCGCCCTGACGGTCGCTCAGTCGCGGCCACCCTCGGCATTGCGGGGCGGCGCCGGTGCGAAGTAGCCCACCACCAGCAGCAGCGCGCCGATTCCGATGAAGGACACGATGCGTGCCACGGTACCCGTATTGCCGAGGTCCACCACGAACAGCTTGATGACGACCACGCCCATCAGCCCCGCGCCGACCAGCCACAGCCAGCGCCGGGCCCGGCGCGCACCGGCAATCATGCCGAGGAAGGCCAGCAGTCCCCAGTAGATCGACAGCGCAGCCTGCACGATGGTGGAATCGAACAAGGCTTCGACGTCCCAGGCGACGCCTCCCAGGTGATGGATGGCTCGTAGCAGGCTGAGCGTCGACACGCCGAACGTCGCCGCACCCAGCGCGAAGAGGGCGCGCGCAAAGCGCGTCTTGTCGGGCGTTCCATCGACCGTCGCGATGGCGCGCGCCCAGTAGAACGCCGTGACCAGGGCAAAGGCGCTCGCCAGATCGGCCGGGTTGAGCAATGGCAGGTAGGGCAGGGGCGCGGGATCGCCGTCTGCGCCGACAGTGAACCGGAAGACTGACAGCCACTGCAGCGCAACGAGGACTGCGCCGACCCGCGGGACATAGCCGGATGCCTGGCCCGGGAAGGGCCAGCGCGGCTGGCGCACCAGCCACAGCATCGCCAACAGCATCGCTCCAGGAATGAGCGAGATCCCGGCACCCCCCCAGGCCGCGCCGATGCCCGGCCGGTGCAGCTGCCACCCCAGCTCCGACATCAGCACTACGGCGGTCAGCGCGGCGACCAGGGGATGGGCCAGGGTCGCGAGCCGACCGCCGGGCCTGTCATTTCGATACAGGATCCAGTACTGAAT
>Ga0316188_10001011_pt1 | contig 13150 bp, 16 predicted proteins | sample Phiworburrow1_MG_FD_204933 | JGI IMG/M metagenome (GOLD analysis project Ga0316188, IMG submission 204933) | Coastal sediment microbial communities from Maine, United States - Phippsburg worm burrow 1 | ecosystem: Environmental > Aquatic > Marine > Coastal > Sediment | place: USA: Maine...
ACCTCTTGCCGAAGACCGGTCGGCACACGGGAGAGAAGGATCATGAGGGTCATCATCAGCGGAGCCAGCGGACTGATTGGGCGTGCGCTCGTCACGAGGCTCGAGACCGATGGGCACGACGTTGTGCGACTCGTGCGACGAGACGCGCGGGGTCCGAACGAGATTGAATGGGATCCGGCCACCGGCATGATCGACGTAGCGGGTCTGCAAGCTGCGGACACCGTATTCCACCTTGCAGGAGCCGGGATCGGTGACCATCGCTGGACCGAGTCGTACAAACAGGAGATCCTCGACAGTCGGGTCCTCGGCACGGGTCTGCTTGCGTCGACGCTGGCAACCCTCCATCGGAAGCCTTCCGTCCTGGTGTCCGCCTCGGCCATCGGCTGGTATGGCGACCGTGGCGACGAGATCCTGGACGAAACGGCCGCTCAGGGGTCCGGGTTCCTCTCAGACGTAACCGCGGCATGGGAAGCGGCGGCCGAACCCGCGACCGACGCGGGTATTCGTGTTGTACATCCCCGCACCGGCATCGTGCTCGCCAAGGACGGCGGTGCGCTCCGACGCCTGTTGCTGCCCTTCAAGCTCGGTGCCGGGGGAAGAACCGGACCGGGGAGCCAATGGTGGAGTTGGATCACCCTCGACGACGAAGTTCGGGCGTTGACCCATCTCGCGTTCTCGTCCAGCCTTGCCGGGCCGGTGAACCTGACGGCCCCGAACCCCGTCACCAATCAAGAATTTGTCGGGACCCTGGGAAGCGTGTTGCGGCGTCCGGCCGTGCTTCCGACGCCTTCGCTGGCCCTCAAGGCGATGCTCGGATCAGAACTGGCGGACGCCCTCCTCTTCCAGTCGCAGCGGGTCGTCCCCGCCCGGTTGATCGAAGACGGCTTCACGTTCGACTCTCCTGCTCTCGCAGGAGCCATGCGCTCGGTGCTCGACTGACGCTGTCGGAGTCATCTGCTGTCCTTCGTCCCCTCGGCCGAAGCTCGGTAGAGGCGGAGGAGCGCCGGCAAGAGGGCAGGAGGCCTGCCCGCATCATGAGAACTCTCGTGCCAGCCCTTCCACGACGACTGCGCCGAGCGCGGTCAAGATCGAGGGTGGAGCAAGGACTTTCCGGTCACGGCCACCACCCCCGAGGATGATGCGGTCCCGGGTCATCACGCGACCGTCCACCCACAACGGGAGGTCAGAGGGGAGACCGAACGGAGTGACTCCGCCGATGCTCATGCCGGTCAGTTGCTCGGTGTCATGGCTGTTTGCGAACGATGCCTTTCGGACGCCCAATCGCTTCTTGACGATCCGGTTCACATCGAGTCGCGTTGTTGCGAGCACCACACACGCCGCGTACACGGCAGGATCCGACTTCCCTGCGACCACGATGGTGTTGGCCGAATCCTCGAGCGGATAGCCGTAGGCCTCGCAGAATTGCGCGGTGTCCGCGAGCGCCGGGTCACACGGGATGATCTCGTACACGACACCCAGCGAATCGAGTTGTTCATTCAACGGATCGCTCACTGATGGGTCCCTTCCCTCGAAACGTGGACAAGCGATGCTAGGCCACACGAACCGGGTCAACACGCGGTGGTTCCCCACCGTGGTTGTCCTCGTGCGGCACGGAACCATTCGCCCGCCTGAGGTCCCGTGCAACGTGAGTAGTCTTGACCTCACAACCGCGGTGCCGCAGCACGAACGGATCTTGGCGCTTGTCGGGGTCCATGTCGCGCTCGGATTTCCTGTGCGGATTGGGGTCGCAGGAACTACGGTTGGGAGTGCCGAAGCCGTCGACGAAAGCTGAGGAACCATGACCGCTGTAGAGAAGATCGTGAATGCCGAGGAGAAGGTTGCCGCACTCCAGGATCACCTGGCGACGGTGGAGACGGTTCTCGAGAAGGCTGAGGAGCTCGCCGCTGAAGGACAGAAGGGCGGCCGCTGCGTGCGTCGTCTCTTCCGACTGCTTCTCCTGGTCTCGGTCATCGCCGCCGTCGTTGTGGTGGTCAAGAAGGTGAAGGGCCGCCGGGCGCCGGAGCAGTTCCCCGTTGTCGAAGAAGCCGAGATCGAAGAGGCCGTGATTGAAGAGGACGTCGACGCCTCCTGAGAGCGCGCATCGACCGCGATCGGCGGTCATGCTGACGCGGTCAATCGAGGAGCAGACATGAATTCTTCCAACGAAGCCGAGCGGCGTCCGCCGCCGATCCAGATGGCGATCGGGTGGATCGTCGCCGCCCTGCTGATCTTTCTCGCACAACGCGACCTACGCCGACGGCCTCCCGAGGCCGTTCGCGGTCCGGTCGCCATGTGGCGTCTGGTCGCCGGTATTCCGCCGGGAGCGGTGGCGTATCTGATCCTGGGACGGCGCAGAATGTCGTCCCCTGATGCCGACACGCCGATTCCCGCGTAATCGGGGCGTGTCGACCAGACCGGTCCAGACTATGAAGGAACGGTTCGTTCCGACAGACTTCGACGTACCCATCGAGTTTGAAGGTCTCGGATTGCGCTTGGAGCCGCTCGGTCCCCGACACAACGAACGCGGCTACGACGCATGGTCATCGAGCATCGACCACATCCGCTCGACGCCGGGTTTCGAACCGACGAGCGCTTGGACGGAGCCGTCTATCGGTCGCTGACCGACTGGGTCGACGAAGCCCGGCCGTCCGGGAATGCCCGGTACGCACCGCAGGCGTGATCGCCGAGTTTGCCGGAGAGCCAGAGCGGGATACAGTACGGCCACACGGAGGCGGTGCACTGACTGGGACGCTCCTTCGTTTTCGTGACGCGTATCCGAGGAGGGCACTCATGGTTTCGAAAGTCGAAGTGACTGATGCTGAGTTCAGTCGCCTCAAGACGTACAACTGGGGGATGGGCGGCCTGCACCTGATTCAGGCCATCGTGATACTGGTGCTGGCCACCGACTTCGCTCTTCCGGTGACGGCGGCGTTCCTCGAAGGACCCCCCGGGACCCCAGCGGAGACGACCACGCTGTTCGACGTGTCGATCGGCTGGGGCGTGGCATCGTTCTTGCTCCTCTCCGCTCTGTTCCACTTCGTCGTGGCGAGCATTGGAGCTGGGCGCTACCGAGATCAGTTGTCCCGCGGACAGAACCAATTCCGGTGGATCGAATACTCCTTGTCGTCGTCGATCATGATCGTTCTCATCGCGATGCTGCCGGGGATTTCCGACATCGTCGCACTGATAGCCCTCTTTGGTGTGAATGCAGGGATGATCTTCTTCGGATCGGTCCAGGAGCGCTACGAAGCCCCGGGTGGTTCGCTGTGGCCGTTCTGGCTCGGCGTTGTTCTCGGAATCGTGCCCTGGATCGGCATCGGCGTCTATCTGGTGTCGCCCGGTAGCGATGCGCAGCCTCCGGGCTTTGTCTACGCGATCTTCGTCTCGCTCTTCCTGTTCTTCAACACGTTCGCGATCACCCAGCTGCTGCAGTACAAGCAGGTCGGACGCTGGCGCAACTACCTGACGGGTGAGCGCACTTACATCCTGTTGAGTCTCCTGGCCAAGAGCGCTCTCGCGTGGCAGGTCTTCGCCGGCACGCTCGCCCCGTAGGCGAAGGCGTCCGGTCGCGACCACAGGACTCGAACGCGGAGAAGGGACCGGCTGACTGGTGCCGGCCCCTTCTCTTCTGCAGCCGATGCGGGAGAAAGGGGCCCCGCATCGGTGTTCGTCAGCTCGTCGGGACGAGCACTGCGTCGATGACGTGAACGACGCCGTTGCTGGCCATCACGTCGGGGGTGACGACGGTCGCCACCCCGTTGATGACGACGCTGCCGTCGACAATCGCAATCGAGATCGCGTTCTCTTCGTAGAGCGTCGGCACGTCGATCGGGGCAAGCTCGATGACGTCGGCGGCGAGGAATCCGCCGCTGACCACGTGGTACAGCAGGATGTTCGCCAGGTCGGGGTTGGCCAGGAGCTCTTCGGCGGTCACGCCGAGCTCTTCGAGCAGCGCGCCGAAGGCTGCGTCGGTCGGGGCGAAGACCGTGAACGGTCCTTCTCCGTTGAGCGCATCGACGAGGCCGGCGGTCTCGAGGGCTGCGAGCAACACCGTGAACTCGGCCGGGTTACCGGCGGCCAACTCGACGACGATCTCGGCGATCGTCGGCTGCATGGCTTCTGTGGTTGTGGTGGTGGCTTCGGTTGTGGTGGTGGTCTCCTCTTCCATGTCCTCGGCCATCGCAACGCCGAGCGCTTCAGCAATGTCCGGCGGGAGGAGCACGGCGTCGAGGACGTGGACGATGCCGTTGTCGGCAATGAGGTCCGCTGAGACCACGGTCGCTTCGTTGATCATGATCTGACCGTCGACGACGCTGACGTCAACCGACTGGCCGTTGACAGTGGGCACGGAGCTTCCGTCGAGGGTTGCGACCAACTGCGAGTCGGCCGCCTGCGGCAGGACGTGATAGGTCAAGATTGCCGTCAGCGTCTCCGTGTCGGCGAGCAGATCGGCGGCCGTGATGCCGAGGGCTTCGAACGCGGCGTCAAACGCTGCGTCGGTCGGAGCGAGAACCGTGAACGGCCCTTCTCCTTCGAGGGTCTCAGCGAGGCCTGCTGCGTCGATGGCGGCAATCAGGGTTGAGAACTGGCCTGCTTCGATCGCGAGATCGAGGACCGACTGCTCTTCCATGGCGGGTTCCGTCGTGGTCGTGTCGTCGCTGTCGCTGCTGCACGCCGCCACGACCATGGCGAACGCCAACAGGAGAGCGAGGATTGAGAATCGCTTCTTCATGTGATGGTGTCCTTTCAGACTTACTACTAAATCCGCACTCTGCGGACACCCTCTATACGGAGCTGGCCCGCAAAGCGGATGACGAGCCTCGCGAATGCTTGGCTGGGGCACATGAAATCGACAGCTACCAGCGCGGCAAGGCACGCCCATGAAGCTTTTCTCGGCTGGGGATGTCTGTTATCTTCTTGCTAAATGGAGAACGCTGAACCTGATGAGCTGAGCCTGCACGAGGTCGCCGACATCCTCGGCGTGCACTACATGACCGCGTACCGCTACGTGCGCCTCGGAATCCTCCCGGCGCAGCGAAAAGGTCGAACCTGGCGGATTGATCGTTCCGACCTCGACGACTATCTCGCCGCGGATGAACCTCGTACTCCGCGTGGGGAGGCCGATTGGGCCGATCGGTTCTTCAATCGCCTCCTCGCCGCGGACGAGGTGGGGGCGTGGGGTGTGCTCGAAGCAGCCTTCAGCTCCGGTATGGCGATCCCCGAGGCGTATCCGGCAGTGCTCTCCCCGTCGATGAAGCGCATTGGTGATGCGTGGTCGGCGGGCGAGATCGATATCGCAACCGAGCACTCGGCATCCGAGGTGGCGGCACGGATCGTTGCTCGCCTGGGTCCGCGTCTGGCGCGGCGCGGCGTGAAGCGCGGAACCGTTGTGCTCGGGTCCACTGCCACGGAATTGCATTCGCTGCCGCTGGCCATGGCGACCGATCTGTTGCGGGCGGCGCAGTTCGAGGTGATCGATCTTGGCGCCTATCTTCCGCCGGAGTCGTTCGCGTCGTATGTTGCAGAGACCGACGGACTCGTGGCCGTCGGAGTTGGTATCACGACGTCGGGTCAGGAAGAAGCACTTGGCGAGACGCTGTCGGCGATCCGCGGGGTGACCACGGTGCCGATCATCGTCGGGGGGAGAGGCGTCGATGAGGCGACCGCACTTCTCCTCGGCGCCGACGGATGGGCCGCCACGGGGAACGGCGCCGTCGAACTCATTGAGATGCTGCTCAAAGGCGCCAACGACTGACCACCCGCGAAGACATGTGGTCAGGGGCTGATCGACGGATCCTCGACGACGTCTCCGGGCTTGCGATATACCGCCTGGACGCCGTCGATGCGACCGCTCCGGAACCCCGCAATGCAGTAGGCCAGGTAGTACCGCCACATCCGGTAGAACCGTTCGTCGAACCGATCCGACTGGTCGGCAATCTTCGGCCACGCCGCAACGAATCGTTCGTCCCACGCCTCGAGCGTGCGTGCATAGCTTGTCCCGTGTGTCGAGAGCCCGACCCATTGCAGGCCGGCGCCGTCACCGAGGCGCCGGAGGATCTTGGTCGATGGGAGCGCACCACCGGGGAAGATGTATGCCCTGATGAACTCTTCGCGGCCGATCATCTGCGTGTGCAGATCGTGGTCGATGGTGATCGCCTGCAGAGCGGCGGAGCCACCCGGAACCAGCGATCGGCTGATCACGTCAAAGAGATCGACCCAGGATGCTTCGTCGATCGACTCGATCATCTCGATGGAGATCACCCGATCGTATTCACCTTCGATATCCCGGAAGTCGGTCAGGAGCACCTCGACCCGATCGCCCAAGCCCGCGTTCTGGATGCGGTGGACGACGTAGTCATGCTGTTCCTTCGAGATTGTCACCGCGGTGACCGTGCACCCCAGTTCGCGGGCCGCGTACTCGGCCATGGCTCCCCAACCGCACCCGATCTCGAGGACCCGGTCGCCGGGTTGGACGCCGGCACGGACCGCGATTCGCTCATACTTCGTGCGCATGGCGCCTTCGAGATCGGCGCCGTTCGTGAAGATGCCGGAGGAGTAGCTCATCGATGGATCGAGCCACTCGGCGTAGAACTCGTTGCCGAGGTCGTAGTGCTCCACCATCGTTCGGACGGCGGACGTTCCGGTGGCTCCGCGCAGCCGCGCCCATGCGGTTCGCGCGGTGTGCATGGTCGTCGCCCAGACGGGCCTGTGGCGGCGGCGATCGTGGTTGTCGACGGCGAATTCGAGGAGGGTGGCAAGGTCCGGCGTGTCCCAGAGACCGTCAATGTAGGCCTCGGCGAAACCAACCCCGCCGGTGCGCAGGACGCGACGCGCCACCGCATCGGCGTCGCCGATGCGGATCGACGCTTCGAGTCCCGGCTTCGAACCCACGATGTCAACCGATGTGCCTTCGATGTCCGCATGCAGCGTGCCGGTATGCACGACGCTGCGCAGCACACGGGGGATGGTGCGCCCAATTCGGGACGCTGAACCGGTGGTCATGGAGTCACTCCGGGCGAGAACGAGACCGATTCGATGGGCGGCGCAGGGCGCTTTCGGTACGTTGCACCCTTGAGCCAAAGCCTCGCAGCTTCCCAATGGATCGCTCCCATGATCTTGAACGTGACCAACGGGTAGCGAATCGTGGCGCCGAGGAGGGTCTTCGGCGTCAGCGGGAGGCGTCGACCCGCAAGCGTTGCGATGAAGACCTTCTCGTCTGACACTTCGTAGGTAATCGCAACGGATAGGCGCCGGCCCGGCTGTGTGATCCGGACCCGGTAACCGCCTTCGACGTCGAAGAACGGGGACACGAAGAACTCCTTGCGGAATCCATGCCGGTGATGGTCGTTGCCATCGACCTCGAGGAGATGGGAGTGGGCTTCGCCGAACGTGTTGTGGATCTCGTACAGGATCCAGCGAGGGTCACCAGCGGTGTCATCGATGTACCAAACCGTCAGGGGGTTGAACTCGTACCCGGCGATTCGGGGAAGACAGAGCAATCGAATCCGGCCCGGGGTTTCGTCGAAGCCGGCCTTGCTCAGCTCGGCGGCGATCCATGTCCGCAGGTCACCGCCGTCACGGGCCCCGTGGTCCTTGTCGAAGAAGCTGATCAGGTTGGTCCGATTGTGCGAGAAGAACCGCATACGTGCGAGTTCGTCGAGTTCGTCGAGATCGATCAGGAGTGAGAAGAGGCCGTATTGGAGGCGATGTTCGAACGGCTTGCGCCGAACGTGGGTCGTGGTTCCCTCGTAGATGGCGGAGTTCGTGACCGCGGTCATGTGTGATCCCATGTGCTTGCCGGTGCGCTATGAATTGCCGCCGGTGAGGCCGGCACAACGTCGTTGTGCCACGGAGCGGGCGAGCCGAGAGCGGCGGCAATCGTCAGTCCTGACTGCAGCCCGTCCTCGTGGAAGCCGTACCCAGTCCACGCTCCAGCGTACCAGACGCCGCCGCGTCCCTGGATCGCAGGGAGTCGCCGTTGGGCTCGGTCAGTGTCAGGGCTGAATTGCGGGTGCGCGTACCAGATGTCGTCAATGATCCGGCCGGGTTCGCGCTCTGGATTGAGGGTGATGAACACGTCATGGCGCTCGTCAAGATTCTGGAGTCGGTTCATCCAATAGGTGACGGAGACGGGCTGCCCCGACCCCGGAGGGGTGCCGACAGCGTTCCACGCAGACCATGCCGCTTTGCGCCGCGGCATGAACGTGGGGTCACGATGGACCACCGCACGGTTTCGCGCGTAGGGGAACGCTCCGAGGGTATTGCGCTCGTCGTCGGAGAGGTCGTCGGCGAGGAGTTCGGTCGCCTCTGGCGCATGAGTGGCAATGACCACGGCATCGAATTGGAGACGTTCGTCGGATGTCTCAACTTCAACGCCTGCGTCAACTCGCCGGATCGCGGTGACGTCGACACCGGTGCGAGTTGCCGTGATCCCCTTGGAGATCCGGTCGACGTACTCGCGGCTTCCTCCCGAGATCGTGCGCCAGCGCGGCCGCTCCAACTCGAAGAGGCCGTGATTGGCAAGGAAGTGTAGGAAGGTGCCGACCGGCATCGACGCGGCATCGGTGCCGGCTCCGGACCACACCGCCGCGGCCAAGGGAAGGAGGTAGTCGGTGATGAACGGCTCGGGGTAGGCGGCGTCTCGCAGGTAATCGATCAAGATCGAATCGGCATTCGGCACCGACTCGTGATTCGCGACCTCCTTGCGGAAGCGGTATATGCCGCGCAGGATCGCCCAGGTCCGTCGGGAGGTCAAGTGGCGAGGATCCGAGATCAGGGCTCCCGGCGTCGCCGCGAACTCGTATCGGTCGCTCTTGACCGAGAACGACATGTCGGTTGCCTCGGTCTCTACGTCGAGTTTTGCGAGGAGGTTGGTCAGGTTCGGGTAGTTGCGGTGATTGAAGACGATGAAGCCAGTGTCGACCGGAACCATCCGCTCTCCCATGGATACGTCGATTGTTCTCGCGTGTCCTCCAAAGCGTTGCTCTCGTTCCATGAGGGTGACGTTGTGTCGCTGGCTCAGAGCCCAGGCAGCGCCCAGACCGGAGACTCCCGAGCCGACGACGGCAATATTCTTGCGTGTGGCACTCATGTCGGACATACTTCGAAACACGGGTAGTTGGTGGATGTCCCATCATCCACAACCTCAGCGTGTCTCGAATCATACCCAAACGGAAACGAACCCAGGAGGCCAAGATGCCCGTCATCACCGAAACCGTCGAGACCGATCTCCCTGTGGAGGCGGCATTCGACTACGTCGCCAATTTCGAGCACGCCGTCGAGTGGGATCCTGGCGTCACCTCCGCTCGCAAGATCACTGCCGGTCCGGCAGCGGCTGGGACTGAATACGACCTCGATCTCAATTACGGGGGATCGCCCCTGTCAATGGTGTATCGCATCACGGAATGGGACTCTCCCCGGCGAGTCGTCCTTGAGGGCGACGGCGACCGAAGCTTCACGGTGGATCGCATTTCGTTCCGTCCGACCGCGCAGGGAACCTCGGTCGAGTACCAAGCCGACATTCGGATGAAGGGGATCTACCGGCTCGCCGTGCCGTTCCTCGGCAGGACTTTCCGCAGGATCGTTGACGGGGGGGCCGAGGGCCTCGACCGTCGCCTGCGCGAACTGTCAGCAGAAGCCGGCGGCTGATGGCTCCGAACACGGACGACATCCTCGAGGCATCGATCGTCGGCAGTTTCACGAACGTCGGGTACCGCCTGCGCTCGCGTGGCTGGGATGCGGACATGGCCCTCATGGAAGGATCGACGGCGGTGATCACCGGTGCCACCTCCGGGATCGGCCTGGCCGCCGCCCACCAGATGGCGGGGCTCGGGGCGCGGGTCGTTCTCATCGGACGCAACCAGGAGAAGCTCGATGCGGCGGTGGCGGAGGTGGTCGAATCGTCGGGTGGCGACGTCGCGGGATATCAGGCCGATCTGTCTTCACTCGAGCAGGTGCGCCGTCTTGCCGATGAACTCCTTTCGGCGGAGCGGCGGATCGACGTGCTCGTCAACAATGCCTCCGTTCTGGTGCCGGAGCGTTCGGTGAGCGTCGACGGGTTCGAACTGACCCTCGCGACGAATCTTCTGAGCACGTTCCTGCTCACGAACCTCCTGATCCCGAGACTGGTGCAAAGTGCACCCGCCCGGATCGTCACCGTCTCGTCTGGGGGCATGTATACCCAACGACTCGATGTTTCAGGGATCGAGATGAGTGCCGACGGCTACGGAGGATCCGTGGCATACGCCCGAACGAAGCGGGCCCAGGTCGTGTTGACCGACATCTGGGCCGAACGCCTCGCGAGTACCGGCGTTGTCGCGCACTCGATGCATCCGGGCTGGGTGAACACGCTAAGTATTGCGGCGTCGCTGCCGACGTTCCGCCGGATCATGGGCCCGATGTTGCGCAACGCCGACCAGGGCGCCGATACGATCGTGTGGTTGTCCTCGAACCCGCGTGCACTCGAATCTTCGGGTCAGTTCTGGATGGACCGACGGCCCCGATCGAAACACCGCTTCAAGCGAACCGAATCGGGCGACGCTGAGGCTGGTCGCTTGTGGGCCTTTCTCTGCGAGGCGACGGGTTGGGTGCCTCCCGAGGGCTGGCCGGTATCCGGTGGCGAGTCATGACCCTTATCGTCGCATCGGTGGACCTGCCGCTCCCGCCATCCGACGTCTGGATCGAACTCTCGTATCTTGAACGCCATTCGGAGTGGATGGCCGACGCCGAACGGATCGACTTCGCCGGTGGGCAACGGCGCGGAGTCGGTACCGAGATGATCGTGCGCACGCGTGTGGGTCCGTTCGTGATGAACGACGTGATCGCGGTGCGGTCCTGGTCCGAAGGGGAGAGCATCGGCGTGATGCACCGTGGCTTGGTCACCGGCCTCGGCGTGTTCGCGCTTCTCCCGATCGAGGGCGGGACGAGATTCGTTTGGCTCGAGGACCTCGTGTTCCCCTGGTACCTCGGTGGTCCCATCGCGGGACTCTTCGCGGCTCCGGTCCTCCGGTGGATCTGGCAGCGAAACCTGAGAAGGTTCGCCAAGACCCTGGACTGAGGCCGGCGGTCGGCTCGGCTGCTGTCCGCTCGATCCGTTGGGGGACGGAGAAGTGCGCGAGCGGCCGGTAGCCGGCGGCCCGAAGACCCGTACCTCCCCAGGGTATTTTGGTTGTCTCGTACCCCTTTGAGAAGAAACCCAAGAAATCCACTTGCGATATCCGAGATGGCGTGTATATTTACCAGGAAGTCATTTAGCACTAAATAATGACACTGACTGGAGATCACCCATGACGCTCACCGTCGCACGGCCCTTCGAGACCATCCCACCTGTCTTTCCATCGTCCGCTCCGAGCCGCATCTCCGAGTCGTCGGAAGACGGGGCGCTCTGGTCGGCGCTGCTCCATCAACGCGAGGAGGCGCTCAGTGAGGCGTATCGACGCTTTGGCCAGAAGGTCTATCGCACTGCCTTCGGTGTGCTCCGCAGGGCGGAGTTGGCCGAGGACGTGACCCAGGAAGTCTTCGTCCGCATCTGGCAACGTCCGGAGCGGTTCGATCCGAGCCGGGGGAGTCTCAGCGGCTTCCTGCAACTCGATGCGCACGGCCGGTCGGTTGACGTGCTCCGTTCGGAAAAGGCGCGCGCCGATCGAGAAATCCGAGAGCAGCAGCTCTCGGCGTCATCCAATGCTGCGGTGAGTCTCGAAGAAGAGGTCATGAAGAGAATCTCATCGGAACGAATCCGAGATGCCCTCGAAACGCTGGAGGCAGACGAGCGTCTACCGATCGCTCTTGCGTTTTTCCAGGGCCACTCGTATCGCCGAGTCGCCGAGGCGCTCGACCTGCCCGAAGGCACGGTCAAGAGCCGCATTCGCAGAGGGCTCAGCCGCCTGCAGGAGCTACTTGGTGAGGAAATCCTTGCGCCGGCATGAGCGAGAACCTGGACGACTCCGTCGCGGCGCACGCCCTCCATGCTCTCCCGGAGGACGAGAGAGACCTCGTAGAGACAGCCGTCGCATTCGATGAGCAACTGAACTCGGAGTACGCCGCTCATCGACGCGTGGCCGCAGAACTCGTCGAAGGATTCTCCGATGTCGTCCCTGCACCATCGCCTCAGTTGTGGGACCGCATCGCGCTGGCGGCAGGCCTGGAATCCTCCCCGGGCCTGTCTCCGGCCGATGCCGTGGTCCCATCGCAGTCGCCGAGGTGGCGGCGTTTCTTTCCAGTGCTGGCGGGGGTGGCCGCGGTGACTGTTGCGGTATCGCTCGCCGCCGCCGTGCTCACAAATCGAACTGAACCCGCTGGGCTGAAAGCCGTGGCCGCAGCGTCTGCCGACCTCCCAGGTTCACTCAACGTCGCCCTCCTCGACCCGTCCGGCTCCCAGGCGGCGGTCGACGCCGTCGTCACGACGAGCGGGGATGGCTTTATCGACGGGAGCTCCCTCCCCACCCTTCCCGAGAATCGTACGTACCAGCTTTGGGCGATCGTGGGGGACCGGGTCATCTCGGTCGGCATCATGGGCAATCGCCCGGAGATCACCCCCTTCCGCGTCGAAGGGCAACTCGCCGGCCTCGCAATCAGCGAAGAGATCCTCGGCGGTGTGGTCGTATCCGAACAGGACCCCGTGGCCGTGTGGCTGGACGAAGCCTGAGGCACGGCTACCGGCTTCCCGAATCCTCTCGGTTGACAGGTTGGCGAGCCGACGACGATGGGTCTCGACTTCTTCTGCCGGCCAGTAGAGCTGGTCGACCAGGCGTGCCGCGGAAGCCCTCCGCCTCATGATGATCCCGTCTGAGGCGCAGCGATCCGGCTTGTACGCGCTTCGGCGTCACCGGCACAACACGAACGAGTGAACGCTCAGGAGCGGCGTGCCCTTGGCCGATCCAGCGAAGCTCGACTCAGCGGCTCCAGGGATCGCCCACGTCGGGATCGATGCCGGTGCGTTCAACCGCTCCGCGCACGACACTTGGATCAATCCGCTGATCCCGTGCCAGGGCCGACAGTGTTGCGACCACGACGTGGTTGGCGTCGGTCTCGAAGAAATCGCGGAGGGTCTCGCGCGTGTCGCTGCGTCCGTAGCCGTCGGTTCCCAGCGACGTGTACGAGCGAGGAATCCATCGAGCGATCTGATCCGGGACAAGCCGCATGTAGTCGGATA
>Ga0316188_10001012_pt1 | contig 13149 bp, 14 predicted proteins | sample Phiworburrow1_MG_FD_204933 | JGI IMG/M metagenome (GOLD analysis project Ga0316188, IMG submission 204933) | Coastal sediment microbial communities from Maine, United States - Phippsburg worm burrow 1 | ecosystem: Environmental > Aquatic > Marine > Coastal > Sediment | place: USA: Maine...
GGTTTGTTCACCTGTAGCGAAGTCGATGCCGAGCGCCGCAAATGGCGCGACGCACGCAGTTTCGGGTGGCCCCGATGAACAATCGCTGCGGATTGCGTCATCTAGATCGACGCCCGTCAGTAACGCCGTCAAATCAATGCTGACCGCATCCTCGCCGACTTTGAACCCGGGCAAGAATACCTCGATGCGATTTGGAAACCTGCAGCCGGTGATGTTGCCAACGGTCCCCGCGCAACCAGCGCTGCCAGTATGAATCCAGAACCCGTCATTGGCCGTCCGGACACCGGCACGAAGAAACTTGTAGCCGGATCGCCAGTGCCAGTGCATGTCCGGATCGTCCAGGGGCGGCTTGGCTGTTAGCGGATTGGCGTGATTCAGTCGGAAAGGTACACCGACGGTGAAGCGCAGGCCGCGGTACTCCCTGGCGCCTGCGACCCCGAGAACATGGTCAAAAGCCTCAGCGGTGCCGTTCTGGCACGCACCCTGTCCGTCTTCGAGATCGATATAGGCCACGGCATCGTTCTGCCAGTCCATTTCCGTCGCCAATCTGACGTCATGGCTATGTCCTTCGCTGTCTACCAGCTGGACGTTGCTCACGTAAAAACGCAAATCAGTCAGTGCGGAATCGCTGCTGGTGCAATCGATCGGCTCGCCCTGCCAGGTGGCAACGAAAGGAATATTCACGGGTTGGTCCCACTGGCTGCAGGAGGCGCAGATCGCGGCCGCGGCGAGCGCGACAAGAGGTCGTGCAAACAAGATCAGGTCGCTGCTTTGCTGACTTCGGCCAGTTCGTCCTCGTTGGCCGGAGCGCCGCCGTCTTCCTTGTCGGGTGCGAGTGAATAATCCAGAACGCCGGTCGCTATCAGGTCCGTCGACGCCTGGGCAACAGACAGCTCGGTTTCAACCTCTCGAATCTTGGCTTCGGCATGCACGCTTTGGGTGGCCCGTTCGGTGAGTTCAGCCCGCAATTCTCTCGTCTTCATGACCGAGTCTCTGAGGTCTGCCTGCACGCGCTCCAGCTTCGATAGCTGATCAGATATCACAGTATCCCGACGTTCGATGCCCACCGTCGTCTCCTTGAGTTGTTCCTCAAGGCGTTCGACTTCGGACATGCTTTTCTCGGAATTGCCCAGGGCAATGCGCAATTCGGCCTCGAGCTCACGGATCCGGTCATCGCGAGGGTCACGCTTTGTAACGCGATAGCGCGCACCTAATCTGGAACTGATTGACGCCAGCAGGTACCCCACCAGGAAGGCGCCGATAGAGTAAAGGATCAATTCTTGCGGGACGTCGACAAACATCGGCTAATAATTATTGGGATTCGTCATCTATGAAAGGACGGAGTTCTCACTATGAAGCCCCCGCCCCGAGTCGTACTGACCATAAATGGTAGTGACCCAAATGGCAATGTTTTAATAAAGACAATATAAAACAATAAGTTAATGATTTATTCTCACCTTATTTATCACTTAGCGGCGACACCAGTGAAGTAAGGCCTGCTCGGCCAGGAACTCCTCGGCGGCTGCGCCACGCAGCATGGCCAGCGTACTCATCATCCCCGCCTGCGTACAGGTGTCCGCAGCGACCGTGACCGAGGCCGGTGCGTCTGGCACCGACCATCCGGTCCGTGGATCGAGGATATGGCTGTAACGTACCCCGTCCCGCAAGAGAAATCGTCGTGCGTCGCCGCTGGTAGCAAGCGCCCCCTGCCGCAGATTGACCCGTTTTTCCGCTGCATCGACCGTTGCCCCCTCAATACCAACCTTCCAGGCCTCCCGCGACACCGGTGGAGCCGTGACCGCAAGGTCACCACCAAAATTAATCATTACCGGCACGTTCGCAGCGGTCCGCGCCAGGGCTGTGCATCGGTCCACAGCGTATTCCTTGCCGATACCGCCCAGATCCACTTCCATGCCGGGTTGCATCGTCAGGTGCGCGTCAGCCCACGTGACCCGCTGCCAGCCGACGCGGTCCATTAGCGTGTCTATGTCGCCCTGGGACGGGACGTTGTCACTGCCATCGAAGGTCCAGGCAGCGCGCAGGACGCCTGAGGTGATATCAAAGCGGCCATCACTGATGTCAAAGAGGGTTGCCGCAAAATCGAGCAGATTGGCGGTCTCGGCATCGACTTTTACCGGTTCGCCCTGCGACGTATTGATGCGATGGATGACGTTGCCGTCAAGATAGCGACTGAATTTATCCTCGATTCGCCAGGCTTCAGCGGCTACAACCGACGAGACCCGGTCTGCGAGCTGCTTGTCACCTCCATCGGTGAGAACCTCGCAGGGGCTGCCCATGGCCCGGAAGCGCCCCGCCCAGCCGCGCTCTGTGGCTGCAAGCTGGACGCGTCTCCCGGGCCTGGGTTGTGTCACGTCAGCGCGAGAACCGGTAGCTGAACTGGACGATCAGGGCATTCAGATCCGGGTAGTTGTCCCGCGACGCCTGGTTGCCGATGAGTTGCCCTGCCGGAACCGTGCCCGACTGCGTGTACCACTCAACGCGAATGCTCATGTCGTTGTCATTGCGCGTCTTCCAGCCGTACTTCACACCTGCCGTGATCGCATCGAAATTACCGAGGCGGTAATCCGACGAGGCAAATTGCGGCAATGGGGCCGAATCATCCAGGCTCAGCCGATAGAACTCGGCCTCAGTCTGCGTGTAGTAGCGAACATGGGGCTCAAGATAGCTCGAGTCCCCGATTGGCCACCGGTAGCGCAGGTCGAGCGTATGCGAGTCGATCTCCCAGTCATCGGTCATGTAGCGATAGGAGGCGTCCAGTACCTTGCCGTTCATATAGTACTTGGCCTGGGTATACAGGCTGTGCTGCGTGCGCGCGTCAGGCCTGCTCTCGAACAGGAAAACGCCACTCGGACCACCCTCGATTCCCGGCGCGCGCAGCAACGTGTCACCCGTAACTCCATCGACCAGGCTCAGCACCTTGTAGGGATTGTTGAGATAGCCGTCCGACTGGCTGAATGAATAATTCGCCTGCACCAGGAGGTTCTTCGAGATTACCTGTGACACGCCGAATACAACATCCAGCACGTCCTTGTCCTGATCGCCCACCCGGTTACTTATCTCACCCACGTCCAGCATGCTGGTGAATGGGATCGGCGCACCTCCCACCGGCTCGATACTGTCACTGGCGAAGGCAAATCCTGCAGATACCGTTGTGTTGCGGTTGTTGAAGTCGTGCGCGTAGCTCGCGTTAACACCGGTGTGCAGGTAGTCGTATTCCTTCGACGCGCTGAAGCCGACGCTGAGCAGCCCTTTCTCACCTGCGGGCTGCTGCCAGCCGGCGGTTATGGCCACTCGCGTATCCTTAAATGTGTCATCCAGCGGTAGTTCGCCCGCGGGCACGACATAGCTCGCGTTACCCGACGGGCGGGTAAACGACTGCGGCACATCCTGCCGAATCGCCCCACTGGGGGTTGCCCCGGTCAGTCCATCCACGGTCAGGCCGAGTGTGAGCGTTCGATCGTCGGCAAACAGGCGACGAATAATGGATTTCAAACTCGCATCCTGGACCCGGTTCCCATCCTCGCCGTAATACAGCAGTGAGGTGTTGAAATCCCACTTGGGCTCTTCCTGTGCATCGACAGGCGCCGCTGCGGTGGTGCCGAGCAAGGCGCAGGTCGCTGCCGCCAGCGTCGCGGAAACAGAGCGCTCTTTTCGTCTTGACGTTGATGTCATATCAGTTACACCCGCAGCCACCGCCGCCGAAACCACGGCCGCCGCTGGACGCTTCCTTGCTGAAATAAATGTGATCGTCCGTTGCCGCCTCAAGCGGGTCGGTCGTCAACTGCATGTCCTCGCGTGCCAGAACCTCGCGCTCCCAGGGCTGTACACCCATGGAGGAGCATCCTGCACAGACCAGCAGCAGCGCAATGGTCACCATTCTCATCTTCACGGTTTTTCTCCCAGCGCCTCTACGAGGATCGCTTCATATTCATCCTGTTGTTTGACCTTGAACCCGCGGTGGCTGGCCCTTAGCGCGCCATCGCGGCCGATGACGAATGAACTTGGCATGGCGTCGACATCGTATTCGGTGGCAAGGGTGGCATCGGTATCGAAGTGTATTTTGAATTCGGCCGGATAGTCTTCGAGGAACTCCGCCGCATCATCCTGGCTGGCATCAAGATTGACACCGATCACGACGAGTCCGTCCTGCTGGTACTTGTTATGCATCGCGTTGAGCCAGGGGAACGACCGCCGACACGGGCCACACCAGGAGGCCCAGAAGTCGAGCACCACAACCTTACCCTGATACTGAGCAAGGTTAAGTGCCCCTGTGCTGGCCTCTTCAGCCTTTGTGGTCGCCGCGAACGTCAGCAGCAACGCCAGCAAAAGGGTTCTAATTAGCGTCATCTGTTTCATCATTTGCATCCCTGCATCACCGGACTCCAGGCATCATTACGCGTGTTAGAGGGGGCGTGTCAGGAAATCCTTCGCAGAAATCGAAAAACCTGGTCCGGAAAATCCGTAAACAGGCCATCGATGGCAAGTTCCTTAATACTGAATCCAAGAAGTTCGTCAAAACTGCTGAAACCGGGTGGCAAGGCGTCACTGCGAAATGTGTAGGGATGCACGACAAGACCCTGCTCGTGAGCCCGCGCCACGAAGCCACTGTCACTGATGCGACCGTCACGCTTGCGGAGCTTGTAGAGCCGATTGAACCATGGCCCGACACCATCCACGGTGCTGGAGAGCGCGGCCAGGCCTTTCTTCGTGCGCATTGCGGCGAAGTTGGTCGGCTCGGGACTCCAGTCATCCTCACCGATAAGCTGCACGAGCTTCAGCCGGCAGCCCAGCTGGTGGCGAATGCGCCGCAGCTCCTTTTCGTCAAAGCACTGCAGGTAGGCGGGAGCGGCATGATCCTCGTAACCGAAGCGCGCTAGTGTCTCAAGGACGAGCAACGAAATATCAACACCCTCCCGGCGATGCCAGGCCGGGTCCTTGATCTCGGGATAGATACCAACGGGACGTGCGCCATGCAGGGACAAGTGCGCGACGAGTTCCAGTTCGCGTTCCAGCGAATGGACCCTGAAATCCTCGCCGGCAGACGGAAAGCGACCGGGAAACGCCGGCTTGCCCTGCTCGTCCGTTCGCTCATGAGCTTTGAGCGTTGCTATCTCGGCAAGATCGAAGTCGCGCGCATAGTAACGACCATCGTCGCGAGCCCGCCCCGGAAACCGCTCGGCAACATTGGTCACACGATCCAGGTGAATATCGTGCACGACGATAAGGCGGTCGTCGCGCGTTGCGACGATATCCTGCTCAAGATAGTCGGCACCCATAGCGTAGGCCAGCGCCTTGGCAGGGAGCGTGTGCTCCGGCAGGTACCCGGAGGCCCCGCGATGCGCGATGACAACAGGCCTCATTCAATAGGCCCGTTCTCATCGAAGCCCGGAAAGTCGAGCACCTCCCAGCGTGCCGTATCTTCGCCGCGCGCCTGTCGCCTGAGGGCATCCACCATCTCCCGGTCGTTCCACTCGATCTGCTCGGCACAGCGCTCGACCAGTTCCGGCGGCGTCTGCTGGATACCGCCAAAAGGTCGGATCGTGATCATGCCGATGCTGTTCGCCTCGGCGACATCCATCATGAAGCGGGTGAGGTCCCGGTTTTGCTCGAACGTGGATGGCAGGACGATCACAGCCTCAGCCGCCTTGATCTGCCTGATCAACTCGTCCCTGATTTCCTGTGCCCCGCCCGTGGTCGGCAGGTTTTCAGGCTGGCTGACATTGACGTAGTAGAAGCGATCCACGCTCTCGAGAAATTCAAAGATGCGCAGATAGTCATCGGTTTCGTCAAAACAATGCGTCGCGAATACGCGGATCGGATTACTTTCAGACAAGAAGAACTCCTTTCCCTACGGGTTTTGCCGATAGTTTAGCCAATTCAAGACGCTGTCGCGCGGACCTGTTCCCATAGTATGGGCGTTTCGGTATCGTAGCGGCGCATGCGGCTTCTTTTATACAACATCCGGTACGCAGTCGGCGGCGGTGCGAGCATGCACATGCCGATCCCTGGCGCGGGCTATGTATTTGGAAACCAGGCGGTTCTCCCCGAGATTACCCGTTTTATAAAGTCTGTCGACCCGGATGTTGTCGGTCTTATCGAAGTCGATACAGGCTCGATTCGCAGCCGCAATGTCAATCAGGCCGAAAAGATTGCCGCCGACCTCGGTATGAACTCCTCTTACGAGACAAAGTACGGCGAAAAGTCCTTTAACCAGATGCTGCCGATTGTGCGCAAACAGGGCAATGCCTTTATGGCAGCGCCGCGCGTGCATGGGGAGCGCTTTCACTATTTCGATACCGGTATCAAGCGACTGATCATCGAGCTCGAAATGGACGACTTCGCAATTTTTCTCGTGCACCTCTCGTTAAAGTACCGGCACCGGCACCTGCAGCTGCGTCGCCTCTACGATTTAATCCAGCAAACGAAAAAACCGGTCGTTGTCGCCGGCGATTTCAACACGTTTTGGGGCGTGAATGAGATCTACCTGTTTATGAAAGCGGCTGGCCTGACCTCCGCCAACGCGGAAGGCTTACCGACATACCCGAGTCGCGCGCCGCGCAAGGAGCTCGATTTCGTGCTCTACCAGGATGGCATCAAGGTGACGAGATTCGAAGTCCCTAACGTTCGCCATTCAGACCATCTGCCACTCGTTTGCGATTTCGAGCTGGCCTGATTCACGAGATAACCATGATGCAACACTGGAAACTGGAAACCGATACGGCCGGAATCGCCTGGCTGTGTATCGATAAAGCGGATGCAAGTGTGAATGTTTTGTCATCCGGGGTCCTGATGGAGTTTAACGAGGTAATGGAGACCTTGGCTGCGGCGCCGCCGCGCGGCCTGGTCTTGTACTCCGGCAAGCCCGGCAGCTTCGTAATGGGCGCCGACATCACCGAATTCACGAGCATCAACACGGCCGACAAGGCCTTTGAGCTGACGCGCCTTGGGCAGCAGCTATTCGACAAGCTCGAGGCGCTAAGCTGCCCCACGGTAGCGGCTATCAACGGCGTCTGCCTCGGTGGCGGACTGGAACTGGTCATGGCCTGTGATTACCGCATTGGGCCAGAGAGCGACGACCGTATCCTGGGCCTGCCAGAGGTGAAACTCGGCCTGCATCCGGGGTTTGGTGGCACGGTACGCGCCGTGAACTATTGTGGCGTGCGCGCCGCCATGCAGCTGATGCTGACTGGCAATCCCGTCGACGCCCGCAAGGGCCTGAAGATCGGCTTACTGGACCGGATGGCTGGTGAGGATAGCTGGCGCGACGTGGCGGTGGACCTGATTGCGACGAAGCCGCCCAGGCGACGAGCACCTTTTGTCGATCGCCTTATGAGCCTGCGGCCGCTGCGGCCCCTGGTGCGTAATATGCTCATCAAGCAGGTGTCCGGGAAAGCGCGGAAGGAACACTACCCCGCCCCATACGCCATCATCGATTTGTGGGCCGAACACGGTGCCTCGATAAAGACCGGCTATATCGCGGAAGCGAAAAGCTTCGGCGACATGATGATGACGAACGCCTCGCGCAACCTGATCCGGGTATTTTTCCTGCAGGGCAAACTCAAGAAACAGGGCAACAAGACTGACAAAAAGATCAAACACGTACACGTAGTCGGAGCTGGTGTGATGGGCGGCGATATTGCTGCCTGGTGTGCACTCCGCGGTCATACCGTGACATTGCAGGATCGCGAACAGAAATATATTGAGCCGGCACTCGAGCGCGCACACAAACTGTTTGGCAAAAAAATACGCGACGATGAACAACGCGAGGCGACGACCGGCAGACTGAAAGCAGACGTCGATGGAGACGGGGCCGCCGAGGCGGACCTCATCATCGAAGCGATCTTCGAGAACCTCGAAGCAAAACAGACTCTCTACAAAGCGCTGCAGGCGAAGATGAAACCCGGTGCCCTGCTCGCCACGAACACATCGAGTATTCGTCTCGAGGACTTACGCACCGTCCTGGATGAGCCAACGCGTTTCATTGGCCTGCATTTCTTCAATCCGGTGGCGATGCTGCCGCTGGTTGAAGTCATTCGCTGCGAGGACACCGATCAGGAAGCCATGGATATCGGTTTCGCGTTTACCAAAGGCATTGGCAAGTTTCCCCTGGAGTGTATGAGCGCACCCGGATTCGTGGTGAACCGCGTTCTCGCGCCGTACATGGGCGAAGCCATGGCGTTGGCGAAAGAAGGCGTGCCGCTCGCCGAGATCGACAAAGCGGCAGTCAGGTTTGGAATGCCTATGGGCCCCATCGAGCTGGTTGATAGTGTTGGCCTGGATATCGCGCAGCATGTTGCTGCGATCCTGACCACCGCTGCGGACCGCGCCATGCCCGACACTGATATTGCGGACATGGTGGGTAACGGGCACCTGGGGCGCAAATCGGGCCAGGGCTACTATCGTTGGGAAGATGGCAAAGCGGTCAAGCCCGCCTCGGATGGAGCGAATGTGCCCGACGATATCGAGGACCGATTGATGCTACCGATGGTGAATGAAGCCGTGGCCTGTCTCAGTGAAGGGGTTGTGGCCGACGCCGACCTGCTGGATGCGGGCGTAATCTTCGGCACAGGATTTGCGCCATTTCGCGGCGGTCCCCTGAATTATGCGCGCGAGCGCGGTGTTGAGTCGGTCGTCGCGGCACTCAGAGGACTTGAGTCACGCCACGGTGAGCGATTTAGGCCACACAGTGGCTGGTCCGACCTGTGACGCCCGTCACACATGCTTGAAGGGCGACTGGGAAACTGTGCGGTGCTTCACGATGCTTGCTACAGAAGGTACCGGAAGTCGTTGAATTGAAGGTAGAATACGTTCTTGACGTAATACCAACTCCAAAGAGCGATACTCAGGGATCTCAACAGGATGACTAATGGCGAGTGAGCAGGTAAGCACAGAGCTGCTCAGAGGTTTTTCACCGCTTGACGGCCTTAAACGCGATAACCTTGCGGCGCTGGCCCGTAAGGTGCAAATCCGCGAGCTGTCCCCCGGACAATTGCTTTTTAAAGAAGGCGATACCGAGAAACGCACAATCTACGTGGTGTCCGGCGTTCTGGAACTGGTAGACCAGGCCAAGATCGTCGGCAAGGTGGAAGGTGGCAGTGAGCTGGCTCGCAATCCCGTTGCGCCTGTTTATCCGCGCCGCGTGACCGCCAAGGCGCGTGACCGCGTTCAGTTCATCTCTATCGACAGCGACCTTCTCGACGTCATGCTGACCTGGGACCAGACCGGCACCTACGAAGTCTCAGAGTTGCAGGGCAAGTCCGACCAGGGCGGCGAAGACTGGATGACCATGCTCTTGCAGACCAAGGCGTTCCACAAGATTCCGCCTGCCAACATCCAGGCCATCTTCATGCGCATGCAGCAGATCAATTATCGCTCCGGCGATGTGATTCTCAAGCAAGGCGCGGAAGGTGACTATTTCTACGTCCTGATTCGCGGTACCGCGCTGGTTACGCGCGAGACCCCGCTCAGCAAAGAGGGGATCAAACTGGCGGAACTGAGCGTTGGTGACACCTTCGGTGAAGAAGCGCTGATATCCGAAGCCAAGCGCAATGCAACGGTCACCATGCGCTCGGACGGGGCCGTCATGCGCCTCGGCAAGGAAGACTTCAAGAAATTGCTGAACGAGCCAATGCTCGACTGGCTGTCCATAGCACAGGCTGAGGAGATCGTTCGAACCGGTGGCCAGTGGCTCGACGTCCGTTTGCCCAGCGAGTTTGAAAACCAGCACCTCGACGGCGCGATCAATATTCCGCTGTACTTCATTCGCCTGAAAATATCGACGCTCGACAAGAGCAAGAAGTACGTGGTGTGTTGCGATACCGGCCGCCGAAGTTCAGCCGGCGCTTACATCCTCAGCGAACGTGGCTACCACGCATACGTACTGCAGGGCGGGATCAACTCAGCAAAAGTCTGACTGATCTGCAGGAGGACCTTCAGGCCCGATGTTCGCGGCTGAAGCCGCTCCTACATGGTGTGGGTGGGCTTGTCTCCACCCAGCGCGCCGGCCAGGTAGTTTTCGATCTTCTTCTGTGTGTTGCCCTGATCCTGGTCCGAGAACTGCACGCCGATACCCGCTGTGCGTTTGCCCTGCGCGCCCTTGGGTGTCATCCAGATGACCGTACCTGCGACAGGGATCTTCTCCTCCTCACCCATCAGGTTCAGGAGCATGAAGACCTCGTCGCCCAGGCGATAGGAGCTGTTGGTCGGAATGAATAAGCCGCCGTTGATCACATAGGGCATGTACGCGAGGTACAGGGCGCTCTTGTCCTTGATCGTCAGTGTCAACAGTCCAGGTTTACTCATTATTTTTACCCTTTAAGGTGCCTATCGGCCGGCCAGCATTAAATTCATTCCATCCAGGGGCGCAGTCGGTCCGCAATCCTGCAGCCCATCTGCCCAGTCAATCAGCAGCCCCTCAAACGTCACCTGGACGTTGAACGAGCCGCCCGGCTGCCCTCGCAGCCCATTGATTATGTCTAGATAGCAGAAGAGATTTCGCCTGTCCATGCGCCGTACCACAGATTCCTCAATTGCCAGCCCGGCAGCCTGTTCCCGGCCCGCAGAACCGGCGATAACAACCAGTTTTACCTGTTGCGAGAGCCAGTTCAGGACGAACTCAGGCCCAATCCTGGTCCAGCGAGCCGCAACCTCGACCGCGGAACCCATACCGCTGCCCAGCGCGTTCAGATCACGCGCCATGGTTGCACTGGTTTCAAGGTCCTCAAGTATGCCGATGGCTGCCAACGGCCCACCACCAGCCACTCGCAGCGCCTCAGTCCAGGGCGCGCCGGGCTGGACGCGATCCAGCCAGGCCAGCGCGGCCCCTTCTGCGGGCGCCGGCAGGTCAATCCGCTGACAGCGGCTGAATATTGTCGCTGGCAGTTTACCCACTCGATCGGCGACGAGGATAAGCAGCGCATCGCCCGCCGGTTCCTCCAGCGTCTTCAGCAGGCTATTTGCGGCGCTGACCGTCATGGCGTTGGCGGGCTCGATAACCGCAACCTTGCCACCCCCCTCGTAGCTGGTCAGCACCATCGCATTCACCAGCTCGCGTATTTGCTCGATGCCAATCGATTCCTTGTCCTCGAGTGGTGCCAGCCAACGCAGGTCCGCATGCTCAATCACATCGTGCGGATAGACCGGCAGTCGCGATGCTTTAAGTCCGAGCATTGTCGCCGCGATCCAGCGTGCGGCCGCCCGCTTGCCGACGCCGACAGGCCCGGCCAGCAACAGGGCATGAGGAACCCGACCGTGCGTAATTCGGTCCTGCCAGCTCTCGACGAATCCCTCCAGCCAGTCTAGTTCCATGCGCAATTACCCACGCAGTATCTCATCGATCAGGTTGGCGACGTCAGCACTGACCTCATCAATGTCCCGTGTGGTATCAATGACGACGAAGCGGTCGGGTTCCCTCGCTGCGATCTGCAGATAGCATTCTCGCACGCGTTGAAAAAAATCATGGCGTTCCTGCTCAAAGCGATCCGGGGCGCTCCGCTTGCCGGCCCTTTCCAAGCCAACTTCGACAGGGGCATCGAGCAGGATCGTTACGTCCGGCCAGGTGTCGCCATGAACCCAGTCCGCGACCGTGTCGATGGTCTCCATGGGAATTCCGCGACCGCCGCCCTGGTAGGCCCGGGTCGAGTCGGTAAAACGGTCGCAAACGACCCATTTACCTGCCTCAAGCGCCGGCACTATGACGTTGTTAACGTTGAACGAGCGTGCTGCAAACATCAGGAGTACCTCGGCGATCTCGGGTATCGGCTCGTCACTACGATTCATGAGGATATCGCGAATGTCTTCAGCGAACGGGGTGCCACCGGGCTCCCGTGTGGTCAGGACCTTGTGCCCTGCCGCTTCGATACGGGCCACAATGACGTCGATGTTGGTCGACTTGCCGACCCCTTCTATGCCTTCCACGCTAATGAACCTGCCACGCTCCATGTCAGCGCCCTTTCCTGCGTTGCTGCCTTAAGCGCACCAGGTACTCTGCCACGGCTGCATCATGTTCTTCCTTGCTTACGGAAAACTTGTGGCTGCCATCACCGAGGCCTGTTGCCACGAAAAAGAGCTCCTCGCCCTCCTCCGGGTGCAGCACAGCATGGATAGCAGCGCGTCCGGGCATTGCGATGGGCGTCGGCGGCAGGCCACGTCGCGTATAGGTGTTGTACGGCGTATCGGTTCGGAGGTGTTTGCGCGTAAGGTTGCCGTCAAATCCCGCACCGATGCCATAGATCACGGTCGGGTCGGTCTGCAGGCGCATGCGCTTCTGCAGTCGCCGCGCGAACACGCCCGCAATGCGCGGCCGCTCATCGGCGCGAGCCGTCTCCTTTTCCACAATAGACGCGAGCACGAGCGCCTCGTACGGCGAATCGACCGGCGCCGCATCGCCCCTTGCCTGCCACTCCTCGGCCAGGACCGTCTGCATCAGTTCATAGGCCTGGGTGAGTAGTTGTTTGTCTGTCGTGTTGCGCGGAATACGGTAGGTCTCGGGAAGGAACAAGCCTTCGGGATGTGTAACAGTTGCGCCCAGCGACTCGAGAAACGCTGGCCAGTCCTCGTCGGTCATGGACGGAACGATCGCTTCGTTCGCATGCAGCGCCTGCAACAGGTCGCGATGATTCCAGCCTTCAATGATAGTGAACGAATAAAGCCGCACCGAACCGCGCAGAAATTGCTCAAGCATACTGCGCGGTGTTGCACCCTGTTCGAGTATGTATTCGCCCGCATGGATACCGCCAGCTTTCCCGCTTTGACGTGCATGGAGCCGATACCAGAAATCATTTTCAATGATGCCCTGCGCGACCAGGTCGGCTGCAACCGTCGTGAATGAGCTTCCCGGAGCAATATCAAACGTCGCTCCTTCCGGCGGAACGTTGACGGGCGTATCCATGAAACGATTCATCTTATAGACGCCCGTTCCAGCGACCACGCCAGCAAGCAAGCAAGCAATCAGGGCTATCCGGACGGCGCGATTCATACCCGGCACTCGTCGATGCCGTAGTCGGCAAGCAGTCGCATAACATCACGCGTCTGTTCACCGATAGACCACTTGTAGTTGCCGCAGCGATGCACGGGAACGGCGCCCATCTGGCTATTCGTTATGAACACTTCGTCGGCGCCGGCCAGATC
>Ga0316188_10001013_pt1 | contig 13139 bp, 12 predicted proteins | sample Phiworburrow1_MG_FD_204933 | JGI IMG/M metagenome (GOLD analysis project Ga0316188, IMG submission 204933) | Coastal sediment microbial communities from Maine, United States - Phippsburg worm burrow 1 | ecosystem: Environmental > Aquatic > Marine > Coastal > Sediment | place: USA: Maine...
CCCGGTGCCGCCGCCCGACGAGGACATCGCCCGCATGCTCGTGCCCCGCGACGTGGCCGACGCGATCGCCTACGTGGTCTGCGCGCCGGCGCGGGTGTGCCTGAACGAGGTCGTGATCAGTCCGACCTGGAACCGCATCTACATCGGAGCGGACGACCTGAAGCCGCGCTGACCAGTGGTCAGCGGGGTGGGCCGCTCGTGCATTTCGCGCGGCGCACCACCCGCGGCGCGCCAGCGGTACGCGCCGCTAGCCGGCCTCGGCAGGCACTGCGCGCGCGATCAGCGCGTGCCACTGCGCGTCGTCGACCGGCCACGCGCGCTCGCCCTCGTCGGCGAGCTGGCGCAGGATCTGCGCCAGGTGCCAGGTCGGCGGCTGGCCGAGCGCGGCGGGCGCCTCGCGCCAGAGCCGCCGGATCAGGTTGTCGGCGACCGAGAAGCGCTGTGCGAGCGCCTCGATCACTGCCCGGTCCTGCCCGGCGTCGACGGCACGCTGCAGGATCGCGGCCCATCGCTCGCTGTGACTGCTCGCGCTGCGCGCCGCGATCGCGCGAAGGTCCAGCGTCTGCTGGGTGTGCGACCCGCGGGCGCCGCGCCGCTCGTGTCGCCCCGCATGGGGATCGCGTCCCCTGGGATCGACCAGTACCTCGCCCGCGTCGGCGTCCGGCGCGTCGGGGTCCGAGACGACCGCCTCGAGCAGCGCGGCCTGCGGCGGCACGAGGGCTTCGGCGAAGAACGTCGCCAGCCCGGGCAACTGCGTGAGAACGTGGGCGCGCGGAGCGGCATGGCGCGCGTCCAGGCGCAGCCAGTTGTAGCAGCCCAGGTGGCGGCCGACGCCGGTGCGCGCGAGCTTGGCGAGGGTCACCGGGTCGAGGGCCGCTTCGATCATCGACGCGATGCGCTCCTCGGCGCTGGCCTCGCGCAGATCGATCGAGCGCAGCGCGCGGCCGTAGAAGGCCACGTCGACGATCTCGTCGCGAAGCGCCGCGCGCAGCTTCGCGAGAAAGTCCGGATAGCGGGTCTCGCGCGAGAACAGGCTCGCCGGCACCTGCGGCTCGAGCCGGTGCTCGACGTCGAGGTGGCGGCCCCAGCCGCGCGCGCGACGCTGCAGGATGGTGAGCATCTCCCTGGCGAGCGCGGCGAACAGCGCGTCCAGCAGCTTGGGATCCTCGGCCGAGTCGGCACTCAGCAGCTCGACCAGCAGCTTCAGGGTCACGTCGGACAGCAGGCTGCGGAAGTCGTAGGCCAGGCCGTCACGGTCGACGCCGACGAAGCGCACGTTCAGACCCCAGGCCCGCGTGAGCTGCGCGAAGATCGGGTTGACCATCAGTGACAGGCGCGAGGCCAGCGGCGGCAGCAGCACGAACAGCCGCCAGTCCGACGACGGGTTTCGCCAGATCAGTGCGCGCGGGCTGCGGCGGTAGACGCCGGCGAGGTGCGCGAGCTCCGGCCCCACCGTGCCGGCGTCCTGCAGTTCCGCGTCGACCGGAAACTGGTCGACCCTGAGGGCTTCGAAATCCATGCGATTGGCTGGCCGGTCCTGCCGCTACGCGGTCGGAAAGGGTACTGAATGGATCGGCGGCCGGCGCGCGTTCGCGCGGTGCGGGCCGGGTTCAGTCGGCCCGCTTGGCCAGGAACAGCAGGCCGCCGCCGAAGACGAGCAGCGCGCTGGCGATCAGCGTGCGCGCGACCGAGCCGCGCCAGATGGCCTCGGCGGCGAACAGCCCGCCGAGCATCATCAGGATGCGGGCGGTGCCTGCGGTGCGCTGGGCGGGACTCGACTCAGTCATGTTGAAGACTGTACCTCAGATGCATTACGACCGGCGCGAACGGTGCTTCATTCGGTGCGCCTGTTCGATACTAACGACACGATCTCCGGGGTGAACGAGGACTGAGTCGCCGGCGGCGAGTTTTCCCTGACGAACGACCGAGCAGTAGAAGCCGGTGTAGCCGCTCTGCACCATCATCTTGGTCGCCCAGGCGAAGCCCATGCGGGCGTTGAACTTGAAGCACGGTGCGCGCGGGCTCTCGATGCGCAGACCCACCTCACCGATCCTCAGCCGATCGCCGATCCAGGCTTCCGTCTCCAGCAGGCCTTCGATCAGCAGGTTCTCGCCCATCGCGCCGGGCGCGAGCGGCTCGCCGTGCCCGGCCTGCGCGCGCACGGTCTGCCAGAACGCGTAGTGCTCGCGGGGGTAGAGGTAGACCGCCTTGTCGAGACCGCCGTGCACCGACAGGTCCGCCTGTTCGTCGCCGGCGACGCCGAGCGGGCCGACCTCGATCGCGGCGGCGGCGTCGAGGGTGCTCACCGGGGATTTCACGATCGCGCTCGCCACCGCTTCGCTCGCGCCGCGCCCGGCGACGACCAGCGGCGCGCAGCGGCCCGCGCAGATCGCGAGGACGCGGATCATGCCGACGCTCGCCGACCCGGCGGACCGACCGTGCGCATCAGCGCGTCGACAGCACCAGCCCGGGCAGGTCGATGCCCGACAGCCGGGTTTCCCAGCGCTGTCCCGGCGCGAGCGGCTGCGCGTCGGTCAGGGTGCCGGTCGTGACAATGTCGCCGGGCGCGATGCGGTCGCCCCGCCGTTCGAGTTCGGCGACGAGGTGGCACAGCGCCAGCAGGGGGTTGTCCAGCACGAGCCGCGCCGCGCCACGCGCCACCGGCCGCCCGTCGCAGTCGAGACTCAACTCGACGGAAGCGAGTGCTTGCCAACCGGGAACGATAGATTGGGCGTGGGGCGGACCAACGAGCAGGGCGCCGTGCAGCGACTGCGCGGCGATCGCCTGGGCCGCGTCGAACTTCCAGTCCGGATACGGGCACTGGACCACTTCGAAGCCGGGCGCGATCCATTCGATCGCGCCGAACACCTCGTCCGGCTCCGCGCTCGACGGGCTGCGCGCCAGGCGAAAGACGATCTCGGGCTCGAGCCTCGGCTGCGTGAAACGGGCCACGCGGACCTCGGCCTGGGTGCCGTCGAGCAGTGTCAGCGTGCTGTCCCAGATCGGCGCCCAGATCGGGTGGTGGACGTTGTAGACCGGCCAGATCGACCGGTTGGTGAAGCCGATCTTGTAGCCGAGCCGACGCTCACCGCGGGCCTGCCGGATCGCGTTGATGCGCGCCTGGATCGCCTCCGCGTCGGCGAGCGACGTCGGGCGAGGGCAGGACCGAGCGGCGATCGTCGCGCCCGAGTCGCAGGCCTCCAGAAGGATGGCGACGGTGTCCGGCGCGGAGTTGGGCTTGTTCATCGCGGTATCGGGCTGACGGCCCGCGAGGGCCGCCGCGCGCCCCCCGGCGGGCTTACTCCGGGGCGCCGCCTTTGGCGATCGCGCGCAGGCCCTCGGCCTCGACCCGGAAATGGCGGCCCTGGCGATCGAGGTTCACCAGCAGTCCTTCGCGGCGGAACACCGCGACCGCCCGGCTGGCGGTCTCGGTCGTGATGCCGAGCATCGCGCCCACGTCTTCGCGCGAGGGCAGCAGCACCTGGCGCGTGGAGTCGTGCTGCGAGAGCCGCAGCAGCAGCCTCGCCAGTCGCTGGCGCGCACTGCCCGATGCGAGGTCGGCGATGAAATCGTCGGCCTGCTTGAGCGCTTCGTGCCATTTGCGCAACAGTTGGGCGTGCAACCTGGGCGACTCGGCCTCGAGGCGCTTGATCACCGCCTGGGGGATGCGGCAGGCGTGAACCGGCGTGACGGTGATCGCCGTCGAGTCGTACTCCGCGACGGCAGTGCTCTCGAGCCCGGCGATATCGCCGGCGGTGAGCAGCCGGATGATCCGTTGCGACCCGTCCGGCTGGAAGCGCACCAGCTTGACGAGGCCCGCACGAATGGTGAACAGGTTGGCTCCGGGCGCGCCTTCGCCGAACAGCGTCGTGTGCGCCTCGACCTTCATGTCGTGGATCGGTTGGTCGATCAGCTGGAAATCGGCGCTGTTGAGGTCCTTGAACAGCGACTGATCCCGAATGCCGCAAGCGGCGCAGTCCTTTTCTCCAACCGATTGGATTCGTACTTGCATTTTCTTGCCTCGCGTTGACGATCGTCATCGCGTCCTTTCGAACATTATGCGTTAGATCGCTGTTCGGCGTCAGGAACGGGTTCCGCTTGGGGGGAATTTGGTCGCTTCCGGTCGGTCCGCGCCTCGCCTCGCGCGCCAGCCGCGCGGCAGTGACGTCCTGGTGTGACGTAGTGCCGCCCGCATCGTTTTCAGGCGCTTTCCGCATTGCGGGAGCGCGGGAGTGCCCGGTGTAGAATCGAAGGTTTCCCGGAATCCGACCGCGGAGCAGGGATGCACCGACACAAAGCCACTCGGAGACTCGCATGAACCATCCCAAGGAATCCTCTGCCGTGACCGGCGTGGCGACAGCCGCCGCAGGCCATGGCGCAGCGCAACGGGCCGATCAGACCGCCCGGATCGGGGCTCCCGACTATGTCCAGCACAGCGGCCTGATCGAATGGGTGGCGTCGATCGCCGCGTTGACCAAGCCCGACCGGATCCACTGGGCCGACGGTTCGCAGGCCGAGTACGATCGCTTGTGCGCCGAGATGGTTGCCGCGGGCGCGATGCGCAAGCTCAATCCGAGCAAGCGTCCCAACTCCTATATCGCCTGGTCGGACCCGACGGACGTCGCACGGGTCGAGGACCGCACCTTCATCTGCTGCGAACGTGAAGAGGACGCCGGACCGACCAACAACTGGGTCGACCCCGGCGAGATGCGCGCGACGATGAACGGCCTGTTCGACGGCTGCATGCGCGGGCGCACGATGTACGTGATCCCGTTTTCGATGGGCCCGATGGGCAGCTACATCTCTCACGTGGGCGTGGAGATCTCCGACAGCCCGTACGTGGTGGTGAGCATGCGCACCATGACGCGCATGGGACGCGCGGTGTACGACGTGATCGGCGAGGACGGCCACTTCGTGCCCTGCGTGCACTCGGTGGGCAAGCCGCTGGCGCCCGGCGAGAAGGACGTCGCCTGGCCCTGCAACCCGACCAAGTACATCGTCCACTATCCGGAGAGCCGCGAGATCTGGTCGTACGGTTCCGGCTACGGCGGCAACGCGCTGCTCGGCAAGAAGTGCTTCGCGCTGCGCATCGCGTCGAACATGGGTCGCCAGGAGGTGCTTGCCGGCGGCATCGGCTGGCTTGCCGAGCACATGCTGATCCTCGCGGTCACCACGCCGGAGGGCAAGAAGTACCACGTCGCGGCGGCCTTCCCGTCGGCCTGCGGCAAGACCAACTTCGCGATGCTGATTCCGCCCGCCGGCTTCGAGGGCTGGAGCGTGAAGACGATCGGCGACGACATCGCCTGGATCAAGCCGCACACCGACGGCCGCCTGTACGCGATCAACCCGGAGGCCGGCTTCTTCGGTGTGGCGCCCGGCACCAGCGCCAAGACCAATCCGAACTGCCTGGAATCGCTGAAGGAGAACGCGATCTTCACGAATGTCGCGCTCACCGACGACGGCGACGTGTGGTGGGAGGGCCTGTCGGAAGCGCCGGCGCGCCTGATCGACTGGCAGGGTCGGGAATGGACGCCCGAGATCGCCAAGGCCAATCCGGTCAACGGCAAGCCGCGGCCCGCAGCGCACCCGAACTCGCGCTTCACCGTGGCGGCGGCGCAGTGCCCGTCGATCGACGAGAACTGGGACAGCGTCGATGGCGTGCCGATCGATGCATTCATCTTCGGTGGCCGTCGCTCGACCACCGTGCCGCTGGTCACGCAGGCGCGCGACTGGGAGGAAGGCGTCTACATGGCCGCGACGATGGGCTCGGAGACGACCGCCGCGCAGGCCGGCGCCACCGGGATCGTGCGCCGGGACCCGTTCGCGATGCTGCCCTTCTGCGGCTACAACATGGCGGAGTACTTCGCGCACTGGCTCGACCTCGGTCACCGCCTGCAGGTGGGCGGCGCGAAACTGCCGGCGATCTTCTGCGTCAACTGGTTCCGCACCGACGAGAACGGCAAGTTCGTCTGGCCGGGCTTCGGCGAGAACATGCGCGTGCTCGCGTGGATGCTCGGGCGCCTCGAGGGCAAGGCCGGCGGCGTCGAGCACGTGTTCGGCGTCACCCCGCGCTACGAGGACATCCAGTGGAAGGGGCTCGAGTTCTCGCGCGCAGCCTACGAACGGATCACGTCGATCGAGAAGGAGGCGTGGCAGCGGGAACTGGAACTGCACGCCGAGCTCTTCGGGCAGCTCGCGCACGGATTGCCCAAGGCGCTCGTGCGCGTGAAGGGCAGGCTGGCGGAGCGGCTGGCCAACTGAGGCCGGGATCAAGATGAAACCGAGCACGAGCGAAGCGGCGCGGCGGGACCTCGCCTATCACCTGCACCCGACGACCGACCTGGCGGGCATTCAGCGCGACGGGCCACTGGTGATCAGCCGTGGAGACGGCGTCTACGTCGTCGACGACGCCGGCAACCGCTACCTGGAGGGGATGGCGGGGCTGTGGTGCGCCGGCCTGGGCTTTTCCGAGCGGCGCCTCGCCGAGGCGGCCTACCGGCAGATGAAGGAATTGCCCTTCTATCACGCGTTCTCGGGCAAGGTCGCGGCGGTATCGACCGAGCTTGCCGAGCGCATGGTGGCGATCGCACCGGCCGGGCTCTCGAAGGTGTTCTTTGCGAACTCTGGCTCCGAGGCCAACGACTCGGCGGTCAAGATGGTCTGGTACTACAACAACGCGCTCGGCCGGCCCGACAAGAAGAAGGTGATCTCGCGCAAGCGCGCCTACCACGGCGTGACGATCGCGGCCGCGAGCCTCACCGGGCTGCCCTTCGCGCACAGCGACTTCGACGTGCCGACGGCGCGTTTCCTGCACACTGAAACCCCGCACCACTGGCGCGGCGCGAAGGCGGGCGAGTCGGAGGAGGCCTACGCGGCGCGGCTGGCCGACGAACTGGAACGACTGATCCTCTTCGAGGGCGCCGACACCGTCGCCGCGTTCATCGCCGAGCCGGTGATGGGCGCGGGCGGCGTGATCGTGCCGCCGGCCACCTATTTCGAGCAGGTGCAGCGCGTGCTCGCCAAGCACGACGTGCTGATGATCGCCGACGAGGTGATCTGCGGTTTCGGACGCACCGGCAACATGTTCGGTTCGCAGACCTACGGGATCCGGCCCGACATCCTGACCTGCGCGAAGATGATGACGAGCGGCTACCAGCCGATGTCGGCGATGCTGGTCTCGCCGACGATCTACGGTGTGCTCGAAGAGCAGTCGCGCAAGCTCGGCGTGTTCGGGCACGGCTTCACCTACTCCGGGCATCCGGTGCCGGCCGCGGTGGCGCTCGAGACTCTGCGCATCTACGAGGAGCGCCGGCTGATCGAGCACGTGCGCGAGATCTCCCCGCTGCTGCAGGACGGGCTCGCGGCGCTGGCCGATCATCCGCTGGTGGGCGAGGCGCGCGGCGTCGGTCTGATCGGCGGCCTCGAACTGGTGCGCGACAAGTCCACGAAGGCAAGCTTCGATGCGAAGGCGGCAGTGGGCGCTCAGGTGGTCAGGAACGCGCAGCGGCGCGGGCTGATCGTGCGGGTGCTGCCGAGCGACGTGATCGCGGTGTGTCCGCCGCTGGTGATCGAGCCGCACGAGATCCGCGCGCTGCTCGACGGGGTCGCCGGTGCGCTGGACGACACCTGGGCCTGGGTTCGGGAAAACTCGCTCGTCTGAAGGCCGGAGGGTCCGGCCGACGGTGCTGTCGCTGGCTGCAAGGGCTCGCCGGAGCCGGTACGAGGAACTCTGTTCCGGGGAATTGCGGCCCCGGGGCGCGCCCGAATGAAAAACGCCCCGTTGCCGGGGCGTTCCTTCTCGGGGTGCCGCCGAGATCAGTAGTACAAGGTGGTCGCGCTGAGGGTCTGCGCGGCGACGGCCTGGCGCGTCACGTCCGCGCGACTCAACTTCTGGACCGGTACATCGGCCTGGGGCATCAGGCCGGCCGGGTAGTCGATTTCGGTCACGCCGCCGACGTTGAGCTGTTCGGCGCCCTGTCGCTGCACTTCGGCGCGGCTCGGGCTCTGGTACTGCTGTTCCTGACCGAGGCTCGGCGTGTCGAGCGGGTAGCTGGTCTCGATGAGGCCTGCCGCGTTCGCGGAGAATGCGGCGAAGACGAGGGCGGCGGGGGCGAGAACTTTGGTGATGGCTTTCATTTGAGGCTCCTGGTTTGTTGACTGGTTCGACGTGTGTGCTCCGTCGATGAATGCAGTCTGAGGTCTCACCGTCACCCGCGGATGGCCGCGCGGTCCCGCGGTCGAACCGAGTTGGTCTCGGTTCGGTCTCGCGCGGCCCGCACCCGAGCGGACGGCGGCTTAGCTGCGCTTCAGGTAGAAGCCTTCGTCGAACAGCCTCACGCCGCCCGGCAGGTAGACCACCAGCAGGGTGGTGAGCATTCCCTCCAGCCAGGCCTCGCCGCTGGCCAGCAGCAGCGCGTACGGCACGAAGTCGTCGAGCAGCTCGCGCGGCACCGAGGGCGCGAGCGCGACGAAGGCGATCGCGGACGCCGCGAGCTGCACCGTGTAGGCGAAGAACAGTCCCAGCAGCCCGCAGCCGAGCAGGAACACGAAGGGGTTGCGCGGCAGCCAGCGTTTGCTCGCCGACACCACCAGCCACATCGTCCAGACGGGCAGCGCGCCGGCCAGCAGCATCCGCAGGCCCCAGTGCTGGGGCTCGCCGCCGATCGGGCCCGATGACGCGAGGGCGCCGTCGATCGCCAGCACCGCGGCCATCGACAGGATCGCGCGCGGATAACCCAGCAGCAGCGCGAGGAACCCGGAGCCCAGATAGTGGAGCTGGAGCCCGGTGGGCAGCGTCACCGTCATCCGGTGGCCCAGCAGCACCGCTGCGGTGGCGATGGCCCAGACCAGGTGCTCGAACACCGGCGCGTTCCAGCGCGCGCGGCGAGCGGCCTCGACGACCAGCGCGATCGAGACCAGCGCGAGCGCCCAGGCGGCGACCGGGTTCAGCGGGTAGGAGAACAACAGGCTGCGCGCCGTGTTCAGGCGCGCCGGGCGCCCGCCGACAACGCGTCGGCCTGCCGGATCGCGGCGATCAGGCTGCGCTCGTCGGCCAGTCCGTGCCCCTGGGCGTCGAGCCGGCCGGCGATGTCGAAGGCGGTGCCGTGGTCGGGGCTGGTGCGCACGAAGGGCAGTCCGATCGTGATGTTGACGCCGTCGTCGATGCCGAGGTACTTGACCGGGATCAGCCCCTGGTCGTGGTACATCGCGACGACCACGTCGTAGTCGGCAAATCCGCGCGCACGCATGAAGACGGTGTCCGGCGGGTGCGGGCCGCTGGCGTCGATGCCGCGCGCGCGGGCGTCGGCGATCGCGGGAGCGACCATGTCGATCTCCTCGCGGCCGAACGCGCCGCCCTCGCCGGCGTGCGGGTTCACGCCGGCCACTGCGATCCGCGGCGCGTCGATGCCGGCGCCGCGCAGCGCGTCGTAGGTGATCGCGATCGTCTCGCCGATCAGCTCGCGCGACAGCGCCTCGAGCGCGTCGCGCAGCGCCAGGTGGATCGTGACGAGCACGGTGCGCAGCTCGTGGTTCGCGAGCATCATGCGCACAGGCACGTGGCCGGCGAGCTCGGCGAGCAGCTCGGTGTGGCCGGGATAGTCGTGTCCTGCCCGGTGCAGCGCTTCCTTGTTGATCGGCGCGGTGACCACCGCGCGCACTTCGCCGCGCATCGCCAGCATCGCGGCCCGTGCGATGTAGCGGTACGCGGCGTCCCCGGCGCGCGGGTCGATCCTGCCCACCGGCAGGTCTTCGGGCAGCGCGGTGGTCGCCAGCACCGGCACGCTGACCGTCGGTGCGGCGCCCGGCCTCGCGGCGTGCGCGCCGGGCGACGCGATGCTGCGGATCGTCAACGGCAGCCGCAGGCGCTCGGCCTCGCGCTGCAGCAGGTCAGGGTCGCCGACGACGACCGCGGCGGTCGGCAGGCCCGCGGCGAACGCCTTGAGGATGATCTCCGGGCCGATGCCGCAGGGGTCGCCAAGGGTGATCGCGATCGGCTTCATCGGCGGCCCTGGTCAGCGGTTGCGGAATCAGCCCGCCGCCGTCAGCACCGAGCGCAGCAGCACCGCGCATCCGGCGCCCAGGTCTTCGGGGGTCGCGCTCTCGATCTCGTTGTGGCTGATGCCGCCCTCGCAGGGCACGAAGATCATCGCGGTGGGGCAGGTGCGCGCGACATAGACCGCGTCGTGTCCCGCCCCGCTGGCCAGTCGCATCACCGGCAGTCCGAGCGCGCGCGCATCGCCCTCGATGCCGGCGACCAGCGCCGGCTCGAACGCACAGGGCGGGAAGTGGACGATCTGCTCCAGCGCGACGTCGACGCCGTCCTGCGCGGCGATCAGCGAGGCGCTCGCGCGCAGCTTCTCGACCATCTCGCCGAGCGTCGTCTCGCTGGCGTTGCGCATGTCGACGCTGAACTCGACGCGGCCGGGGATGACGTTGCGCGAGTTCGGGTGGACGAACATCTGGCCGACCGTGGCGCGCGCATAGTCCGGCGACTCCGCGGCGATCCGGCGCACCTCGATCACCAGGCGCGACGCGGCGAGCAGCGCGTCGCGGCGCAGTTCGATCGGCGTCGGACCGGCGTGCGCGTCCTGGCCGGTCACCGTCACGTCGAACCAGCGCTGGCCGAGCGCGCCCTCGACCGCGCCGATCGTCATGCGCTCGCGCTCCAGCACCGGTCCCTGCTCGATGTGGGGCTCGAAGTAGGCGGCGAAACGCGGCGCGACATCGTGGCCCGCATAGCCGATCTGCGCCAGCGCTTCGCCGACGCTGACGCCGTCGCGGTCGCGCTGCGCGAGACAGTGCTCGAGCGTGAACGCCTCGCAGTACACGCCCGAGCCCATCATCACCGGCGTGAAGCGCGTGCCCTCCTCGTTGGTCCAGATCGCCACCGCGACGGGACGCTCCGTCTGCGCGCCGGCGTCGTTCAGCGCGCGGATCACCTCGAGCCCGGCGAGCACGCCGTAGTTGCCGTCGAACTTTCCGCCCGAGGGCTGGGTGTCGACGTGACTGCCGACCGCCACCGGCCGGTCCGCGGGGTCCGCCGCCGGCGCGCCGTTCGCGTCGAACCCGTTGCCGCGGCGTCCGGGCCGGATGCCGAACACGTTGCCGATCCCGTCGATGCGAATTTCGCAGCCGGCCTCGCGCAGCCAGCCGACGACGAGGTCGCGGCCCTGGCGGTCGAGATCGGTGAGCGTCAGTCGTCGCACGCCGCCCTTCGGTGTCGCACCGATCCGGGCGAGCGTCATCAGGCTGTCCCACAGCCGCGCGGCGTCGACCCGTGGCGCGGCGGCGTCGGCGGTGGGCCGCGTCCCCGTGGCGGGCGCGGCGCCGGAACGATGGTCAGGCCCGGCGCCGGAGGGCCGGGGGTTCGTGGAGCGGTCCGACGACGAGATGATGGCGGCCATGGCGTTCCCTCTTTTTGCGAGAGATCGATTTTCGCAGGAAACCGCTTGCGCCGGTCGCGGCGCTGCGTCAGGCTCGTGGCTTTGCCGATCGGGGAGGGGGAATGGATCTGCTACGGTCGACGCTGACACGGGCGCGCGCGGCACTGGAGCGCGGCGAAGTGTCCAGCGAGGAGCTGACGCGCGCGCTGATCAGGCAGGCGCGGCGGGTGCAGCCGGTTCTCAACGCGTTCATCGCGATCGACGAGGACGACGCGCTCGCCGCAGCCCGTCGCGCGGACGCCGAGCGCGGCGACGCGCGCCGCACCGGGGGCACGCTTGCGGCGCTCCACGGAATCCCGCTCGCGCACAAGGACATGTTCTACCGGGCCGGGCGGGCGAGCACCTGCGGCTCGAGGATCCTGGCGCAGGAGATTCAGCCGGCAACGGCGACCGTGCTGGCGCGGCTCGATGCCGCCGGCGCGTTCGAGTTCGGTCGGCTGGGCATGTCGGAGTTCGCCTACGGGGTCACCGGGCACAACGTTCACTACGGCGACGTCGGCAATGCCTGGGATGCCGCGCACGTCGCGGGCGGATCGTCGAGCGGCTCCGCGTCGAGCGTTGCCGCCTGCGCGAACTTCGCCGCGCTCGGAACCGACACCGGCGCGTCGGTGCGCGTGCCGGCGGCGTGCAACGGCATCGTCGGCATCAAGACCACCTTCGGAGCGGTCAGCCGCGCAGCCGCGATGCCGCTGTCGCAGTCGCTCGACACGGTCGGCCTCCTGGCGCGCAGCGTCGAGGACTGCGCGCTGGTATTCGGCGTGATCGCCGGCGCCGACCCGGCTGACCCGCCGACCAGCCAGTGGCCGTTTCGCGACGGCTGGAGCTGGGCGCCGCGTGAAGACCTGCGCGGAGTGCGCGTCGGCGTCGCCGAGAACTTCGGGCACGGGGACTGCAGCGGCGAGGTCGCCGCCGCCTACGCGCAGAGCCTGGACGCGCTGCGCGCGCGCGGCGCGGAGATCGTCGCGGTCAGCGTCCCGGATCCGGACGAGTTGCAGCGCGCCGCGATGGTGGTGCTGCAGGCCGAGCCTGCCGCGCTGCACAGGCAGTGGATGCAGACGCGGGCGGCCGACTACTCGCCGCAGGTGCTGACGCGACTGCAGGCGGGCCTGTCGATTCCGGCGCACGAATACATCGACGCGCTGCGGCTGCGCTCGCCGATGCTCGAGCGGATGCGCCGCGAGGTGTTCGCGCACTGCGACGCGCTCCACGCGCCGGTGCTGACCTTCCCGGTGCCCACGCGGGCGGAGACCGACGTGGGCGGCGGACCGCGGATGCGCGAGATGGTCTCGGCCTTCGGACGACTCACCCGGCCGATCAACTTCCTCGGCCTGCCGGCCCTGTCACTGCCTGCGGGTCTGGCGGGCGGTCTTCCGGTGGGTTTTCAATTGATCGGGCCGCGGTTCTCGGAGGCGGTGCTGTTCGGGATCGGCGCGGCCTATCAGGCCGAGCGCGGATTCGTCGACTGGCATCCGCAGATCGCGCAGGATGCCGGCGCGGCCTGAGCCGCGTCGCGTCAGCGCCCGAAGATTCCTCGCAGCAGGTCGGCCGGCTTGACCCCCGGCAGTCCGGGGATCGAACCTTGCGCCGGCTCCGCCGCCGGCTGCTCGGTCGAGCGCGGCGCGCCGGCGGCCTTCGTGGCATCGGCGCCCGCGGCCGCGTTGCCCGGCGTCGGGGTCTCGCCGGCGCTGGACGCGA
>Ga0316188_10001014_pt1 | contig 13135 bp, 7 predicted proteins | sample Phiworburrow1_MG_FD_204933 | JGI IMG/M metagenome (GOLD analysis project Ga0316188, IMG submission 204933) | Coastal sediment microbial communities from Maine, United States - Phippsburg worm burrow 1 | ecosystem: Environmental > Aquatic > Marine > Coastal > Sediment | place: USA: Maine...
GGCTTCAACCTGACGGATGAATATCTGCGTGTACGGACTCGTGCTCCGGAGCAAACGGCTTTCGTTACCCAGACAGGCCCACGGTATGGAATAGGGGTGCGCTGGACGTACTAGTCACCTTGCACACTGGCAAGGATGGAAAAGCCGCTGCCAACAGCGGCTTTTTCTTATGGGCCGGTCCTGAATTTTCCACCGGGAAGCCGTATCATTCCGGATAGCGTAAGGCGGATACTCGAATGGCGAAGTTTGAATTGCTCAATAACGTGGATCATGCGGATCTGCGGGTCAAAACGGAGCGCTCGGCAGAACTGGGTGACAATCTCTGGTACGTGCCGACGTTTCCTGCCGAATTCAGAAACATTCAGCGATGCTATCCCATTTTCTTCATGAAAAATCCGGACACGGGCAAGTTCCAGGCGGTGGCGATGTTCGGCTTCGAGGACCGGGAGAACCTCTTTCTGAACGAAGATGGCTGGGACGCCGGTTACATTCCGCTGAGCATCCTGCGGCAACCCTTTCTGATCGGGGTGCAGGAGAGCCGGCAGGAGGGCGCAGCCGCTACGCAATTCGTGGTTTCGGTGGATATGGACAGTCCGCGCGTCAGCACGACCGAGGGCGAACATGTCTTTCTGGAACACGGCGGCAACAGCGATTACCTGGAGCGGGTGACGTCGATCCTCAAGGTGATCCATGAAGGATACGAGCGCAGCACGAGCTTTGCCGACATGCTGTTGGGCATGGATTTGCTCGAGTCATTCGTTCTGGATGTCGAGCTCGATAACGGTTCCACGCACTACCTGTCGGGCTTTTACACGATCAATGAAGCCTCGCTGGCGGCTCTTGAGGGCAAAGATCTCGTCGTTCTGAATAACAACGGCTACCTGGAAGCCATCTACATGGTGATTGCCTCCATGTCCAATATCCCGGACCTGGTTGAGAAGAAGAACAGGCTGGTAGATAAGAACCCGCAGCATGCTGAGGATTGAAAAGTCAGTCCGGGAAATCGACGGTATTCGGCCGGATTCGCTGCCCCCGGATCTGCTGACGTCTTCCGAGCCGTTCGTGCTGAGAGGACTGGTGGCCGACTGGCCCGCCGTGCGGGCCGCGCAGCAGTCCACGAGCGCCGCCGACGATTACATCCGCCAGTTCTACCAGGGCGCCACGATTGGTGCGTTCTTTGCACCGCCCGAAGCGGGCGGACGCATTTTCTACAACCAGGACATGAGCGGCTTCAATTACCAGCCCGTGATGCTGAAGCTCGATCAGTTGCTGGATCGGATTCATCAGCACCTGGCGGACGAGCATCCACCGGGCATTTACGTTGGGTCGACTACAGTGGATTCCTGCTTACCGGGGTTTCGTCAGGAAAATGACCTCGACCTGGGTGCATTCGACCCCCTGGTCAGCATCTGGCTTGGAAATCAAACCCGCGTGGCGGCTCACTTCGATTCACCTGACAATATCGCCTGCTGCGTGGCCGGCCGTCGGCGCTTCATCCTGTTTCCTCCGGAGGAGCTCGAGAACCTCTACGTGGGGCCGCTGGACTTTACGCCCGCGGGGCAGTCGCCAAGCCTGGTGGATTTTCACCGCCCGGATTTCGAGAGGTTTCCCCGCTTTGCAAAGGCATTGCGGAGCGCTCAGCTGGCTGAACTGGATCCCGGCGACGCCATTTTCATACCCAGCATGTGGTGGCACCATGTGGAGGCGCTGGACCGTTTCAACGTCTTGATCAATTATTGGTGGAAGCGTAGTCCGGAGTTTATGGGCGATCCGAAACACGTATTGATCCATGCTTTACTCAGCCTGCGGGACCTGCCTGCGGAGCAGCGCCGGGCCTGGCATAACATTTTCAAGCATTACGTGTTCGAATTCGACGAAGAAACGGTTTCGCACATCCCCGAAAACCGGCGTGGAATTCTCTCGACGATCGATGACACCAAGGCCCGGAAATTACGAGCCCATCTGCTGAACAGTCTCAATCGCTGAGTCTTCGGGCGATGGAAAGACGAGGAAAGGATTTGGAAAACGGAATCAGGAAGGTGGTAATCGCCGGCGGTGGAACCGCCGGCTGGATGGCGGCCGCAACCGTCTCGAAATTGCTTGGCACGGTGGTTGATGTGACCCTGGTCGAGTCGGACGAGATCGGCACGGTCGGCGTCGGGGAGGCAACGATCCCCCCCCTGATCATTTTTCACCGCCAGTTGGATATCAAGGAGCAGGATTTCATGGCGGCTACCCAGGCCACCTTTAAACTGGGTATTTCGTTCGAAAACTGGCGTGACATTGACGCGGACTATATCCACTCATTCGGCGTCACCGGCCGCGATCACTGGTCGGCCGGTTTTCAGCATTTCTGGCTGAGGGACCGTGAGCGGGGTTCGGAGATTCCATTTGGTGACTACTGCCTGGAACTCGTGGCGGCGCAGAAGAACAAGTTTGCGCACCTGCCCAAGCAGGGGTTGAATTATGCTTTCCACATCGACGCCACGCTGTATGCGAAATTCCTGAGAAAATTCAGCGAGGACCTCGGTTGCAAACGCGTCGAGGGCAAGATTGTCTCTGTAAACACGCGCGCCGCAGACGGGTACATCGAATCGCTCACATTGGATTCCGGGCAGAAGGTAGAGGGCGACCTGTTTATCGACTGCACCGGTTTTCGTGGCTTGCTGATCGAGCAAACCTTGCACACGGGCTACGAAGACTGGTCCCATTGGCTGCCTTGCGACAGTGCCGTCGCCGTGCAGACCGAATCAGTGGCGGAAGCCATTCCCTATACGCGTTCCATTGCGCACGACTCCGGGTGGCAATGGCGCATCCCCCTGCAGCATCGGGTCGGCAACGGGCTGGTTTACTGCAGCCGGTACTTGAGCGATGAAAAGGCTCGGGAACGTTTGTTGGCCAATGTCGACGGCGAACGCCTGACCGAACCCAGAGTGATCAAGTTCCGGCCCGGGCGCCGGCTGAAGAACTGGAACAAAAACTGCGTTGCGCTGGGATTGGCCAGCGGATTCATCGAGCCGCTCGAATCGACCAGTATCCACCTGATCCAGAAGGGCATCACGCGCTTGATGCAGACGTTCCCCGTGAACGGTATCCAGCAGTCGGATATCGAGGAGTTCAATCGCCAGTCCAGGATTGAAATTGAACACATCCTGGACTTTATTGTTCTTCATTATAAAGTGACGAATCGGCAGGATAGTCCATTTTGGCGCCACTGCCGGACCATGCCTGTTCCCGACTCGCTGGCGCACCGGATAGAACTGTTCCAGGAAACGGGGAGAATTTTCCGGGAACCCAATGAACTCTTCGCCGAAAGTTCCTGGCTGCAGGTCATGCTGGGCCAGGGTATCTTACCGAAGCACCACCACCCGGTGGTCGACGTGATGAGTGATGAGGACCTGACCCGGTTCATGGAGACCATCAAGGCGAATGTGGACGCGACTGTCGCCAAGCTGCCCAATCACCAGGACTACGTAAAACAATACTGTAATTCTGCCCCTTGAATATTTCGCCCTGTTGACGTCTTTTTTGATCTTGGCGCTGATCGTGGCTAAAATGTAACCGCTTACATTCCTTTTGCTGCGGCGTTCCCTTATGGCGACAATCTACGAAGTTTCAGAACTCGCCGGCGTTTCGCTCGCGACGGTGTCGCGTGTCATCAACAACAGCGGCAAAGTGACGCCAGCGACGCGCGAGAAGGTGGAGGCTGCCATGAGGGAACTGGGTTACCGGCCGAACTCCATCGCCCAGTCGCTGGCTTCGAATCGTTCCAACTCCGTAGGTGTGCTGGTACCCGAACTGCACGGCCCGTTTTTCGGCAGCATGCTGGGCAGCATCGAGGACGAGTTGCGCGCCTATGGCAAGCACGTGATCATCACTGCCGGGCACAGCGACGAAGAAAAGGAAAAGGACAGCATCGGCTTTCTTGTGTCGCGGCAGTGCGACGCCCTGATCTTGCACGTTTACGCGGTTTCAAATGACTTCGTGACCGACCTGCACGAGAGCGGCACGCGGGTCGCGCTGATTGGGCGGGATCTTCCGCAAATGGCAGCGAACTGCATATGCATTGATAACGAACAGGGACAGTACCTGGCGACAAAGTCATTGATCGAGCTGGGCCACACGCAGTTGGCGTATATTGCAGGCCCGCTCTGGAAAAGCGACGGACAGCAGCGAATGGCCGGTTTCCGACGTGCCCTCGCTGAGCATGGACAGCCTTTCGATGAGAGATGTGTGGCGGAAGGCAACTATCAAGAGGCCAGCGGCCAGCGCGCGATGAGACGCTTACTGGAGCGGCGAGTGCCGTTCACAGGCCTGGTGTGCGCCAATGACGTAATGGCTGCCGGCGCCATTGTGGTTGTTCGGGAGAGCGGGATGACACTGCCGCGTGACCTGTCCGTCATCGGCTTCGACAATGTGTTTTTCACTCGCTATATGCATCCGGCTTTGTCGACCATCAATTATCCGATCGCCGAAATGGGACAGATGGCTGCGCGCTGCGTTCTGCGCGATGTTTACGGGGTCGAAGGCCTGGAAATCCGCAATCGTTTTGAGCCGCAGCTGGTTAGCCGGGGCTCCACCGCGCTTCTCGGGGCATGATGGCTCGGCGTGGCGGAATCATTCTACTTGCAGGACTCTTCCTGATGACCATGACCAGTGAAGCCGCCGGCCTGGTGGGACCATTCGAAGAGCGCGTCAGCGCACTTCTTGAACGCATGACACTGGAAGAAAAGGTCGGCCAGATGTCCCAGGTGAACGGGGCGGGCGGTGCGATTACGGACGAACTGGCCGGTGCGTTGAGGGCTGGCCGCATTGGCTCGATTCTGAATGAAGTTGACGTCGGCACGGTCAACGAGCTGCAACGTATTGCTGTCGAGGAAAGCCGTCTTGGGATTCCGCTGTTGATCGGGCGCGACGTCATCCACGGGTTCCGCACGGTGTTGCCTATTCCGCTCGGGCAGGCAGCCAGTTTCAATGCCGGGCTGGTGGAGAAAGGCGCCAGAATGGCGGCGCTGGAGGCCGCGTCCAGTGGGGTCAATTGGACCTTTGCGCCGATGATCGACGTCAGCCGCGACCCGCGCTGGGGCCGTATTGCCGAGAGTGCCGGCGAGGACCCCTATCTCAACAGTGTGCTCGGCGCGGCCATGGTCCGGGGATTCCAGGGCGATGACCTGGCATTGCCGGGCACGATCGCGGCCTGTGCCAAACACTTCGCGGGCTACGGGGCGAGCGAGAGCGGCCGGGACTACAACACGACCAATATCCCGGAAAACGAGTTGCGCAACGTTTATCTGCGTCCTTTCAAGGCCGCGGTGGACGCCGGGGTCGCGACGCTGATGGCGTCCTTCAGCGACCTGAACGGCGTGCCGGCCACGGCCAACGAATTCCTCATGAGACAGGTCCTGCGCGAAGAGTGGGGCTTCCAGGGCTTCGTGGTCAGCGACTGGGCCTCGATCGAGCAACTCTCGGTGCACGGGATCACGGCCAACGACCGGGAGGCCGCACTGGCCGCGGTCACCGCCGGCATCAACATGGAAATGGCGACCAGCACCTATGGCGATCATTTGGCCGGCTTGCTCGAAGAGGGCCGGATCGACATGGCGCTGATCGACGAGATGGTCGCGGGCATTCTGCGCGTGAAATTTGCACTCGGGCTTTTCGAAAACCCCTACACGGACCCCGCGGCGTTGCCGTCCAGCGGCAATGAAGAGCACCTCGCAATTGCGCGCGAGGCGGCCCTGCAGAGCCTCGTGTTGTTGGAAAACCGGGGCCAGACCCTCCCGCTGGACGCCGGAAAGCTCGGCTCGCTGGCCGTGGTAGGGCCCCTGGCGGACGATCCCTATGAGCAACTGGGGACGTGGATTTTCGATGGTGATCCGTCGATAAGCCAGACACCGTTGAGTGCCATTCGGCGGCACCTGGGCGACCGTGTCGAAGTCAAGTACGTTCGGGCAATGGAAACCTCGCGCAGCCGCTCGACAGGCGGTTTCGACGAGGCGGTCCGGGCAGCCCGGGCCGCGGATGCCGTGGTTGTGTTCCTGGGGGAAGAGTCGATCCTGTCCGGCGAAACGCACTCACGGGCCGATATCAATTTGCCGGGTAACCAGCATGAACTGGTCGCCGCGCTGCGCGCAGCGGGCAAGCCGGTGATCGCGGTCATCATGGCCGGGCGGCCTTTGACGCTGAGCAACATCGTCGACCAGGTCGACGCCCTGCTGTTCGCCTGGCACCCGGGAACCATGGGTGGACCGGCCATCGCCGATGTCCTGTTCGGCGTCGAATCGCCGTCCGGCAAACTGCCGGCTACGTTTCCGTCGATGGTTGGCCAGGTTCCCATTTATTACGCGCATAAGAACACCGGCAGGCCGCCGTCGCCGGACAACTTCACCCACATGGACGATATCCCGGTGCGCGCGCCGCAGTATTCCTGGGGCTTCGGTTCCTTCCACCTCGATGCCGGCTACAAGCCGCTCTACGCGTTTGGTTACGGCTTGTCGTACACGCGATTCGAATACTCGGATATTGAAGTCAGCCACGCCGAGATTGGCATGGATGAGCGTTTCACCGTGCAGGCCGTTGTGCGCAATGCCGGGGAGGTCGAAGCGAACGAAGTCGTGCAACTCTACGTGCGCGACCTGGTCGCTAATGTCACGCGCCCGGTAAAAGAGCTCAAGGGGTTTCAACGCCTGCGATTGAAGCCCGGCGAGCGGAGACTGGTGTCTTTCGAGCTCAGCCCGGACGATCTCGCGTTCCATGGCCGGGATATGAAGTTGATTACCGAGCCGGGTGAATTTGACGCCTGGATCGGCGGCAGTTCGGAAGCCGACCTTCGCACCCGTTTCAGGCTGGTCCGGAAATAGGTGGAAGAAGCGCAAATCCGATGAATGCAAGCACACGATACACGGTCCGGGTCGCGCTCACCGTCGCGCTTGGGGGATTCCTGATGGGCTTCGATGCCTCGGTGATTTCCGGTGTCGTCACCTTTATCGAGCCGGAGTTCGCCCTGAGCAAGATCGAGCTGGGCTGGGCAGTGGCTTCCCTTACCCTGACGGCGACACTGGCCATGATGGTTTCCGGGCCGCTCAGCGACCGGCTGGGCCGCCGCCCGGTTCTGAAGATCGCCGCGGCGCTGTTCGCGGTCTCGGCGATTGCCTCGGCGATGGCGCCGGATTTCATCACGCTGGTCGTGGCCCGCATGCTGGGTGGTTTTGGCGTCGGCGCGGCGCTGATCATAGCGCCGATGTACATTGCCGAGATCGCCCCGCCGGATCTGCGTGGCCGCATGGTCTCGTTCAACCAGCTCAATATCGTGATCGGCATATCGGCCGCGTATTTCAGCAACTTCCTGATTCTCAGCCTGGGTCAGTCGGACCTGGGCTGGACGCAAACGCTGGGCATGGACCGCTGGGCATGGCGCTGGATGCTCGGCGTCGAAGCCCTACCCGCGATCTTCTATTTTTTCGCGCTGTACAGGGTGCCGGAAAGCCCGCGCTGGCTGGTCATGCATCGCAAGGACGACGAAGCGTTGCAGATCATGGTGCAAGTCAGCGGCCGCAGCGAGGCCGAGGCCGAACTGACCGAGGTGCGTGCATCCCTGGACGCCCAGGCTGACACGGAGCGGGCTTCCATAAAGGAACTTTTCCGGCCGGCCATGAAGCTGGTGCTGACCATTGGCATCGCGGTGGCGATCCTGCAGCAGATCACCGGCATCAACTCGGTGTTCTTTTACGCGCCGATGATCTTCGAGCAATCGGGTGTTGGCACCGACGCCTCGTTCATGCAGGCGGTGCTGGTCGGGCTGGTCAACCTGGTATTCACGCTTTTGGCAATCCTGCTGATCGACAGGCTCGGGCGTCGACCGCTGCTGGGCCTCGGGCTGGCCGGTATTGCCGCCTGTATGCTGCTGCTGGCCTATGGATTCGGTTCGGCCACCTACACGCTGGAAAGCGAGGACATCGCTTCGTTGCCGGCCGCTGTAAACCAGGAGGCGCTGCAGCCTCTGGCCGGCCAGGCCTTCGACAGCGACATCGCTTTCCGCGAGGCCGTCTCAGCGGCAATTGGCAGCGGCACGTACAAGAAGCACCAGTCCACCCTGGTCAGCGCCGCAATCGACATGAATCCGACGCTTGTCCTGATCGGTATCCTGGGTTTCGTGGCGAGTTTTGCGATTTCGCTGGGCCCGGTGATGTGGGTGCTTTTTTCAGAGCTGTTTCCCAACCGTTTGCGCGGCCTCGCCATCTCCTTCGTCGGTCTCATCAACTCGGCAGTCAGCTTCACGGTGCAACTGGTTTTCCCGTGGGAACTGGAGAATTTCGGCAACTCGATGACCTTTTTGATCTACGGGGTTTTTGCAGTTATCGGCCTGCTCCTGATCATGCGGATGCTGCCGGAAACGAAAGGCAAGAGCCTGGAAGAACTCGAAATCGAATTGGTCAGGCACTAGGCAATGCGACCGCTGACGAGACGATTGACTCGCGTGAACGCCATACTCGTCGTGGCGCTGACGCTGTGTACTTCCTGCGAGCAGCATGCGCAGCATGCGCCCGGTTCGGCAGCGCAATCCCCGGCGCCCGCAAGCCAGTCGCGAAAGAGCGGCGCCATCCCGGTGCAAATCGTCTTCGAGGACGGCCGATACCGCTTGTTACGCGGCGGCCAGCCTTACGAAATCAGGGGTGCAGGTATTGGAGCAGGGGATATCGAAGCCTTCGCCGCGCACGGCGGCAATTCGTTCCGTAACTGGCGGGACCGCGATGCCGAAGACGGACTCCGGATTCTGGACCGGGCGCAGCAACACGGCCTGACGGTCTCCATGTGCATTCCGATCGGCCGGGAACGCCAGGGATTTGACTACGACGATGAAGAGGCGGTCGCGCGGCAGTTCGAGTTTGCCCGGAGCGAAGTCCTCAAATACAGGGATCATCCGGCCCTGCTGGCGTGGATCATCGGCAATGAACCCGACCTCAACCACACCAACCCCAAAGTGTTCGATGCGATCAACGATATCTCGAAGATGATTCACCAGCTTGACGGGAATCATCCCACCACGACGGCACTGGCATCCAACCCGGCCAAGCTGGCCGGAATTCTCGAAGATCGCGCCCCGGACCTCGACATCATCAGCCTGCAGAAGTATGCGGATGTCGTCAACGTGCCGCGCTACATCGAAGAAGCCGGAATCGAGCGGCCCTACTTCATCACCGAGTGGGGTCCGGCCGGCCATTGGGAGGTGGCCAAGACGGCCTGGGGGGCGCCGATCGAGCTCAACAGCAGCGAGAAGGCAGCCCTATATCTCAAGCACTACGAGACTGTGATGGCGCCCCATCGCGACCGGATCATCGGTTCCTACGTCTTCCTGTGGGGGCAGAAGCAGGAGCGCACACCCACCTGGTATGGCTTGTTCCTTGCGGACGGTTCGGAAACGGAAGCGGTCGACGTCATGCACTACATCTGGAACGGCTCCTGGCCCGCCAACCGGGCGCCCCGGATCGGGTCAATGCTTCTCGACGCGAAATCCTCTCGCGAGGATGTGATCCTCGAGGCCGGAGCCCCGTACGAGGCGAGAGTCGTCGCCGCGGATCCGGACGGTGACCGGCTGGAATACCGTTGGGAAATCATGCGCGAGAGCGAGGCAGTGCAAGTGGGTGGAGACGAGGAGCAGATACCGGATGTCGTCGCTGCCATGGTCGGCGCTGCGAAAGACGGCACCGTTGCCCTTGCGGCGCCCGCTGAAGCGGGTGCGTATCGCCTGTTTGTGTATGTCTATGACGGCAGGGGCCATGCTGGTCATGCCAATCTTCCATTTTTGGTTAAGTAAGCCGGCATTGCCCGGTGATGACGGAAATGTGGTGTAACTCATGACAGAAATCTACTGGGGCAATAACCTGGTCAAAGCCGGCGCAGGCGGCGGCACCGGCAAAGTGATCCAACGGGACGGTGAAGCGTTCTACAGGATCGAAAATTATCACGAGATGCCTCCTTTTTTCATGGCGCTGGTCAGCGGTTCGGAGCATTGGATGTTCCTTTCCAGCGCCGGCGGCCTGACCTGTGGCCGCAGAAATCCCGATTGCGCACTATTTCCGTACGAGACGGATGACAAAATCCACGATGCCAGTCCGACCACCGGCCCCAGGACGATTCTGCAGGTTGAAAAAGGCGGTAAACATCGTTTGTGGATGCCTTTCTCCCGCGGGTTGCAAATGTACGAAATAGAACGAAATGTCTATAAAAACCTGCCTGGAAACAGGCTCGTATTCGAGGAGATCAACCAGGATCTTGGGCTTACGTTTTCATACAGCTGGTCGACCAGCGAGCGGTTCGGCTTCGTGAAGACTTCCAGCATCAGCAACGGGGACTATTCGGAATGTGGGATCAGGGTGCTCGACGGAATATGCAATGTGCTCCCATTCGGTGTCACCCGTCGAACCCAAACTGAATTGAGCACGCTCCTGGATGCCTACAAACAGGCAGAGCATGTGGCCGGGTTGCCGGCGGGCATTTTCACGCTGAGCTCCATCCTCACCGATCGCGCCGAGCCCTGCGAGGCGCTGAAGGCCACGGTTGTGTGGAGCACGGGCCTGGACGAGCCGGATGTCTTGCTGTCGCTGGATCAGCTTGCGGCATTCTGCAGCGGCACCCCGGTGGAATCCGAACGCTTTGTCAGAGGTAAGCGAGGGGCATTTCTTGTTCAATCATCGTTTTCGTTGGCCCCGGGAGGCCAGAAGACCTGGTACATCGTAGCCGATGTTAACCAGGGACCTTCGCGGCTCACAGCCCTGCTGCAAGAAGTCAGGCAGGGTGTTTCCCCCGCGGCACTCGAGGCGGACATCGAGGCCGGCACGCAGCGTCTGTTGCAGCTGGTCGGCGCTGCAGACGGCCGTCAGTTTTCCTCTGACGGCCTGGTTACCGCGCGACACTTCTCCAATACGCTGTTCAACATCATGCGTGGTGGCACATTCTACGATGGCTACAATTTCCCATACAAAGATTTCCTGGATTTTGTCGGGACCTGGAACAGGCCGTTGCGTGACAGGTTTGCAGAGCTGCTCGACGCGGCGAACGCACCCCTGACGCTGGCTTCGGTATCGAGCATTGCCGGCAACAGCGGCGACCCCGACCTGGAACGGCTGGCGCTGGAATACCTGCCATTGACGTTCAGTCGCCGCCACGGTGACCCGAGCCGGCCCTGGAATGAGTTCTCCATTGATATCAAGAACCCCGATGGATCAGACAGGCTTCATTATCAGGGTAACTGGCGCGACATTTTCCAGAATTGGGAGGCCTTGTCCCTGTCTTATCCGGAGTACATCGAAAGCTTCGTCGCCAAGTTTGTCAACGCGTCGACAGCCGACGGCTACAATCCATACCGTATTACCAGGAACGGAATTGACTGGGAGGTCCTGGAGCCAGAGAACAGCTGGTCGAATATCGGGTATTGGGGAGATCACCAGGTCAACTACCTGGGAAGGCTCTTGGAACTCTCGCGCAAGTATCATCCCGGAAAGATAGCCGGCCTCCTCGGCAGGGAACTCTTTGTCTACGCGAACGTGCCTTACCGGATCAAGGGCTACGAAGCGCTGCTGAGTGACCCAAGGAACACAGTGGTGTACGACGATGCAGAGGCCGAGGCCATTGCTCGCCGTGTCGAGGCGCTTGGCAGCGACGGTAAGCTCCATGCGCTAGCCGATGGTTCGATCTACAAGGTCAACCTGCTTGAAAAGCTGCTGCTTCCCATGTTGTCAAAGATCGGAAACTTCGTCCCGGACGGCGGCATCTGGATGAACACCCAGCGTCCGGAATGGAACGATGCAAATAACGCGCTGGTCGGTTACGGGCTGTCAATGGTCACGCTCTGCTACCTGCGCCGCTACCTCATCCTGTTGGCCGACCTCCTGGCCGAAGATTCCGCCCGGACCTACGCGGTGTCCGTGGAAGTCTTGAAGTTTTTCCGGGCGCTTGACCAGGTGCTGCAGAAAAACAGGGCGATGCTCTCAAAGGAAGTACAACCTGGGCAGCGCAAAAGGGTCGTGGACGGGCTGGGCGCCTCCGGCGAGGACTATCGCGAGACCGTCTATGCAGGATTCTCCGGCGAAAAATCGGCTCTCGACAAATCCGAAATCCTGGCTTTCGTCGAGCTGGCGCTCGAGTATTTCAATCACAGCATAGCAGCCAACAGGCGGCCCGATGGCTTGTTCCATTCCTACAACCTGGTGCATTTCGCTGACGCAGGGTACGAAGTAGAGCAGCTTTTCGAAATGCTCGAAGGACAAGTTGCCGTGCTCAGCTCTGGCTACCTGGAGCCCCGGGAAAGCGCGGCCTTGCTGGAAAGCCTTCGGGCAAGCCAGATTTATCGTTCCGATCAGAACAGTTATATGCTCTATCCCGATAAGGAAGCGGTAAGCTTCCTGGAAAAAAATGTCATTCCCCCTGTTGCTCTGGAGGCACACTCCTGGATTCACAAAGAACTGGAGTCCGGCCGCAGTGACTTCGTTGAACAGGATGTGAATGGCCGGGTTCACTTCAAAGAGGATTTCCGGAATGTCAGGGAACTGGCCTTGGCTCTGAACAGCCACCCGGGCATCGGCGAGCGCGAGGCAGCTGCCTTGTGCGAACTCTACGAGAAGGTATTCAGACATCGGCAATTCACCGGCCGCTCCGGTTCGATGTACAAGTACGAGGGTCTTGGCTCCATCTATTGGCACATGGTCTCGAAGCTATTGCTGGCCACCGCCGAGGTCATTGTCGAAGCTGCCCGCAACAATACGGACAAAGCGACAATGGATAAGCTGCTGGAGCGGTTTGATGACATTAAAGAGGGCCTGGGCATGCACAAAACGCCTGCCGAGTATGGTGCCTTTCCCACGGACCCCTACTCGCATACGCCGGGGTTCGCGGGCGTCCAGCAGCCAGGCATGACAGGGCAGGTAAAGGAGGACGTCATTACGCGGTTCATGGAGCTGGGGGTCGGCGTCGAGCAGGGGCGGGTTTCGTTTGCGCCGACCATGCTCAAGCGCGATGAGCTCACTACCGAAGCCGCAACGTGGAGCCATGCCGCCGGCAGCGCTTCGAAAGACGAAGCGCTCGAAGCAGGGTCACTGGCTTTCAGCCTTTGCGCCGTGCCGGTCATTTACCGACGGGC
>Ga0316188_10001015_pt1 | contig 13134 bp, 12 predicted proteins | sample Phiworburrow1_MG_FD_204933 | JGI IMG/M metagenome (GOLD analysis project Ga0316188, IMG submission 204933) | Coastal sediment microbial communities from Maine, United States - Phippsburg worm burrow 1 | ecosystem: Environmental > Aquatic > Marine > Coastal > Sediment | place: USA: Maine...
GGACTTCGCCACGGCGGGCCGGTTTGCCAGCCTGGCCGCCGGCAGGATCGTCGCCCACTACGGGCCGCGCCTGCCCGCCGCGCACTACCCCGCACTGCGGGCGGAATTTTTCGGAGATTGACTTACCCCTTGCGCATCCAGCAACGGCCCGGTTGTATCAGCCGAAATTTGTAGGGTCGAAGGCGCCCCGCTTTATCGGGTATTCATTCGACCGAATCAACTAGTTCAGCAACCCTTTCTCCTTCAGGTTGCCTATCAGGGCATCGATGGCGTCATCGATGACCTGGCTGGTACTGCTCGACTCGATGGTTTCCGACACCGCCTGCCAGACGCGGGCCTGGGTCCTGGCCACGTACAGGTCCGATATCATCGCGTGGCTGACATTGGCCGTCCACACCGGCTGCTGGTAGGCCACCTCGGTCGCGTGGCCATAAAAACCGCCGAAATTGCCGTGGTAGCCGGGGCTGTAGGCCGGTGTGACCTGGTAGTAAATCGCCCCGGGGTGGTAAACATCATCGACTTTCTCCCCGACATAGCGGGTGACGAGGATCGTATCGAGCTTGGCTGTTTCGGCGGCGGCGATGATCTCCTCCGCCTTGGCCTTGTGATTGGGCACCAGGGTGTGGCTGGCCACGGCATCGACGCCGCGGCGCTTGAGCGATTTGGTAAAGGTGTCCTCAAACTCGATGCGCTTGTCCGGCTCCTTCGCCACCGCCACCACCAGCACGCCGTGCAGGTCCAGCTTCTTGAATGCGGGATCGACGTAACTGTTGGTGACTTCGGAGTTGATGCTGCAGGCGAACAGCGCGAGGGCGCAGGTACCGGCCAGTACAATCCGGGTGAAACATTTGATGGGCGTCGACATAGGGCGTTTCCTTGCTAGAGGCGGGGGATTATCGAGTGCCCTCGCGCCAGATACAAGAAAAACGCGGAAAACCCCAGCGAAAGACAGGGACAGTCGCCCCCCACCGGCGCTTGTCAATGGTTTAAAACAGGTCGATCTGCTTGTCGACCAGCGCGCGGAAGGAGCTGCCGACAAAAGCCAGGATGCCGTCCGCCACCGGCTCCAGCTGGCGGTCCACGTAGTGCTGGTAATCCAGTGGCGCCAGCGGCTTCCCCACCGGTTCCGCGCCGGCGGTGGTAATCACATACTCCACCCAACTGCCCCGGGACGGCACCGGCAACCCGCGCTCGGCGCACAGTCGCGCGGCCTGCACATGGGGCGGTACGTTGCGCTCGTAATCATCCAGCCGGCGCCGCAGGCGCTTGCGGTACACCAATTGCTGATCCCTCTCCCCCGCCCGCACCCCGGCGGTGACCTGGCGCACATAGTCCGCGAAGGGTTCCCCCACAAAAATACGGCGGTAGAGCTCCTCCTGGAATTCCCGGGCGACACGGGTCCAGTCGGTGCGCACGTTTTCCAGGCCCTTGAATACCAGCCGGTCGCCCTTCGGGCCGGCCACCACCCCCGCATAGCGTTTCTTGCTGCCCTTGTCGGAGCCGCGCACGGTGGGCATCAGGAAGCGCTTGAAATGGGTCTCGAACTCCACTTCGAGCACACTCTCCAGGCCGAACTCCGCCTCCACGGTGCGGCGCCACCAGGCATTCAGGTCGCCCTGCAGCCGGTTCCCCGCGGCGACGGCCTGCTCGTCATCCCGCGCTTCGGAGATCCAGACGAACACCGAGTCGGTGTCGCCGTAGATCACCCGGTGCCCCGCCCGCTCGATATAGTCGCGGGTGCGATTGAGAATCTGGTGGCCGCGCAGGGTGATCGAACTGGCCAGGCGCGCATCGAAGAAGCGGCAGCCGGGGGTGCCCAGCACGCCGTAGAAACTGTTCATGATGATCTTGATGGCCTGGGAGAGGGGCGCGTCACCGGCCCTCTTTGCCTCGTCCCGCTGCTGCCACAGCTGCTGGATCAGCCCGGGCAGGATATGCCCCTGCCGGGCGAAGCGCGCTTCCAGGAAACCCGGCACCGTGTCCGCGGCGGCCAGTTCCCCCCCCACGCCGAGGGCCAGTCCGAGGGGGTCGATGCGGAAGGTGCGGATGATGCTGGGGTACAGGCTCTTGAAATCCAGCACCAGCACATGGTCGTAAAGCCCCGGGGTGGAATCCAGCACGAAGCCGCCGGGGCTGGCGCTGTGATCGGGGTTGGCGTTGGGGGCGACGAAGCCGCTGCGGTGCAATCGCGGCAGGTAGAGGTTGTCGAAGGAGGCCACCGAACCGCCCATCCGGTCGATATTCAGGCCGGTCATCACCGTGCGGGCGATCGCGAAATCCAGCAGGGCGGTGCGCTCAAAAATCTCCGACACCAGCTCGCAGTCTTTCAGGTTATAGGCCGCCAGCTGGCCCTTGTCCTCCCGGAACAGCCGGGCGATGTCCTCCCCCCGGCCGCTGCCGTGCAGCAGCTTGCCCTCCCCGAGGAGCTCCTGCGCGACGTTTTCCAGGGCGAAACTCTCGAACCGGTAGAAGGCGGCCCGCAGCAATTCGATGCCATCGAGAATCACCCGGCCCGGGCACTGGGCGGTGCGCCGCTCGCCGTCGTCATCCAGCTCGCGCCAGTGCACCGCCCGCCGGTCCCGCCCCAGCACCAGGCGCCGGCCCAGCTGGTCCGCCAGGCGCTGCAGGTACCAGGTATCGAAGTTCACCACGTTCCAGCCGATCAGCACGTCGGGGTCGTAGTCCGCCAGCCAGTCCAGGAAAGCCTGCAGCGCCTCCTCCTGCCCGGCGCAGGCCTGGACGAAATCCTGCGGCGCGCCGGCGCCCACCATGAATACCCGCCGGGTCTGCTCCCCGCCGGCGACCCCGTGCACGCCGATGGAGAAGAGCTGCAGGCCCTCCATCGCGGTCTCGATATCGAAGGACACCACCTTCAGGGCGGGCCGGTAGTCCGCCGCCTTCAGCGCCGGGTTGTCCAGCAGGATATGGCGGCCCAGCTGGCGGGCCTCGCCCTGGAGGACCGCGGAGCCCATCACGAAACGCTCCATCAGGAAGCGGTCCGCCGGGTTGATATCGGCCTCGAGGGGTTCCAGGCCGAGGCCGCGCAGGGCGTCCGCCAGGCGGCGGGCCTGGCGATAGGAGGGGCAGTAGACTGCCGCCACCGGCTGCAGGGAGAAACTGCGCAATCCCACCGGCTTGAGTTCCAGCCCCGGCTCGGCATCGAGCAGGGGCCGGGCAGCATCCAGCTGGCGCTGCTCGAGGAAAAAGACACTGCGCTCGCCCCGGACCACGGCGCACAGGGGGCCGCTGTCGGTGGCAAACCAGTACTCGAGCTCGATCCCGCCCTGGGTATCGCGCCAGTTGCGGGTGAGGAGAAAACCTTCGAAGGTTTGCATGGTCAAACCTGGGTCCCTGGCTGATCAGACGATGGGGCGGTACGGTGCGTTACACTAGGCTTGGGCCCCGGGGTAGCTTAAGCTAGCAGCCCCCAGCGGGGACACTCCAGATCAGAATTTGCAGATCAGAATTTGAAAGGTACGCGAATGGAAAAGCCCGTCATCAAGCAAGACCCCTTATACCAGCTCCTGCGCACCGAGGACATCAAGGGCTTCAACGAGCAGCGCGACAAGCTGGATACCGGCGAACTGAAGAGCGGCGACTACCGGGGGCGGGACCTGCGCAATATGAATGCCAGGGGCCTGGACTTCAGCAATTCCTACTTCCGCAACTGCGACCTGAGCGGCATCGATTTCCGCGAAACCAACCTGGAGGGGGCCAGCCTGCTGGATGCCAAGCTGTCCGGCACCTATTTCCCGGCGGCATTGAGCGCCGCGGAAATCCGCCTGTCCCTGGAAACCGGTACCCGCCTGCGCTACGACAGCAAGAATTAACCCTGCGACAGCAGGTCCCTGAGGTCGATAATGGCCGCGTTGGCGCGACTGATGTAGGACGCCATCACCAGGGAGTGGTTGGCCATCACGCCGAAGCCGCTGCCGTTGAGGATCATCGGGCTCCACACCATTTCCTGGGTGCCCTCCAGTTCCCGGATAATCTGCTGCAGGCTGACCTGGGCGTTCTTCTTGCGCAGTACGTCGGCAAAATCCACCTCCGCCGCCTCGAGGAACTGGATCAGCGCCCAGGCGGTGCCGCGGGCCTCGTAGAACACATCATCGATTTCCAGCCAGGGCGTGGTCACTTCCAGTTCGCTCGGGGCACTGGTGGACTGGGAAGCCGCCTCCTCACCCGCCAGGTCCGTATTGATGCGGCGCTTGCCGACGCTGGCACTGAGGCGCTGGGACAGGCTGCCCAGGCGGGTGTTCACGGTGGTCAGCCAGTAGCGCAGGTTATCGGCCCTGGCGTAGAACTGGGCATCCGGGGACTCCACATCCGACAGGCGGTTGAAATACCGGTGCACGTACATCAGCCCGTCGCGGTACTCGGACTCCGACGCGGGCAGCGCCCAGCTGTCGGAGTCAAAATTGAAGCGCGGCTCGGCCATCACCAGGTCCACGTCCTCGGTGGACTGGGACTGGGAGCGGCTGAATACCTCCCGCAGGGCCCGCGCCAGGTCCCGTGACTGGATCAGCACGCCGTACTCCCAGTTGTGCATATTGTCCAGCCACACCCCGGGCGGGAAAATATCGTTGTGGGTGTAACCGCCGGGCTTGGTCAGCAGGGTATCCATCACCCCCATCAGCGCGGCGGTGGTCACCGAGCCGGTAACCACCTCGCGGCCGTCCTCGGCGGCGTAGGCCGCGGCCTTCGCGCGCACATCGAAGGGCGCCGGGGCGATGCTCCAGTACATGCCCACCACCACGCAGACCAACAGGTATGCGGCGAGAATCGTTATGCCCACGCTGGCCGTGCGCCCACCGGGCAGCAGATCATCGAGCTTTTCGCGCCAGTTTGCTGGCAGATCGTTCATGTCATTCATGGCAATACCCTGTCAATGCTGGTGGAGTTCATGTGATTGTTCGTCCCCGGCGTCCTTGCGCACATCCGCAAGGGTGCACACCTGCTCATCACCGGCCAGTTCCAGGCACAGCTGGACCCGGTCACCCGGTACCGGCATCCGCGCCAGCCCCATGAGCATCAGGTGGGTTCCCCCCGGCGCGAAGGTCGCGCTCTGCCCCGGCGCCAACGGCAGCTCGCCCACCCGCTCCATGCGCTGCAGGCCGTCTACTTCCCGGGTGGTGTGGATCTGCGTCACGTCGGCTATATCCGAGCAGGCGCCGACGATGGTCACCGCGGCCGGGCCATTGTTGGTGGCGGTCAGGTAGGCCGCGGTGTTGGGCTGCCCCGGGGGCAGTGCCCGCACCCAGGCGCCCTGCAGCGAGAGGCCCGCCGGGTCGGCGGCAAAAGATGCGAGTGGTGCCAGGCTCGAGGCAAGCGCCGCTATCAACAATTTCTTCAATTCATCACTCCAGTGGGGAACCCGTCGCCGGCTTCCGGCGTCCGATAACTATACCACCGACCGGCGAAGTAATGGCGGTGGATTGGGGGAGCGCCTGCAGGCTGTTACAATCCAGCGCCATTTACGGTTCAACGAGGATTCCTGATGCGAGCGCTGCTTGCCAGCCTGCTACTTCTGGTCACCTGCCTGGTCCATGCCCAGATCGGTGGCAGCACGGCGCCCGCCCCTTTCGGGGCCGCGGCCACCGCCCCGCAATTCCTGCCCGTGGAAGAGGCCTACCAGCTGGAAGTCGAGGTGCGCGAGGATAAAAGCCTGCGCGTCTACTGGCAAATCGCCGACGGCTATTACCTGTACCGGCACCGTTTCAGCTTCAACCTCACTGACGCCCTGGGTGACGTACCGCTGGCGGTTGAACTCCCCGCCGGCCTGCAGCGGGAGGACGAATACTTCGGCGAGGTGGAAGTGTATTACGACCACGCCGATATCCTGCTGGCGCCGGGGCGGGTACCCGCCGATGCCACCCTGACACTGGGCTCACAGGGCTGCGCCGACGCCGGCCTTTGCTACCCGCCCCAGCGCCAGTATTTCAGGGTCGACTTCGCCACTGGCGCGGTAACCGCGGCGCCGGCCCCGCGGGCCGCGGCGGCGGCAGGGGAGGTTGGGGCCCAGGATGCCCCTGGCGGGACCCTGCCCTATATGCTGCTGTTGGCCTTCATCGGCGGCGCCATCCTGAACCTGATGCCCTGTGTGTTTCCCATCCTGTCACTCAAGGTGCTCAGCTTCGCCCGCAGCTCCGAGCACGACCGCCACCTGCACAGCTGGGTTTACGCCGCCGGGGTGGTGACCAGCTTTGTGCTGGTCGCGGCTGTCCTGATCACCCTGCAACAGGCCGGCCAGGCCATCGGCTGGGGCTTCCAGTTGCAGTCCCCCGGCTTTGTTATCGGCCTCGCCTACCTGTTCGTCGCGATGGGGCTGTCCCTGTCCGGGCTGGTCGAATTCGGCGGCAGCTGGATGAACGCGGGCAGCAGTCTCGCCTCCCGCAGCGGCCTCACCGGCACTTTTTTCACCGGCGTGCTGGCGGTCGTGGTCGCCAGTCCCTGCACCGCGCCCTTCATGGGGACCGCCCTGGGATTCGCCCTCGGCCAGCCTCCCTACATCTCGCTGCTGGTATTCGCGGCCCTCGGCGCCGGCATGGCGGCCCCGCTGCTGCTGCTGGGTTATAGCGGCCTGGCCCGGCGCACGATGCCGAAACCCGGGGCCTGGATGGAGACCCTGAAACAACTGCTGGCGTTTCCGCTGTATGCCACCGCCATCTGGCTGCTGTGGGTCGCCGGCAGGCAGACCGGCGTCAATACCATGACCGCAGCACTGGTGGGCGCGCTGGCACTGGCGATGGGCCTGTGGCTGTGGCGCTACGGCGGCTGGGGCAAGGCCCTGGCGCTGGCCTGTATCCTGGCGGCCGCCGGCCTCGGCTCCTGGCGCACACTGGACGAAACCGGCGCCGGCGCCGGCGGGCTCACCGCCGGCAAGACGGCCTGGTCCCGGCAGGCCCTGGCGGAGCTGCGCGCCGCGGGCAAGCCGGTGTTCGTGGACGTCACCGCTGACTGGTGCATCACCTGCATAGCCAATGAATCGACGGTGCTGCTGACCGATGAGGTCACCGACGCCTTCGCCGCCGCCGGGATCGTGTACATGGTGGCGGACTGGACCAATTACGATGCTGAGATCGCCGCCTTCCTGCGCCAGTACAATCGCAACGGCATCCCGCTCTACCTGATGTACCCCGCCGACCCCGGCCTGGAACCCCTGCTGCTACCGCAGCTGCTGACCCGCAACACCGTGCTGGAGGCCGTCAGGGCGATTTCCCCCGAGAAAGTGGACGTTGCAACCCAGTAGGGCACATATCGCGGCAATTGGGGGCAACTTCGCCCCCGGGCACCACATTCCCCGGAATGTACCCAGTGCACACTTAGGCGCACAAAAATTCACCTAACTTCTTCAATACGGTCGCTAAAAGCGCGCAAAATTCGCCCAAAGCGCAAATTTCATGGACAGTGCAGGAATTTTGATCCACACTTGCCGCAAATTGCGCTCCCAGTGGAACTGACAGTGCCATGGCAACGATCCTGGTATTACACGGCCCGAACCTGAACCTGCTCGGCAAACGCGAGCCCGGAATCTATGGCAGCACCACCCTGGCGGACATCAACCTGGAGCTGGAACGGCTGGCCCGGGAGCGCGGCCACCACCTGCTGCAGATGCAGAGCAATGCCGAATACGAGCTGGTGGACCGGGTGCAGGACGCCGGCCGCGAGGGTGTGAACTTCATCCTGATCAACCCGGCGGCCTTTACCCACACCAGCGTGGCGCTGCGGGATGCCCTCAGCGCGGTGGCCATCCCGTTTATCGAGGTCCACCTGTCGAACATCCACGCCCGCGAGGAGTTTCGCCGCGTCTCCTATTTTTCCGACCTGGCCAGGGGCGTGATCTGCGGCCTCGGCGCCCAGGGCTATACCCTCGGCCTGCTGGCGGCCCTGCAGCAACTGGAACAACCGTAAACATTACATCGAGAGACTGAATTATGGACATTCGCAAGGTTAAAAAACTGATCGAGCTGCTCGAAGAGTCCAACATCGACGAGATTGAGATAAAGGAAGGCGAGGAGTCCGTGCGCATCAGCAGGAATGGCGCCCAGGCCGCGGCGAGTCGCGGCCATTACCCACCCCCGCAGTACGCGCCCCAGTACGCACCCGCGCCGCCGCCCGCCCCGGCGGCTGCGGCCGCAGCACCCGAGCAGGCGGCAGCCGCGCCCGCTCCCAGCGGCCACGTCGTGCGCTCGCCGATGGTGGGCACCTTCTACCGCTCTCCCTCCCCCACCTCGCCGTCCTTCGTGGAAGTGGGGCACGCGGTCAAGGCGGGAGACATTATCTGCATCGTCGAGGCGATGAAGATGATGAACCAGATCGAGGCGGACAAGACCGGCACGATCGGGGCGATCCTGGTGGAAAACGGCGAGCCGGTCGAATTCGACCAACCGCTGGTTTCCATCATTTAGCCGCCGACCCGCGTCGATCAGAGGATAACAACATGCCCATCCTGGAAAAGGTGCTCATCGCCAATCGCGGCGAGATCGCGTTGCGCATACTGCGCGCCTGCAAGGAACTGGACATCAGGACCATCGCCGTCCACTCCAGGGCCGACCGCGAGCTGATGCATGTCCGCCTCGCCGATGAGTCGGTCTGTATCGGCCCGGCGCCGTCCAAGGACAGCTACCTCAACGTGCCGGCCATCATCAGCGCCGCCGAGGTCACCAATGCCTCCGCCATCCACCCTGGCTACGGTTTCCTGGCGGAAAACGCCGATTTCGCCGACCAGGTGGAAAAAAGCGGTTTCGTTTTCATCGGCCCCAGAGCTGACACCATTCGCCTGATGGGCGACAAGGTCAGCGCCATCCAGGCCATGAAGGCCGCGGGCGTGCCGACGGTGCCGGGCTCCGACGGGCCGCTGACCGAAGACACCGAGCGCTCGCTGGAGATCGCCCGCGGCATCGGTTACCCGGTGATCGTCAAGGCGGCCGCCGGCGGCGGCGGTCGCGGTATGCGCGTGGTGCACAACGAGGCGGCACTGCTCAACTCGATCCAGGTGACCCAGTCCGAGGCGGCTGCCGCCTTCGGCTCCGACGTGGTCTACCTGGAAAAATTCCTGCAGAAGCCCCGCCACGTGGAGATCCAGGTGATTGCCGACGGCCAGGGCAACGCCATCCACCTGGGCGACCGGGACTGCTCGCTGCAGCGCCGGCACCAGAAGGTGCTGGAGGAGGCCCCGGCGCCGGGTATCCCGGACGACGTGCGGGCCGCGGTGGCGGAATCCTGCGTCAAGGCCTGTATCGACATCGGTTACCGCGGGGCCGGCACCTTTGAATTCCTGTACGAGGACGGGGGCTTCTATTTCATCGAGATGAACACCCGGGTACAGGTCGAACACCCTGTGACCGAGATGATTACGGGGGTCGATATCGTCAAGGAGCAGCTGCGCATAGCCGCGGGCCTGCCGCTGTCCTTCACCCAGTCCGAAGTCCGTTTTTTCGGCCATGCCTTCGAGTGCCGGATCAACGCCGAGGACCCGAAAACCTTCCTGCCCTCCCCGGGCAAGGTGACCACCTTCCATCCCCCCGGCGGGCCGGGCATCCGGGTGGACTCCCACCTGTACGACGGCTACACGGTGCCGCCCTACTACGATTCACTGATAGGCAAGATCATCAGCTTCGGCGAAAACCGCAAGGTCGCCCTCGCCAGGATGCGCCAGGCCCTGGACGAGCTGGTGGTGGAGGGCATTCGCACCAATACCGCGCTGCACCGGGACCTCGTGCGCGACCGCGCTTTCCAGAGCGGGGGCGTGAGCATCCACTACCTCGAAAGCAAGCTCGAGGACTGAGCCCGTCACCGCCGGCATCAGTCCCCTGTCCCTGAGCCACGGCCCTGCAGGCTCCCGCCCGTGACCTGGCTGCAGCTGCGCCTGGATACCCGCCCGTCCCAGGTCGGGACACTGGAAAAGCTGATGCTGGCCACCGGCGCGGTGGCGGTCACGATGGAAGACAACGCGGACCAGCCGGTACTGGAGCCCGGGGTCGGGGAAACACCCCTGTGGGGCCAGACCCGGCTCACCGGCCTGTACCCGGCCGACACCGCCATGGCGGAGGTGCTGGCCGCGTTTCCCGCCGGGCTGCTGCAGCAGGCCAACCAGCGGGTGGAAATTCTCGAGGACAAGGACTGGGAGCGGGAGTGGATGCAGCACTACCGCCCGATGCCCTTCGGCCGGCGCCTGTGGGTCTGCCCCAGCTGGATGGAGCCGCCGGACCCGACCGCGGTCAACCTGCTGCTGGACCCTGGCCTGGCGTTCGGCACCGGCACCCACCCGACCACCGCCCTGTGCCTGGCTGAACTGGACGGCATGGCGCTGGAGGGAGCCTGTGTGGTGGACTACGGCTGCGGCTCCGGCATCCTGGCGGTGGCCGCCCTGAAGCTCGGCGCCCGCCTCGCGCTGGGCGTGGACAACGACCCCCAGGCGCTGGTGGCCACCCGCGACAACGCCGGCCGCAACGGCATTGCCCCCGCCGCCCTCGAGGTTGCCCTGCCGGGGGCCTACGACGGCCAGGCCTGGTCCCGGCGCTCGCAGGTGGTGATCGCCAACATCCTGGCGGGCCCGCTGGCGGAGCTGGCGGACACCCTGCTGGGACTGCTCGAACCCGGCGGCTCCCTGCTGTTATCCGGCCTGCTGGATACCCAGGCGGCGGACCTGTGCGCCCATTACGCAGGGCGCATAACGCTGCGGGTGGCGAGCGAAAAAGACGGCTGGGTCTGCCTGCGGGGAACGCTTCCGGGCTAGCGGCTGGCGATTTTTTGTGCAGGGATTCTTCCCCGTGCCGGACCATCCGAGTATCATACCGCCTCTTTTCGACACCCTGGCTTCAAACCCCGTCCACATGCTGCAGATCGGACCCTACAAGCTGCCCAATCGCGTGGCACTGGCGCCCATGGCCGGTGTGACTGACCTGCCGTTTCGCCGCCTCTGCGCGCGAATGGGCGCGGGGCTGGTGGTGGCGGAAATGATCAGCAGCAACCCGCTGCTGCGGGACTCCCGCAAGACCCTGCTGCGCAGCCGCCACGACGACGAAATCCAGCCCCGCTCGGTACAGATCGCCGGCAGCGACCCGGCGGCGATGGCGGCCGCGGCCGTTTTCAACGTGGCCGAGGGCGCCCAGATCATCGACATCAATATGGGCTGTCCCGCGAAGAAGGTGTGCCGGCGGGCCGCGGGTTCCGCGCTGCTGGCGGACGAACGGCTGGTACAGGAAATCCTCACCGCTGTGGTGCGGTCGGTGGATGTACCCGTTACCCTGAAAATTCGCACCGGCCCGACCCCCGATGCCCGCAACGGCGTGACCATTGCCCGCATCGCCGAGGATGCCGGTATCGCGGCCCTGGCGGTGCACGGCCGCACCCGGGCCTGCGCCTTCCGCGGCCAGGCGGAGTACGACACCATGGCCGCCATCGTGGCCGCCATCCGGATACCGGTGTTTGCCAACGGCGATATCGACTCCCCGGCCAAGGCCGCGGCCATCATCGCCCACACCGGCGCCGCGGGTGTGATGATAGGCCGCGCCGCCCAGGGCAGGCCCTGGCTGTGCGGCCAGATTGCCGCCCACCTGGACACCGGCATCACCCCGCCGGACCCATCGCCGGCAGAGCAGCTGGCGATCCTGTGCGGCCATGTCCGGGACCTGCACGACTTCTACGGCGAGTTCATGGGCCTGCGCATCGCCCGCAAGCACGTGGGCTGGTACCTGCAGGACCGCCCGGATTACCGGCAGCAGCGCGGCGACTTCAACCGCCTGGAACAGGCCGCCGGGCAACTGCATTACCTGCAACAACTGACCGAATCTTCCATCCACCAGGATTACCCGCATAAGGAACTAGCAGCATGACCAGGGCTGAATCGCTTCAACCACCCATCAGCAACGAAGCCGCCAATGACGACGACAACCGCGACCTCGCCCCCGGCCGCAACCTGCGGGAGTCAGTTACCCTCGCCGTGCGCCACTACCTGAAAGACCTGGATGGCCAGATCTCCGCCGATGTCTACCAGATGGTACTGGCGGAAATCGAGGCACCCCTGCTGAGAGAAATCATGGCCTATACCCGCAACAACCAGACCAAGGCATCGATCATGCTGGGCCTGAACCGCGGCACGCTGCGCAAGAAACTGAAGCAATACAACCTGATATCGAGCAAGGATTAGCCGAGCCATGAGCGAAACCAACCTGGTAAAAGTCAAGCGCGCCCTGATCAGTGTTTCCGACAAGGCGGGCATCGTCGAGTTCGCCCGGGCCCTGGCGGGCATGGGTGTCGAGCTGCTGTCCACCGGCGGCACCTGGCGCCTGCTGCAGGAAAACGGGCTGACGGTGACCGAGGTATCCGAATACACCGGCTTCCCGGAGATGATGGACGGCAGGGTCAAGACCCTGCACCCGAAAGTGCACGGCGGCATCCTCGCGCGACGCGGCCAGGACGACGCGGTCATGGCCGAGCACGGCATCGAGGCGATCGATATGGTGGTGGTCAACCTCTACCCCTTCGAAGCCACCGTCGCCCGGCCCGACTGCAGCCTGGAGGACGCCATTGAGAATATCGATATCGGCGGGCCCACGATGGTCCGGGCCGCGGCGAAAAACCACCGCTTCGTCAACATCGTGGTCAACGCCTCGGACTACGGCGCGATTCTCGCGGAGATGCAGGCCAATAATGGCGCCACCTCCCTGGCGACCCGTTTCGACCTGGCGATCAAGGCCTACGAGCACACCGCGGCCTACGACGGCGCCATAGCCAATCATTTCGGCACCCTGGTACCCGGCGGCTCCGCCGTGTTCCCGCGCACATTCAACACCCAGTTCCACAAGGCGCAGGAAATGCGCTACGGGGAAAACCCCCACCAGCGTGCCGCCTTCTACGTGGAGGCCCACCCGGCGGAGGCCGGCATCGCCACCGCGAAGCAGATCCAGGGCAAGGAACTGTCCTACAACAACGTGGCGGACACCGATGCCGCGCTGGAATGCGTCAAGAATTTTTCCGAGCCTGCCTGCGTGATCGTCAAGCATGCCAACCCCTGCGGCGTGGCGGTGGCGGCCGATATCGGCAGGGCCTACCAGCTGGCCTTCGCCACCGACCCGGAATCCGCCTTCGGCGGCATCATCGCCTTCAACCGGGAGCTCGACGCGGCCACCG
>Ga0316188_10001016_pt1 | contig 13127 bp, 12 predicted proteins | sample Phiworburrow1_MG_FD_204933 | JGI IMG/M metagenome (GOLD analysis project Ga0316188, IMG submission 204933) | Coastal sediment microbial communities from Maine, United States - Phippsburg worm burrow 1 | ecosystem: Environmental > Aquatic > Marine > Coastal > Sediment | place: USA: Maine...
AGTAACATAGCTTCACTTGCTCGATCCACTCAATAAGCTTCGGCCCCCAATTTGTGACAATTCCTGTCAATTCTGGCTCAAGGCGCGCCACCTGCCGGTAGTGTCCGGGGGCTGTTGCCCTGCCTCGCTCTTTCTGGGATAATTCGTCGGCTAACCCGGCCGCTTCGGCCTGGTTGGGCAAAAACCAGGGCGCGTCACAAGGCCTGTCCCTCGCCGAGGGTCGGCTTGGACCACGCGCCAAATACGCACACGCACCGCAACGGTTCAGAGGGGTGCCCTCACCTGAAAAGAGGGTCTCTGCAACGGGTGCGTGGAGGATTAACCCCGGAATGCCGCGACCGCAAGGCGGCCGGCGTCCGCTCGTTTTAAGGACACATATCAATGGCTAACGTCACCATGCGCCAAATGCTCGAAGCCGGCGTGCACTTCGGTCACCAGACCCGTTACTGGAACCCCAAGATGGCTCCCTTTATTTTCGGAGCCCGCGGCAAGATCCACATCATCAACCTGGAAAAAACGCTGCCGCTGCTGAATGACTCGATGAATTTCATCAGCAAGCTGGCCGCCAAGCGCGGCACCATCATGTTCGTCGGCACCAAGCGCGCCGCCAGCGCCGCCATCGAGGAAGAAGCGAGACGTTGTGGCATGCCCTTTGTTTCGCATCGCTGGCTCGGCGGCATGCTGACCAACTACCGCACCATCCGCGACTCGGTGAAGCGCCTGAAGCACCTCGAGAGCATGCAGGAAGACGGCAGCATCCAGCACCTGGTGAAAAAGGAAATCCTGCAGTTGACCCGCGAACGCGACAAGCTGGAGAGGAGCCTGGGCGGCATCAAGGACATGAAGAATCTGCCCGACGCGCTGTTCGTGGTCGACGTCAGCCACGAGGACATCGCGGTCAAGGAAGCCCGCAAGCTCGGCATCCCGGTGATTGCAGTGGTCGACACCAATTGCTCGCCGGACGCCATCGACTACGTGATCCCGGGCAACGACGACGCCATCCGCTCCATCAAGCTCTATACCCAGCTCGCCGCTGACGCCGTGCTCGAAGGCCGCGCATCGGCGCCGCAGGTGGACGTGAAAGACGAGTTCGTGGAGCTGGACGCGGAAGGCAACCCGGTGAAGCGCAAGACCGAGAGTCCGAAGAAAGAAGCCCGCAAGACCACCAAGAAGGCGGTCACCAAGAAGGTCGTGACCCGCCGTGCGCCGCCTGCCGCCCCTGCGACTGAGGCTGCGACAGAAGCAGCCGCAGAAACCGCTCCCGAGGCCGTGGTCGAAGCTGCCGAGGAAGCCGTAGTTGAAGCTGCCGAGGAAGCCGTAGTTGAAGCTGCCGAGGAAGCCGTAGTTGAAGCTGCCGAGGAAGCCGTAGTCGAAGCTGCCGAGGAAGCCGTAGTCGAAGCTGCCGAGGAAGCCGTAGTTGAAGCTGCCGAGGAAGCCGTGGTTGAAGCTGCCGAGGAAGCCGTGGTTGAAGCTGCCGAGGAAGCCGTGGTTGAAGCTGCCGAGGAAGCCGTGGTTGAAGCTGCCGAGGAAGCCGTAGTTGAAGCTACCGAGGAAGCGGCTGAAGAAGCCGTCGAGGCCGCGGCCGCGCCGAAGAAGAAAGTCGCGAAGAAGAAAGTCGCGAAGAAGAAAGTCGCGAAGAAGAAAGTGTCCAAGAAAGCGGCAGCCAAAAAAGCCGAGGAATGATCGGCGCGACGCGCAACGATAGGAGGCCGGGCGCAGCCGGCGTCCCGGCCCTGAACCTGATTGAAAAGAGGATAGTCTCATGGCAGTAACAGCTGCAATGGTCAAGGAACTTCGTGAACGCACCGGCGCGGGCATGATGGAATGCAAAAAAGCTCTGGTCGATACCAACGGCGACATGGACGGCGCGATCGAATTCCTGCGCAAGTCCGGACTGGCCCAGGCCGACAAGAAAGCCAGCCGCATCGCCGCGGAAGGCAAGATCGCGCTGGCCATCAGCGATGACGGCAACGAGGCCGTGATGGTCGAGATCAACTGCGAAACCGACTTCGTGGCCAAGGACGACAGCTTCAATGCCTTCGCCCAGGCGGTGGCCGACAGCGCCTTGTCCCAGGGTCCGGCCGATGTCGATGCACTGATGCAATTGCGGATCGACGGGGCGACCGTCGAGGAAGCGCGCCAGGCCCTGATCGCCAAGATTGGCGAGAACGTCCAGGTGCGCCGCTTCGTGCGCGCGTCCAGCGACGGGCCGCTGGGTGCCTATGTGCACGGCGGCCGCATTGGCGTGCTGGTCGACCTGGCTGGCGGCGACGTGGAATTGGCCCGGGATTTGGCCATGCACGTGGCGGCCATGAATCCCGAATTCGTTTCCGCCGACGACGTGCCGGCCGACGTGATGGCCCGCGAAAAGGACATTCTGATCGCCCAGGCCGAGGGCAGCGGCAAGCCCGCGGAGATCATCGAAAAGATGGTCGAGGGCCGCTTGCGCAAGCACCTTTCCGGCATCACACTGCTGGGGCAGGCGTTCGTCAAGGACGGTGACCTTACCGTGGAAAAATTGCTCCAGCAGGCCGGCGCCAGTGTGAACAGTTTCCGGCGGATGGCCGTTGGCGAAGGCATCGAGAAGAAGCAGGACAATTTCGCAGAAGAGGTCATGCAACAGGTGACGGGTGGCTGAAGAGGCCTATCAACGAATCCTATTGAAACTCAGCGGCGAAGCGCTGCTGGGACAAGAAGACTATGGCATCGATCCGGTCATCATTCACCGGATCGCGGTCGAAATCGGTGACGTCACCCGGCTGGGTATCCAAGTAGCAGTCGTCATCGGCGGCGGCAACATTTTCCGCGGCGCCGGGCTGGCCAAATCGGGCATCGACCGGGTCACCGGCGACCACATGGGCATGCTGGCCACGGTCCTGAACTCGCTGGCCCTGCAGGATGCACTGGAGCGGATCGGCGTCGATGCCCGGGTCATGTCGGCCATCTCGGTTCACGACGTCTGTGAAGACTATATCCGCCGGCGGGCCATTCGGCACCTCGAGAAGGGCCGCGTCGTCATTTGCGCCGGCGGCACCGGCAACCCGTTTTTTACGACCGACACCGCCGCCGCGCTGCGCGCCATCGAAATTGACGCGGACATTGTCCTCAAGGCAACCAAGGTTGACGGCGTGTACTCGGCCGATCCGGTCAAGGATTCAGCCGCCGAGCTTTACGACAGGCTGGGCTACGACCGCGTGATCGAGAGTAAGCTCGGCGTCATGGACGCCAACGCCATCGTGCTGTGCCGCGATCAGCGCATGCCGATTCGCGTATTCAATGTTTTCGACGAAGGAAACCTCGTCCGCATCGTCAAGGGCGAAGCCATCGGCACTCTGGTTTCCTGATCACCTGTTAAAGCGATAGCAAGAGGAGGAATTCATGCTCGCCGACATCAAGCTAGACGCCCGGACCCGCATGAACAAGAGCCTGGAAGCGCTGCGCCACGAACTGGCCAAAATCCGCACGGGACGCGCGCACCCCAGCCTGCTGGAACATGTGCACGTGGATTACTACGGCAGCGAAGTACCCATCGGGCAGGCCGCCAGCGTGGTCGTGGAAGACGCACGCACGCTGACCGTCACGCCCTGGGACAAGTCAATGGTGGGCCCGATCGAGAAGGCCATACTCACCTCCGACCTGGGCCTCAATCCCAGCACCGCCGGCCAGGTTTTACGAATTCCCCTGCCGCCCCTGACGGAGGAGCGGCGGCGTGAGCTCGGCAAAGTCGTGCACCACGAGGGCGAGAACGCCAAGATCGCCATCCGCAACATTCGGCGCGACGCCAACGCCAGCGTCAAGGAACTGCTGAAGGAGAAGGAAATCAGCGAGGACGACGAGCGCAAGGCGGAACAGGATATCCAGGAAGTCACCAACCTGGCGGTGAAAAAGGTCGACGAAATCGTAGCCGAGAAAGAACAGGAAATCCTTGAAATCTGACGGGGACATTCCCGCCCACGTCGCCATCGTGATGGATGGCAACGGCCGCTGGGCCAAGCAGCGCAGGCGCCCCCGCACATTCGGGCACCAGGCCGGCCTCAAGGCCTTGCGCCGGATCGTCGAATACTGCGGCCGGCTCGGTGTGGCTGAACTCACGGTGTTCGCCTTCTCCAGCGAGAACTGGAAGCGGCCGAAGAAGGAAGTCAGCCGCCTGATGGAGCTGTTCATGCGGGCGCTCGACAAGGAAACCCGCGAACTTCACGAAAATGGTGTGCGCGTGCGCTTCATCGGCGACCTGGAAGCCTTCTCACCCGAACTGCGCGAAAAGGTCCGCCAGGCTGAACAGCTGACCGCCAACAATGACCGCCTGAAGCTCAACGTCGCCGCCAGCTACGGTGGCCGCTGGGACATTGTCCATGCGGCGCGGGAACTGGCAAGGGACGTCGCCAGCGGCAGAATTCAGCCCGGACAGATCGATGAAGACCTGTTCGCCTCGCGGCTCGAACTCAGCGGCAGCCGTGACCCGGACCTGTTCATCCGCACCGGCGGCGAGATGCGGGTCAGCAATTTCCTGCTGTGGCAAGGCGCCTATTCCGAACTTTTTTTCAGCCCCGTGTTGTGGCCCGATTTCGGTCCGGAAGCCATGGACGAAGCCATCGCTGCGTACCAGTCCCGGGAGCGTCGCTTCGGCTTGACGGGTGAACAGCTGCGCCAGAAATCCGCTTGAGGACATCAGCTCTTGCTTAAGATCCGGATCATCACTGCCCTGATCATCCTGCCGCTCACGCTCGCGTTGGTGTTCCTGGCGCCACCGTGGGCGTTCCGGATGGTGGTCGCCCTGCTGCTGCTGGCGGGGTGCTGGGAGTTCCGCCGCATCGCCGACCTCGCAGCAGGAGCCGGCTGGGCGCTGGTGGCGCTGCAGGGCTCGATCCTCGCCTGGATGCTCTGGTCCTGGCCCGTGGCCGGCCAGGACGCGGTGCTGCTGCTGGCCGCGGGCTGCATTACCTGGCTGGCCATGTTCACCCGGCTGGCCATGTTTCGGCCCGGCGAACCTCCCGGCCGCGATTTCCGGCGACTGGGATTCCTCTCCGCTATCGCCGCACTCACTTTCTGCTGGTTTGCACTGAGCTGGCTGCGCGATCAGCCGCGGGGCGATGTCATCGTATTCCTGCTGTTCCTGCTGATCTGGGCATCGGACGTGGGCGCCTATTTCAGCGGGCGCCTGCTGGGCCGGCGCAAGCTGGCCCCCACGATCAGCCCCAAGAAAACCTGGGAGGGTGTCTACGGTGGAATGGCCCTGGCCGTCGCGGCCGCGTTCCTGCTGGCCAAAGTCATCGCCGACCTCGACATACCCCCCGTGGCCCTGCTGATCATGAGCCTGGTGACCACGCTCTCCTCGGTGGGGGGCGACCTGTTCATCAGCATCCACAAGCGCACCATGGGCGTGGCCGACACCGGTACGCTGTTTCCCGGCCACGGCGGCATCCTCGACCGCTACGACAGCCTGCTCGCCGGCGCGCCGTTTTTCGCCCTGGCCTACGCCCTGTTGGCACGATGAAACCTCACAACGTCTGCATCCTCGGAGCGACCGGGTCGATCGGTGACAGCACCCTGGACGTCATCGCCCGCAATGCGGGCCGCTTCCGCGTGGTGGCCCTGGCCGCGCACCGCAACGTCGAAAAACTGGCCGACCAGTGCGCGCGTTTCGGCGCCCGCCTGGCGGTGATCGCCGACCCGTCGCTCGAAGGCGAGCTGCAAGCGGCCCTGAGGGCCCGAGGGGCCGACAGCGAGGTCCTGTCCGGGCCGGCCGGCCTGCTGCACGCCGCGGGCATGGAGGAGATCGATATCGTCATGGCTGCGATCGTCGGCGCAGCAGGCCTGGAACCCGCCTTCCGCGCGGCTCAGCGCGGCAAGAGAATCCTGCTGGCCAACAAGGAGTCGCTGGTGATCGCGGGCGAGGTGTTCATGGCCGAGGCGCGCCGCAACGACGCACGAATCCTGCCCGTGGATTCGGAACACAACGCCATTTTCCAGTCGCTGCCTGCCGGTTTCGAACAGGGGCTGGATGGCGCCGGCGTCGAGAGAATCATCCTGACCGCCTCCGGCGGCCCGTTCCTGGAGCTTGCGGCGAGCGAGCTCGGCCGCGTAACGCCCGCACAGGCCTGCAAGCACCCCAACTGGGACATGGGCCGGAAGATTTCGGTCGATTCGGCCACGCTGATGAACAAGGGACTGGAAGTCATCGAAGCGCGCTGGCTGTTCAACGCGCGGCCCGACCAGATCGAAGTACTGATCCATCCACAGAGCATCGTCCACTCGATGGTCTCCTATCGGGACGGTTCCATCCTGGCGCAGATGGGCACCCCCGACATGCGCACGCCCATTGCGCACGCCCTGGCCTGGCCGGAGCGCATCGACGCCGGGGTCGAGCGGCTGGACCTGGCCCGGATGAACGATCTGGAGTTCCGGCAGCCGGACCTCGAACGCTTTCCCTGCCTGGGCCTGGCCTTCGAAGCCATGCGCCGGGGCGACAGCGCGCCCGCTGCGTTGAACGCAGCGAACGAAGTCGCGGTCGAATATTTCCTGGAGGGGCGTCTCGGCTTCGACCGCATACCGCAGCTCGTGGCAGCGGTCATGGACCGCGTCGCCATAGTCCCACTGACCGGCCTTGAAGACGTGCTGGAGCAGGACCGGACCGCACGACGAATCGCCCAAGAACACGCGGTGACATTGCAATGAGCGAAATTTTCGGATCCATCTGGTGGTTGCTGGTCACGCTCGGCCTGTTGATCACCTTTCACGAGTTCGGTCACTTCTGGGTAGCCCGGAAGCTCGGCGTGCGCGTGCTCCGGTTTTCGGTGGGTTTTGGTCGGCCGCTGTGGTCACGGCGTGGCGCGGACGGCACCGAGTATGCCGTCGCCGCGTTTCCGCTGGGCGGCTACGTCAAGATGCTCGACGAACGGGAAGGCCCGGTTGCGGCGGACCAGGTTGATGAAGCCTTCAACCGCAAACCGGTGGGGAGCCGCATTGCGATCGTGGCCGCCGGCCCGGTCTTCAACCTGGTGTTTGCCGTGCTCGCGTTCTGGCTGATGTTCCTGGTAGGCATCCCGGAGATGCGGCCGGTGATCGGCGCCGTGTCCGGCATCGCGGCCGATGCCGGCATCGAGCCGGGCGACGTGATCGTCGCGGTCGACGACCGGGACACCCGGACCTGGTCCCACGCGATTCTCGGGCTGATCGGACACGCCCTGGATCGCGAAGCCGTGGTGCTGGCCGTCGAGGACGCCAACGGACGACAGTCCAGGCATACACTCGACCTGACCGAACTCGGGCCCGATTTCTCGGAGGAAAAGACACTGGAGGCGATCGGCATCGAACCCTGGCGCCTGGAGGTGCCCCCGGTAGTCGGCACGGTCAGCGCGGACAGTCCCGCCGAGCAGGCCGGTATCCGGCCCGGCGACCGTATCGTCACCATCGCGGGCGAGGAGGTCAGCGGCTGGTCCTGGATCGGCCACCTGGTGCAGAGCCACGGCCAGGATGGGGAACCGCTGCCGGTCACGGTGGAGCGCAACGGCGCCGAGACCGTGCTCCAGGTGCGTCCGCGCAAAGAGAGCACGGGTTGGTTTTCCAGCCGCCTGATCCTGGGCGTGACCAATGTCGAAATCAGTGACGAACAGCGAGCCGCGCTGGAGCGCGCGGCCATCGTGCTGCGCCTCGGACCCGTGGAAGGCCTGGCCGCCGCGGCCAGGGAGACCTGGCGCCTCACTGGCTCCACCCTGGGCCTGCTGGGCCGCATGGTGACCGGCAAGGCCTCGGTAAAGAACCTCTCAGGGCCGATCAGCATTGCGCAGTTCGCCAACTCGTCGGCAGCCGCGGGCCTCTCGCACTTCCTGTTTTTTCTCGGCGCGATCAGCCTGAGCCTGGGCATACTCAACCTGCTGCCCATCCCGGTGCTCGATGGCGGTCATCTGCTTTATTACCTGATAGAATTGGTCAAAGGAAGCCCGGTATCTGAGCAGGTTCAGGTAGCGGGCCAATATTTTGGACTGATTGCTCTCGCTGGCCTGATGAGCCTGGCCTTTATTAACGATATTTTAAGACTGGTCGGATAGACTTCAGCGCCGGGCAACGCCGTACGGCTGCAGCCCAGGAACAGGAGCCGTTACGGATCTGAAGCCATGATAAGAAGATACGCCCTGATTCTGTGCTGCCTGCTGTGGGCCACGACTGCGCTGGGCGCCGAATCGTTCATTATTTCCGACATTCGCGTCGAGGGCCTGCAGCGCATATCCGAAGGCACCGTATACAACTACCTGCCCCTCAACCGGGGTGATGAACTCACCGCAGCGTCGGTGCGCTCGGCGATTCGCGAGCTGTACCGCACGGGTTTCTTCCAGGACATCCAGTTCAACCGCGAGGGCAACATTCTCGTCATCAATGTCCTCGAGCGTCCCGCCATCGCGGCCGTCAACCTGTCCGGCAACAAGGCCATCAAGGACGAAGACCTGTACCGCGTGCTCAACGACATCAACCTGTCCGAGGGCGAAGTGTTCGACCGCCTGGTGCTCGACCGCCTGCAGCAGGAACTGGTCAAGCAGTACTACAGCCAGGGGCGCTACGCGGTGAAGGTCGATACCCGGGTCACCGAGCTGGAACGCAATCGCGTGCGCATCGCCATCGTCATCGACGAGGGCGACGTGGCGAAAATCCGCCACATCAACATCGTGGGCAACGAGACTTTTACCGACGAGGACATCCAGGACGAATTCGAGGCGAAAATCCAGCCCTGGTGGAAATTCTGGTCGAAAGAGGGGCAGTACTCGCGAGAGAAACTCTCGGGTGACATCGAGAAACTGCGTTCCTATTACCTGGACCGGGGCTATGTCGACTTCAACGTCGAGTCCACCCAGGTGTCGATCAGCCCGGACAACCAGAACATCTTCATCACCGCCAACGTGGTCGAAGGCGACGTCTACGGCGTGGATGAAGTGCAGATCACCGGCGAGATGGTTATCGACGAAGGCACCCTGCGCCGCCTGATCATTGTCAAGCCGGGCGAGATCTTTTCACGCAAAAAGGTGGAGCAAAGCGTCGAAAACATCACCGGCATCCTGGCCAACATCGGCTACGCGTTTGCCAATGTCAATCCGATCACGGACATCGACCGCGACAATCGCCTGGTGTCGCTCAACTTTTTCGTGGACCCCGGCAAGCGCGTTTACATTCGGCGCATCGAGTTCGTGGGCAATTCCAAGTCCAAGGACGAGGTCATGCGCCGGGAAATGCGCCAAATGGAGGGCGCCTGGTTCTCCCAGTCGGCCATCGACCGCTCCAAGGTGCGCATGCAGCGCCTGACCTATTTCGAGACCGTCGAAATCGAGACACCCCCGGTACCCGGCACCGACGACCAGGTCGACATCATCGTGACCGTGATCGAGCGGCCGGCCGGCAGCTTCACCGTGGGCCTGGGCTATTCGCAGGTCCAGGGCCTGATCGCCTCTCTCAGCGTGCAGCAGGACAACTTCATCGGCAGCGGCAAGCGGCTCGGGCTCGGGATCTCGCACAGCAGCATCATCAACAGTATTAACCTGAGCTACGACAACCCCTACTGGACCGATGACGGCGTCAGCCGCGGTTTTTACGCGCGCTACCAGGAATTCGACCAGGGCCGGGCGAATATCTCGACCTTCACCAGCAGCGAATGGGCGCTCGGCGTGAACTTCGGTATACCGGTCACCGAGGTGGACTACCTGCGCTCAGGCGCGGGCTTCCGCAAGTCACAGCTGAATATCGGCCAATTTGCTTGTGTCGGCGAAATCGATCCCGAGACCGGGATTTGTCCTGAATTCGGTTTGGTTCCATCGCGGGGCGACCCGCTGTCGAATTCGCTGGACTTCAACGGCGATGGCGTCATTTCCCCGGACGAGCGCCAGTTCGATGTGATCGACTGGACGGTCAGCTGGACCCGCGACAGCCGCAACCACTTCCTGAACCCGACCCGCGGATCCGCGCAGTCACTGACGCTGCAAACGGCGTTGCCGGGCAGTTCCCGCGAGTATTACAAGCTTTACTACCGCGGCGCCAAGTACTGGCCGATCTGGGGCGGACTGGTGTTTTCGGTGCGCGGCAACCTGGGCTACGGCGATTCCTACGACAGCTATGACAAGCAGTCCCTCGCGACCCCTATCGATGTCGACGTGCCACTGGGCAACTGCGATCCCAGCGACCTGATGCAGCTGGACACCGGCCTGCCCTTCTTCGAGCATTTCTACAGCGGCGGCGTGCGCGACCTGCGCGGCTATGACGACAACACGCTGGGTCCGAAGGACGCGTTCTGCCGCTCCGTCGGCGGCGACTTCAAGGTCGCCGGTGGCGTCGAACTGGCGTTTCCGACGCCCTTCGCCGCCGGCAGCGGTACGCGCATCGCCCTGTTCGTCGACACCGGCTACGTGTACGAGAACATCAGTGCATTCGACGCCAACAAGCTGAGGGGCTCCTTTGGCCTTTCGGTCACGTGGGAAGCGCCGATCGGGCCCATCGTGATCTCCTACGCGTTCCCGTTCCGCGATCAGCCGGGTGACCGCACCGAGGACCTCCAGTTCTCCTTCGGCACGACCTTCTAGGGCATTAGAATCCGCTAGAAAATCGCCGTGTTGCGTGTACAATACGGAATATGCGTTATTGTGTCCGCACAATTTCTGTGTTTTTGCTTGGCTTGGCGTTTCTCGCCTCGGCCGAGGCCCAGCAATTGCGCATCGGTTACGTCGATATGAAGCAGGTTCTGGACAACGCGCCACAGGTCCTCGCGGGCCGGGCCAGGCTGGACCAGGAATTCCGCGCCCGCAACGACGCGATCGAGATGGACGAGATGCGCACCGCTGCGCTGGAGGCCCGGCTTCAACAGGGCGACCTGTCGGCCGAGAGCCGCATACAGACCGAGCGTGATATACGAGACCTGCGCCGCAACATCACGCGGCGCAAGGAAGACCTCCGGGACGAACTCTCTTTTCGCCGCACCGAGGAAGTCCAGAGCCTGGAGGCGCAGATCAACGTGGCTGTGCAGGAGATCGCCGAGCGCAACGGTTTCGACCTGATCGTTTCCAGCCCCGTGGTCTACGCCAGCCCCGACCTTGACATCACCGACCTGATCCTCGAGCAACTGGAAGTCGAATATGCTGCTGATCAGTTGGAACGCGAAACACCCTGATCCGCTCCTCACCGGATGCCCTCGAACAGAAGCCAGTACAGCCTGTCGGACCTGAGCGCCCGCTTCGAGCTTGAATTGCGCGGCGATGGGGAACACCGGATCGACGGTGTCGCCACGCTGTCCGATGCCCGCAGCGGGCAAATCAGTTTCCTGGCCAACCCTGGCTACCGCAAGCAACTGGGGACAACGCGGGCCGGCGCCGTCATCCTCAAAGAGAGCGACGCCGCGGACTGTCCGACCAATTGCCTGGTGGCACCTGAGCCCTATCTCGCCTATGCGCGGTTGGCGACCCTGTTCGATCCACGGCCGTCCGCACCACCCGGCATCCACGCCTCGGCCGTTATCGCCCCGTCGGCCCGCCTTGGCAAGGACGTCAGCATCGGCGCCCACGTCGTAATCGGCGACGATTGCGACATCGGTGACGGCTGCACGATCGGCCCCGGTTGCGTGCTCGATTCCGGGGGCACACTCGGCGCGGGCTGCCGTCTCTACGCCAACGTCTCTCTGGGCTACGGCGTCAAGATCGGCAAACGGGTCATCATCCACCCGGGTGCGGTCATCGGCGCCGACGGCTTCGGCATCGCTTTTGCCGGTGACCACTGGGAAAAAGTGCCGCAGGTCGGCACCGTCGTGATCGGCGATGATTGTGAAATCGGCGCCAACAGCTGCATCGACCGGGGCGCCTTGGGGGATACCATTCTGGAAGAAGACTGCCGGCTCGACAACCTGGTCCAGATCGGGCACAACGTGGTGGTCGGAGCCCACACCGCCATTGCGGCCATGGGCGGCGCCGCCGGAAGTGCAAAAATCGGGAAATTCTGTCTGCTCGGAGGACAGGCCGCGGTGAACGGCCACCAGGAAATTGCGGACCGTACGACCCTGGCAGCCACCAGCAAGGTCATGAAACCCATTACCGAGCCCGGGACCACCTGGTCCGGCCTGATCCCCGCTCAACCGATCAAGGAGTGGCAGCGCAGCGTGGCCCGACTGCGCAGACTCGACGAACTGCAGCGCAGGGTCCAGAATCTCGAGAAGCAACTGGGGAACGATACGGAAGATGACTAAGAACATACTACCCGGGCCAATCGAGGCCGCCGAAATCTCAAAATACCTGCCGCACCGCTATCCGTTCCTGCTGCTTGACCGGGTGCTGTCGATGCAGACCGAGCCGGAGAAAAAGCTGGTCGGTATGAAAAACGTCGCCACGAACGAACCGTTCTTCCAGGGGCACTTTCCCGGCAACCCGGTGATGCCGGGCGTGCTGATCATCGAATCGATGGCGCAGGCAGCCGGCATGCTGGCCAACCTGGACGCCGAACTGCACGGCAAGACCGGTGAGCTGTACTACCTGGTCAAAGTCGACAAGGCGCGGTTCAACAGGACCGTGGTGCCGGGAGACCAGCTGATCCTGGAGGTCGTGCAAAAGCGGATCATCCGGCGCATGGGGCTGTACTACTGCGAGGCCTTCGTGGACGGCCAGCCTGTCGCGCGCTGCGATCTGCTCTGCGCAGGGAAGTAGCGATGAGCCAGGTCCATCCCACCGCCCTGGTCGATCCGGCAGCCCGGCTCGCCGACGACGTGGAAGTCGGTGCATTCAGTATCGTCGGCCCCAAGGTGACCATCGGCCCGGGAAGCCGGATCGGCCCCCACGTGGTGGTGACCGGCCGCACCACGATCGGCCGCAATACCCGTATTTTCCAGTTTGCGTCGATTGGCGAGGAGCCTCAGGACAAGAAGTACGATGGCGAGGACACCGAGCTCATCATCGGTGACAACAACACCATCCGCGAGCTCTGTACCTTCAGCCGCGGCACCGCCCAGGGCGGCGGCAAGACCATTATCGGCAACGACAACTGGATCATGGCCTGTGTGCACATTGCACACGACTGCATCCTCGGCGACAACATCATCATGGCCAACAATGCGTCCCTGGCGGGCCACGTGACGGTGGGCGACTGGGCCATCCTGTCCGGCTACTCCCTGA
>Ga0316188_10001017_pt1 | contig 13126 bp, 8 predicted proteins | sample Phiworburrow1_MG_FD_204933 | JGI IMG/M metagenome (GOLD analysis project Ga0316188, IMG submission 204933) | Coastal sediment microbial communities from Maine, United States - Phippsburg worm burrow 1 | ecosystem: Environmental > Aquatic > Marine > Coastal > Sediment | place: USA: Maine...
CTTAAAAATCCTTTCAAGCCGATCGAGTTGTGTTTTCTGATCGGAAAAAATATAGGTTTTATAATGTCGCTTCAAAAGTGAATCGATATTATCCTGAAGCATTTCAAAATTTTTGTTGAAAGCAGGCTGAGGCAGGGTCTTTAACTTAAAGGACTGCGCATTTGTCCATTGCTTTTTCAGTCCAAACTCAACTAATTTAACCGCTTCTAACTGCATTTTAAAAATGGAAGTGTCAAGAAATAGATCGATGGGTTGACGATGTTTTAGAGGAGATTCTAATTTATCGTACTGTTCTTGCGCTTTGTTAAGCGCCTTTTGAATGCTTTGCGAACATAATGCAATGTCCTCCATCCATACAATGCTATCTGAGGGATTAAATTCTAGAAGAGAAATATATCGCTCTTCTTTAAAGTGAGATTGAATATTAGGAATGATCTCAATTTTTTGATGCTGAGCGATCGATAATTGATCGGCTGGATTAAAACTTCGAATACTACTCACCTCATCACCAAAAAAATCAAGTCGATAAGGGTTATCATTGGAATAAGAAAAAACATCTAATATTCCTCCTCGAATTGAATACTGACCGGGTTCATAAACATATTGAACGCGTTCAAATTCATATTCCATCAACAATTCATTTATAAATTCAATGGAGTAATCCTGACCTTTTTCAATGAGTAAGGTGTTTTTTTTAAGGACGTCTCTCGTAATAACTTTCTCAGCCAATGCCTCAGGATAGGTGATAATAAGTTTTGCCTGCTTTCTCGCATTCAATAGAGAAAGCACTTCAGCCCGCATAGTAACATTTGCATTATCAACCACCTCTTGATGGTAGGCCACTTTATAGGATTCAGGAAAAAAAGCGTGCTTTACCTTATCCTCACATAAATGCTGAAGATCATTATAGACATAAGCTGCTTTTTCTTTATCCTGTAAAACAACGATATGTGTTCCATGATTTTCAATAGCCTGCGCAGAAATGTAAAATGAGATCACACTTCCTGAAACATTTTCGATATGCAATTTTGCTGCTTCAGTCGCTAATAATGAAGTAAGATCCTGATGATTTTTACTTTTCGAATAAATATTCAGGATTTCAGTCAGATTCATATCAATTATTCACATTAAAATAGGAGCACAAAACTAAGGAACAAAAAAGTATTATGACATTAAATGAAAATTTATACCTTGGCGCTACTATGGGTGAAACTTTCTCGAATCTTCATTTAAACTTTAGTGAAGATAATTTGCTAGCATTAAATATAAGTATTGCGATCATAATGTTTGGTGTAGCATTAGGAATTGACAAATCAAAATTTGTTGAAATTGCTAAAAACCCAAAGGCCGTCATAACAGGTGTTTTTAGTCAAATTATCCTCCTTCCGGCCTTAACTTTTCTACTGATCTTAATTGTAAAGCCTTTACCTGAAATTGCGATGGGAATGATCTTAGTCGCTGCCTGTCCCGGAGGAAATGTTTCTAATTTTTTCTCATCTATTTCCAAAGGAAACATTGCGCTATCAATAAGTTTAACAGCAATAGCAACCCTTTCAGCGGTTTTTATAACTCCTGCTAATTTTACTTTCTGGAGTGAGTTGTATTTAGAAAAGAATCAAAATTTTAATTTTGATATCCCTTATGAAACGATGTTCAGAACGGTCGTGCTTATTCTGGGACTCCCTTTAATTTTGGGCTACTTCTTCGCTGCAAAATTTAAAGATTTAACCTTGAAAATCATCAAACCCATACGCATCTTTTCATTTTTAATACTCATTGCTATCATTTTAATGGCTTTTACCAAAAATATAGATGCCTTTAAAGAATACTACGAGTATATTATTTACATCGTTTTAATTCATAATGCAATTGCTTTACTATCGGGTTATTATTTTTCAAGATTGATGAGACTTCCTATGGAGGATGCTAAAACGATCAGCATAGAAACCGGAATTCAAAATTCGGGATTGGCTCTTGTGATCATCTTTGGAATGTTTGATGGTAATGGCGGAATGGCTCTTATTGCTGCATGGTGGGGAATATGGCATATTATTTCAGGATTTGTTATCGCAATGATTTATACTAAAGGAAATCTTCTCACTATTAATGTGGCAAAATGATTAGACGGATAATTTACCTTATTCTTCGTACGCTTATTGAAATTAGCTACCATATTTATGTGAAGCATTTTGAAGTAATCAATTCATATAAAGAAAAAAAGCGCGACAGTATAATTTACGCATCTAATCATTCGAACGCTTTTTTCGATGCTTTCTCAATTATTTTCAGCCAGAACAAGATTCCTGTTTTCCTGACAAGAGCGGGTGTTTTCAACTCTAAAACTGCAAGTTTCTTTTTGAACTTATTTTATATGATTCCAATCTATAGGCAAAGTGACGGTGTTAAAGAAATTTCCAAAAATCAGAAAATAATAGCTAAATGCATTGAATATTTAAAAGAGGGGAGACATCCTGTAGCAATATTCCCTGAAGGAAATCACAATAGGAAGCTTGGAGTCAGGCCTCTAAAAAAAGGAATTGCAAGAATAGCCTTTGAAACACTTGATAAATATCCTGATCTCGATTTAAAAATCATTCCAATCGGTGTAAATTACAGTAATCCTAGAGCTTTTCGAGCCAATGTACTCGTTTTAAAAGGACCTCCTATTTATATTAAACCCTTCTACGAAATTTATTTAAAAAATAAATTGAATGGGATGAATCAATTACTTGATACACTGAGTTTAGAAATAAGCAAACTCACCCTTGCGATTCCCGAGGATAATTATGAAAAAATTCATGATCAATATCTTAGCTATAGAAGTCATGGTTCGGATTTAAAATTAAATTTTGAAGAGGATAAAAAATTGATTGAGAATTTGCTGATTGGTAATATCCCGGTAACAGAAAAGAAAAGCCAATTAAATAAAAAACTGATCTTTTATTTCAGGATCATTATTTGCTCTCCAATATGGCTGGTCGCTTGGTTAAGTAATCTTTTACCTGTTTTTCTGGTGCGTCTAATAGTAAAAAAAACGGTTTGGGATGATCATTTTATTGATTCGATAAAAGTTGGCGTATCTGCCTTTCTATTTCCAATCATTTATTTAATTCAAGCCTTCGTTCTCTATCTGATTTTTGATAGTGTTTCTATTTCAATAGTGTACTTTTTAATGATCCCGATCATCAGTAAATTCTATTATGAATATCTCTATAAGTTAAATTGAAATTGCAGCACTAAATACTTTATTCTTAGTATCTTTGTTTTCTAAATATGAGCGATTAGATACCTCGTTTTTATTTAGTAATCATCTGCTTTTATGGATAAGTTTATTAATCCAAATGCTAAATTAAAGTACCACACTGAATCGGATATTCAAAGCTCACTTAATTCCAAAAATTTAATTGATATTGAAAACGATATATGCCATCTCAAAACGCTGAGTCTGGTTGAACATCGTAACATCGCCAGAAGAATACATAAGAATCTCTTAATTCAAATAGAGCTATCTTCAAATGATCAGGAAAGAGAAGAATTATTTATGCTCGCTCAGCTTATTAAAATGAAAGTGAAATTTAAATAGCACTTTCAACTGAGAAAGATCAAAAAATTATCTTACCACAGAGCCTGAAGGTATATCTTCTTTATCCGGAGAGATCATCGCTAACTTACCTTCTGCATTTTCTGCCATCAGTATCATACCTTCTGAAAGAATCCCCTTTATTTTTCTGGGCTCCAAATTGATCAGGATACTCACTTTTTTCCCGCTTAGCTCTTCAGGTGCATAATGTTCTGCAATCCCTGAGACAACCGTCCGGGTCTCTTCCCCTACTTTTATCTTTAACTCCAATAATTTATTCGTTTTTGGAACTTTAATAGCCGAGAGGATCTCACCTATTCGTATATCTAATTTTGTAAAATCATCAAAATTGATCATCGCCTTTTTTTCGATTATAATTTTTTGTTCAACCTTATCTCTTTTAAGCTTTTGAAGTTGCATTTCAACAAGCTCATCTTCCACCCGACTAAAAAGTAATTCAGCATCATTAATTTTACTGCCTGAAAGCATCAACTCTTTTGAATAATCAGCCCAGGAAGGATTCCCTAAAGCGAGCATATTTTGAAGCTTTTCTGCTGTATGAGGAAGAAATGGAGAGGATAATATCGAAAGTTTAGCACTTATTTCGAGGGCCAGTTTCATAATGGTTTTAACTCTATCCTCATCCGTTTTAAAAAGCTTCCAGGGTTCCGTATCGGCGAGATATTTATTTCCGAGTCTGGCGAGATTCATCATTTCATTTTGAGCTTCTCTAAAACGATACCTCTCGATAAGCTCTGATATCTTCTCAGGATAGGAATTCATTTCATCGATAACACTTAAATCATCTGAAGTATACTCACCTGCCTCCGGAACAACACCATTATAATATTTATGGGTCAATACCAGTGCCCGATTTATAAAATTTCCATAGATCGCAAGCAATTCATTATTTACCCTAACCTGATAGTCTTTCCAGGTAAATTCACTATCTCTTGATTCAGGTGCGAGTGCAGTAAGTACATACCGCAATTCATCTTGCTTACCCGGGAATTCTTCAAGATATTCAGGAAGCCAAACCGCCCAGTTTCTAGATGTAGACAGTTTATCCCCTTCCAGATTTAAAAAAGCATTTGCGGGAACATTTTCAGGCAAAATAAAATCACCATGCTGTTTTAATAATATCGGAAATATGATTGCATGAAAAACAATATTGTCTTTCCCTATAAAGTGGATCAATTTTGTGTTTTCCGATTGCCAGTAATCCTTCCAGTCCTTTCCGCTTTCATCCGCCCAGGCTTTTGTTGCAGAAATATATCCTATTGGAGCATCCAGCCATACATATAAAACTTTTCCCTCTCCTTCTTTTAATGGCACTTTTACTCCCCAATCCAGATCGCGTGTCATCGCTCGCTCATGTAAGCCTCCATCGATCCATGAATTACATTGTCCAATTACCTGATTCTTCCATTCTGAAGGATCATGAAGATGTTTCCCGTCTAGATCTCCTTTATTGATCCATTCTTTTAACCATTCCTGATGATTCTGCATTGGGAGATACCAATGACTTGTTTCTCTTAAAATAGGTTCATTACCACTTATCGTCGACTTAGGATTTATCAGATCAGTTGGCGAAAGTGCAGATCCACATTTTTCGCATTGATCCCCATAAGCGCTATCATTTCCGCAATTAGGGCATGTCCCCTGTATATAACGATCGGCCAAGAATTGTTTGTTTTCTTCATCATAAAATTGTTCACTTGTCTTTTTTGTGAACGTATGATTCTCATTTAATTTGAGGAAAAAATCTTGTGCTGTTTTATGATGCAAAGGGTCAGAAGTACGATGGTAAATATCAAAGTCGATTCCGAAATCCGAAAAAGCTTTTTTATTCATCCAATGATACTTATCGACAATTTCCTGAGGACTAATACCTTCCTTTTTGGCTCTTAATGTAATAGCAGCGCCATGTTCATCAGATCCACATATAAAAATTACATCTTCATTTTTCCCTCTTAAATAACGAACAAATATATCCGCAGGTAAATATGCACCGGCAATATGGCCAATATGTAGTGGTCCATTTGCATAAGGGAGTGCTGAAGTGATCGTATATCGCTTTTTCAATGCTGCTTTTTTTAACTTGCGCAAAGATAATTATTATATGACTTATTCCATATGAATGAATTAATGCCCATTTTAGAAAAAGGAGATGAAATAAGAATTATTTCAAGCGCTCGCAAAATAAGTAGATCAGAATTGAACCCGGCATTGGTTTTCTTTCGAAAACAGGGCTTTAACCCCACTTTGGGTAAAAATATTTTTAAAGAGGAGCATCAGTTTGCCGGTTCGGATCAAGAGCGTTTAGAAGATCTGCAAAACGCGATAAACGATCCTCACTTAAAAGTAATTTGGATGGCAAGAGGTGGATATGGCACCCATCGAGTTATAAAAGAGCTGGATATAAGTCCGCTTTTGAAAAAGCCAAAATGGATAATTGGTTACAGTGATGTAAGCGTATTGCATTGCTTATTAAATGCAAACAATATCAGATCACTTCATGCTACTATGCCTGTAAATTTTAAAGATCAAGGTCCTGATTCATTTATAAAAGCACTGGAAGTTTTAAAAGGCAATTATCCTGAATATAAAATTAAAGCCCATCCTCTAAATAAAAATGGGAAAGCAAAAGGAAAGCTTTATGGAGGTAATTTGAGTATCCTTTATAGTTTGAATGGAAGTGAAATTCTTCCAATTATGAAAGACGCGATTTTATTTTTCGAAGACCTTGATGAGTATTTATATCATATCGATCGGATCATGCAAAACTTTAGTTTGAGCGGGATTCTTAACGAGATAAAAGGATTGATCATAGGAGGACTTTCAGATATGAATGACAATTTAGTCCCTTATGGAAAAACAGCAGAAGAGATCGTTTTCGAACATGTCAATTCACTTGAAATTCCGGTTTGTTTTGGATTTCCTGCAGGGCATCAAAAAGAAAATTTCCCTTTGCTGCTGGGAGAAGAAATTTTATTGAATGTTGATAATGATCATACCATTATCACTTACTGATCTTTCGTTCAAATAAACTGTAATTGGAAGGGATTGCAAAAAGAGAAGTATCGAGATTCTTTTCTTGTATTTCAATAACTTCAAGTCGAGTTAATTCTTTGCCTGTACTTGAATATTCTATCCCTGAGAAAGGAAAATAGTTATCCCCTACTAAAAGACTTATCCATGCCAGCGCTATATTATCTTTTCGATTGAGCATTCGCAACATAGGAGAGAAAAAAGGATAATCCCCATTATTTACCCAAAATTCAAAACGTGAATAATCCTTAGTATCCAGAACCTTCCATAATTCACATTCTTTCCCTTTGATCATTTTAAATTCGCCACTTCTTTCGATCCTTACTTCCGGTTTTTCGCATTCGGGAGAAATTGGTACGTCAATATATAATTGCGAATTGCAACTCAACATTTTTAACGACGCTTTATTCATGTCTATCAAAAGGATTCCATTCAGGCTCCCTTCTTCATTAACATCTTCTATCCTTACATTATCGCCCTTTATAAAATACTTGAAAAAAGTAATGTTATTACCTTCTTTTTTTTGAAAATAAATAATGCCCTCAAAGGGATTTGCTCCTAGATCAGAAACAAAAGCTATGAATAAGACACTGAAAATAAGACGTTTAAAAATGATCATGCCAATCCTCCAAATTTAATTAAATGCCTAATTAGAACCTTGTTTTCCGAAAAAAGAATAATAACTAGGATTTTGTATACGGCCTCTTTATTAAAAAGTTTAAGAAGCTTTCAAAAAAGTTTTTAGTAACTTTTGATCAGTGCATAATAATTCTGTAAAACCTTTCTTTTGTCATTCGCTAACGATAGTCTTTTTGTACCTTCACAACCTTAAAATTTGGTGAAAAATGGAAAAGATTAGAAAAGAAGAAGCGCTTGAATATCATAGCTCTGGTCGTAGAGGAAAAATTGAAGTCGTTCCTACAAAACCTACCAGCACACAAAGAGACCTGTCGTTAGCTTATTCCCCGGGAGTAGCTGAGCCTTGTCGGGAGATCGATAAAAATAAAGAAGACGTTTATAAGTATACAGCAAAGGGAAACCTTGTCGCAGTAATTTCAAATGGAACTGCTGTTTTAGGACTAGGAAATATTGGTCCGGAAGCATCAAAACCGGTGATGGAAGGAAAGGGTCTTTTATTTAAAATATTTGCCGACATCGATGTTTTTGATATTGAAATTGATGCTACAGATCCGGAAAAATTTATTGAAGTTGTAAAAGCGATCTCCCCCACTTTTGGAGGTATTAATTTAGAGGACATAAAAGCTCCGGAAGCTTTTCTTATTGAAAAACGGCTCAAGGAAGAATTGAATATCCCTATCATGCATGATGATCAGCATGGTACAGCGATTATTTCGGGTGCAGCCCTTTTAAATGCATTAGAAGTAGCAAACAAAAAAATATCTGAAGTAAAAATAGTGATCAGTGGTGCGGGTGCAGCTGCATATTCATGTGCTACCATCTACCTTGCTTTAGGGGTTAAATTGAAAAATATCGTTATGCTGGATAGTAAGGGCGTGATCCGGAAAGACCGAAGCGAACTTTCGGAAACAAAAGCATGTTTTGCAACCGAACGTAATATTAATGATCTGAGCGAAGCAATAAAAGATGCGGATGTATTTCTTGGATTATCCATTGGTAATGTTGTTTCCGAAAAGATGATCCAATCGATGAATAGTCACCCGATCGTTTTTGCATTAGCAAATCCTGATCCTGAGATCACCTATGAAAAAGCTACTGCGGTTAGAGAAGATCTGATCATGGCCACAGGGAGGTCTGATAATCCAAATCAAGTGAATAATGTATTGGGGTTCCCATATATTTTTAGAGGGGCTTTAGACGTAAGAGCGACCAAGATAAATGAAGAGATGAAGTTAGCGGCGGTAAAAGCCATTGCCGAATTAGCTAAAAAACCTGTACCCGAAGAAGTGAATGTGGTCTATTCTTCTAAAAAAATCGTTTTTGGGAAAGACTATATCATCCCTAAACCTAATGACCCTCGTTTACTTTGGGAAGTATCTACCGCCGTAGCAAAAGCTGCTATCGAAAGTGGAGTAGCAAAAAATCCTATCACGGATTGGGTTGCCTATAAGGAAGAGCTCATTCATCGTATGGGAAGAGATAATAAACTGATCCAAAGTATAACCAATATAGCTAAACAAAACCCTAAAAAAGTTGTTTTTGCAGAAGGAAGTAGTTTACCAATTCTTAAAGCGGCTTTACTTGCAAAAGATGAAGGGATTTGTCATCCGATCCTTCTGGGAAATAGGAAAAAAATCGAAGTCCTTATTAAAGAATATAACTTAGATCTGGAAGATGTTGAAATAGTTGATCTATATGAAGATGAAACTTCAGCATTAAAAGAAAAATTTGCAGAATTAATCTTTGAAAAAAGACAGCGAAAGGGACTTAATAAAAAAGAAGCCTTAAGGCAGATGGAATTAAGGAATTATTTCGCCGCAATGATGGTAGAACACGGCTATGCTGATGCTGCAATTTCCGGAGTAACACGTAAATATAAAGATGTGATTCTCCCTGCATTACAAATTATTGGAAAACAGAAAGGCGTGAATAAACTTGCCGGAATGTATATCCTAATGACGAATAAAGGACCGATGTTCTTTGCCGACACTACTATGAATATTGAGCCAAGTATGCAAGACCTCGTGGACATTACTTTATTGGTCAGCGATACGGTAAGCCGTTTTAATATTCAGCCAAGAGTGGCTCTTCTTTCCTATTCAAATTTTGGTTCTTCAGAAGAAGAAGGTGCTAAAAAAGTAGCACAGGCAACCGCTATAGTTAAAACATTACGTCCTGAACTTGTTATTGATGGTGAAATACAAGCCAATTTTGCTTTAAATCCGGAAATGGTTAAAGAAAATTTTCCATTCTCTTTACTTGCTGATAAAAGAGCGAATACATTTATTTTTCCAAACCTTGCTTCGGGAAATATCACCTATAAATTCTTACAAGAAATGCTTCAGGTAGATGCAATAGGTCCAATATTACTGGGAATGGATAAATCTTTTCATGTACTTCAACTAGGAAGCTCCATCCGGGAAATTCATAATATGACCCGAATTGCAGTTATGGATGCTCATTATAAACAACAATTTCAAAATGATTAATCACTTAAATGGCAGACTGATCGAAAAACATCCTTCTCATGTTATAATTGAATGTAATGGAGTAGGTTATTTCGTAAATATTTCACTTCATACTTTCGATAAAATTGGAAAGAATGAAAACTTAAAATTATTCACCTACTTATCTATCCGGGAAGATGCTCACACTTTGTTTGGCTTTGCGGAAGAAGATGAAAGAGTAATGTATAAACAATTGATCTCTGTTTCAGGTATAGGTCCATCCACAGCCATTATCATTTTATCTTCTTTGGGTCCTAAAAATCTAAAAGAAGCCTTGTTAAATGAAGAAGTTGCCGTTTTACAATCGATAAAAGGAATTGGTGGTAAAACCGCGCAGCGCATGGTCATTGAATTAAAGGATAAAATGGAAAAAGACACCGAAATTCAACTTCAAATGGATGGTGGACAAAGAGCATTAAGGATGGAAGCTTTATCTGCGTTGCAAGTGCTGGGATTTGAAAGAAAACGAGTTGAAAAAACGATCGATATCATATTAAAACGAATGCCTGAAAAAACACCAATAGAGGAAATTATCAAAAATGTGTTAAAAGAGATGTGATTATTCTTGAAAATATATTGCTTTTTCTTAATGCTTTATGCAATACCGATACAATCTTTGCGTTTCCTGCTTCACAGGCTTAATTTACTCAATTGTTTTATTTATAATTGAGTTGTGCTTATTGGTGGAAAAAGATAAAATTAATTAATATTGTCTATCTTGAAGATTCAGGGTTTTAAACGCTTAAAATTTGGAGCATAAGTACACGCTTAAAACAACTCTAAGGGTTGTTTTTTTGATTTTGTCTTGCCTGATCCTGGGGACAGTTTCTGGCTATGCCAATAGCTTTGCGCTCAATTTTGAATATGATTTCCCTGTCGATTCTCCCGAAGTAGATCTCCCCTTTCCACTTAATGACAATTCAGATCCATTATCCACCGGAAATGGAAGGATCGATTTTGAAGATCCTTCCAATGTAGTTACAACCATCGAATATGATCCGATTACAGGGCAATATATTATCGTCAAAAAGATCGGCGATTACTATTTCAGGTATCCAATGGCTATGTCGATTGAAGATTATATGGAAATGGATATGCAAAAATCCATAGATGATTATTGGGATGAAAAACTCGATACGGAAACAATGGATCAAGCCACTCCATGGAAACCAAGTTTAAAAATTGAAAACACCACGTTTGACCGGATTTTTGGTGGAAATACAGTGGATATTCAACCTCAGGGATCTGCTGAAATATCCTTAGGTGTAAATATCTCGAAAACTGAAAACCCTCGTATTCCTGTTGAACAAAGGAGTATCACTACTTTCGATTTCGATCAAAAGATCCAATTAAATGTAATTGGAAATATCGGTGAAAAACTAAAGTTAACAACCTCTTATAATACAGAGGCAACTTTCGATTTCGAAAATCAAATGAAATTGGAATATACCGGTTATGAAGATGAAATATTAAAAAAATTAGAAGCAGGTAATGTATCGTTATCTCTTCCAACAACACTTATTTCGGGTGTTCAAAGTCTATTTGGTGTAAAGGCAGAATTGCAATTTGGTAAATTGTATGTAACCGGTTTAGTCTCTCAACAAAAAGGTGAAACCAAAGAAATTTATGTAGAAGGAGGAGCACAAACCGAAATATTTGAAATTGGTGCTGATCAATATGAAGAAAACAGGCACTACTTTCTATCCAACTGGTTTAGAGATCAGTATGATAATACCATGCAATCTTTGCCTAACCCGGCTACAAATGTGGAGATAACAAGGGTTGAAATCTGGATCGTGAATACTCAAAATAATTACGAGAATTATAGGAATGTAATTGGATTTGCCGATATAGGTGAATCAAAAGATTATTTATCGGGGGCTTATAAAAGTTCGGTCGGACCTAATCCATCAGGGGAGCCAATACAATCATTTACTCCTCTATTAGGGTATGAATTCCCTGACAACGGACAAAATGTTTTGTATCAGGAAATGTTCAATAACCCTCAGGTAAGAGGATTTGATAATGCGTCCGAAGAATTGATCAATAATCTGGGTTATATCCCCGGAATTCATTTTGAAAAGATAACGAATGCCAGAAGGTTAGATGAAACCCAATATACTTTAAACAGTCGATTAGGATTCATTAGTTTACGTCAATCTCTTAATAATGATGAGGTTATGGCGGTTGCTTACCAATATACCAAAGGGGGAGTAACCTATCAGGTTGGAGAATTTTCGACTGATGGAATTGATTCTCCGTCACCACTTTATCTGAAATTAATCAAATCTACGCTTACCAATGTTAAGGCAATTATTTGGGATCAAATGATGAAAAACGTTTATAATATTGGTGCTTTCTCCGTTTCAAAGGAGAATTTTTCTTTAAACGTCATTTATAATAATCCGATTAATGGAATTGATGTTCCTTATATTCCTTATGAACCTGTTCAGGACATCCCTCTAATTCAAGTCTTAGGTGTGGATCGCTACAATCAAAATGGAAGTAAAACTCCTGATGGTGTTTTTGATTTTTACCCAAAGGCTGAAACGGATGGAGGTACAATTAACGTTAATAATGGAAGGATCTACTTCACTACGGTAGAGCCATTTGGTAAAACCCTTGATAATGAACTTATCGGTCCGGATCCGGATAATCCCATAAATAGTGAACTCGTTCGATCCAGGGTGGTCTTTCAACCACTTTATGATTCCACAAAGACACTTGCTCAACAAATACCGGCTTTAAACCGATTCACTTTAGTGGGAACATATCAATCTGCTGTTGGTTCAGAGATCTCATTGAATTCTGTGAACGTTCCCGAAGGATCGGTTGTAGTGACCGCCGGTGGAGTGCGTTTGGTAGAAAATCAGGATTATACAGTCGATTACAATCTAGGAAAAGTTAAAATTATAAATCAAGGATTACTTGAGTCGAAAACCCCGATAAAGATCCAGTTAGAAAGTAATTCACTATTTAATATTCAAACGAAAACTTTAATAGGTGCTCGTGCGGAATATCGATTTAGCAAAGACTTTAATCTAGGAGCAACCGTATTAAATCTATCTGAAAAACCACTGACACAAAAAGTAAATGTAGGAGACGATCCTATCAGCAATACCATTGTTGGAATGGATATGAACTATTTTACCGAGTCTCAGTTTATTACCCAGTTAGTCGATTTTTTACCCTTTATCGATACCAAAGAGCGATCGACCATCTCGCTTTATGGAGAGGCTGCTAAGCTATTTCCCGGGCATTCAAGAGCGATAGGGAGTAATGGTGGAACGAGTTATGTTGATGATTTTGAAGGAAGTCAGTCGCGTATCGATCTGAGAGCTTTTACTGC
>Ga0316188_10001018_pt1 | contig 13125 bp, 9 predicted proteins | sample Phiworburrow1_MG_FD_204933 | JGI IMG/M metagenome (GOLD analysis project Ga0316188, IMG submission 204933) | Coastal sediment microbial communities from Maine, United States - Phippsburg worm burrow 1 | ecosystem: Environmental > Aquatic > Marine > Coastal > Sediment | place: USA: Maine...
AGACGTGGCACATTGCAGCGGTACACGACCGCGGATCGTCGTGCCGGCGAGTGGCGAGCTGACGACGTCGACCGTGCCCCCGAACGCGCCCATCCGGTCGCGCATGTTCACGAATCCGTGACCGGCGTCGGAACCTCCGGATTGGTCGAAACCCCGGCCGTCGTCGCTGACCTGCCAGTGCAGACCGGCGTTGTCCTCCCACACCTTGATCATCGCGGTGGCATTGTCCCCGGCATGTTTGCCGGCGTTCTGGAGGGCCTCCATGCAGCAGAAGTAGACGGCCGCCTCGACGTCTTGCTCGTGTCGGCCGACCGACAGCTCGGTGACGGTGGGCAGCGCCGCGCGTGCAGCGGCCGCAGGCAGCGCCTCGGAGAGACCTCCCGACACCAGCAATGGCGGGTAGATGCCGTGGGCCAACGAGCGCAGCTCGGTGATCGCCTCCTGCAGGTTGCCGCGGATCTCGTCGATCATCGCCTCGGCATCCTCGGGATCGTCGACCACGGCGTCCTTCGCGAGGCGGAGCTTGACGGCGAGTGCGACGAGGTGCTGTTGAGCGCCGTCGTGGAGGTTGCGTTCGAGCTTTCGCCGCTCGGCGTCGCCGGCGGCGACGATCCGCACCCGCGACGCCCGGAGCTCGTCGTTCGTTTCGCGCAACTCGTCGAGCGATTCCTGCAGCGCCGTGTCGAGCTGCACATTGTGCAAGGCGAGACCGACCTGGCGGGCCACCTCGGTGAGGGCTTGATCGTCGTCCTCCGTGAAGGACGCTCGGTCGGCAGGGCGTTCACACACGATGAGGCCCAATAGCTCGCCACTGTGGGCGATCGGGGCGACGCGTGTCGACCCGGTGAGGGTCGGGTCGACGAGATCGGCCAACCAGATATCCAGCCAGGTGCCGCCCGAAACTCCGGCGCGGCTGACGACGGCACGTTCCTTGTCGCCGATGATGTACGGGGCGACCGCCCGGTGGGGCACCATGGCGGCGACTTCGTAGTGACCATCGGAACCGGTCCAGATCTGTGCGCTGTGCAGCTGCATCGACTTGCGCAGGGTCTCGGCCAACTGCAACAGCAACTCGTCGAGCGGGATGGCTCGGGTGAGGCGCGAACCCCACGTGCGCAGTGCCTCCTCGGGGGCGATCCGTTCGCCGTACACGACGCGGTTGGCCCGGTCACCCAGCCATGCACGCGCCGGCTGGTAGGCGATCGCGGCCCCCGCCGCGGCCAACATCGACAGCAACAGGAGCGAGCGCTCGCTGTCGTCGGGTTTGCGACCGAACGCGATGAGGGCCAACGCATAGGCGATGACGATCAGCATCGTCAGGCCCGTGAGCGACACGGTGTACGTCAGCAGCCGGTCGACGCGGGCGAGCAGCCGCGGCACGGTGGCGGCCGCCATTGCGAGCGGCACCAAACCGGTACAGGCCAAGGCGATCACGGCGCTGTGATGTGGCCAGTCGGCCACCAGCGTCAGCGCAAGACTCACGACGGTGATCTCGGTCCCGACGATGGTCGCCCAGCCGATCCACTGCATGCGACGCTGGTCGACTACCCCGGCGGCCCGATAGTTGGCGTGGGCGCTCGGCAAGGCTGTGAGGACGCCCGCCCAGAGCAGCGCGATCGGCCACACGATGATGGTGCCCCGATTTGCCAGCAAGGCGAGCCCGGTTGCCAGGCCGATCACGTATGCCGCCATGATCGCGTTGCGCTGGCCTGGGCGCGTGATACGTCCGTCGGGCAGCGTCACCAGGAGATGGAAGAACAGTGCCGGTGCGATCGTGACGGCAAGGCGTGCGCCGGCGTCGGCCAGCCAGGCGCCGGCGCCGGTCAGATCATGAGCGGCGTTGAGACTCCACGACAGCGCACCGATGGCGGACGTCGCGGCCATGGCCTGCACGAGTGACGCCGCTGGGCATTGTGCTCGGATGGCGATCACGATGCCTGCGAACGCCCACGCTGCGACGAGACAGACGAGCACGACGAACGCCGGCGTTGCCACATGTCTGGCGACGACGAGCGCGACACCTCCCGCGGCCACGCTGGCGGCGCAGACCCCGAGGCCCGCCACTGCGGCTGACGGCCTGGTCTCGATCCGGTCGGTCAGGGCGCTGGGCGCGGAGATCGCGTCGATGTTCACTCGGCCCTCGGTCCCGCTGCGAGCATCGCGGCCATCGCCGACTCAGGTCTCGATGTTCCCGCGGCCGTCGTCGACGACGCGGCCGTCCTTCATGTGAACGATCCGTTGGGCGGCGTCGGCGACGGGCTGGTCGTGGGTGACGAGCAGGATCGTCTGGCCCCCTGCGTGCAGCCGTGTGAACAGTTCGAGCACCTCTTCGCCGCCTTCCGAGTCGAGTGCCCCGGTCGGCTCGTCGGCCAACAGCAGCGTCGGCTCGTTGGCGAGCGCGCGTGCGATCGCCAACCGTTGGCGCTGGCCACCCGACAGCGACGCCGGTGACTGCTTGGCCTTGTCACCGATACCGAGCAGGTCGAGCAGGTCGCGGGCCCTGGTCTCGGCCACCTTGCGCTTGCGGCCGGCGATCAGTGCAGGCATCAGGACGTTCTCGAGCGATGTCATGCCTTCGAGCAGGTTGAAGAACTGGAACACGATGCCCACGTGCTGGCGGCGCATGATCGCGAGTTCGCTCTCGGTCTTGCCGACGAGTGTCTCGCCGGCGACCGACACCTCGCCCTCGTCGGGCACATCGAGCCCGGCCACGATGTTGAGGAGTGTCGACTTGCCACATCCAGAGGGGCCCATCACGGCGACGAACTCGCCGGGCTCGAGGTCGAGGTCGGCGCCGCGCAGGGCGCGCACGGGTGCGGTGTCCTGTTCGAACGTTCGGTACACCAGCCGTACGTCGACCACGCGGTCGAGGTCGGCACGAGGTGTGGTGCCCAGGGTTGCGGTCTCGGTCATGCTGGTGCCTCTTGTTGGGTGGTCGCTGTCGGGTCTGTGGGTCGGTCTGGTGCGATCCTGCGAGGTCGAACGGGGGTCGATCGGCCCTTCACGAGTTGTGGGCCGAGATCTTCGGCCTCGGGCTGGTGGGACAGCTGGTCCCACGTGAGATCGCTCACGACGATCTCGCCGTCGGCGGCGAACTGCTGCAGTCGTTGACACAGGTTGACGGCGTCACCGACCACGGTGTACTCCAGCCGTTCCTCCGATCCCAGCAGGGCGGCGGCGACATCACCGGTCGACAGCCCGATGCCGAGCGGGAACGGTTCGAGCGGCCCATCCGACCATTCCACGTTCACCGCTGCCTGCGCGGCGTGCATCGCGTGGGCCGCGACGAGGGCGCGGTCGGCGTGGTCGGTCGACGGCTCGGGAGCGCCGAACACCGCCATCACCGCGTCGCCGACGTACTGCATGACGGTGCCACCGGCATCGAGGATGGCTCGGTTCATCTCGGCTCGGTGGCGATTCAGCTGCTGGGCGAGCAACGACGGATCGGTGTGCTCGCTGATCGTGGTGTAGCCACGGATGTCGCTCATCAGCACGGTCACGTTCAGCTGCTCGGAGTCGCCGGCGTGGGCGCCGCTGGCCCGGATCCGATCGGCGACACCGGTTGGCAACAGCCGCGACAGCGACTCGCCCTGCTCCTCGCGCGAGACGATCGCCGAGTGCATTCGCTTGAGGCGGTCCAAGGCGCCGGCGGTTCCGGCAGAGACGCCTTCTGCGAGGCGGAGGAACAATCCCTCGACCCTGGCCTCGACGGCGGCGGGAGTCGACTGGGTGACCAAGGCGATCGCCTTGATCGGCTTGCCCTCGGCGATCATCTCGAGGAGCGCATCGTCGTCGGCATCCAACCCGCCCGTGCGCCGAACCGGGTTCATCAGCGCGCTGACGACCAATGGGTCGAGCATCGACCCACCGGCGGCCACCTCGCGGATGGCCCGTGCCAGTTGGTCGCCCTCGGCGATGCGGTCCTTGAGGAGGTAGGCGTAACCTGCTGCACCTTCGGAGAGCAGGGCGATCGCGTAGTCCGGATCGTCGTACTGGCTGAGGATCACGATGCCGGTGCCGGGATGGCGCTTGCGGATCAGCTGGCAGGCCTCGATCCCCTCGCGATGGAAGTTGGGCGGCATGCGGATGTCGCTCACGACGACGTTGGGTTCGGCGGCCTCGGCGCCGGCGACGAGCCCGTCGTGGTCCTCGGCCTCGCCGACGATCTCGATGTCGGTCTGGCGCGAGAGCATCGCCCTCACCCCCTCGCGGATGAAGACGCTGTCATCGGCGATGAACACCGTGATCGCTCCCATGCAGCAAAGTCAACACCATCGCGCACCCCGTGGCGAGGGCGTGAACCGGTGTCGCGTGGTGGTGCCAGCCACACCTCTGCCCAGCCACACCTCTGCCCAGCCATATCTCAGCCCAGCGATATCTCTGCAGGGTTACTCCACGCGCAGCACGGCACCGGGCCGGCTGCGCAGTGCCACGATGCCCGTGATCAGTGCTGAGACCAGGCAGACCGCGAGGCCGGCCGCTGCCACCAGCCATATCTCGACCGGGACGCGTGCGACCGGTACCGCTCCGACGCTGGTCATCAGCGCTCGAACGATCGATCGGCCGATCAAGATTCCGGCACCGACGCCGATCGCCAATCCGATTCCGACGCTGATCACCGCTTGCCAGAGGTGCGATCGGAGGATCTGGTTGCCGGTGAAGCCGAGCGCGCGGTGGATGGCCACCTGTCGTCGACTTCGCCGAACGGTCTGGACCGCGGCGTTGAGCACCGCCAGCGCGCCGAGTGTGGCGAGCAATACGCCGACCCACGCCGGAAGCCCGCCCAACTGGCCGACGTTGCCGACCTCCGACGGGGTGACCACCGGTCGGAGGAAGACCTCGGCGTGCCGAGCGACGATCGCGGCCTGGTCGTTGCCTGGAGCGAATCTCGCCACCACGGCGCGGGCTGCCGTCGGCCCGACGAGTTGCTCCAATCCGTCGGGCCGCATCGCGAAGCCCCGATCGGTGCTGTCGGTGGCCGGTTCCAGCATCACGCCGACGATCGTCAAGGTGGCCGTGCCCCCGTCGCCGATGGCGGAGACGCGGTCGCCGATGTCCACTTCCAGGGCGTCGAGGACGGCCTGGCCGACGGTCACCTCGTCGGCTCGACCCGGTGCCCGACCTTCCGTCGGGAGGACATCGACGGTGCCCTTGCTGCTCGCGATCGCGATCGGACTGAGACCGATCGATCCACCCGGTCCGGAGACAGAGATCGGAGTCTGGGAACCGCTCTCGAGATCGGTCAGGATCAGGCCGACCGCCTCGATATCGGGGTCGGCGGCGAGCTCGTCCGCGACGGCCTGCTTGTCGTCGCCGGTGCTCATCGTGACCGCCGCATCGAAGTCGGCGCCGTAGAGGGCGGGCGTGGTCAGGACGTGGTCGATCGACGTCTGCAACGTCATCGCTCCGACGATGCCCATCGAGGCGATCAGGATGCCGACGATCGCGCCGCGGCCCGGCCCGAATGCCATCCGTTCACCGAGCGATCGGGTCGGCGTACCGAGCGCGAGAGGTGACCTGGGCCGGCGGGCGCGCCCAGTGTTGTTGCTCACCGTGATGCCTGCGACCAGCGCCGACAACGCGAACACGGCGAACGCCCCGGGGACGATGACGGCGCTGTCCCAGCGCAGTCCGGGTGCGGGTTCGGCGCGGCGCGTGACTCCGACGGGCGACAGGGGTGACAGTGCGTACGCGACGACGGTCGCTCCGACCGATCCGACGATCACGGATGGTACGAGGATCGCGAATCGCGCCGCACGGCGATCGTTGCGTGTCATGCCGAGTGCGTTCTGGGTCGCCGCGTCGACCTCCAGGCTGTCGGTCATCTCGCGCAGCGCGTAGTAGATCGCGATCATGCTCGCGGCTGCGGCTGCGAATGCCATCGCCCACCAGGCTCCGCGTTGGAGCGAGATCGTGTCGGTGAGACGAGCCGCGAGGTCTTCGGTTCGTTCCAGCGTGGCGTCCGGGTAGATGTCCGCCAGTTCCGCCTCGACGGCGGGCAACCGGTCGGGATCGGCGTTGACCTCGATGCTGCAGAGGCATCCTCCGACGGTGTCCGCATACTGCTCATAGAAGGCAGGAGACATGACGAGGAATGGATCGGGTGCGTCGCTGATCTCCTCGGGGGCGCGGATGATCCCCGCGATCCTGGCGTCGAGCTCCGGGCCTCCGAGTTCGCCGACGTCCTCGCCCGCCATCGAAGCGAAGAACTGTTGATCCGTGAGCGAGAGCAGATGAACGGTGTCTCCCACCCCTTTGCCCAGCTCGTCACGCATCGCCTCGTTGATGAGCATGTCGTCGGGGCCGAGCGTGGCCGACCGGTCGCCGTCCACCGTCAGGTAGTCGGGCGCCTCCCCGCGACGATCGACGAGCGCGACCGAGAAGAAGTTGGGGTAGTCCTCCGCTGCGACCCACACGAACGCGAGCACCCAGAAACCGCGGACGCCGTCGATCTGCTCGACCGCATCGAACTGTTCCGGGTCGAGACCGACGAACCCGTCGTCGTTGGCGCCCAACACGCTCAGGCTCGGGTAGTTCAGCTGTCGTGTGAGGCGGTCGAATGCCGTACCTGTGCGGTGCGCAGCCGCGACGGCGAAGAGCGACGCGCCGCCGCCGACCGCGATCAGCAACGCCAAGAGGACCGACGCGACCCATCGGCGCCGCGATTCGGCGCGTGCGTACAGCAGAGTCCCCGAGTTCACCGCCGTATTGAAGCAGATCTCGGGCTCGACGGGAGGGGCGCTCACACCCCGACGTAGGTGCGGCCAGCAACACCCCGAGGTGCCGGTCGGTGCGCCGATTGGACGCCTTCGCGAGGCGAGCGATCGCCGTTGCACCGCGACCGGATGGCGAAACGACCCTGAGCGCGTACAGACCTCGGTGGGACCTACCGGCGGTCATGCGGGGTGCCAGTACGACCATCGGACACGTGGTGGTGCGCTTGTGACGCGCCAATCGTCTCTGCACAGTCGCCGGATGGGCCCTCTTCCGATCTGGCTGGCGGTGCGCTCGGCGCTCGCCCGGACCTGGGTCGGAGCGGCGAGCGTGGCGGTGCTGCTCGGCGTCGTCGGTGGCATCGTGTCGGCAGCGCTGTGGGGTGCCGAGCGGGTGGAGACTTCCTACGAGCGTCTGGTCGGCGAGGTCGATGCCCCCGACCTGCTGGTCTTCTGCGAAGAAGGCTGCCCGGAAAGACCGGAGCTCGAGCGCCTCCGAAGCGAACCGGCCGTCGCGGATGCAGATGTAATCGCCGGTCAGTTCCCCTCGTTCCGTACACAGTCCGGCGCGTTCCTCGGCGCCGAACCCTCCGTGGAGTGTTCGACCGGAGTGGGCGAGGTCGGTCTGATCCATTCGGACTGGCCTCGGACCGGGCAGCCCGCTGCTCGCATTGTCGCAGGCCGCCTGCCTGCCATCGGACGGATCGACGAGGTGATGCTGCCGGCGATCACGGCCGAACGAGCTGGCGTCGAGATCGGGGACACCGTGCTGCTCGTCGCCGAATGCGGGAACGAGGACGCTCGACAGCTGGAATCGCCGATCGAATTGACGGTCGTCGGGATAGCGGTCGGCTTCTTCGATGTTCGACCACCGGGCCAATCGATCAATTTCGAGTTGGCGATCGGAGACAAAGCGCTCCTCGACTTCACCGGTTTCGACAATCAGGTCCTGTTCGCCACTTGGCTGCGTCCTGGAGCAACGGCTGCAGACTTGTCTCCGTCGGTCACGCAAGCAGGCGTGTTGTTCGAGGTGACGGATCATTCGGCTCGGATCGGTGAGGGTCTGGCGTCGGATGCATCGGCGCTCCGCCTGTTCGCGCTCGCCGTCTCATTGAGCGCGATCGCCGTGCTGAGCCAGCTGATGTGGGCATCCGTTCGTTCGGCGGTCGCCACCAATCGAACGTTGACCTTGCTGGGTGCCAGGGGGTCGGATCTCGTGAAACTGGGCCTGGTGCACGGAACGGTGATCGGCGTCGGTGCGGCGATCACCGCAGGTCTCACGACGATGGTCGCCGCACCGTGGATACCGCTCGGCGCTGCGGCCCCGATCGACCAAGGGTCTCATGTCGGATTCGTGTTCGGTGCCGGCCTGCTCGCCGCGGTGGCCGCATTCTCGGTCGCCGTGGTGCTCGCCATCGCCCCGTCGGTCGTCGCCGCCCGATCGGACATCCGAGCTGCCCGATCACCTGTCCCGCACTGGTCGTCTCGGGTCACCGCAAAGCTCGGTCTCCCTCCGGCTGTGTCGCTCGGAACCCGTTTCGCAGTCGAACCGGCAGCTGGCCCGCGGCCCGCACCCATCCGCAGCGGCCTCACCGCGATCGTGGTCGCCCTCGCCGTCGTCGCCGGCGTGATCACCTTTGCCTCCGGGTTGGAACAACTTCGCGCCACACCGAGACTCGTGGGCTGGAACTGGGACTTCTTCGTGGGTCTCGACGACCGCGACATCGATGCGCTGGCCGACGAGATCGCCGACCGACCAGACGTCGAACGTTCCGGACGGGGAATCGTCTTCTCGCCGGGTCTGTCGCTGGACGACGACTTCAGCGATGAACTCAGTGTGATCGGGTTCGACGCTCGGGCGGGCGGTGTTTCGCCATCGGTCATCGAGGGTCGGTCCCCAGAGGGCGCCGACGAGATCCTGCTGGCCCCTGGATTGGCCGACCGCTACGACCTGTCCGTCGGCGACGTGACCACGCTGTACGGGTTCACGCCGCTCGCTCGGGTGGCATTGGCGTTCCGCGTCCCCGGTCGGGCGCTCGGGGACGAGGAGGTGACCGCGCTGCCGGTCGAGGTCGTCGGGATCGGGGTGATCCCGGTGTTGAGTGGCCGACTCGATGAGGGCGCAGCGCTCACACTGGAGGGTTTCGGGCGGGCGTTTCCGGTGCCGACCAGGTCGAGCATGATGAAGGTGTTCGACCTGGCTGATCCGGAGCAGGTGCTCGAGATGCTGTTCGACGACGAGGGGCCGATCGAGCTCACCGAAACCGAACAGCGGGAACTCTCCGACGCCGGACCGGATGGTGTGTCTGCGGTACTTGCCGACTGGTCGGACGAGCAGTTCGACCGCCTGATCCCTCAGGACGCGGTACGCCCCCAGGTCGTGTTCGTCGACGTGGCGGCGGGACAGAGCTTGTTCACGGTCGTGCAACGGTTCTTGGAAGATGGCCTGATCGATGACCGGTACGTTGCCGAGTGGTTCGGGAGCGCTCAAGGTTTCGACCGTTACGACGGTCAGTTGTCCCCGGAGGCGCTGGTCCAGTTGGACCTGAGCGACGTGGCCTGGATCCCCACCAGCTTCGGCTACCTCATGGCGCTCACCGCACTCGCCGCCTTGAGCTACGTGGTGGCGAGCGGGGCACGTGCCCGGCGAAGCGACCTGGCGACGATGCGTGCCCTCGGGTTGCGCCCCGCCCAGACCCGGGCAGTGGTCGCTTGGCAAAGTGTCGTCACCGCCGGCGTGAGCATCGTGATCGCGCTACCGCTCGGGACGATGGGTGGCCGTTTCGCGTGGAATCGGTATGCGGCGGGCCTCCAAGTGGTCCCCGAATCGGTGACGCCGTGGGGCTATTTGGGCGCCTTCGCGGTGGTCGTCGTCGTCGTCGCACTGGTCGTGTCACTGGTGCCGGGGTGGCGCGCCGCCCGTCAGTCTCCCGTCGACCTGTTGCGCTCGGAGTAGGGACCGGGTCGTCGCCGGCTGTCGATTCCGCTGACGGCTGACACGCACGCGGATCGGGGTACCAGCCACACCCCCACAAACGGGTCAACGCCCTGGAGACCATCCGAAACTTGGCGCAACATGGACCCACGCACAAGGAGGAATGTCATGAGAATCGAACGCAGCATCACCACGGTGTCGTGGATCCCGTCGGATCTGTTGGAGGGGATGGGCAAGGTGGCGACGCGGATGAAGATGGCGCACCACGATCCGCCCCCGCCCGACCCGCTCGGTTCGGACATCCCGGCTGCGATCGAGGAGTTGCGCGTCAACGACCGGTTCAGGTTCGCCAATCAGCTGCGGGCCTACATCGAGATCGATGACGCCGGAACGATCGTCGACTCCGGCTACTGCGGCGGTGGGGTGATCGGGGCGACCACGGTCGGTCTCGGTGTCGGCTCGATCACGGTTCCGGCTGTGAAACTCGACGACCTCCAGGCTGAACCCGAGCTGTCGGGGTCGTCGGTGAAGTTCATCCAGACCGTCGGTGGCCGGACCGGGGCGCCGATGCCGAGGGCGGTCAAGCACCCGCCGTTCATCCAATACTTCGCCCCGACCGTGTGGACCACGCTCGAGCTGACGATCCACGCCGACGGCACCCACGAGGCGGCGATGACCGGTGCCTCGGGGTTCCCCCGCCACTGGGTGTTCGACGACAGCGGTGCGCTGGTCGCGAAGAGCAGCGTCGCCGAATACAAGAAGTGGATGAACAACTCGTTCGGGCGCCGTACGCCGTGGGGCGACGAGGACTCGCCGGCGATGGTCACCGCTGTCGAATCACAACTGGAGCGTCAGCTCCAGGAGGGCATCATGCGCGGCGGCTCCAAGCCCGACATCCGCCGAGTCAAGGCGGGCAAGACCCTGGTCGAGCAGGGCTCCGAGAGCGACGAACTGTTCCTGTTGCTCAACGGGGTGCTCGTGGTGGAGGTCGACGGCGAACCACTGGCCGAGGTCGGTCCGGGTGCCGTACTCGGTGAACGGGCGATGCTCGAAGGCGGCCTCCGCACCGCCACCCTGCGCGCTGTCACCGAGTGCAAGGTCGCCGCAGCCGATCACGATCACATCGATCCCGCCAAGCTCGCCCAACTGGCCGAAGGACATCGGCGGGAGGAAGCCCGATCCAAGTGAGGGACCGGTTGTTGCGCAGCAACCGCGTACGGTGGCAGCCGTGATCGGTGTCACTCGGCCGGCGGAGTCGTTGTGGGCGAGCAGCGTCGTCCGGCAGAGCTGGAAATCGCTCGTCGTGCTCGGACTCCTCGCCGGTGTGACCGCCGCTTTCGCGGTGCCAGCAGTTGCGGGAGCTCGTCGCACCGACACGGCGTTGACGCGACTGCGGGCCGACACGAACGCAGCTGACGCCGTCGTGTTCGCCAGCCAGGTCGGGGTATTCCACCCCGACTGGTCGGCGCTGGCAGCACGACCCGAGGTGACCGACGTCGCGGTGTGGGATCTGATGTTCGGCATCGAGGACGGTGAGCCTCCCGCTATCTGCTGCAGGTAGACGGGGTCGGCGTTCCGGCACTGACGAGGGTTCCGTACGGAACGGCGGCAGCGCCCGAACTGGCCGTCATCCGCGGCCGCCGACCCACCCGGGACGGGGAGGCGGCGAACGGTCCGAAGACGGCAGACGAGATCGGCGTGCGGATCGGCGACACGGTCGCGATCGGTGACGAGTCGACACCCGTCACGATCGTCGGCGAGGCGTTGTTCCCGAACGACGTCCACGCAGAGTTCGACCAGGGCATCTGGCTGACACCGACGCGCTTCGCATCCATGGTTCCCGAGGTCGGTTCCGACGATATGTTTGCCGGCCCGACGCGCATGATCTTCCTGGACTTCGTTAAGGGCACCGACGTGCCGGCGGCGATCGATGGGCTCGGCCAGGCGTTGGCGGACGACGTCCAGAACGTCCTTCCCGCCGACGTACCGGTCGAGCTGACCAATCTCAGCAACGTCCAAACCCTCCCCTGGTGCTCGCGCTGTTCCTCGGATTACTGGCGCTCGCAGCGGTCAGCCACGTGCTCGTCAATTCATCCCATCGCCGAGCCCGCGATCTGGCAGTCATCCGCGCGCTCGGGCTGACGCGTCGATCATCTCGGTTAGTCGTCAACGCGCAAGCCACGATCATCGCCGCCGTCGGTCTGGCCGTCGGCATCCCACTGGGCATCGTGGCGGGGCGGATCGGCTGGCGCATCGTCGCGGAACGTGTTCCCCTGCAGGACGTTGGACCGGTCCCGGTGATCGCTCTCGTATTGGTGGCACCAGCCGCATTGGTTCTGTTGAACGCGCTCGCGTTCTGGCCGACGCGTTCCGTCGCCCGTCTCCGCCCCGCCGAACTGCTCCGCGACGAGTGAGAGCGGCCGGTCGATCGGTCGGTAATCCATCGTCGAGCACTGGCTACGCTGCTCGGATGGCGCTGCGTCTCGTTCTCGCCGAGGACAGCTTTCTGATGCGTGAAGGGATCAGCGCCCTCCTGGCGCTCGACGACGAACTCGAACTCGTCGCGGCGTGCGAGTCGTACGACGAGCTGCTCGCTGCGGTCGAACAGCACCGGCCCGACGTGGTGCTGACCGACATCCGCATGCCGCCCACGCAGTCCGACGAGGGCATCAGGGCTGCCATCGTGATTCGAGCCGAGTATCCGCAGATCGGCGTCGTCGTGCTCAGCCAGTACGTCGAGCCCGAGTATGCGATGCGGCTGTTCGAGAACGGTTCCGACGGCCTGGCCTACCTGCTGAAGGAACGCGTTGGCGATCTCGACGAGTTGGGCGCCGCGATCCGGCGAGTGGCAGACGGTGGCTCGGTCGTCGATCCGAAGGTGGTCGAGTCGCTGATCGGCGTGGGTTCGAAGCACGAGTCGAGCGTGGTCGATCGGCTCACCGAGCGCGAGCGCGACGTGCTCTCGGAGATGGCTGCCGGCAAGAGCAACGCGGCGATCGGTGAAGCGTTGTTCATCTCGGCCCGATCGGTCGAGAAGCACATCAATGCGATCTTCACCAAGCTCGACCTGGTGCAGACCGACGACGTCCATCGACGCGTGCGTGCGGTGCTCGTCCACCTCGGGCTCGGTCCCGCAACCGCCTAGTCCGACCGGGCTGATTCGACCGGGCTGATTCGACCGGGGCCCCACCACCCCACGATGCGGGTCAACCCGGTGGGTTTGCCGTGGTAGCGGCGCGATGATCCTGGTATGGCTGATGTACGTGTACTGATCGTCGACGACCAGGTGCCGTTCCGCGAGGCCTCGAGCATGGTGGTCGAGATGACCGACGGCTTCGAGGTTGCCGGCGAGGCAGAAAACGGTGAACAGGCCGTCGAGATGGCGGCGAATCTGTGTCCGGATCTGGTGCTGATGGACGTGCAGATGCCAGGGATCGACGGGCTCGAGGCCACTCGCAGGATCATGGCCTTGGCGAA
>Ga0316188_10001019_pt1 | contig 13124 bp, 11 predicted proteins | sample Phiworburrow1_MG_FD_204933 | JGI IMG/M metagenome (GOLD analysis project Ga0316188, IMG submission 204933) | Coastal sediment microbial communities from Maine, United States - Phippsburg worm burrow 1 | ecosystem: Environmental > Aquatic > Marine > Coastal > Sediment | place: USA: Maine...
CGACAGTGCGTCTTTGTCCTGCATAAGCCAGTAAGTAAATATTCGTCTTATCTCACTTTGTGGAATGCCAAGACTCTGCATGTCAAGATCAGTCCGCTGAATGGATTCAAGGGCTCCGGGATAATCGCGGTTGGCAATGTGCTCTTCCCATCCGCAGTCTGAATTCGGCTCATCATATACACGACACAAATCCTGGATCGAGTCCTGAAATCGTTGTAAATCCCGATCTATTTGAAACTGAAGCAGGCTGCTGGCATAGCCAATGTCATAGGATTCGACCAAAGTGCTTTTAATTTCAGTCCGCGCCTCGTCGTAGCGATGAAGGAGTACTTGTGTGCGTATCACCAGGTTCGTCCATTCCGGGTTTCTCGGGTCCAGCCTGCGCGCCTCCTTCCTTGATTCCAGGAACGCCTCGAAGTTTCCCTGGCGGCGTTCGATCAGGGACCTCATCTCTATCGCACGGACGTCACTGGGCTGCATGGCCAGCGCCTGGGAAATGATGTCATGGGCGTGATCGTAGTCTTTCAAGGCATAATAGACGTAAGCTGCCTGGGCGAGCAGGTGGTCTGCTGATCCTGGCGCTATGGCTTGAAGACTTTGCAGTGATTGTTCCGCGGCAAGGGTCAGTTCCGGTTTGTCACCCGCAAAATTCCAGAACGATTGAATGATGACCAATTCTACCCAGGCGCGGCTGAATGCCGGATCAAGGGCTACGGCTTCTTCCAATGCTTCAATATACCCCGTGCCGACCAGGCCAAATTTGGATGTTTCCTGTATACGCATGGCCCTGTGAAAAGCGCGATAGGCCGCCATGTTCTCGGTAGGGATCAGTGCAAGCTGCCTGCTGTCCGCCGCCGTCAGGGTGGTGTTCAGCTCCTCGCTAATGGCACGGGCGATATCACTCTGCACATCGAAGATGTTAACCGGTGTCAGTTCACGGTCGTAACTCTCGGCCCACAGGTGCTCGTCGGTTCGTGTATCGATCAGCTGCGCATTGATACGAATCTGGTTGGAGACGATTTGTATGCTGCCCTCCAGGATGACATCGGCGCCCAGTTCCTCGCCTATCCTGCGCATATTGCGCCCGCCATTGCGGTACTCCATCACCGAGGTGGCGGAGATAACGCGTATGGACTGTAGTTTGGCCAGTTGTGTCAGCAGGTCATTATGGACACCCGTGGCAAAAAACCCGGCGTCTCCAATCTGGCTGTCGGAAATAAACGGCAGCACCGCCACCATCGGCGGGCCAACACCCGCCGCCTCGCGAACCTGGACCGTTGAATCACTGACCCTGCTGGCAATGGTGTAGAGAACGATCGCAACGAGGCTGACCAAAACCGCCAGCAGAATCCAGCGACGGCGTCGAGGCTGCGTTGCAGGTGATTCGGTAGCCGGGGGTGGTGGAAAGTGGGCGAGGTATCCCTTGCGCACCACGGTTTCAATATATGCCTGTTTGTCATGGGGTGAGAGTATCTGCCGCAGGATAGAAACGCAGCGGTTGATCGCGTCGTCCGAAACGATGCGATTTTTCCAGACTGCAGCGATCAACTCATCGCGGCTGATGATTACGTTTTGGTGGGTCAGGAAATAGTCCAGTAGCTTGGCTACCTGGGGTTCGAGCCGGGTTGTGGTCTCCCCATCGTTCAGGTCGCCAATGTCGCTACTAAAGCGCCAGTGACCGAACAGGATGTGCCCTGGATTGTCAGCTTGATCTGTCATTACAGTCGGCAGTCTCTAAACTGTTGATAAATAGGATGATATTTAATCATCAGCTAGAAATCAGGGTTTCATCAGGTAATTGGTTGGTCCATGCATGACACTGCGTCTCTACTGCCATATGAGCAGTGTATCAGACTAATAATTAGGGGAACCAACAAAACCCTCCACAGCTGGATTCACAACCAGGATGAGTAAATATTATGAAACGAATGAAAAAGCCACCCGTTCTAGCAATGACTGTAATGACCACAATATCACTGCTGGCGCTGTCAACTCAATCCATAAGCGCAGGTGAAAAACCTTTTGCCAAACTCGTTCCGGCGCTCGCCGGGGCACCGCCCGAAGGTTTCACCATTGGCAAGGGTACCACGGCCTATAATGGCTCAATCGATGGTTCGATCTACAAGGTCAACCTGCGAAACGGAGAGGGCGGAATCCTGGTGCCGGCTGAACCCGATTTTGATGTGTTTGCCGGTGACTGTTATAAGCTCGGCATGCGCGTCGATCCCCGATCTAACCACCTGATTGTCGCCGGGTGTGCGCAGGGTGACGCCTATGTATTTGATGCAGATACCGGCGAAGAGTTAATGAAATACCAGCTGGATGATTCAGGTAACTCGGTAATCAATGATCTGGCCATCACCGTGGATGCTGTCTATTTCACCGATTTCTATCAACCATTTCTCTATCGCTTGGCAATGTCCAAGAACGGCAGGCTTCCTGCGGATGCAAACGCCGCGACCGCAATACCGCTGACCGGGGATTTTGACTTAGGCGACGATCCCGACAATATAGGCGGTATTTTTGCCAACGGCATAGTCGCAACGCCCGATGGAAAGACCCTGATCGTCGGTCACTCAGGCAGTTCGAAAATTTACAAAGTGGATCCGGCCACCGGTTACGCGGATGAAATTATTGTTAGCCCGCCACTTGCAGGTCTTCTGGACGGAAGTTTCCTGGATGCCATCGTCATGTACGACGGCGCACTGTATATCCTGTCACCCGGCGATACGCCTGACCTGGACCTGATCCAGGTGGTGGTATTGTCTGAAGACATGCTCACGGGGACACTCGTGGGAACCATCGCCGACCCCGATATGGATGGTGTCGCGAGCGGCGCCATGCATGGCGATTCCCTGTACGTGAACAATGCCCGTTATCTTGAATACCCGGGTTTGCCAACGACATACGACATCACCAAGATTGATATCTACTCGGTGCAGTAGGCGTATCTGGATGTAAAGCTCTACCGGAGCCGCCAATCACTGGCGTCTCTTTCTAACAGTGCACCACTGCAGCTTGAAATACTTATAGAGTGGGGACTGGCGGGGGAGTACGGACACCCAACTTTTCTTGATAAGAGAAGTGGGTGTCTGCTTTTTCCCTTTCTTTTTCCCTTGAGTGAAATGGCCCCGCTTATTTATTGGTCCTGCTCACCAAATTGGTGCACTTTAATACCTACAAACTCAAGAATCCTGATGGCATCCACTTTTCTGTAGGCTTTCCTGTAAACCACTTTTTCTACATTACCGAGGTTAATTAATCGCTTTGCACATGCGGCACAGGGAAGGTGGGTGACAAAAACAAACTTCCGGGTCTCACGGGGCGCATCACAGTTGATCACGGCATTCTCTTCCGAGTGAAGACAGCCGCAATTCCCGGGCTCTTCCCTGTCACAGGTGTTCTCCAGGCCAGATGCATTGCCGTTATACCCAACTGCCAGGACTTTTCTGTAATCGGTGGTGGTAATGACCGTGCCAACACTCAACCGCTTGCACGTGGAGCGCCGGGCAATCGTTTCAGCAAACTGCATATACACTTCTTCAAAGGACGGACGGTCATTCATCATTCTTTTTCCCCAGCTGTGGCGCCGAATATTAACCGATCATTTCGCCATACAGTAGTGAACGCATAAGAAAATTATTTGAACCTGGCACTTTACCTTCACCCCTTAATTTGTGACTTTTTAAATTCCCTTAATTCCTCTTGCGATCAGTGTTGCTATACTGCTCGAAAGCTTATTGAGCAGGGGATTAAGCGTGACCATATCGATAAGAAACAGGAATTCCCTGGTGGTGGCAGGGTTGCTTTTTTGGGGTATTGCCAATAATCCCATACAGGCGGCAGATTTGCTGGAGCCTTACGCCATCGCCAATCGCAACCCTTTCGTGCAGATCTATGGCTTACCCACCTCGCGAAGTGCCGAGCTTGCCGCTGCCGGAACATTCAGCACCGCGCTGCAATTGGAGTTTTCTAATAACTTCACCGTATCCGATAAAGAAACAGAGAGCATTTTCATTGACGGTGAAACCCATCGGATGAATTTTCAGCTGCGGGTAGGCGTGTCTGATAAGTGGGAGCTCGGTTTGGATGTTCCATACCTCAGTCATGACGGTGGCAGCCTGGATGGATTTATCGACAGTTGGCACGATTTTTTTGGATTACCCGATGGCGGCAGGTCCGGCTATCCCGAGGATCAATTGCGCTTTAGCTATGAAAGAAATGGGCAGATGATGGTCGATCTGAACCAGGCGAAGGATGGCCTGGGTGATGTCAGCCTCAATGCGATGTACCAGCTACCATCCACGGCAACCCGCCATTGGGCTCTGCGCAGCCAGTTGAAGCTGCCAACCGGGGACGCCGAAGATTTACTGGGTTCGGATTCAACTGACGTGGCTTTGGCGCTACATGTCAGTGATCGAAGCTGGTTTGAAAAAACAGGAATTGTGCTGCACGGCAGTGTGGGGTTGTTGTGGATGGATGAAGCGGCGGTGCTGGATAATATTCGTAAGGATTGGGTGGTTTACGGATCGACCACCCTGGCCTGGCAGGCCTGTGAGAGAGTCAGCCTGAAACTACAACTGGATGCCCATACGGCATTCTATGATAGCGGGCTGAAGGAGTTGGGTAGTGCATCAGCCCAGTTGGCCTTGGGTGGCGCCATCAAGTTAAGTGAAAGCTGGGTGGTTGACCTGGCAGTGACTGAGGATATTGTGACGGAAACGGCGCCGGATGTTGTTTTTCTTATTGGCATTAAAGGTGGGAATTTTTAAAGATTGCCGCGAATGTTTAGGTTTGCCGGGAGCGTTTGCCAGGATAGGTCCGTGCTGTATCCGATCAGGTCCAGCAAGATTCTATACTTCAGTCAAAAATCCAATCCCCGGTGCGGCATCACACTGTCGTAGCAGATCATTATGGATCCCTTTTGCATCCGGATGACCAAAAGGTCTTCAACTCATAGCCAACCCGGCCATTCCGGGTCGCAAGCATAACTACCCGGAAAGCATTATGCTTACCTTGGAAAGTGAGTCGCAACAAAAATCAACGCAGGCAGGTTCAGGTCGCTGAGAGTTGTCTGTCTTTCACCAGGTTCCCGGCTAGCCAGCGACGGATTGCACCAGTTTCATGTCGGCATCAGGGCACTCTGAATATAAGACTTATTGAATTGCAAAATTGTTTAGGGTATTACGTCATCCTGTGAATAATAAATACAAGTACAGGGCCTATATCAGCTACAGCCATCGCAATGAGCGCTGGGCGAAGTGGCTGCATCACGCACTCGAGTCCTATCGTGTACCGCGCAAACTCGTTGGTACCACGACCGGCAGGGGAAAAGTACCGGCACGCATCCGGCCGGTTTTTCGCGACCGCGATGATCTGTCCTCTGCATCCGATCTCGGTAATACGGTCAAGCACGCCCTGGAAGCATCCGAAAATATGATCGTGGTCTGTTCCCCCGAATCGGCACAATCGTTCTGGGTCAACGAGGAAATCCGGCACTTCGCTTCCCTTGGGAGGCACCATCGGATTTTTTGCATCATCGTCGATGGCCAGCTGTCCGGCCCCGGACAAATTGTGACCTGTTTCCCAGAGGCGTTGGTGGAGGTCGGCCTGGAAGAACCACTGGCTGCGGATGTCCGCAAATGGGCTGACGGCAAACGTCTTTCCAAGCTGAAACTTGTCGCGGGCATGCTGGGCCTGCCACTTGATCAGTTGCGGCAAAGAGACTTGCAAAAGCGGCAAAAAGTCTGGGCGCTGACGTTGCTTGCTTCCCTTGCGGTCGCCGCGGTTATGGTTTCGGCTGTCAACTCGAAGATCGCCGCCCAGCAACGGCGGGCCTCGGGCGAATCACTGGTGTCGTATAAGCTCAATGAGCTGCGCACGATGTTGAGTTCCAGCGCCAACCCCGAAGACCTGATACCACCCGGGACATGGGACCAGCAGGAGGTGGAAAAGCTGGTGGCGTCGGCCGGTAACGGGGAAGACGCACTCTTGAAGATGGCAATGGATCTGCGTAAACAGGGAAATGAACTTTATAAAAGCGGTGCCCTGCAGGAGGCGCAGGAAAAATTTCAGAAGTCCTGGCTGCTGCTTGCCGAAAACTATCGTCGTGACCGCACTGACCAGGCAGCCTTTTTCGAGTTGGGCCAGGCCGATTTCTATATTGGCCAAAGCTATGCGGACCAGGGCGAAATGGCAAAGGCAGAACAGGCTTTTATGCTATACGCTGAAATCACCCGGCGATTGATCATCGAGCAACCGGAAAATGCGGAATGGGTATTGGAGATGGCGTACGCGTTGACCAACCTTGGCCATCTCGAGCAGCAAAGCCTTGACGGCGACCCGCAACGAGCCTTGCAGTTTATGCAGTCCGCCCTGGAATATAACCAGATCGCACTGGTCCTCGATCCGCAAAATGAATATTACCGGTCCGAACTCGGCCAGTCTTTTGCGTTTCTTGCAGACGCGCAACGTGGTGTTTGCGACCTGGACGGCGCACTGCAATCGCGGCAGGAAAATGTATCACTGGAGCAGCAAATCCTTGCAGAGCATGACGGTGATGAAGAAAAGATAAAAAAGCTGGCGTGGGCATTGAGCGGTCTCGCACTGGTACAGGATGAGTTGGGGCGCGTTGATGAGGCGATCGGCAACATCGAAAATTCGATTGCGCTGGTGGAGCGTCTGCTGGAGCGGGACCCGGGTAGTAAAAAAACCATAAGGTACATACTTTCACGCCAGCAGCGCTTGGCCATGCTGCAGGCGTTCAAGGGAAATTATGAGCAGGCCCTGCAGTCCATGGACGCACTGGATGAAGAGTGGCAACGATTCTTTCAGGACGCGGTTGAGGATGATCCAACGGCAGATGAGCAATATACCGCTTATCTCGTTGACCGCGCCTGGCTGGCCAAGGCGATGGATGACACCGGCTCTGCAGAGCAACTGCTGGAAAAAGGAATGTCGCGCAGTATCGACAGACTGCAGGCATTGCCGGGAAACAGGGAGGCCGGAAACCTGTTAATGCTGGCGGCATTCCGTTATTGGGATACCAGGCAGAGGTTGCCGGGGGAATCAATTCTGATGAATTTGCCCTATTATTACAGTGGCAGTGGACAAATCAAGGCCTGCTTTGATGCCAGCCTGGCTGCCAGGAAGGCGATCATGCTGGGTGATAAAAACCGGGCGGATGAGCTGACCACTTACCTGATGGATAAGGGATTTGCTGAAGTGACGTTTATACGTACGTGCAAGGCACACTCCTATTGTAACGGGCGGTAAACAGCGATCTGCCCCAAAAATGTCATACCAACAAAAATATCGCTGAATGCAAGAGAAGGGAAACAAGACATGAAAATCAACAAACTTAAACGAGTATTGCATCTGTCGATCGTGCTTTGTGCGGTTGGGATGATTTCAGTGGCACAGGCAGCTGCGATCGTCGTCCATCTGGATGTCAACGAAAGCCAGACCAAGCTTGTCCCAACGACGCCGGGTAATTGCGCCAGAAATAACACACCAGGTTGCGTACGTGCTTCGGGCCAGGTGCAGATCAATTTTAACCTGACGGGAAATACCAACTGTTCCCTGGATCACGTTGCGCTGGGAAATCCCGGCGGTATCAGTGCCGTGGCAGCATCGGACTTCAATGCAGACCAGGGGTCCGGCTATGTTACACCGATCAGCCAGAGCGGCAGGCACATCCTGATAAGGGACAATAACTCCCAGGCCTATGATGTCGCGTACACGGTATATGCCAATTGTGACGGCACCGTGATCAACTCGGACCCGCGGGTCGAAAATGATGGCACCGGGCAGCCGTAGATATAGCGGATTGAATTGCACCCATGTCTGATGAAGATCAGCAACCTACCGAAAAGCCTTCAAGCAAACTTCAACAAAGCCAATAAAATGGGGTCAGATCTAAGTGAGACAAAAACCCGGCCTTAAAAAGCCGGGTTTTTTTGAAAGCAACGGGTGAAAAATGGAGACTCGCCATTTTGCTGATTCTGTAAGGATCATGCCTGCCCTGGCTTTTCAGCTTTCCTCCTAACCTGAATACAGCTGCGCGATGATCAGTATCATGCCTGCAATACCGCCAAAATAAGCCAGGGAACGCAGTACTTTTATACCGGCAATGTATAACACCGCGTAGGCCAGGCGGCTGACCAGGAAGATCTCGGCGCCCAGCGTGCTCCACTCGCCCGTTCGACCGAGGCTGTAGGCAATCAGCACCAGGCAGGCAAACGGCAGCAGGCTTTCCGCCATGTTCACATACGCACGGTTTGCACGGCCGCCCCAGCCTTCCGCGGCGGGCGTAACCTCGCGGTTACCAATACCCCAGGCCACGCCATTTTGAATATCGGCGGCCACCGCCCCGATCGCTATTTGTACAACGTACAAGATTGATGCCCACATCAGCATCGTCAACTCCATTGATGATTCATACATGGTTCAGGTTTCCCAAATGTTTGAAATATTATATGCAAGAAAATTCAGGACACCCATAACTTTCAGCAACCAGGGGTATGGGTGTCCTGACATTTTGCTGCTGACATTTTGCTAAAGTAGCGCAATGGACCCTGTCATCACACTCAATAGCCTGGCCAAGACCTACGCTTCCGGCCTGGTTGCCCTGCAGCCGATTGATCTCACGATCAATCGCGGCGAGATTTTCGCATTGCTCGGCCCGAACGGCGCCGGCAAGACCACGCTGATCAGCATGGTCTGCGGCATCGTAACGCCGACGGCCGGGCAGGCACTGATCGACGGTCATGACGTGGTGCGCGACTACCGGGCAGCGCGGGCCCGCGTTGGCCTGGTGCCGCAGGAACTGGCTACAGAGACTTTCGAAACCCCGTGGGCATCGACACGCTACAGCCGTGGCCTGTTTGGTTGCCCGCCCGACCCGGCCTACCTCGAACACCTGCTCCGCGACCTGTCGTTGTGGAACAAGGCGCATGACAAAATCCAGACGCTGTCCGGTGGCATGAAACGGCGCGTGATGATCGCCAAGGCGCTGGCGCATGAGCCCAGCGTGCTGTTTCTCGACGAGCCCACCGCGGGCGTGGACGTGGAGTTGCGCGCCGATATGTGGGCGCTGGTGCGGCGGCTGCGCGACCAGGGTGTGACCATCATCCTGACCACTCACTACATAGACGAGGCCGAGGAAATGGCCGATCGCATTGGCGTGATCAACAAGGGCCGCCTGATCCTGGTGGAAGAGAAGGCCCGGTTGATGAAACAACTCGGCAAACGCCAGCTGATGGTCCAGTTGACCGAACCGCTAACTGAGCTCCCGGCTGCGCTGGCCGAGTGGAAGGTGGAATTCGGTGACGACAACTCGCAGCTCCGCTACGTGTTTGACGCCCACCGCGAGCACTCCGGCATCCCCGAGTTGCTGCGGCGGCTGGATGAGCTTCAGATCAACTACCGCGACCTCAACAGCAGCCAGAACTCGCTGGAGGAGATTTTCGTCGGGCTGGTCGGCCGCCGCCAGGGAGAGTCGCAATGAGCACACCGATTGCGGTTCCGGCCTTCAACCGCCGCGGTGTGTGGGCCATCTACCGCTTCGAACTGGCGCGCTTTGGCCGCACATTGTGGACCAGCCTGATTACGCCGGTCATCACCACCGCGCTGTACTTCATCGTTTTCGGCGCCGCCATCGGCTCGCGCATGGGCACGGTGGACGGCGTCAGTTACGGCGCGTTCATCGTCCCCGGCCTCATCATGCTGTCGTTGCTGACCGAGAGCATCGGCAACTCCTCGTTCGGCATCTACTTCCCGCGCTGGACGGGCTCGATCTACGAGGTGCTGTCGGCACCGTTGTCGCCATTCGAGATCGTACTGGCTTATGTCGGCGCCGCCGCCACCAAGTCGGTCATCCTCGGGCTGGTCATCCTCTTCACGGCGGGTTTCTTCGTAGACCTGCACATCGTGCACCCGGTTTGGATGGTCGCCTTCCTGCTGCTTACTGCGGTGAGTTTCTGCCTGTTTGGTTTCATCCTCGGCGTCTGGGCCAGCAGCTGGGAACAACTACAGGTGATTCCGATGTTGATCGTGACCCCGCTGACTTTCCTCGGCGGCGCGTTCTACTCCATCGACATGCTGCCAGGCAACTGGAAAACCATTGCCCTGTTCAACCCCATCGTCTACCTGATCAGCGGCTTCCGCTGGAGCTTCTACAACACCTCCGACGTGGGAGTGGGCTTAAGCCTGGCCGCCGTGCTGGGCTTTCTACTGCTATGCCTGACAATCGTGTGGTGGATCTTCCGGACCGGGTACCGTTTGAAGAATTGATGCTCCTAATAGGGCCAGAGTAAAGTACCAGAGTATATTCATAATGGTTGTTGACACCGAACTGCGACCAGACGGATTGAATCTCAGCTACGCAATGCCTCGATTTCCGCTCTATATTTTTCTGAACCAATGAGAAAGTCAGGACACCACCACCTCCTGTCGCTGAAAGTTATGACCGTCCTGACTTATATTTTTCGAAAGGCTGGCGTTTGCGTAGACTCAACTGAAAAGTCTAAACTGATAATATAATAATGGATTCAATATCATAAGGAGAAAAGTCATGGCATACGTGGAACTGACCAAGGAGAACTTTGAAGAGGTCATCACAAGTAATGATACGGTGGTAGTCGATTACTGGGCGGACTGGTGCGGGCCCTGTAAATCCTTTGGTCCGATATTTGAAAAAGTATCGGAAGATTTTCCAGGTGCTGTGTTTGCCAAGGTAGATACCCAGAATGAGCAGGAGATCGCTTCCTGGTTTCAGATTCGCTCAATTCCCACGCTGATGATATTCCGTGAAAAGGTCATCGTCTTCTCACAGGCGGGCGCCTTGCCCGAGGGCGCATTGCGTGAAATCGTCGGCAAAGCCGAAGCCCTGGACATGGTGGAAGTTCACAAGCAGGTGGCTCAGCAGCAGGTGAAAAAAGAGGAACAGGCTCCTCCCGCCTGATACAGGTTAATGGCATCAGTCCCTGGGCTATCAATCTCCCAGCAATTATGAAAGGATGAAAGTTGTTGCTTAAACCACTGTCCGAAAAAAGCGGGTTATCTCAGGCTGTCCGCGCTTTCGCGGTTTTGACTTTCCTTGTGAGTGATCGGGCTGAATGCCTTATTCGAGTACAGGCGAGGGTTTTCGGGTTTGCTGAGTCATTCCGCGATCGACGGATTGACCCAGTCTATCGAGTACCAGTAGAAACGTCCGTCCTTGGCCGGCGCCGTGCAGTTGTAGCGGAAGCGGCGGGAACTGCTTTTCACCGTGCTTGTCATGGTGATGCTATTGCCCTCGAAGGTGAGTTGCATGGGCTGGTTCATGTGAAAACAGCTGACCTGTTCAGCCCTGTAGTCGCCCGGGCCAAGCACAAGGGTCGCTTCAGGGTTACCGGAATGGGTGATGCGGTCTGGTGGTATTACCGACTCGATGTTGAAGGCAAGGCTGCCGGCGCGGACCGGGAAGGTTTTCATCGAGGCATAGGTGCCTGAGAAAGGGAAACGCGGCAGGGCAGCGAAGTCCGATGTGATATTGACTGCACCGGATTGTTGACCCAGGCCGATATAGCCCAACTCCTTGACCAGCGCCTGGATTGCCAGGTTGTATTCACCGTAAGGATAGGCCAGCAGGTGCTGGCTCTTACCCGTTCTTGTCAGGATCATTTCTTCGGCTGCGACAATTTCATGCCGCACACGCGCCAGCCATCTATCCTCGTCTTCCCCGGCTGCGCGCATCAGCAGGTAGGGGTGGGTCAGTGTATGGTTGGCGAGGGTGGCCCCGGCCTGGCCCATTTCATTGAGCTGCTCCCAGGATGCGTAGACACCGGGCTTTTCACTGACCAGGCCGGCACTGATGAATATCGTGAAGGGGAAATCGAGTTCCCGGAGCAGGGGGAAGGCCTCCGTGTAGACATTCCGGTAGGCATCATCAAAGGTAATCGATACCGCTTTGTCCGGCACCGGCCTGCCGTTGCGGATCGCGGCAAGGGCATCCTCAAGCCGGAGCACGGTATATCCATTGTCCTTCAGATAATGCATGTGCCGCGCGAAAAGCGCCGGGCTCAGACTGGTGCTGGCGGGAGTTGTGATGCTCACATGGTGGTATTGCAGGATCACCACCTGATGGCTGCAGGCCAGGGAGGGCAGGAGCAATCCGAGTAACAAGGACAGGAGTTTCCCGGGTCCGGACATGCTGTTCACCCGCTGATGATCACCGGGCTGTCGGCGGTTGATGTAAAGCCCATCACGCTCGTCGACCCATACCTGCTGTGCGGCACCTGGACACCTCCTGCCTGTAAAGCCGTGCGGAACTTAGTCGCCCTTTTCCTTGCGTTTGTTTTCGGGTGCATTGCCGTCGCCGCCGTAAGTCCACTGACCGAACAGCGAGAGTATAAGTAAAACAAACGCTATACTCACTTAAAACCCAAAGTACCAAACAGCCATTCACACCGGTCGTTCAATTGAAATTCGGCGCAAACTGGTCAACTTTGCACAAGCCGTGAGCACAAGCCGTGACACAAGCCGTGACACCCACATCCCTTTATTAATGAACCCATCGCCCGTATAGCCAACAGTGAAGATCACTGTACCGGTAGGTTCTGGGAGGGCCGGTTTAAATCACAAGCGTTGCTGGACGCACGTGCGGTTTTGGCCTGTATGGCTTATGTGGATCTAAATCCCATCAGGGCTGCGATGGCCAAAACACCAGAACAATCGGATTACACCTCTATACAAGAGCGTATTCTTCATCCAGAGGATTCTTTGCTACGGCCCTTTGCCGAGCGGGAAGAAAACGGTATTCCATTTGATCTGAAAGACTACCTGGAACTGGTCGACTGGGGAGGCAGAGAGATCAAACACAACAAACGGGGCTACATCCCTGGTCACGCGCCGCCGATACTGGCCAGGCTTCGAATGGATGGGACACCGATGTTGGATTACCTTTCCAGGGTAGATCAGCCGACGTTCGGTGCCGTAGGACCGGTGAGTATGCTCAAGGCGTTTGCTTTATCGGTTGGGCGAAGTTTTATTAAAGGTCATTCGCTTGGAAAACGACTCTGCCCGGAAAGGGCTTAACAACTATCAGTTAAAGACAGACTGAATTTCAGGCTGCTCGGATTTAC
>Ga0316188_10001020_pt1 | contig 13115 bp, 12 predicted proteins | sample Phiworburrow1_MG_FD_204933 | JGI IMG/M metagenome (GOLD analysis project Ga0316188, IMG submission 204933) | Coastal sediment microbial communities from Maine, United States - Phippsburg worm burrow 1 | ecosystem: Environmental > Aquatic > Marine > Coastal > Sediment | place: USA: Maine...
TTTCCTGCGCGTCGAGCGCCGCCGCAAAGGTGTGCTCTTCGAGGATGGCTGCATCACTCCAGCGGCCCGGCCTGTAGAATTTGGCCACAACAGGCACATCGTCTTCGATACCAACCTGGTAGACCCGGTTCTCGTAACTGTTCAGCGCGAGAAAACGACCATCGCAGGCGAAGCCCATATCTTCGAGCGTTGCAATGATGTCCTCAGGCTGCAGATCGGCAAATGCCAGTGTGGCCGGGTCGTTCACGATACCTTCTGGCGCGATTCCCGTTTGCGATCCGTTTCCGTCAGCAACTTCTTGCGCAGCCGCAGCGTTTTTGGCGTTACTTCCAGTAACTCGTCATCATCGAGGAACTCGAGTGATTGTTCGAGCGAGTAATTCAACGGCGGCGACAGGATAAGGTTTTCGTCCGTACCGGCAGCGCGGATATTCGTCAGCTGTTTTGCCTTGGTCGGGTTTACGACGAGATCGTTCTGCCGCTTGTGAATGCCGACGATCATGCCCTCATAAACCGGCGCGCCGTGGCCAATGAACAGCTTGCCGCGTTCCTGGAGATTAAACAGTGCGTACGCGAGTGCCTTGCCCTCGACCATCGACACAAGCGTGCCATTATTGCGCTGGGCGATAGCCCCTTTTACGCGCGGCGCATACTTGTCGAATACATGATAGATCAGGCCTGTGCCGGACGTTGCCGTCAGGTACTCCGTTCGAAAGCCGATGAGACCACGCGTCGGAATTTTGTAGTCGAGACGAATGCGACCCTTGCCGTCGGGGAGCATGTTCTGCAGTTCGCCCTTGCGATCAGCGAGCCTCGTCATGACTGCGCCCTGGTGTTCTTCGTCAAAATCGACCGTCAGCTGCTCCCAGGGTTCATGCTCGACGCCATCGACATCATGCATGATGACCTCGGGTCGCGAGACGGCAAGTTCAAATCCTTCGCGACGCATCGTCTCTACGAGCACAGACAAGTGCAATTCACCACGTCCCGACACTCGAAACTTGTCGGGATCGCTGGTGTTGTCGACGCGCAGGGCAACGTTGTGTTTGAGCTCCTGGTCGAGGCGTTCGCGAATCTGGCGGCTGGTCAGGAACTTACCGTCCTGGCCCGCAAACGGCGATTTATTGACCTGGAACGTCATATTGACGGTAGGTTCATCGACGGTCAGGGCGGGTAACGGATCTTCATGATCCGGATGACACAGGGTATCCGAGATACCCAGCCTGTCGATGCCGCTAAAGACGACGATGTTGCCGGCCGACACGCTTTCCGAGCGCCTGCGCTCGAGGCCGTGGAAACCGAACAACTCCAGCACCCGGGCGCGCCGGGATGTCCCGTCGGGAGCAACAACGCTGACCGATGAGTTGGCTTTCAGCGTACCGCGGCGAATGCGACCGATACCCAGCACACCGACATAGGTGTCGTAGTCGAGGCTGGAGACCTGCAGCTGCAACGGGCCTTCTGCGTCCACGTCGGGGTGGGGCACATGCTTCACAATCGTTTCAAAGAGCGGGTTCATGTCACCGCTGCGGGCGTTCGAGTCTTCGCTGGCATAGCCTTCGAGCGCGGAGGCATAGATGATCGGAAAATCGAGCTGCTCATCGGTCGCACCCAGACGATCGAACAGGTCGAAGGTCTGGTCGATGACCCAGTCCGGTCGGGCCCCCTCGCGGTCAATCTTGTTGATGACCACGATGGGCACCAGGCCTTGCGCGAACGCTTTCTGGGTGACGAAGCGTGTCTGCGGCATCGGGCCCTCGACGGCATCCACGAGAAGCAGCACACTGTCGACCATCGACAGAACCCGCTCAACCTCGCCACCGAAGTCAGCATGCCCAGGTGTGTCGACAATATTGATCCAATAGTCCTGCCAGTTGACGGCCGTGTTTTTCGACAGGATAGTAATACCGCGCTCACGCTCCAGATCGTTGGAATCCATGACGCGATTGGGTACGACCGCACGGGGACCGAGGGTCGCGGATTGCTGCAACATCCTGTCGACCAGTGTGGTCTTGCCATGGTCAACGTGGGCGATAATCGCAATGTTGCGAAGTTTTGAAATATCAGACATTTGGGGCTGCGGTGTGAAGAGTGGGCGCGGATTATAGAGATCCGGTCTGTGAATTGATACGGGAAAGATATGACAAGCTTATTGGGAAGAACGGGAATCATGATAACGGCGCTGTTACTGGTGGCTTGCGGGCCTGCGGGGGCAGAGCTGGATCTCGACGCTTATAAGCAGGAAATCATGGATTGGCGCAAAGGGCGGCTCGATAATCTCCTGGCACCGACGGGATTCCTGAACCAGATCGGTCTTCACTGGCTTGAGCCCGGGGTCTATTCCATCGGTTCTGATGCGGCAAATGACATTGTTGTGCCGGCATCGGCCGCTGCCCGAATCGGCGAATTTCAGGTCGGCGAAGACGGCGTCCGCATGGTCGTCGAGGAAGGTGTCGAAGTCCTAAACCAGGACCAGCCTGTTACAGATGTCCTGATGCCGGCGGATGTCACCGGCAAGGACATTATGCTGTCGCATGGGTCGCTTGCCTGGAGCGTCATTGAGCGCGGCGGCAAGCTCGCGGTCCGGATTAGAGACTACGAGCACCCGTTTGTCGCGACCTTCGGTCCCTTGCCTTACTACGATATCGATCCGGCAAAGCGCGTTGTGGCGACCCTTCGACAGTACGACGAGCCGAGAACCATCACGGTCAACACCGTCATCGAAGGCCTCCAGCAGTTCCCGGAATCCCCGGGCGTCGTCGAGTTCGAGCTGGATGGCCAGCGCTACCAGCTTGAAGCGGAAACGTCGGCGAACAATCGCCTCTTCATTGTTTTCGGTGATGAAACCAATCGCGACGAAACCTATGGCGCAGGACGATTTGTCTACATGGACGATCCCGGAATCGACGGTGGCGAGGCGATCCTCGATTTCAACAAGGCTTACAGCCCGCCCTGTGCATTCAACGATTTCTCAACCTGTCCGGTGGCGTCACCGCGCAACAGGCTGGCCGTCCGGATCGATGCCGGTGAGAAGTACGACCCCAAACTGCATTACTCAGCGGGCGCAGGGCACTAGACAACCTCGAAGGTTAATCCCGCGTTTTCCTGCAGTCTTGCGATAAGTGGTGCGCCCATGGCCGAAGCCGGCGTCCACACTCCGCCAGCTGTCTGGATAGCATCCCTGGCAAGGCATACAGCGGATTCCGAGAGCATCTTGCTGGTCGAGCCGTAGCCTGGATCCTGGTCGCCGGTGATGTGAGTGCGGAGGGTCCGGCCGTCCGGCAAATGCCCGATCTGCATCAGCTTGAAGAATCCGGATTTCTGCAGCTCAGGTGAAGGCCCTTCGCCAGGTTTCGGCAATACAAATTTCTGCAGGAAGCGCCGCGTAGGGCCAAGGCTCATTCCCAGTACGAGACCTCCGAGGCCGAGGGTGACAATGGTTCCTTTGGACCGGCCAGAGACGCCGCGGCCGGTCATCATTGTCTCCCGATAAGAGAACTCCCGACCGTAGGGGAAGCCGGCGACGGCATTGCTGCGGCGCACGACTCGCATATTGACGCCGCCCATCACAAACGGCGCGGTCCAGCACTGTGCGTCGTCGTCGAACAGGACCTGTCGCTGGTCATACCCGTCCGGTCCCTCGCGCATACCTTCAGGGTTAAGCGAGTAGGGGTCGGCGATTATCCGGGCGATCGATCGGTCATGTTGGGTCTCTTCGATGATATTGGCCATGCTTGCCAGCGTGCCGCCACTGAAGGTCCCCTTGGTTGCTTTAACGTACAGTGTGATGGAATGGCATACCGTTCCGTATTCCTTTTGCGCGTAGTCCTGGAGGAACCACACGCCGATATCAGATGGAATCGAGTCAAAGCCGCAACAATGGACGATACGGGCCCCGGTCTTCGCCGCGCGTTCCTGGTGCGTATCGATCATCTTTCGTATCCACTGCACCTCGCCGGCAAGATCGCAATAGTCTGTGCCCGCGTCGACGCAGGCAGCGACCAGTTCAGAGCCATACAGCGCGTACGGGCCCACCGTCGATAAGACGACCCTGGTCTGCCCGGCGAGTGACGCAAGCGCCTCGCGATCGGTGCTGTCCGCAACGATCAGGTTCAGGTCCCCGGCGGTTTTGCCAAGCGAGTCCCTCACTGACCGGAGCTTTGCTTCGCTGCGGCCGGCGATCGCCCACTGCAGGTCGCCACCCACCCCGTACTGGCGTGCGAGGTAAGCCGCGACCAGCTGCCCCGTAAATCCGGTTGCGCCATAGACGATGACGTCGTAGTTCCTGTCCTGTTTCGCTTCAATCACAGCCTTTTCTCCAATAGCGCGACTTTCTTCGAGCCGCCTTCCGTCTCCTGAGTCGCCACCTGCGCAAATCCATGCGTCTTGTGAAAGCGCATTGACGACTCATTTGGCGGGCGGATATTGACCTCGCAGGTCATGCAGTCGACATGGCCCCGCAGCCTGCTGGCAAAATCGTCGTACAGTCGAGATGCAACTCCGAACCTGCGCGCTGACTCGTCGACCGCCACGCGGTCCACATACCCGAAATCATCATAGTGATCGCAGAACCAGCGGTAGTTCTCGCTGCCGTAGTCGAGGCCAGGCCTGAGGCCGATAAGGAAGCCGGCAAACTTCCCATCGACGTGCGCAACCCGAAAATAGAATGCATTTGACGCGAACCAACGCATCTGGTCGAGGTCAATACTGTTTACGTGAGGTACGGACGCTTCGTTCAGTGCCAGTACGGCACCAAGGTCTGCTTGGGTGATATCAGATAGTTGCATTTGTTCAGTGTACCTTGATAATGTGAACGCAAGACGGCATGCGGCTTCCGCAACTTACCAGACCGTCAGATTTATCTTCACTCGTCTTCGAGAAGGAAATGAGCCCGCGACCAAAGCGTTGCGGGGTTCACTGTGTGTGACAGGGTGCACCGATATTTTGCACTGCGTGCGTACACTTCGATCGATCTTTTTTGAAGGACAGACCTGACATGAACCACCTTGCTCGAATTGCTACCTGTGTTGCCGCTGCCGGTGCGCTGCTGTTTGCCGCAAATGCTGACGCCGCGCGCAAGGCAAAGGACCTGTTGCAGTACATCCCGGAAGATACGCCCTACGTAATGGCGTTCACGCGGCCACTGCCTGACGAGATTATGGACAAGTTCGAGCCGGCCATTGACAAGACGATGTCGGCCTACCAGCAGATTCTGCGGTATCACATGTCTGAACAACTGGTTGAGCTCTCTGCAGAAGAAGGTGGCGCCGAAAAGGCCGAGCAGCTGCAGGATCTCATGGATGAATTCCTGGCCCTCATGAGTATCCAGGGAATCCGGGATGCAGGTCTGGGACGCGACGCGCTGTTCGCCGCCTACGGTGACGGCCTGTTACCCGTATTCCGCATCGCGCTGTCAAACAGCGCACAATTTGACGCAGCTATCGCACGCATTGAAGCGAAAGCATCTGAGAAACTGGCGACGGCCACCCTGCAGGGGCACGCGTATCGCTATGTTGATCTGGACAAAATGCGATTCATCATTGCGACCATAGACAACGATGCGGTGATAACGCTCGTACCCTCAGTGTTTGCCGATGAACGGCTTGCCCGCACGCTGGGCCTCGTGAAACCGCGCAGCAGCCTGGCCAGGAGCAAGGCGTTCCGCGCTCTCAGTAAGGAATACGGCTTCACCGATCATTTCACCGGTTATATCGATGTGGAACGTATTGCCGCTGCGTTCATTAGCGACCCCGATGGCCAGAACGAGGAGCTTCTCGCTTTGGCTAAAGATGGCATGCCCGAGATTTCCGAGCAGTGCAAAGCCGAGTACATGAGCCTCGCCGGCATCGCGCCGCGAATCGTCTTCGGTTACACGACGGTCAATTCGCGCTACCTGGAGACCGGCATGGTTGTGGAGCTCAGGGATGATATCGCGTCGGGGCTTGCGACATTGCCCGCAGCGTTGCCGGGTCTGGGGCCGGACCCTGGGGGGTTGTTTTCGTTCGGGATGAGCCTTGACCCAATGGCCATGCGCAGTTTCTACGAGGCGCGACTGGACGCGATGGAAGCGGATCCGTTTAAATGTGCGACGCTTGCCGACCTCCAGGCAAGCACTGCAAAAGGCAGGGCGGCGTTGGCTCAGCCCGTGCCGCCGGTGGTCTACAGTTTCCGTGGTTTCCTTGCGAACGTGATGAATGTGGAAGGCATGGATATCGCGACGCAGACACCCCCGTCGTCGATCGATGCCAGCTTCTTGTTTGCCATGGAGAACGCGGAAGCATTGGTTACCATGGCAGCCATGATAAGTCCGGAGATAGCGGCCCTGAATCTGCTCCCTGACGGCAAGGCAAAGGTTCTGGATCTGCCGCAGCTTGCCGACATTGCGGACCAGGCGTTCGCGGCCCTGTCGAGCAGTGGCTTGTCCGTGGCGCTCGGTGAGGATGCTGAGGCCAATGCCGAGACGATGCTGCAGGCGAAAGTCGCTGAAGACAAGCCGTTCATGAGCGTGGCTTTCGATGCCAAGCGCTACTACGAATTCGTAGGGCAGGCCGCAATGGAGGGAGGCGAGTCGGACGAGGCTGAAGAAGTGCCTGTTGCCCTGCGCGCGGCAATCCGTGACGCTGTGGTATCGTCTGGCGAAATGTACGATCGCATGGCGTTTAATGTGCGCTTTACGGGTCGTGGTATCGAGGTCAACAGTCGCATGACGCTGGCCGACTAGCGTCATCACCGGGTAAGTACTATGAAACAACTCTCCCTTTTCCTGTGCCTGATCTTGGCAAGTCTCGTTGCTTTGGCGGGTGACAAAAACCTGGATGCGGTCAGCAGCCTCAAGGTGGATCTCGACGCTGTTGTGGAGCTGAATCAGGTCCGCCCGGTTGACGGTGTCACCACCGCCGGCCAGCCGGATGAGGCAGGTTTCAAGGTGTTTGCGGACAATGGCTATGCCGCCGTGATTGATCTTCGTACAGCAGGTGAGGACCGCGGGCTCGAGGAGGCCACGGTGGTTGAATCCCTGGGCATGGACTACATCAACCTGCCGATCGGACGTGACGGCATCACGTTCGCAAATGCCAGTGCGCTGCAAGCCTTGATTCAAGCTTACGATGGACCCGTCCTCGTCCATTGCGCCAGCGCGAACCGGGTAGGCGCTTTATTCGCGTTGAGCGAGTTTGCCGAATCGGAAGACGCGGAAGCAGCTCTCGAGGCGGGCAGGGCGGCAGGATTGACAGGCATGGAACCGGTCGTCAAGAAGGTCCTGGGCGTCGATTAGCCGTCTCGTGCATCAAGAAAAGGGGCTCGCCGGATGGTGAGCCCCTTTTTATATTGGTGGAGGTGGCGAGAATGGATTCGCTGCCTGCGGCAGCTCACCGCTTCGCGGCGCCCTTCGGGCGTCCAAAACGGGCTGCGCCGCATTTTGTGAACTCGCTACGCTCCTTCGACTCGCACCGTCTGCACAAATGAAAAGGGGCTGCCCAAAAGGGCAACCCCATTTCATGTTGGTGGAGGTGGCGAGAATCGAACTCGCGTCCGCAAGTCCTCCGCTACGAGGTCTACATGCTTATTCCGTCATTAATCTCACTGCAGGCTACCCGACGGGCAGGGAAAACTTACAGCCAGTTCAGTAAGGTTTTAACGGATTGAGCCCTGAACATGCCCGCACCGCGGTCCTGTGTAGATGACTCTCGGGATCCGGACGCACAGGCACGATCCGGGCGAAAGGCTTCAAACTGGTTTTTAAGCAGCTAAAGCGTAGTTGTCGTCGTTGGCAACTATAAGTTTTACAGTTGGATTTACGAGGTACTCTGTCCCTCGGCATGCACCCGGAGTTTCGCGACCCACGTCGAAGCCATGTCACCCCCGTGTGCCGTGTAGTGTAAGGCCTGTTCGCACAAAAACAATGCGATCTGGTCATATTTCTCAGGAAATATAGGAATAAAACACTTTAACTGCAGCGTTTAACCTATTGATTAAAAAACTAATGTTTTAGGATTCGTTCCTTTTGGCGTTGCCAGTCGTGGTCCTTCTTGTCGGCCCGTTTGTCGTGTTGCTTCTTGCCCTTGGCCAGACCAAGGTTCAGCTTTGCGCGGCCTTTGAACCAGTGCAGGTCCAGTGGCACGAGGGCATAGCCCTTGCGTTCCACGGCGCCCGTCAGGCGGTCCAGCTCATAACGATGCAAAAGCAGCTTTCGGGCCCGGGTCGGTTCTGCCTTGATATGGGAGGACGTTGTTTTCAGCGGTGAGAAATGGGCCCCAACGAGCCACGCCTCACCGTTTCTGAGGTGCACATAGGCCTCAGTCAGCTGGGCACTGCCCGCACGCAGGCTCTTCACTTCCCAACCTTCGAGTTCCAGGCCGGCCTCGAAACGGTCTTCGATGAAGTAGTCGTGGCGTGCACGCCGATTAACGGCAATGACATCGCCTGCTGGTTTTTTTGTTTTCTTTTTGCCCATACCTGCCTGGCTGAAGCCCATGTTTGCGAGCGGATTATACGGGCAAAGCGTTGTATGGCACCGGGATTTGTATAAGAATCGCCCGAATCTTCTGGGAATAGAGAACCAGCATGCTCAGCAACCAGGCCGGCGACGGCAAACGAAGCTCTCTGCACGGCAACTGGTCGTCGAGGATGGCGTTTATTCTCGCCGTCACGGGTTCCGCCGTAGGTCTTGGCAATATCTGGAAGTTCCCTTACATCGCCGGGCAGAACGGTGGTGGTGCATTTGTTCTGGTATATCTCGCCTGTGTCGTGCTGATCGGTATGCCCGTGATGATGTCGGAAATACTCATCGGTCGGCGCGGACGACGCAATCCTGTGCGGACCATGCAGATTCTCGGTGAGGAAGAAGGCGGCTCTCGCAAATGGGGGTGGGTCGGTGGCATGGGCGTTGTCGCCGGAATCCTGATCCTGTCGTACTACAGCGTCATCGCCGGCTGGACCCTGGCCTACATCGTCAAGAGTTTGAGTGGTGTCTTTGTCGGTGCATCCGCGGAAGCGGTAGGTGCCGAATTTGACGCTTATGTGGGTGACTGGCGCAAAGTGGGGCTGACGCACACTGTTTTCATGGCCCTGTCGGTCTTCGTCGTTGCCCGCGGCGTCGAGCGCGGCCTGGAACAGGCCGTCCGGTTCATGGTTCCGGCGCTCCTGGTCCTGATGCTTGTGTTGCTGGTTTACTCGATCAATTCGGGCTATTTCGGGCAGGGCGTGGCGTTCATGTTTACGCCGGACTTCGAAAAGCTGACGCAGGACAGTGTGTTGGTAGCCCTGGGACAGGCGTTCTTTACATTGAGTATCGGTATGGGTGCCATTATGGCTTACGGCGCCTACCTCCCTGAGGAAACCTCGATCACAGGTGCTTCAGCCGCCGTCGTTGCCGCCGACACGGCGATCGCCATTCTGGCTGGCCTCGCGATCTTCCCTTTGGTGTTCGCGAACGGACTCACACCGGCCGATGGTCCGGGCCTGGTATTCAACACACTGCCGCTGGCGTTCGGCCAGATGCAGGGCGGTATATTCCTCTCGACGATCTTCTTCGTGCTTCTGTCATTTGCGGCATGGACCTCAGCCATCGGCCTTATGGAACCGGCCGTAGCCTGGATCGTAGAGCGCTTCAACAAGACCCGGGCGCAAGCGACGGTCATGATCGGCCTGCTGATCTGGCTGCTCGGTTTCGGTACCGTACTCTCGTTCAACGAATTGTCGGAAACGAAATTCCTGGCCGGTACGATCTTCAGTAATGTCGATTACCTCACCAGTAATATCATGCTGCCACTCGGTGGCCTGCTGATCGTTTGGTTCGCTGGCTGGGTCATGTGCCGCAACTCCACATCGGACGAGCTCGGCGATTCGGGGGTTATATTCAGGGTGTGGCGATTCTCGGCACGTTTCCTCGCGCCGGTCGGCATTCTGTTCGTGCTGCTTAATGCGGTTGGCCTGATCGACTGGATTGGCGACCGGCTGGCCTGAGGGTAGTCGTTTCGCAATGCGCAGGGTCAACCGCAGTGCACTGGTCCCGTACTCGGCAATGCAGATGTACGAACTCGTCAAAGATGTTGAGTCGTATCCTTCCTTCCTGCCCTGGTGCAATGAGGCTGAGGTCCATATTCGAGGTGAGGATTTCATAGAAGCCTCGCTCGGACTACACCGGGGCCGCATTAGCAAGAAATTCAGGACGCGGAACGTGTTCCGGGAGGGAGAGTCACTCGGAATTGCGCTGGTTGGCGGCCCGTTTCGCCATATGTCGGGGGGGTGGACCTTCCATCAGCTCGGAGACTCCGGAAGCAAGGTCGCGCTGAATCTGGAATTCGAGTTTGAGAACAGGGCTACCGACGTAATATTCGGGCGTTTTTTCGAGAACACCTGCAACGCGCTGGTTGACTCATTTACCCGGCAGGCGGCAAAGATCTATGCGAGTTGAGGTCGTCTTCGCACTGCCCGAGCGCCAGGTGCTGCTGACGGTCAACCTGGGCGACGGCGCGACGGTAGCGGATGCCCTTGAGGCCAGCCGTATCGCAGGGCAATTCCCTGACGAGAACCTGGATGCGCTGCAGGCTGGTCTGTGGGGTCAGCCGGTCGAGAGGAATCGGCGGATCAAGGACGGTGATCGAGTTGAGTTATTCCGCCCGCTGGCAATGGATCCACGCGAGGCGCGACGCTTAAAGGCCGGGGTTTAGTTCCTGGTCCCTGCGAATTTCGCTGACCACGTCGTCCTCAAAAAACACCGAAACCCAGCGCTTGAACGAGGCATCATCTCGGCGCAGTTTCAGGTAGTAGATATAGTCCCACCGCTGCTTGCTGAACGGATCATCGATCATCGGGGTGCCGAGCAGGAACCGAACCTGGTTCTTGGTCATGCCCACTTCGAGTTGTACCAGGTCCTCTTCTTTTATGAGATTGCCCTGCGAAATCGACGCACGGTAAACACAGCCGCTGCTGGTCGCCAACGCGAAAGTCATGAAAAGAAAAACGATCCAGTTGCGGTTAGTCATAGAGTCCGGCTGCCACCTGCGTCATAATAGGCGCGCATCATACCTTGAAAGAGTTTGTTCATGCAGCAACGAAAAGAACTTCGCAAAGCCGGGCTGAAGATCACGCTCCCGCGACTGAAGATTCTCGAAATCCTCGAGGGGGCGCGGTCTCGCCATATGAGCGCTGAGGATATCTACAAGCAGCTGCTCAAGGCGGGTGAGGATATTGGCCTGGCCACGGTATACCGTGTTCTGACGCAGTTCGAGGCCGCTGGCCTCGTTACGCGACACAATTTCGAGGGTGGTCATTCGGTTTTTGAACTTGACGATGGCGATCATCACGATCACATGGTCTGTGTTGAAACCGGAGACGTGGTTGAATTCGTGAGTGAAGAAATCGAGCGACTGCAACAGGAGATAGCCGAGAAATACGGCTACGAACTCATCGATCACAGCCTCGTGCTGTACGTGAAAAACAAGGACAGCGAGGACGACAGTTAGGTCCTAGGCGCGTTTCCTTCGGGCTCCGGCCAGCATTTCGGCAGCGTGGTCCAGTGTTTTACGCGTGATCTCCACGCCGCCTAACATCCGGGCGAGCTCCTCAATGCGTTCGTCTTTGCCGAGCCCCTGCACCCGTGTTCGGGTGGACTTGCCATCCGTGACCTTGCTGATACGAAAGTGCTGGTCCGCAAGGCTCGCGACCTGTGGCAGGTGAGTTACGCATAAAACCTGCCGGTTGGCGCCAAGTTCCTGCAGTCTGCGGCCGACCATCTCGGCGACGCCGCCACCGACGCCACTGTCGACCTCATCGAACACCATGGTCGGAATGGCGCTGCCGTCACTCGCGATGACCTGGATCGAGAGACTCATACGTGACAATTCACCGCCCGATGCGATCTTTGCCAGGGACTGGGGCGCCTGGCCCGGATTGGCGCTGATCAGAAACTCGATGTTATCGATACCCCAGGGTTTCGCGTTGGCGTCGTCCCGTGTTGTCACCGCAACCTTGAAAACGCCACCCGGCATGCCGAGACCGTGCATCGCTTCGGTGACAGCTGCCTCAAAACTCTTGGCCGCTTTATGTCGGCCTTTGGATAAGGCCCTGGCCCGTTTCAGGAATTCGGTCCTGGCAACAGCGGCTTGCGCTTCCAGTTCCCGACCGCGCTCCTCCGCATGACTGAGCTCATCATGCTCCGCCCGCAGCCTGTCTGACAATTCGGGCAGTTCATCCGCCTTTACCCGGTGTTTCCGGGAAATCGTCTGGATGGCGTCGAGGCGTTCCTCAACCCAGTCACGGCGTGCCGGGTCCATATCCAGCGCTTCGCCGTAGCGGCGCAGGGTATCGGCGGCCTCGGCTACCTGGATGCTGGCGCTATTGAGCATTTCGAGCACAGGTTCCAGCGCCGCATCGATCTTCGCCAGTGGTTCAATGGTGCGCAGCGCGTCCGCAACAAGGCTATTTGCATTCGCCGCGTCATTGTCGAATAGCCTGTCGAGCGCGGCGCTTGCGCCTTCAGCCAGGCGGCCACTGTTTTGCAGCTTCTGCCGTTCGTGCTGGAGCTCAGCAATTTCATCGGCTGCGAGAGCCAGCGAGTCGAGCTCCTGCAGTTGAAATGTGAGCAGGTCGAGCCGAGAGGCGCGATCGGCTTCGGCGTTGGCCAGTTCTTCAAACCGCTCCGCGAGTGATTTCCATTCGATGAAATGGGTTGCGGCTTCTGCCCGCTGGTCAAGCAGCCCGCCGAAATGATCGAGCAGGTCGCGCTGGATCTCGCGCCGCCCCAGCGACTGATGAAAGTGCTGACCGTGAATATCGAGCAGCAGCTCGCCAATTGCCTTGAGTTGTGAAAGCGGTACGGAGTTGCCGTTGATGAACGCTCGCGAACGACCGTCTGCGTTGATCACGCGCCGCAGCAGGCAATCGCCGTCAAGGTCGAGCGCCTGCTCTTCAAGCCACGCAGACACCGCGGGCAGGGAGGACAGATCGAACTCAGCGGCAAACTCTGCTCGCCTGGCACCATCGCGGACCAGCTGTGCGTTACCGCGTTCACCGAGGACCAGCCCAAGTGCATCGACAAGAATGGACTTGCCTGCACCGGTTTCGCCAGTCAGCACCGTCATGCCAGGCTCGAACTCGATATCGATCCGGTCAACG
>Ga0316188_10001021_pt1 | contig 13110 bp, 10 predicted proteins | sample Phiworburrow1_MG_FD_204933 | JGI IMG/M metagenome (GOLD analysis project Ga0316188, IMG submission 204933) | Coastal sediment microbial communities from Maine, United States - Phippsburg worm burrow 1 | ecosystem: Environmental > Aquatic > Marine > Coastal > Sediment | place: USA: Maine...
CGCCGGCAGGCAATGCATGAACAGCGCGTCTGCATGAGCCTGGCGCATGACCTCGTCGTTGACCTGGAAGTCAGAAAAGGTTTGCAGCCGCTGTTCCTGTTCGTCTTCCTGGCCCATGCTGGCCCAAACGTCGGTGACGACAAGGTCGACGCCATGCGCGGCGGCCGCGGCGGAATCGTGCAGGCTGATGCGATCGCCGCCACTGGCGACCAGGGTGGCGTCGGGCTGGTGACCGGCGGGGCTCGCGATGCGTAAATCGAAACCGAATCGAATCGCCGCGTTGATATAGGAATGGCACATGTTGTTACCGTCGCCAATCCAGGCGACACTGGCGCCTTTAATGTCGCCGCGCAGCTCAAACCAGGTCTGCATATCGGCCAGCAACTGGCAGGGGTGCAGCAAATCGCTGAGGCCGTTGATCACCGGCACGCTGGAATGCTGCGCCAGTGTCTCGATGCGATCGTGCCCGAAGGTGCGGATCAGGATGCCGTCGACCATGCTGGATATGACACGGGCACTGTCTTCGATGGGTTCGCCGCGGCCAAGGTGACTGTCGCGTGGCGACATGAAGATGGCGTGACCACCGAGCTGGTACATGCCCGCCTCGAACGACACCCGGGTTCGCGTCGACGATTTCTCGAAAATCATCGCCAGCAGTTTACCCGCGAGCGGCGTGTGCGAAATGCCTTGCTTGAGCTTTTGCTTGACATCGATTGCGTGTGCGATCAGTGACCTGTGCTCGTCGCTGGTAAGGTCCAGCAGGCTGATGAAGTGTCGCTTGGACATGGTTTATTCCGTGAATTGGTGAATGCAGGAGATCAGGAGATCCGCAATTTCTGCCGTTTGCGACGCGTCGATGATCAAGGGCGGCAGCAATCGAATCACCGAGTCGGCGGTGACGTTGATCAACAAACCCCGTTCCAGCGCCAGCGGGACCAGCGCCTGGCAGGGTGACTTCATCTGAACCGCCAGCAGTAGTCCGAGATGGCGTACTTCGACGACCTGCGGCACATCGGCGAGTCCCTTGCGCAGCAACTCGGCGAGCTGGCTTCCACGTTGCGCTGCATTGTCGGCAATTTTCTGCTCGAGCATGGCCTGCAGCACGGTGTATCCGGCGCGGCAGGCCAGCGGGTTGCCACCGAAGGTGGAGCCGTGATTGCCCGGCTTGATGACGTCAGCCGCCACAGCCCGGGTGAGGCAGGCGCCGATCGGCACGCCGTTGCCCAGTGCCTTGGCCAGCGTTATCACGTCGGCTGACACCGACTCGTGCTGGCAGGCAAACAGCTTGCCGCTGCGCGCCATGCCAGTCTGAATTTCGTCGAGCATCAGCAGCCAGCCGTTGTGATCGCAGATACGCCGTAGCGACTGGAGGTATCCGGGATCGGGAATAACGATGCCTGCCTCGCCCTGTACCGGCTCTACCAGTATCGCGACGACGTTGCGATTGTTTGCCGCGATCGCCTCGATCGATGCAATATCGTTGAAAGGTGCACGCACGAACCCGGCAACCAGTGGTTCGAATCCAGCCTGCACTTTACGGCTGCCAGTCGCGCTCAGGGTCGCCATGGTGCGACCGTGAAAGGCCTGCTGCATGACGACGATCTGCGGATTATCGACACCCTGCTGGTGGCCGTAGAGTCGCGCCAGCTTGATGGCGGCCTCGTTGGCTTCGGCGCCCGAATTGGCAAAGAAAACACGATCCATGCCGGCGCTTTCACACAGCAGATCAGCCAGTTTCTGCTGCCAGCCGATGTTGTACAGGTTAGAGGTATGCAGCAGCAGGCCCACCTGTTCGCGCAGTGCGGCGGTCAGCGCCGGGAAGTTGTGCCCCAGGCTGGTTACCGATATTCCGCTGAGTGCGTCCAGGTAACGTTTGCCTTCGTCATCCCACAGGTAACAGCCATCGCCGTGTGTAAAACTGACGGGCAACGACTGGTAAGCTTTGACAATATGATTCGACATTGGCTGGTGGCTTGAAAAAAACGCTCAAACATACAGTGATTTTTGCCGATTACAAGCTTTTCACGCAAAAAAAAGCCCCGTGAAAACGGGGCTTTCAAGAGTTACTGAAACCGCGCCTAGAACGGGAAACCACCGTGTCCATAGGCAGTCATCGACAGCAGCATCGGGATCGACAATGCGGTGTTGGTTCGGGATGCCATCAGTGCAATGGTTTTGGCCCTGGCAATGACGGCAGGATCATGGGTCTGGCCATCGAGGCCGAGAATTTTCTTCTGGTTGGGCCAGATGAATATCCACACGTTCAGCGCCATGATGGTACCGAGCCATGCGCCCACGCCAATTACGGCTGCACCGGGTTGAAAGGTAAAGGCTGCACCCAGAATCCCCATCTTTGCGAGGATGGCGGCGCCCGAAAGCCAGGTAGCCACTGCGGCCCAGCGAAACCAGAGCAGGGCGGTAGGAGCAACATACTTGTTGATTGCCGCGGGTCCGGGCCCACCGTTATCGGCGTCTGCAACCGCTTTGGCGACACCGGGGACCTGTACGAAGTTGAAGTAGTAAAGTAGCCCGATCCAGGCAACGCCAGCGAGTACGTGAAACCAGACGGTCCACTCAATGTGATTGCTAATGCCATCGGCAAAGATGGCCATGACGATTGCGGAGATCACTATCCCGGTGACGATAGTACCGGTGATGGATTTTAACGGATTCATGGATGACTCCCGGTTATAAACGTTTAGAATACGTGGCCTGGTTAATTATTCTGGCCCGCTTTACGCGGCGCAGTATAAGTACTTTCGATATGCGGTGCAACGCATCTCTGGGCCGGCTTCGGCGCAAACCAACAACCGTTTAGGTGAAGTTATATGTGTGGATTATTTGGAGCTTTGAGCTTCGATGAGAACGCAATCAGTCCTGAACATGCGACCCGCATGTCAGCCCAGGTGGCTCGACGTGGACCCGACGACAAGGGCGAGTTTTTTGATGGCCCGGTGATGCTGGGACATCGACGCCTGTCGATCATCGACCTGTCGGCGGCGGGACATCAACCGATGCAGGATGCGACCCGGCGTTACACGATCGTATTCAATGGCACCATTTACAACTACCCGGAGTTGCGTGAAACCCTGATTGGCAAGGGCTACCGATTCAATTCGCACAGCGATACCGAGGTTATTATCAACGCTTATGCCTGCTGGGGTGACGCCTGTGTGGCACGTCTGCACGGCATGTTTGCATTTGCGATCTGGGATAGCCAGAGCCGCAAGCTGTTTCTGGCGCGCGATCGCATGGGCATCAAGCCGCTTTATTATGCACAGTCGAAGCAGGGCTTTTACTTTGCCTCGAATCCCCAGGCCTTGCTCGCCACAGGCCTTTTCCCACGCGACATCGATCCTGTCGGTCTGCATCATCAACTCAGCCTGCACGCGGTGATTCCGGCGCCGCGGACCTTGATCCGATCGATACGCAAGTGTCGGCCGGCCTTCTATATGAATGTCAGCGCCGACGGCAAGGTCGAGGAAACGCGCTACTGGACGCTGTTGGCAAAACGCCCGCAAACGGAACGGACGCCGCAGGAATGGAACGATGCGATTCATGCGGCGTTGATGCAGGCGGTAAAGAAACGCCTCACGATAGCGGATGTGCCGGTAGGTGTATTGTTGTCCGGTGGACTCGATTCGAGTTTGCTGGTCGCATTGCTTGCAGAGGCCGGCCAGAGTGATATCCGCACCTTTAGTATCGGCTTCGAGGATCAGCCCGAAGAGCGTGGCAACGAGTTCGAGTTTTCCGATCCGGTGGCCGAGCGATATTCCAGCGAACACAAAAAATTCCTGATTCCAAACGCCGATGTACTGACACGCCTGCCAGAAGCCGTGCAGGCGATGGCGGAACCGATGTTCGGCCAGGATGCGGTTGCCTTCTACCTGCTCTCGGAACAGGTGGCGAAGTCGGTCAAGGTGGTGCAGAGCGGCCAGGGGGCGGACGAGGTTTTCGCCGGTTACTTCTGGTACGGCCAGATGGCGCAGGCCGATGAGCCCGCGTTACAGCGTTTTTCCAGCCGCTATGTCGATCGCGACCATGCCGAATTCTGTGAGACGGTGGATGCAAAATATGTTGGCGATGACTACACCTCCGCGCTGATCGAGGAACAGTTGAACAGCAGTGAAGCCGACAGTTTCATGGATGCTGTATTGCGTTTTGACGTGACCACACTGATCGTCGACGACCCGGTCAAGCGGGTCGATAACATGACCATGGCCTGGGGGCTCGAAGCGAGAGTGCCGTTTCTCGATCATGAACTGGTCGAGCTGGCGGCTTCTTGCCCGGTCGAGCTGAAACTGAAACACGACGGCAAGGGCGTGCTCAAGGAAATTGCACGCGGTCGAATTCCCGATGCGGTTATCGATCGGCCCAAGGGCTATTTCCCGATGCCGGCGCTGAAGTTCGTGCGTGGCGACTTCTACCAGTTTATGGCGGATACGCTGAACAGTCGCAGCAGCCGTGAACGTGGATTGTTCAATCGCAGCTATATCGAGCGCCTTTTGGCCGAACCCGAGCAGCACTTCACGCGCCTGAATGGCAGCAAGTTGTGGCATAGCGCGTTGCTCGAATACTGGCTGCAACAGCACATCGATAGTAATTAGGTCGGCTTCGAACAGGTTCTGTGCCGCATGCGCGTGCGCGCTCACGGCGAGTCGGCGCAGCGCCGCTTCGGCCCTGTCAAAGCAAGCCTGAAACCCCTGCCGGCCGGCTGGTACGCGAGCCCCGGCACTGGCGAATACCGCTAGCGCAGGGATGCCGGAAAGGGCCTGCCTGGACCCCTGTTTCTGGCGCGAATTTTACCTTGCGACACGACAATGCTTGTAAGTGGCGACTCGCCCTGACGCGTATCTGGCAGCGCTGGACACTGGCTATTCGATCGCCGCGTGAATAATATTCGGGGCACCCCTATAACGGGCTTTCAATATCAAAAAAAATGGTTATGATAATACCTTAGTATTTTACTTGGTTATTATTTGAGGTATTTAATGGACGTCCTGGAAAGAATTAAGCAGCAAGTCGAAACCTATCCGGTAATTATTTACATGAAGGGGACACCGCAACTACCCCAGTGCGGCTTTTCGAGCCGCACCGCTGAAGCGCTGAAGTCGCTGGATATCGAGTTTGCTTATGTCAACGTGCTGGCCGACCCCGAGATTTTCCAGAACCTGCCGCGGTTTGCCGACTGGCCGACTTTCCCGCAGGTATATGTCGATGGTGAGCTGATCGGCGGGTGCGATATCACGCTGGAAATGCACGCCTCTGGTGAACTTGAAAAGATGGCCAGGGCGGCGGTTGAAAAAGTCGCTAGCTGAGCTGGCCCGCTGTTACCAGAAAACCCCGCCGCGGCGGGGTTTTTTTTCGCCTTTTGATCAGTTGATCGGTGCCAGCGCCTGTCGGGCCTGATCGACTATTTCAGCAAAACTCGGGGCGGGGTCGAAGTCGTGCCCATGCCAGATTCCGATCGAAATCTTTAATTGCTGCTGCGCATCCACTGCCTCCGGGGTATGCCGCTTGATGCTGTCGATGAGACGGTCGAACAAATGCAGGTTAAAGGCATCGGGATCCTGGTACTGCAGCGACACGGCGAAGGTTTTGCTGTCATAGCGGGAAACCAGGTCCATCGGGCGCAACGACAGTTGAATCGAACTCGCGATGGTTTTGATGATGCCCAGGCGCGTCTCGTCGCTGGGGCACTCGACCCGTATAAGCGCGAGGCCAAGCCCGCCGCCGCGAGCGTTACAGTGTTCTATCAGCGATTCGATGTGCAACTCGAGGTGAGTTCGGTTAGGCAGGTTGGTTTCCGGGTCCTGCAGGCTGTTCTGCTGCAGCTTGAGCAACTGGCTGCTCAACCTGTGCATGCGCTCGCGTAGCTGGTTTTGCTGGAAGGCGTATCGGCCGGCGCCGAAAACGCGCGCCGCAAGCTCAAACTGGTTCGCCGATTTGGAGATGAAATCGTCGACACCGCGATCAAAGGCCACGACGATACTCGATGCGGTATCCTCGGCCGTCAGCAGGACGATGCCGGTATAGCGGTCATTGTTTTCATCCCAGCGCCGAATCAGGTCGGTCAATTCGAGTCCGTTCATACCCGGCATCCAGAAGTCTGCCAGTACGACATGGGCGCGGCGCTCGTTCAGTATGTGTAAGGCTTCGTCGGCGGAGGAGGCGGTACGCACATCGACGTAGCCTGACTTCAGCAAACCCGACTTGACGACCTCGCGACTGAACTGCAGGTCATCGACAACAATAATGGACAGGTTTTCTTTTAGCAATGCTTGGGCGGGCTCTTTTGAGTGCAGTTGAAGTATAGATGAATTCTCTGCTCAGGCAGGCTCAAATGGCATGTCGTTGACAATCTTGCAAAACAGCATCGCCGTCATTTCGGCATCGTAGATTGCCGAGTGCGCCTCCTCGGTATCCCATTCCATGCCGGCGCAGCGCACCGATCGCGCCAGCACTGTCTGACCGTAGGCCAGCCCGGCCAGGCTGACCGTATCGAAAGTGCTGAAGGGGTGGAAAGGATTACGCTTGATCCCCGCTCGCGCGGCGGCGACGTTGATGAACTTGAGATCGAAATGCGCGTTATGTCCCACCAGGATCGCCTTGTTGCAGCCATGCCGCTTGATGGCCTCGCGCACCGGTTTGAAGATCTTCGGCAGCGCAATCTTTTCGTCGACCGCCATGCGAAACGGATGGTCGACGATGATGCCGTTGACCTCCATCGATTTGGGCTCGAGATTGGCGCCCGGGAATGGATTGACGTGGCATGACACGGTCTCCGCGCAGTAGAGCTGGCCGCGCTCATCGATATCGATTAACACCGCGGCAATCTGCAGCAGCGCATCGGTTGCTTCATTGAAGCCGCCAGTTTCAACGTCTACGACGACGGGCAGGAAGCCACGAAAACGCTGCGCCATCGGCGTTGAATCAGACATCCGTGATCAGTTTCCAGCTGAGCGTTTCGCCGGCCATGAACGGTATCAGGCTCGATTCCGGATAGGGCAGGCTGGCAGGGACCTGCCAGCTATCGCGCTGCAGGCTTATCTTGCCGGTATTCACCGGCAGTCGATAGAAGGCTGCGCCATGGCGGCTCATGAAAGCCTCGAAATGAGTGAAGTCAGCGTACTTTTCAAAAGCCTCGGCGTACAGTTCGATCGCGCTGTGTGCGGAATAGATGCCGGCGCATCCGCAGGCGGACTGCTTCGCCTGCAGGCTGTGTGGCGCACTGTCCGTGCCGCAGAAAAACTGGCTCTCGCCGCTGCTGGCCGCTTCGATGAGTGCCTGCCGATGGTGCTCCCGCTTGGCGACTGGCAGGCAGTAATGATGCGGTCGAATACCGCCCTGGAATAGCGCGTTGCGATTGATCAGCAGGTGATGGGCAGTGATCGTGGCGGCCAGGCTGGTATCGCCCGCACGCACAAAATCGACCGCGTCACGCGTGGTGATGTGCTCGAAGACGATACGCAACTCAGGATAACTGGCGCGGATGGGCGCCAGGCTTTTATCGATGAAGACCTTTTCCCGGTCGAACACATCGACCTCGGGAGCGGTGGCTTCGCCATGTACCTGCAGAACCAGTCCGTGCTTTTGCATCGCCTCGAAAACGGATCCGAGTTTCGCCAGGTCGGTTACCCCGGCATCGGAGTTTGTGGTTGCACCGGCAGGGTAAAGTTTGGCACCATGAATGAATTCGGATTCACTGGCCGCCCGGATTTCTTCCGCGCTGGTATTGTCCGTCAGGTACAGGGTCATAAGCGGATCAAAGTCGCTGCTCTTTGGCAGCGCTGCGAGGATTCGCTGGCGATAGGCAAGGGCTTCCTGGCAGGTGCGTATCGGCGGATTGAGATTAGGCATAACAATGGCGCGCGCGAACTGGCGAGCGCTGTCGACAGCGACGGCTTCCAGGAAGGGGGAGTCGCGCAGGTGTAGATGCCAGTCGTCGGGTCGAAGCAGAGTTATCGTGTTCATGGGCGTCATAGTTAGAGATTTATATTTCTTATCGATCGATTGATTAGAGTGATTACAACTGGCAGTGGACTGAAATCCTGTATAATCCTGCCAATTTACAGCAAAGGCAATGCACGTGGTAGACGAAACCGATATTGATCCTGAAGAAACTCAGGAATGGATAGAATCTCTCGACTCGGTTCTGGAGCGCGAGGGCCCCGAGCGAGCACATTTTCTGCTGGAGCGATTGATCGACAAGACGCGCCGGTCCGGAGCCTACCTGCCGTTTTCGGCGACCACCGCCTACCTGAACACCATTCCAGTTTCGCAGCAGCGGCCGATCCCCGGTGACCAGGCGATCGAGCACAGCATCCGTTCAGTCATTCGCTGGAATGCCGCCGCCATGGTTGTCCACGCCAATCGCAAATCGAGCGAGCTGGGTGGGCATATTGCCAGTTTTGCTTCGGCAGCCACCCTGTACGACGTTGGTTTCATGCATTTTTTTCGTGCGCCGACCGAGGAAAACAATGGTGACCTGGTGTTTTTCCAGGGACACTCCGCGCCCGGTATCTACGCGCGCGCCTTTCTCGAAGGGCGAATCAGCGAGGAGCAACTCAAGTCATTTCGCCAGGAGGCCCTCAACAAAAACGGCCTGTCTTCCTACCCGCATCCCTGGCTGATGCCAAATTTCTGGCAATTCCCCACCGTGTCGATGGGTCTCGGTCCGCTGATGGCGATCTACCAGGCGCGCTTCATGAAATATCTTGAGGATCGCGGTATTCAGCCTGAGCAGGGCCGCAAGGTATGGGCCTTCATGGGCGATGGTGAGATGGATGAACCCGAATCGCTGGGCGCAATTTCACTGGCCGCGCGCGAAAACCTCGACAACCTGATCTTCGTCATCAACTGCAACCTGCAACGCCTCGACGGTCCGGTGCGCGGCAACGGCAAGATAATCCAGGAACTGGAAGCAGTGTTCCGCGGTGCAGGCTGGAACGTGCTGAAGGTGGTGTGGGGTTCCTACTGGGACCATCTGCTGGCGAAGGACAAGAGCGGTATGCTGCGCAAGCTGATGGAAGAAACCGTCGATGGCGAATACCAGAACTGCAAGGCCAAGGGCGGTGCCTATACGCGCGAGCATTTTTTCGGCAAGTACCCGGAGACCCGGGAACTGGTCGCCGATATGTCGGACGAGGATATCTGGCGCCTGAATCGTGGCGGACACGATCCGCACAAGGTTTACGCGGCCTATGCCGATGCCGTCGAGTCGGTGGACCGTCCCACGGTTATTCTCGCCAAGACCGTGAAGGGCTACGGTATGGGTGAAGCTGGCGAAGGGCAGAACATCACGCACTCGCAAAAGAAGATGGGCGAGGACGCCCTGAAGGCGTTCCGCGATCGCTTCAATATTCCGATCAGCGACGACGACATATCCGAGGCGCCTTTTTACAAGTTCCCGGAAGACAGCGAGGAAATGAAGTACATGCGCAACAGCCGCGAGAAACTCGGTGGCTACATGCCGGTGCGCAGCGATAACGCCGAGCCGCTGGTGGTGCCTGGACTGGAAGTCTTCGACGCCTTGTTGAAGGATAGCGGTGAGCGCGAGATTTCAACAACCATGGCCTTTGTGCGTATGCTTTCGAGTCTCGCGCGCGACAAGAATATCGGCAAGAACATCGTGCCGATCGTGCCGGACGAGGCCAGGACATTCGGCATGGAAGGCATGTTTCGACAGCTCGGAATTTATTCATTCAAGGGACAGCTTTACGAGCCGATGGATTCCGACCAGGTGATGTATTACCGGGAAGACGTGAAGGGGCAGATACTGGAAGAGGGCATCAACGAGGCTGGTGCGATGTCGTCCTGGATAGCAGCGGGTTCGGCCTACAGTGCGCACGGCGTCTCCATGATTCCGTTTTATATCTACTACTCGATGTTCGGCTTTCAGCGCATCGGCGACCTGGCCTGGGCGGCGGGTGACATGCAGGTGCGTGGCTTCCTCATGGGCGGAACCGCCGGTCGCACCACGCTCGCCGGCGAGGGCCTGCAGCACCAGGACGGTCACAGCCTGATCGTCGCCGGTACGATACCGAACTGTGTTTCCTACGATCCGACGTTTGCCTACGAGCTGGCCGTGATTATTCACGACGGCCTCAAGCGCATGTATCAGATGAAAGAAAACGTTTTCTATTACATCTCGGTGATGAATGAAAACTATCACCACCCGGCGCTGCCTAAAGGCTCGGAAGAGGGCATCATCAAGGGCATTTATTGCCTTGAGGAAGGTGAGGAGAAAGGCCCCAAGGTGCAGTTGATGGGGTCCGGTACGATTTTACGCGAAGTCATAAAGGCGGCCGCGTTGCTGAAGGATGATTTTGCCATCAACTCCGACGTCTGGAGCGTAACCAGTGTCAACGAGCTCGCGCGCGACGGCAAAGCCTGCGCTCGCTGGAATCAGTTGCACCCGACGAAGAAGGCCCGCCAGGGTTACCTGGAAACCCAGATGCTGGGACGCAAGGGTCCTGTGATCATATCCACCGACTATATTCGCGCCTATTCGGAGCAGATTCGGGAGTTCATTCCGACGCGTTTCGTCAGCCTCGGCACCGATGGCTTTGGTCGCAGTGATACCCGCGATAACCTGCGGATCTTTTTTGAGGTAAATCGTTATTACATCGTTGTCGCCGCGCTGAAAGCGCTAAGCGACGATGGTGAGATCGATAGCAAGGTCGTACAACAGGCCATCAAGAAATACGGCATCGATCCCGAAAAACCGAACCCGGTAACGGTTTAGCCGAAGGAGCATGACAGTGGCAGAGAACAAGACAGTAGCGCTTCCGGACGTTGGCGACTTCAAGGATATCGAAATTATCGAAATTCTGATTGCAGTCGGCGACGAGGTCGAGGCCGAGCAATCGATCATCGTGCTCGAGTCTGACAAGGCAACCATGGAGATTCCGAGCCCCTTTGCCGGCAAGGTCGAGTCGATTGAGGTAAAGGTAGGTGATCGGCTCAATGAGGGTGACAGTATCGCGACCCTGAGTGTCGCCGGCGACACCGGCAAGAGCGAGTCGGCGCAAGCGGTTAGCAAGGCCCCGGAGCCGACCCCGGTCCCGGCCCCGGCGGAGCCTGAAGCCCCGACCCGGACCGAGCCGGAAGCCGCGGCGCCCGCCGAAGCCGCGCCGAGGTCAGAACCAGCGACGCCTGGCAAGACGCTGCGTCCGCACCCGGGTACGGGTGGCGGCGACTCTGCCGTGGCCAACAACAATCTTGTGCATGCCAGCCCATCGATTCGGCGCTATGCGCGCGAACTGGGCGTCGATCTGCAGCACGTCATCGGCACGGGCTCGAAGGGACGGGTCAGCAAATCTGACGTCAAGGCGTTTATCAAGTCCGCAATGACCGGCGCGGGGGCTGGCGTTGCGCCGGCGGCCGGGATCAGCGTCAGCGCCATGCCGGAAGTCGACCACTCCAAATTTGGTGAAATCGAAAAAGTCGCGCTCAGCCGGATCAAGAAAATCTCCGGAGCACATTTGCACCGCAGCTGGGTTTCCGTGCCCCACGTCACCCAGTTCGACGAGGCCGATGTGACCGAGCTCGAGGCGTTTCGCAAGTCGCTGGCGAAAGAAGCCGAGAACAAAGGCGTGCGCCTGACCCCGCTGATCTTCCTGATGAAGGCCGTGGTGACGGCATTGCAGGAATTCCCGAACTTCAATTCCTCGCTCGATGCCAGCGGCGAAAACCTGATCATGAAGAAGTATTTTCACATCGGCATCGCGGTCGATACACCGAACGGACTCGTCGTGCCGGTGGTGCGTGACGTCGATCGCAAAGGCGTTTACGACCTTGCCGCGGAGCTCGGCGATATCTCGTTGCGCGCACGCGACGGTAAACTGTCGCCGGCCGATATGCAGGGTGGATGTTTTACCATTTCCAGTCTGGGCGGCATCGGCGGCACCAATTTTACGCCGATCGTAAACGCCCCCGAGGTCGCTATCCTTGGTGTGTCACGTTCCAAAATGCAACCGGTATACATCGACGGCGAGTTCAAGCCAAGGTTGATGCTGCCGCTGGGCCTGTCATACGATCATCGCGTCATCGATGGCGCGCAGGCGGCACGGTTTACCAGTTTCCTAAGCCAGGTCATCTCTGACATCAGAAGGGTGCTTTTATAATCATGAGTGAAAAAGAACTGTTACTGCCGGACGTCGGCGACTTCAAAGACGTCGAGATCATCGAGATGCTGGTATCCGTCGGCGATTCGGTGCAGGCCGAAGATTCGCTTTTGGTCCTCGAGTCCGACAAGGCGACGATGGACATCCCCTCGCCGTATTCCGGCACTATCAGGAAGCTGAGTGTCAAGGTCGGCGACAAGATCTCGGAAGGCAGCCTGCTGGGCCTGATCGAGGTGGAAGCTGCTGCCGCCTCGCCAGCGCCGGCAGCGGCAGCGCCGGCAGAACCGCCGGCGGCCGCCAGTGAATCCAGGCCGGCGACACCTGCTGGCAGCGCCGATATCGAGACCGAGGTCGTCGTGCTGGGCGCGGGCCCGGGCGGTTATACCGCCGCATTCCGTGCTGCCGATCTCGGCAAGAAGGTCGTTTTGATCGAGCGCTACGAATCGCTGGGTGGCGTTTGCCTGAATGTCGGCTGCATCCCATCCAAGGCACTGCTGCACACCGCGCAGATCATCAACGAGGCCGAACACATGCAGGCCAACGGTGTCACTTTCGGCAAGCCGAAAATCGATCTGGACGGCATCAACGGCTTCAAGAGCAAGGTGGTTGGCAAACTGACCGGCGGCCTCGCGGGTCTGGCCAGGCAACGCAAGGTTAGCGTGGTGCACGGCGTTGGTGAGTTTGTCGACGCCAACCACATCAAGGTCGAGAAAGACGGTGCGAGTCAGCTGATTCGTTTCGACAACTGCATCATCGCAGCCGGTTCGCAGGCGACCGCAATCCCGTCCTTCCCCAACGATGACGAGCGCCTGATGGATTCAACCGACGCGCTCGAGTTGAAAGATGTGCCGAAGAAACTGCTCATTGTCGGCGGCGGTATCATCGGCCTGGAAATGGCCACCGTTTATCACGCGCTCGGCTCCGAGATTACCGTCGTCGAGTTCATGGACAGTCTCATCCCCGGCTGTGACAAGGATCTGGT
>Ga0316188_10001022_pt1 | contig 13109 bp, 14 predicted proteins | sample Phiworburrow1_MG_FD_204933 | JGI IMG/M metagenome (GOLD analysis project Ga0316188, IMG submission 204933) | Coastal sediment microbial communities from Maine, United States - Phippsburg worm burrow 1 | ecosystem: Environmental > Aquatic > Marine > Coastal > Sediment | place: USA: Maine...
ATCCGCGAGCAGGCGGATAACGGTAACCCGACCGTGGCGGCGATGGCCGACAGCCAGATCAGCTCGATTTATCGCAGCATCGCGCGCAAAACCGCCGCCAGGCTTGCGACCAAGGCGCGCGATCACTCCTCGGCTTTTCCCAACATCGTTATCCAGAACACCTGAAGCGAACCGTTACGCCATTTGGCTCGTTCGCAGTCGTCCGCTCCTTAGCGTCATCCCCGCCACCGCACAGTCTTCCCCGCGCAAGCGGGGGATGGCTGTGCGGTGGCGCATGGCAAACTCTTGCCAGGTCCGCGGCACACGGTCGGGGATGACGAGAACCGGGGTGGGAATGCGCGGAAAGCGCCAGGGATTACCTCGCAGGAATCAGAATTCGCCGCGTTGGTAATCGCTGAAGGCCTGGCGCAGTTCCGCTTCCGTGTTCATGACGAAGGGCCCGGCCCTTACGACCGGCTCGTTCAAGGGCTTGCCGGCGACCAGCAACAGGCGGCTGGGCTGCTCACCCGCCTTGATGCGGACACAATCGCCGGTGTTCAGAACGGCGAGCTGATCGCGGCGCAGGGTCATGTCGTTGCCGTCCTGGCCGGGTAAGGTGACACTGCCGGTAATCAGGTAAACGAAAGCGTTGTGCCCGGCCGGCGGCGATTCCTCAAAAGTCGCGCCCGCGTCAAGCGACACATCGAGATAGAGCGGATCGGTCAGCGGTTGCGTGACTGGACCGACAGTGGCCTGCGAGGTCGTTCCGCTGATAACCCTGATGCGTGCACCCGCACGCTCTTCGACGGGTATGCCAGCATCGTCATGCTCCTGGTAGGCTGCTGGCGTCATTTTGTGCGATCCGGGCAGGTTGATCCACAGTTGAAAACCCTCCAGCAATCCATCCTGTTGTTCCGGCATCTCCGAGTGCACGATACCCCGACCGGCGGTCATCCACTGAATACCACCGGGTTCGATGACACCTTCATTGCCAGCATTGTCCTTGTGGCGCATGCGGCCGTTGAGCAGGTAGGTGACGGTTTCGAAACCGCGATGCGGGTGCGGTGGAAAACCGGCGATGTAGTCATCCGGGTTATCGGAACGGAACGCGTCCAGCATCAGGAACGGGTCTAGCTCCATCAAGGCGGGCTGACCGATCATGCGCACCAGTTCGACGCCGGCGCCATCGCTGGTCGGTTGTCCGTCGACGATCTTGTTAACGGTTCTTTCACTCATGTCTGTATCCTCAGGCTGCCGCGGCCGCGAAACGCTGGCGTATCTGCTGCTGCGCCCGCGCGAAACTGGCGTCGCTATCGATATTCATACGATCGGCGCCAAACACCTCGACGTCATCGATGCCGATGAAGGCGAACACCTGGCGCAGGTAGCCGCTGACGAAATCCACCGGGCTGTCGAGTGGCACGCCACCGGTCGTAATGACGATATCAGCGCGCTTGCCCGCAAGCAATCCCACCGGGCCGTCCTGCGTGTAGCGAAAGGTGATGCCGGCACGGCACACCTGGTCGATCCAGGCTTTCAGCGTGGCCGGCACGCTGAAGTTGTACATCGGTGTCGTCAGTATAATTCGATCGGCCCACTGGAGCTCGGTGATCAGTTCGTCCGAGTAAGCCAGCCTTTGTTTTGCCGCTGCGTCGCGATCCGCCGCCGCGCCCAGGTTGGCGGCAATCCATGCGGCATCGATAAACTCGGCGCCGGCGTTCAGGTCGCGGTTGCGGATCTCGGCCGCGGGCTGATCTGCGATGAGGGCCTCCAGTAACTGGTCACCTAGCTTGCGGCTGCTGGATTCGCCGGGATTGGCGCTGGCGTCGAGGCGCAGAATACGTGGACCCTGGTTCATGCCTGTACCCTCCGCAACGGCTTCAGCGAAGCGAGCGACCATTCGCCCGGGCCCTGAACGAACAGCATCAGGAAGCCGCCGACGATGGCGATGTTTTTGCTGAACAGGATGCTTTGCATCGGCTGGCTGAAATCGCTGTGAAAGATCGCCGTCGCGAGTAGCGTGAAGGCGCCCAGTAGTATTGCCGCGAGCCGGGTCTGCAAACCCACGAGGATTGCTACACCGCCGCCGATTTCGAGCGCGATCACCGCCGGTAGCAGCATCCCTGGCAGGCCGAACGATTCCATGTACGCGGCGGTGCCGGCGTAACCGCCGATCTTGCTGACGCCTGCCATGATGAACATTGCCGCCAACATGGCGCGGCCGGCCAGCAGGGTAAGATTTGAAACAGTTTTGGATTCCATTATGGTTGCCTCTTGAATTGTGTTGACAGTATTATCGTTGTTCTTGAAAATGCATAAATAGCTAAATTAGTATTTAAAAGTTGCAAATTTGAGAACAATAGTATGAGTCGTTTTGCAGAACTGGAAGCCTATGTCGCCGTGGTTGATTACAAGGGCTTCAGCAATGCGGGCGAAAAACTCGGCGTGGCCAAGTCGATGGTCAGTCGGCGCGTCAGCGAGCTGGAGCGCAGGCTCGGTGTGCAACTGCTGCAGCGCACCACGCGGCGACAGGCCATGACCGAGGCCGGCCGGGATTTTTATCAGCGCGCGGTGCAGTTGCTCAGCGACCTGCAGGATGCGGAGCAGTCGGTCGCGCGCGAACAGACAGAGATCTCTGGCAGGATTCGGCTGGCCCTGCCGCTCGGATTTGGGGTGAGCCAGCTAGCCGGCCCGATCGGCGATTTTCTTACACGCTACCCGGAGATTCGAATCGACGTCGACCTCAATGATCGACAGGTCGATCTCATCGAGGAGAATATCGATCTCGCGATTCGCGTGGGCGAGCTGGAAAACTCGACCTTGATCGCGCGCAAGCTCGCTGATGTGCATTTTGCGGTTTGCGCGAGCCCCGATTACCTGCGCGTCCACGGAGAACCGGCGCACCCTTCCGAACTGGTTGACCACGAGGTGCTGGTTTACAGCAACATCAGCGTTGGCGGACAGTGGTTTTACCAACGCGATGGCAAGCGCATCAGCCCGCGTATGAAGTATCGGTTAACCGCAAATAATGGCGAATTCCTCGCCGCTGTCGCGAGTTGTGGACACGCCATCGTCAATGGCCCGGTAGCGCTGTTGCAGAATTACCTGGCCAGTGGTGCACTGGTGCGGATCCTGGATGATTTCCAGCGGCCGGCTGTCGGCATGTACGCGGTTTATCCACCTGGCCGGATGGTTGCCACGCGCGTCAGGATGTTCAGCGACGCGCTGTACGAGCATTTTCGTGAGCGCACTATCTAGCCGGGTCCGGGCGACCCCTGAAATCCCGAATCGGCATCGACGAGGGTCCTCGGGAACGGATATACTGCGCCTTTTGCGGAATTGACGAGTGACTATAAAATCTGATCGATGGATTCGGCGCATGGCGGAATCGAGCGGTATGATCGAGCCCTTTGAGCCCGGACAGGTCCGTGAGTCGGGCAATGGCAGGATTATTTCCTACGGTACTTCCAGCTATGGATACGATGTACGCTGTGCCGACGAGTTCAAGATATTCACGAATATCAACTCGGCCATCGTCGATCCGAAGAATTTCTCCGATGGCAGTTTTGTCGATATTCAGTCCGACGTCTGCATTATTCCGCCGAACTCGTTTGCGCTGGCGCGCACGGTCGAGTTCTTCCGGATTCCGCGCAGCGTACTCACCATCTGTCTCGGCAAATCAACCTATGCCCGTTGTGGCATCATCGTCAACGTGACGCCGCTGGAGCCGGAATGGGAGGGTCATGTGACGCTCGAGTTTTCCAACACGACACCCTTGCCCGCGAAGATCTACGCAAACGAGGGCGTCGCGCAAATGCTGTTTTTCGAGTCCGATGAAGTTTGCGAGACTTCCTACAAGGATCGCGGCGGCAAGTACCAGGGTCAGAAGGGCGTCACCCTGCCCAAGGCCTAAGCCTGGCCGAGGTCGATGATGGGCCAGTTGCGGTCCTGCGCGATGCGTTTCAGATCGGCATCCGGGGTCACCGCTACCGGGTTGTCGACCACTTCCAGCAGCGCGAGATCGTTTAGCGAGTCGCTGTAAAAAAAGGCTCCGGCCAGGTCGTGCCCGTTGTCCTGCGCCCATTCCCGCAGCACGGTTACTTTGCCCTCTTTGTAGGTGGGGGTGCCGAGGAAACGCCCGGTATAGCGGTTGTCGATAATTTCGGGTGCGGTCGCGAGCACGGTGGGTACGCCCACCAGATCGCCGATCGGTTCACTGACGAACAGGTGCGTGGCGCTGATGATTACGAGGTCGTGGTCGCGCTGGCGGTGGTCGTCGAGCAGGTCGGCGGTACCCGGTGCAACCAGCGGTTTGATCCATTTATCGACGTAGTCCGCGCGCCATGCGTACAGCTGCTCGATGCTGTAGTGCGTCAGTGGCTCCAGCGCAAACGCCAGGTAGCTATCGTTGTCGAGACAACCGCGCTGGTAATCCTGGTAGAAATCCGCGTTACGCTGTCGATAGGCCTGCTCATCGACGATGCCGTTCGCAACCATGTACTCACCCCACAGGTAATCGCTATCGCCATTTATCAGGGTGTGGTCAAGATCAAATATTGCCAGTGTCATGCAGTGTGTCCGCCGTGGTCGCTTGCTGGGTTCGGAATGTCTATGTCAGAATGAACGGTCAGGATTTTAAACTATTTAAGGTGACCAACGAAATGATAGACGCAGATGGATACCGGGCCAATGTCGGAATTGTTCTGTGCAATGCCGAGGGGCAGGTCATGTGGGCGCGACGGGTCGGCCAGGACGCCTGGCAGTTCCCGCAGGGTGGCATCAGTCCCGAGGAAGATCCGCAACAAGCCATGTATCGCGAATTATGGGAAGAAACCGGGCTGAGGCCGGAGCATGTATCGGTACTCGGCGCGACCGATAGCTGGCTGCGCTACAAACTGCCGAAGCGACTAATGCGGCGCTCGGAGCCGCGTTGTATCGGGCAAAAGCAACTGTGGTATCTGTTACAGCTGGAATCCAGCGAAGACAGTTTCGACCTGAGCGCTTGCGCGACACCGGAATTCGACCACTGGAAGTGGGTGGATTACTGGTATCCTGCAGACAACGTGGTTTTTTTCAAGCGCCGGGTTTATCAGTGCGCGCTGGCGCAACTTGAAGTCAAGCTGCCGCGATCCCCGGGCAAGGCTGGCGATTGATCCTGGGCAAGAGGACGCAATATTGAGCTCGATGATACACAGGCTGCAACGGATCGTTCAGGAGGTTAACCGCGCCCCCGGTATCGATCGTGCACTGGTATTGATCACCGAGAGCCTGGTGCGGGATCTGAATGCCGAAGTCTGTACCATCTTCCTGGCGCAAAAAGACGAACCGGATACGCTGTTGCTGCAGGCCTGCAGCGGGTTGAACCAGGACATCATCGGCAAGGTCAGGCGAAAATTGGGCGAGGGCCTGATCGGAACCATCGCGGCGCGCGCCGAGGCAATGAACCTGACCAATGCGCCAGAGCATCCGAAATTCATGCTGGTGCCCGGTTCCGGAGAGACCGATTTCCCGGTCATGCTTGGCGTGCCCATTATTGCGCACCGTGCAGTGCTTGGCGTCATCTCGGTTCAGCGTGTAGAAAACGCGTTTAACGAAGATGAAGAAGCCTTCCTGACGACGCTGGCGGCGCAACTGGCGAATTCGATCGAACGTGCAGAAAGCCAGGGCCGATTGAGTAGCGATCGCTCGGATCACGTGATCAAGGGTGTCGCCGGTGCCCCGGGCATGGCGATCGGCGTGGCTCTGGTGTTGAATCGTGGCGTTAACTTCGGTTCTGTGCCGGATAAGCGGACCAAGGATGTCGACGCCGAACTGCGGGTTTTTCGGGAAGCGGTGCGCAAGGTGTGCGAGGAGCTCACCGAGCAGGCGCAACTGATGCGCAGCTCGTTGCCCGAAGAGGAATGCGCCTTGTTTATCGCCTATGCGCAGATGCTGAGTGGCGGATCACTGATCGACGATACCGAGCATGGCATTCGGGCGGGAAACTGGGCGCCCTCCAGTTGGCGTGACACGGTCGAGCAGCATGCGCATGTTTTCAGCCAGATGGAAGACCGATACCTGGCCGAGCGAGCCAACGATATCCGTGACCTCGGACTGCGAGTGTTGCGCAAGTTGATGCAGGAGCAGGGCGAGGTCATTGACTTCCCCGAGCGCACGATACTGGTTGGCGACGAGGTCACCGCCACTGATCTGGCCGATATTCCGCTGGATCGTTTAAGCGGCATTATTTCCGCCCATGGCAGCAGCTCCTCGCATGTGGCTATTCTCGCGCACGCGCTCGGCATACCGGCGGTAATGGGTATACCCAACCTGCCGGTCAAACGGCTCGACGGGGTTGATCTGATTGTCGACGGCTATAGCGGTTCGGCGATCATCAACCCGAACAGGTCGATATTGTCCGAGTATCGCAAGTACCTGCGAGAAGAAGCGGCTATTGAGCAGGATTTGCTGGAGTTGAAAAACCAGCCGGCGATCACGACTGACCAGCACCGGGTGACCCTGCTGGTGAACTCGGGTTTGATGTCTGATTACACTCCCTCCCTGCGCAGCGGCGCCGAGGGGGTTGGACTGTATCGCACCGAGATTCCGTTCCAGATTCGGGACCGGTTTCCCAGCGAAGAAGAACAGTACCAGATCTACCGCGATGTGTTGCAAACCTTTAAAGGCCTGCCGGTTGTATTGCGGACTCTCGATGTCGGTGGTGACAAACCGTTGAGCTACTTCCCGATCAACGAGGCGAATCCCTTTCTGGGGTGGCGTGGCGTGCGAATTACCCTGGATCATCCTGAAATTTTCGTAACCCAGGTGCGCGCGATGATCCGCGCCAACGTCAACGTCAGCAATCTCCAGATCCTGCTGCCGATGATCAGTGGGACCGCCGAGCTGGAAGAGTGCCTGGTGCTGATCAGGCGCGTGCGTGACGAAATCGAGGAAGAAATGGGCCTGCAGCTGGTGCTGCCTCCAATCGGCGCAATGATCGAAGTGCCATCGGCGGTCTACCAGATCCAGGATATCTGTGCGCTCGTTGATTTCGTATCGATCGGGACGAATGATCTGACCCAGTACCTGCTGGCGGTCGATCGCAACAATGAAAACGTCGCGGACCTGTTCTCATCGATGCACCCGGCCGTCCTGAAAGCGATGTGCCAGATCGTGCAGGGTGCGGCGAAATCTGGCACGCCGGTCAGTGTTTGCGGCGAGCTTGCCGGCGACCCCCTCGGCGTTATGGCCTTGCTGGGTATGGGGATCGACAGCCTTTCGATGAGCGTTGGTAGCCTGCTGCGGGCGAAAAAGGTAATTGTCTCGTTCAGCTATGACGAGCTGCAGGAATTGCTGCAACAGGCCCTGGTGATCCCGAATGCGACCCTTATTCGCGAACTCTATGCCCGCAGGCTGGATGAACGCGGCCTCGGGGGGTTGATCCGCGCCGGCAAGTGACCCGGCGCCGCATGGGGCAATCGGTAAACAAACCAGGACCCCGCTTCGACTTGGCGCGTCCCGGTCAATGGCCTCGTATCAGAATGGCTTGACCACCGCGAGTATCACCACGGTAAACAGCACCAGCACCGGCAGTTCGTTGAACCAGCGATACCAGACGTGGGAACGCTGGTTTCGATCTTGCGCGAAATTACGAATGATTCGGCCGCAGTAGAAGTGGTAGCCGACCAGGGCAGCGACCAGCGCCAGCTTGATGTGCAGCCACCACATGTTCGCGTAGGCCGCCCAGGCATAGTCGAAGGTCAGCCACAGCCCGAAGCCGATGGTCAGCAACATCCACGGCGTGATGAAGCGGTATAGTTTGCGCTCCATCAGCGCCAGTCGTGCCCTGACGTCCTCCTCCTCTGCCATCGCGTGGTTCACAAACAGGCGTGGCAGGTAGAACAATCCCGCAAACCAGGCGACCATGAATATGATGTGAAACGCCTTAACCCATATCATCGTGAGAATCTCCGCTGCCAACCCGGTGATCGAACGGCGTGCGCCAGTTTTCAATGGTCTCGGAATTGGGTAGATGTATAATGCTGTGCTCATTTTAGCGGTATGAATTGCACAATAAAATGATTAACCTGGATATCTCACCGTTTTACCTTGCGGCGGCGCGGAAAAGGCGCAGTTGCGCGCAGCACGAATCCCTGGTCCGTGCTGTCCCCGGGTGCAAGTCCGGGAAAGGCTATGTTTTTGCTAAATCAGGCGGACCGACGGGAGTGCGACGCTTTAACTTTGCGCTATGCTTAGTCCGCAGCAGGAAATCGGTGACATATGCAGGTTAAGGTTGGAATAGTGGGGGGCACCGGTTATACCGGGGTTGAATTAGTGCGGTTGCTGTTACAGCATCCATCGGCCAGGCTGGAAACGATTACATCGCGGTCAGAGGCAGGCAGCGCGGTGTCGGACCTGTTCCCAAGTCTGCGCGGCCACCTGGATTTGAAATTCAGTGAGCCGACGCTGGACGCTTATCGTGATTGCGACCTGGTTTTCTTTGCTACGCCGAATACAACGGCGATGGCGCAGGCGGAGGCATTGCTCGAGGCCGGCATTCGAGTGATCGACCTGGCCGCTGACTTCCGCATCAAGCACATCCCCACCTGGGAGCAATGGTACGGTGCTACCCATGCTTGCCCGGCGCTGGTCGCCGAGGCGGTATATGGACTGCCGGAATTGAATCGAGAACAAATTCGGGGCGCACGGCTGGTGGCGAATCCGGGCTGCTATCCAACGTCGGTGATACTGGCGTTATTGCCCCTGCTGGCCTACGAAATGATTGATCCCGTGTCGATTATCGCCGACTGCAAATCCGGAACCAGTGGCGCCGGTCGCAAGGCGAGCCTTGGCAGTGCGTTTTGCGAGGTTACCGAATCGGTCAAGGCCTATGCCGTGCAGGGTCACCGCCATCTGCCCGAAATTCGCGAGGTGCTGCAAACGCTCAATGCCAGTGCCGATCTGGTGTTCACACCGCACCTGATGCCGATGATCCGTGGCATCCACTCGACGGTGTATGCGAACGCCACTACCGATGCCGGCGAGGTTCAGTCGTGCTTCGAGTCATATTACCGCGAGGAACCCTTTGTCGACGTGATGCCGGCCGGTTCGCATCCGGAGACGCGCAGCGTGCGTGGCGCCAACCTGTGTCGCCTGGCGGTTCATTATCTGCCAGCCGCGCACAAGTATGTTGTTCTGTCGGTCGAGGACAACCTGGTAAAAGGGGCTGCCGGGCAGGCGATTCAGAACATGAACCTGATGTTTGGCCTCGATGAGACCGCCGGACTGGAAGCGCCAGGGATGATGCCTTGAGCAGGGCGCATGGCGGTTTCCAGGTAAGGCAGCACCGGCCCTGGAAGATATGGCTGGGCCTGGCGGTAATGATCGGCTGCCTTGTGCTGGCTTTTTTCCTTGGTAACTATTACCAGTCCTGGGAGTTACAGCGCGTGCTGCTGGAACGTGAAACTCTGGTTAGCCGTATCGGTGAACTGGAATCCCGCAATCATCGGCTTTTGCAGGATAACGCCCATCTGAAAGGCGGTAGCAAGATCGAGCGGGAAGCCTATCAGTTGGCCAACCAGGAGCTGGTCAAGCTGCAGCAGGAATTGCTGGCACAGAAAGAGGAGCTGGTGTTCTATCAAGGCATCGTGTCGCCATCGCAGGCCGCGCTTGGAGTCAACCTGCAGTCCTTCGAAGTGCGCAGAAAAAGCAATCAAAACGAATATAGTTACAAATTGATCCTGACGAAAAGCGGAAAAAGTACTAAAAAGGTAAGTGGAAACATTGAGCTGTTGATTCGTGGTGAAAGTGGCGGTAACGTCAGCGAGCTGAATTTTACGGACCTGGTACTTGAAGATGCGGACAAGAACACCAAGTTTGCGTTTCGTTATTTTCAGGTGTTTGAGGGCGATATCCTATTGCCGGAAGGCTTCGAGCCTTTCGAGGCAAAGATAGGCATCAAACCCACCACGAAAAAGGTCGAGGCTTTTTCAGAAACAATTTCATGGACGGAAGTTCTGTCCGAGGGTGTATGAATGTTTGGAAGAAAGAAGGGATTTAGTGCGGCGCGTATCGACACACTTGTGGGTCAGGGCACCGTAATCAATGGCGACCTGGTATTTTCAGGCGGACTGCACGTGGATGGTACCATCAAGGGAAATGTTGTCGCCGAAGAGGGCGCTACTGCCCTGCTCATTTTAAGTGAATTTGGCCGTGTCGAAGGCGAGGTTACCGTGCCTAACATGGTGCTCAACGGTGAAATCGTCGGTGACGTGTTCGGCTCTACCCGGGTGGAGCTGGCGCCAAAGGCGCGAATCAAGGGCAGCGTCTATTATAACCTTATCGAAATGGCGATCGGTGCCGAGGTAAACGGCGGTCTGGTTCACCAGCCCCAGGGTAGCAATCTGCCGAAACGACTGGAGGACAAGTCGAATCGTCGCGCGACCGACGATGCCGCCCCGGTATTAACTGAAAGCTGAGATAAAGTGGTACAATCTGCCTCTCGCGCAGATTTAACAGGTGGAGTAATGGAAGTAATCATCGATGCAAATTTCGGCATGGCCCTTGGACCGAAGTCCGGCGAGACCTTGCTTGGATTTTCGGACAGCGCCGTGAAAAAGCTCAAATCGCTGCAGGCCGAGGAGCAAAATCCAAACCTGATGCTGCGCGTATCGGTTTATGGCGGTGGTTGCTCCGGTTTCCAGTACACCTTTTCCCTGGAAGAGGAAGTAAAGCCGGTAGACCGGACGGTCGAAAAGGATGGGGTTACGCTCATCATCGATCAGATGAGCTACCAGTACCTGGCTGGATCCGAGGTCGACTACGTCGAGGGTCTCGAAGGCGCTATGTTCGTTGTGAATAACCCGAATGCGAAATCGACCTGCGGTTGTGGGGCTTCCTTCTCGATCTAGGGTTACTGCCCCGCGCTGATTTCGGTCAGCAAATCAATGCATCTCCCAGGTATCCCGATACCCTGTGCATGGTTCCCTGCAGGCAGGGGGCCACGGCCTGGCACTCGATGCGTCGACCGCATGTTGCAATAGTCGTGTTTCCCCAACGCCTCTGGCCAATGTCGTAACCGGCGTCATCCGGGCGGCCCTGGTAACCGCCGGGATATCGTCATGTGGACTGGTTTTCAGTTTCTGCACTGCCGCGGGCGGGGATCTCAGCAAATCTGCTAATGCCTTCTCGCAGCAAAGCGAGGGATCAATACTGATGGAAAACCGGGCTTGTGCTGAAATTCAGCAGCTACGCTAGAAGTTGTAATAGCCGTTCAGGAACAGGCCATCGTACTCGAGATCTGTGTTCACAGTATTAGCGTCATTCAGCTGCAGTGAGAATGACTTGATACCGCCCCTGATGCCGAGACCGTTGCCCGAGTCATAGCCAAGCATTAAGGTCGAATCCTGCGCACTACTGTTGGTGATCCCCAGATCGATAAAATTGGCGTTGATATCGGCGCCAACGTAGAGACCGCTAAGCGGCAGTGCTACTCTGGCTGAGAGGTGCAGCAAAGGTATGGTTTCATCAACATCTACATTGCCGGCCGTGGGCTCGATCGCAGAGACCTGACCATCAAAACGCTTCAGATCTACACCCATGTCGAGATCAATCCAGTTGTTGAGCAACTGGTAGTAAAGTACTACATCGTCATGATTCAGATCGAAGGACGTTGCAGCGCCGTTAGCGGCGTTGAGTGCGTTGCCATTAAAACTGCCTTCATCCGTGGCAGAACGGTTGTCGGTGGAATCGAGACTGTAGCCCTGGTATCTCACGTTCGGCAATACCGCGATGGGGTGTTCCAGGATGAGAATCATGGAGGACTGTTCGGTTTGCTCGGTCCCAAGGTCGTCGACGATATCGATGCTGCTGGTGCCGATGCCCTGACTGACTTGCTGCGCGCCGATTTTGAAGCCGATGAACTCCGCATTGGCGTTGCCTATCGCCAATAAAAGCGCTGAAACTGCAAAGATGGTCCTTGTGGCGCTCATCGATATGCCTGTGGATAACTAATGCGGAATGATATCACCATGTGCCTGGTTTTGATATCGCAATGCCGGAGGTTGGCTTAATTGTGCCAACTACTTCACACCCGAATTGTTTTAACTGGTGAGTGAGTCGACAGCATAAACAGCGCCAAGAATGCTGTCATGTTTTGCCCGGGTGACCTCGGCAATATTACCGGTGCGCAGATTGATTCGTTCGCGCGCCAGCCAGGCAAAGGCGCTTGCTTCGACAAAATCAGGGTCGAGACCGAGCGCCGCTGTAGTTTCAACCTTGCTCCCGGGCAGCGCTAGCTGCAGGCGTTCCAGTAGGTAGTGATTGTGAACGCCGCCCCCACAAACGAAACTGCGGCTCGGATAGCTCGGCAACTTGCGGATCGCGTCTGCGATGGTGAGCGCCGTCAATTCCACCAGGGTGGCCTGGATGTCGGCGGCAGCGGCGCGGTCTTCAAGCTGCTGGTTGAGCCATTCCGGGTTGAAATACTCGGTGCCAGTGGATTTTGGCGGGTCAAGCTGAAAGTAAGGTTCGCCTGCTTGCATGCGAGCGAGCAATTCGGTATCGATTGAACCACTACACGCCCAGGCGCCACCTGCATCGTATGCCGCATCGGTATGTCGCTGGCACCAGTAGTCGAGTAGCGTATTGCCCGGGCCGGTATCGAAGCCGAGTACGGCAGTGCCCTGATCTGCTGGCAAATAGGTGATATTGGCGATGCCGCCGATATTGATTACAGCGCGATCTTCCTTGTCGGATCGAAACAGGTATCGATGAAAGGCCGGGGCCAGTGGCGCCGCCTGTCCACCCAGCGCAATATCCTTGCGCCTGAAATCAGCCACCGTCGCGATGCCGGTCAAAACCGCTACTCGGCTTGCGTCGCCAATCTGGGCGGTATAGGCAAACGCCGAGTCCGGGCTGTGGCGGATAGTTTGTCCGTGACAACCGATGGCGATGACTTCCGGGGCAGCGAGCTGGATATCTGCGAGCGCAGAATTGACGACCTGCGCATAGATTTCACCCAGTTCGGCGTCGAGGCTGTACAGGTTGTGCAGCGACGTCGTTTGTGTGCGACATAAATCGAGCAGGCGTTGCCGCAGCGCGGACGGGTAGGGCATTGTGGCGCAATGCAGCAGTCGAGGCGGAAATTCGCC
>Ga0316188_10001024_pt1 | contig 13102 bp, 11 predicted proteins | sample Phiworburrow1_MG_FD_204933 | JGI IMG/M metagenome (GOLD analysis project Ga0316188, IMG submission 204933) | Coastal sediment microbial communities from Maine, United States - Phippsburg worm burrow 1 | ecosystem: Environmental > Aquatic > Marine > Coastal > Sediment | place: USA: Maine...
GGAATGGGTTAGCTCAACGGCATCACCCAGTCCCGGTGTCTCACGGTGTTTGACGATCCTGACACCTGCCAGCCGGCCATCGGTATAGACACCGACCAGCATCTGGATAGGGCCATTGTAACCATTAGGTGCGATGCTGGAAAAAATGGCGGCAACATTCTTATTGCCTTTTCTGGCACGGTATACCCGTGTATCTTCATCGGTGCCTAAGAGCGGCTGGGGTTTGATGAGCCTGGTATCCGCTAATAGATCATTGTCATAGGATTCTGCAGGGATGATGGTATTTAGTTTTCGCAGCAGGGTGAGTTCTTCATTGCGTTTAATATCATCCGCAGTCTGCATAAAAGTCACGCCGACCAGGGCGGCACCCGTGACAGCAAATACCATCAGCAGTGCTGCTGTGATCAGGATATTTTTTTTGTAGGTAACAATAATTGCCATGGTTTAAATTGATGAGAGATATTTATTAAGGTTATCTGTTGAGATCGCCGTAGACTTTTGGCTGCGTGTAATAATCGATTAGTGGTACGGCAATATTCATCAATACTACGGCGAAGGCTATACCATCGGGATAACCACCCCAGCTGCGGATGATATAAACCAGAGCACCGATACCTGCACCATAGATCCAGCGGCCTCTGGGTGTGGTGCTGGCAGTAACCGGATCGGTAGCGATAAAAAAAGCACATAACATAGTGCCGCCACTGAAGGCATGAAACAGCGCAGAGCTGTTATTTGCATAGTCGATGACAGCAAATAGATTGGAGATCAGGACCAGACTGATGAGAAATGCAGTTGGGATACGCCAGTCAGCGACGTCTTTCTTTACCAGCCAGATGCCGCCGGCGAGGTATAGGATATTTATCCATTGCCAGCCTGTGCCGCTGATGATTGAAAATAAAGTTCTGTAGGAGATATTGTTCCTGGTCTCAATTATGTCATGCGATTGATTGAGCTGTGTCTTCAGCAGGTCGATCGGTGTTGCCATCGAGATGCTGTCGATAGTTTCAGCGAAGGGTAGAGAGCCGAGAAAAACCCAGTCAAAGGTGGTGCTGAAATCTGGCCAGCCGGCACCAACGCCCATCGGTGATGTCCATAATGTCATTTCCAGCGGGAACGAAATCATCACCACGATATAACCTACCATTGCCGGGTTGAATGGATTAAAACCCAGGCCGCCATACAGATGTTTGGCGACCGCGATAGCGAAGATTGATGCGATGGTTGTCAGCCACCATGGTGCTAGTGACGGTAGCGCCAGTGCCAGCAGGCAGGCAGTGAGCAGGGCGCTGCCATCCTGTAATGTCTCGATGACCTCGCGCTGACGCAGTTTTAGGATAGAAGCTTCGGTGAGCAGGCAGACACTTATCGCGATACATAGATTAAACAGAACACCCCAGCCAAAAAAATAGATAGATGCTATTGCGCCCGGTATGAGAGCGTAAAGCACCTTGAACATCATGTCGTGTACGGTGATGTTCTGTCTGATATGCGGCGATGGTGTGCGTTTAAATATCATATTTAATCAGCATGGTTGATTATCATTCTTGTCGATAGTTTTTTCTATTTTTAATTCTTAGGTTTTATTTATCACTTTTATTCTTGCTCTGTTCGGCTTTTTTCGCCTGGGCACGTGCTACTGCTTCAGCGATCGCTGCCTGCTTGCTGCTCTTGTCATCAGACTCATTATCGCCGGTTTTACTTTTTAATAACTCGCGTTTCTGGCGCAGACGTTCTTCGCGTTCCTGTTTCTGTTTTTCGAGCCGCTGCTGATGAGCTTCATGACGTTGCCGTGCGATATCAGAAGACCTGCGTTCACGTTCCTGCTGCCAGATCGTGGTTTTCGCAAATCGATAATACTGTACCAGCGGTATATCACTGGGGCAGACATATGCGCAGCAGCCGCATTCGATGCAATCAAAGAGATTGTGCTCGAGCAGACGCTCGGTATTTTTACTGCTGGCGTACCAGTAAAGCTGCTGCGGCAACAGGCGCACCGGGCAGACCTCGACACATTTGCCACAACGGATGCACGGCAGGTGCTTTTGTCTGTGTGTGTTTTCTGCTTTCGCCGTCACCAGTAAACAGTTGGTCGCCTTGACCACCGGCATGTTGTCAGTGTCGAGTGAAAAGCCCATCATTGGTCCACCCATGATGAGTTCGTCGCAATCCTCGGAGTAACCGCCGCAGTGCTGAATGCAGGCGCTCATCGGTGTGCCGATCAGGACTTCGATGTTCTGTGGTTGTACGACACCGTGGCCAGTGACCGTGGCGATACGTGAGATCAGGGGTTCGGCAAAATAGATAGTACGATAGATGGCATAGGCGGTGGCCACGTTGTGACATAACACGTCGATCTCTGCCGGGAAATGGCCTTTAGGCACTTCTTTGTTGGTAATGATCTTTATTAACTGTTTCTCTCCGCCACTGGGGTAGACGGTAGGAATGACCTGGATATGAAAGAAGCCGGTGCCATCTTTATCGATAGCTGCCTGCATGGCACTGATAGCTTCCGGTTTGTTATCCTCGATGGCGATTATGCATTGCCTGGCCTTGATGATGTGGCCGATGATATCGGCGCCGGATAATATCTCTTCGGCGCGTTCACGCATCAGCACATCGTCACAGGTGATGTACGGTTCGCATTCGACACCATTGAGAATTAACGTCCTGATATTTATCTCGGTCTGTTTCACTGAAGAAGGGAAGACGGCGCCGCCCAGGCCTACGATACCTGCATCACGGATGATTTTGCGCAGATCATGCGAGGTCGACTGATTATAGCTTTCGCCGAGCGGTTCCCGTTCTACCCATTCGTCTCTGAAGTCATTCTCGATGATGATGCACTTATCCTGCAGGCCTGATATATGCGGCACGTCATGCGCGGTGATGTCTTTTACTGTGCCGGATACCGGCGAGTGCACGGCGGCACTTACCAGGTCGCCGGGTTTGGCCAGCATCTGTCCTTTTAACACCCGATCACCCGGTTTCACCAGTGGCTGACTGATGGCACCGATATGCTGTTGTAATGGCAGTACGTACTCTTTACATTCTTCCATGCAGGAAATTGCTGAACCTGTTGACAGGTGCTTATAGGCAACCAGGGTTAGACCACCATCAAATTTTGAAATTGTTGTTGTCAGTTTCATTATTTATTCAGTCTTTAGCGGACCCAGTTAACCCGCTAACGGTGCAGCCGAATCGGCCTCTGGAAACTCAGCGACCCAGCTTCGGACCGTGGGGTTAACTTCAAATATATGGATACAGTCGACTGGGCATGGCGGTATGCATAAGTTACAGCCGGTACATTCTTTTTCGATAACCGTGTGCATCTGTTTTGCAGCGCCTAATATGGCATCAACAGGGCAAGCCTGAATACACAGGGTGCAGCCGATACAGGTCTGTTCATCGATGCGCACGATGGTCGGTAAAGTTTTTTCTTCGCCATGCTCAGCGTTTAAAGGTTTGAACTCAACATCGAGCAGGTCAGCGAGTGCCATGATGGTTACTTCACCACCGGGTGGGCACTGGTTGATATCAGCTTCACCATTTGCGATGGCTTCGGCATAAGGACGGCAACCGGGGTAGGTGCATTGCCCGCACTGTGTCTGTGGCAACAAGGCGTCGATCTGATCGACCACTGGATCACCTTCAACTTTAAATCGAATCGCGGAATAGGCAAGGATGATACCAAACAGGCTGGCGATGATGGCAAGGGTTATGATGACGGTAAACATGTTGTATAAATTTTCAGGGCTTATATTTTTATCAGGCCCGCAAATCCCATAAACGCGAGTGACATGATACCGGCGGTTATCAAAGCAATGGACGTTCCCTGAAATGCTTCCGGAATATCGGCCACTGTAATACGTTCGCGTAAAGCCGAGAATAAGATCAACACCAGGGAAAATCCCACGGCAGCACCAAAACCATAAAACAAAGACTGCAAGAAGCCATGCCGTTCCTGGATATTGAGCAGTGCAACACCCAGTACTGCGCAGTTAGTGGTAATCAAGGGCAAGAAAATACCGAGCACGTTGTATAACAGGGGGCTGGTCTTATGCACCACCATTTCGGTAAATTGCACGACAACGGCGATCACCAGGATGAACATGATGGTACGCATATATTCAAGATCCAGTGGTGACAGAATATATTCGTTTACCAGGTAACTGCTCACCGAAGACAACGTCAATACGAAGGTGGTAGCGAGTGCCATGCCGATTGCCGTTTCCAGCTTTCGGGAAACTCCCATGAAAGGGCACAGGCCAAGGAATTTAACCAGCACGAAGTTATTAACCAGTATGGTACTTAGCAGGATGAGTGCGTATTCAGTCATGCGCGCATTCTAGCAGATTGCTGCTCTGGAATTTGCTGATTTATGACATAAAAAAATGAACGAAATCAACATAGAAAGTAGGTTTTTATGGCTGCTTTATTTCCCTGGCACTGGGCGGACTCAATAAGCTGAGATGTGCGCTCATCAGGTAACCCTATAATCAGAACTTTACCGTGTTTATAAAGCGGGTTTTTTATCTGTAGGGAATTTTATGGTTTGAATTATAGACGATCGTGAAGTTGAAGCTTTGATGTTGCTCAATGGTTGCCGGTTAATTTTAACTCTGAAGATTCGAGACTTTGCTGGTCTGCACTGACCTGGTTACGACCATTTTCCTTGGAGTGATAAACAGCCTTGTCCGCGGCTTTGTAGAGTTTTTCAAAATCAACACCATGAAGCTCATTCAACGATGCAATGCCAATACTGGCTGTTACTGTTAAACCGGTGGGCCTGGCTAACTCAATCATCGAACGTATATTCTCTGCTTTATTCATCGCATTCATAATGTTGCAATGCGGCAATAAAATTAGGAATTCTTCACCGCCGATACGGGAAACAATATCACCCTGACGGCAGGTTGCCATCAATAATTTACCGATAACTGAAAGCACGATGTCGCCTGTGCTGTGACCGAACTCGTCATTTATCTGTTTGAAATGATCAAGGTCGAGGATCATGACGCTCAGCGGGTAATCGTAACGAATCGAATCCTTGATATATTTCGGTGCGTACTCTGTCAGGCTGTGACGGTTATGGCATGTTGTCAGCTGGTCCGTCATCGCAATATTGTATAACGTGCACTGCTGTTGTCGTACCTGGTCAGCAAGACGTTTATTTGTGATTAAATTATTTACTCGCGCCGCCAGTTCTTCCTCGATCGGAGGTTTGGTGACGTAATCGTTAATGCCTGCATGCAGCAGGTCAATGCGAAGCTGGGCATCATCATGGCCGGTCATCGCTAAGATCGGTAATTTCGCTGAGTGTGAATTTTGCGCGCGGATCATTCTCACTAAAGAAAGACCATCCATGGTGCCTTTGAGCATGACATCGGTGATCACCAGGTCATAATCGTTATCGGTAAATGCATGAAAGGCTTCCTCCGCGGTAGAAAAGTGCGTGACTTCCAGGTTAAGCTTTTTAAGGTAATTGGTTACGATATGAGTAACAGAAGCACTATCTTCAACGTAGAGAACTCTGCCACCCTGGATATCAAATGATTTTTTACCCTGGATATAATAACGGATACTGGATTTCAGGTAGGTGATATTGGTTTTAGGAAAGATGTCTTTTATGCCTGCAGAGCGTGCATTCTTCAGCAGGGTTTCGTTTGGTTCGGAAGTGAGCAGTATAATCGGTGTGTTGCGATCAGAGTTTTTGCAGTACTTGATAAATTCTGAACCGCTACTATCAAAGATATGCTGTGATGCAATAATCAGATCATATTTTGTTTCATCGGTGGTATTAACTAGTAATTCCAGGCCTTCTTCGCCTGTGCGAACGCAGCTAACGGTACAACCAAGCTCGATGAGCAGGTCCTGCAAAATCTTTTGAAACAAACGACCGTTTTCGAGAATAAGCACTTTCATGGTTCAAGTATACTTAAGTCCTCTAAAAAGACCCGAATATATGTGACAAAATGTAGTTTTTTTCAGATGGCCGGAGTTGGCGCCTGATTGTTTCTGACAATTATAAATTAGACTTAAAGCAACATAGAATCAGTAACTTATTTTACTTTCATACCGGCGACAGCACCTTCATCAGGGTTGAGGATGAACAGGTCTTTTCCACCAGGACCGGCAGCCAGCACCATGCCTTCTGACATGCCAAAACGCATCTTACGTGGTGCTAGATTTGCTACCATGACGGTAAGTTTGCCTTCCAGGTCTTCTGGATTATAGGCAGATTTGATACCGGCGAATACATTGCGTGTTTCGCTACCCAGATCAAGTGTAAGCTGCAGAAGTTTGTCTGCGCCTTCTACGTGTTCTGCCTTAACGATTTTAGCGACACGCAGATCTACTTTGGCAAAATCATCAAAGCTGATTTCACTGGCGATCGGATCATTAGTAAGATGATCTGCAGCCGGTTTATTTTTGGTGATCTTATTTTCGGTAGCTTTATTTTCTGCAGGCATGTTTTCGGTCGAGGCCTCTGTTATGGCATCAAGCTGGTCTTTTTCTATGCGTATCAGCAAAGGTTTAAATTGATTGATACGATGAGAAAGTAGCGGCTGTTTAATGTTCGCCCAGCTAAATTCTGTATTTAAAAATGCTTCAGATTTTTCTGCCGTGTCTGGTAAAATGGGTTTTAAGTAAGTCATCAACAGGCGGAACATATTCAGGCCCTGGGTGCAGACTTTCTGTACTTCATCTTCACGGCCGGCTTCTTTACTCAGTACCCAGGGTTTTTTGTCATCGATGTAGACATTGGCTTTATCTGCCTGTGCCATGATCTCACGTACCGTTTTATTGTATTCACGGTTTTCATAATGGTCAGCTATTTGTGCGCCGGCGGCAACCATTTCATGGTATAAATCTGGCTCGGGTAATTCTGCTGATAGCTGATTATCAAATTTTTTAGTGATGAAGCCGGCGCAACGACTGGCGATATTAACGACTTTGCCCACCAGGTCAGAATTGACTCTCTGCATGAAGTCTTCGAGGTTCAGATCGATGTCATCGACACCGGAAGATAACTTTGCAGTGTAGTAATAACGCAGATATTCCGGATTTAAATGATCCAGATAGGTGCGAGCCTTGATGAAGGTGCCACGTGATTTCGACATTTTCTGGCCATTGACGGTAAGGAATCCGTGACAGAAAACCGCAGTGGGTTTTCGGTAACCTGCACCTTCTAATACCGCAGGCCAGAACAAGGTGTGGAAGCGGGCGATGTCCTTACCGATGAAATGATATAACTCGTTCTCGCTGTCAGCCGACCAGAAGTCATCAAAACTCAAACTTACACCAGTTTTACTCTTCTTGTCACACAGGTTTTTGAAGCTGGCCATGTAACCCATCGGTGCATCCATCCATACATAAAAATATTTACCCGGTGCATCAGGGATTTCGAAACCCCAGTAGGGTGCATTACGGGAAATGTCCCAGTCCTGCAAGCCTTCGTCAAACCATTCACTCAGCTTGTTGGCAATTTCTGGCTGTACGTGACCGGCTTTTAACCAGGCTTGCAGCATATCGGTGAAGTCACTGAGCTTGAAAAAATACTGTTCAGAATCTTTTTCAACCGGTGTTGCCCCGCTGACTGCAGAGACGGGATTTTTTAATTCCGTAGGGTCATAGGTTGCACCACAGACTTCACAGTTATCACCGTACTGGTCGTCGGCGCCGCATTTGGGGCAGGTGCCCTTGATGAAACGATCAGGCAGAAACATTTTCGCTTCCGGGTCATATGCCTGTTTGATTGTGCGGGTATTGATATGACCTTCATCGCGCAGTTTGAGATAAATGCTGGAAGCGAATTCCCGGTTTTCTTGTGAGTGGGTACTGTAGTAATTGTCGAATCCGATCAGGAAACCGGCAAAATCGGCTTCATGCTCTTTTTGTGTTTTAGCGATTAGTTCTTCTGGTGTAATACCATCCTGGCGAGCACGTAACATGATGGGCGTGCCGTGTGCATCATCGGCACAGACGTAATAACAGGTGTTGTTTTGTAAGCGCTGAAAGCGGGCCCAAATATCGGTCTGGATGTATTCGACCAGGTGCCCCAGGTGGATCGGACCATTGGCGTAGGGTAATGCGCTAGTGACGAGGATATTACGTTTAGATGTCATGATGTGTGGGTTTATTATGTGAGCCGGGCTGTTACGCTGTACAACAGGCGCACAATTTAGCATTTTGGCTTGTTTAATGCACTAAAAACCCGGATCAGCAACGGTGTTGATGCTGGCCCGGGTTTTTGCATCATGCACGACTGGAATTTTACTGACCTAGAAGCTCACTGCCTATGGATGCTCTATAACGGTTGTTGATGGTGTTGACAAAACTGGTGCAACCCTGGCGTGACATCAAGCCTTCGATACGTATCCTTAACCACGCTAGGGCGTTAATCTGCACTTCCTGAAGGATAAATAAGCGTTTCAGGATGAAATTTCCGATGTTTATTTTGTTCTGATCCGAGTTTAGAGATCGTGGAAAGTTTATTACCCATGCAGTCTGCATGAGAAAACCGAGATTTATATTTCATAAAGACGGTTTTTTATTCTATTGAAATCGTAATATATGACCATATTGATAACAGCTACCTCTTTAGGGCTAGTCCCGGCTAAATAGCCTCCCCTGAAATGTTAAGGTTAAATCAGTGCATTATTACTGTAGAATGCGCCATCATTTTTAGAGATAAAAAATAATCGCTACACTCAATTCGAGTATAGCGATTATCAAACCGATGTGGAGTTCGCCATGAGCGTTACAAAAGAACAAGTTCAATCAGCCATAAAACAATATATCGACCCGTATCTTGAGAAAGACCTGGTCACTGCGGGTGTGGTTAAAGATATTGCTATCGACGGTGGTAATGTCAAAGTAAAAATCGTTCTTGGGTTCCCTGCATTCGGTTACGTCGATAAGCTTTCTGCTGATCTGAAAGAAATAATCGAAGCTGCTGACGGGGTCACTTCAGCCGAGATCAGTGCTTCCTGGGAGATTGGCAGCCATACAGTTCAGGGCGGTATGAACCCGCTGGAAGGGATCAAGAATGTAATCGCGGTGGCATCAGGTAAAGGCGGTGTAGGTAAATCAACGACCGCGGTTAACCTGGCGCTGGCACTGCAGATAGAAGGGGCGCGTGTTGGTATCCTCGACGCCGATATCTACGGTCCAAGTATCCCTCGTATGTTAGGCATCCATGGCAAACCTGAATCATCCGACGGTAAATCACTTGAGCCAATGGGCGGCCATGGTCTACAGGCGATGTCGATCGGTTTCATGATCGATGAAGAAACCCCGATGATCTGGCGTGGCCCGATGGTGACGCAGGCGTTAGAGCAGTTACTGCGAGATACCCGTTGGAAATCATTAGATTACCTGATCATCGACTTGCCACCGGGCACCGGTGATGTGCAGTTAACCCTGGCACAAAAAGTCCCTGTGAGTGGAGCGGTAATCGTAACGACGCCTCAGGACATCGCCCTATTGGATGCTCGCAAAGGTCTCAAGATGTTCGAGAAAGTTGAAGTGCCGGTGCTAGGTGTAGTCGAAAACATGAGCATACATATTTGTACACAATGTGGTCATGCAGAACATATATTTGGCCAGGGCGGCGGTGAAAAAATGTGTGAGCTGCACAATGTTGATTTTCTTGGCGCATTACCACTGGATATCAATATCCGTATCAATGCTGATGATGGTCACCCATCCGTGGCTGATGATCCTGAAAGTACGGCATCAATGTTGTATCGTGATATCGCACGCCGTACAGCGGCGAAACTTTCTCTGAGAGCGAAAGATTACTCCGCGAAGTTTCCGAATATTGTTATTCAGAATAATTAAGATTGTTGTCTTTATAAGTAGTATTGATAAAAAAGCAGCCAAAAGGCTGCTTTTTTTTTCTCTCAAAAATAAACTATAGTCAGTTGAAGTTTTATAAACACCGGCAGAAAAGGAGTCATACATGGGAACCTCAACAATAGTAACCTTGGTCGTTATCGGTCTTGCAGTTTTTTATATTATTAATATTTACAATCAGCTGGTCACACTTAAAAATCGATATAAGAATGCGTTTGCACAGATCGAAGTGCAGTTAAAACGTCGCTACGATTTAATCCCAAACTTAATTGAAACCGCCAAAGGTTACATGAAGCACGAACGCGAAACGCTGGATGCGGTTATAAGTGCACGTAACGCAGCTTCATCTGGTCTGGAAGCTGCAAAGAAAAATCCCGGTGATGCCGGTGTAATGGCTGAACTGTCACAGGCAGAAGGACATCTTACCGGTGCACTCGGTCGATTTAATTTTGTGATGGAAGCTTATCCTGATCTAAAGGCGAATCAGAATATGATGCAGTTGAGTGAAGAGCTCACCAGTACAGAAAATAGAGTGTCGTTTGCGAGGCAGGCATTCAATGACGGTGTGATGGAATACAACACATACAGGCAGTCCTTTCCGCAGAACTTTTTTGCTGCGTCTTTTGGTCATGCGGCAGATGCCAGTTTACTGGAATTTGCTGATAGTGCGGAAATACAGTCGCCACCTAAAGTATCTTTTTGAGTACATGTAACGAGGCAAAGTTATTATCGATTATTAACAGCGGTTGTAATTTGCAATTTAAAACTGATAACTCGATTTTGTTATGAACTTCTTCGAAGCACAGGATTCAGCTCGACGCAGTACGACATTACTTGTCTTTTTGTTCGTACTGGCGATTGCAGCTATACTGGTGTTGAGCAACCTGATCGTTTTTCAGTATGTTTATTATCTGGAATTTGGCAGTTTAACTTCTTCATTATCGGAACTTGAAATAGTATTCGATTTCAATCTTTCGGTTCTTGTTTCAGCGGCGATAATCGTTTTTATCTGCCTTGGCAGTCTCTATAAACTGGCAGCGCTTTCTTCGGGTGGTCAGGCGATAGCATTATCATTAGGCGGCGTTATCGTGCCGCGCAGCAGCGTGGATCTGCTGCATAAAAAAATATTAAACGTCGTTGAAGAAATGGCGATCGCATCCGGTACGCCTGTGCCACAGGTTTATATATTAAACGCGCAGGGTATTAATGCCTTTGCCGCTGGCTGGAAAACGACGAATGCGGTGATCGGCATTACCCAGGGTGCACTGGAAAGATTGACGCGGGACGAATTACAGGGTGTGATTGCGCATGAATTCAGCCATATTCTAAATGGTGATATGAGGCTGAATATTCGCCTGATTGCAATCTTGCATGGCATCTTGATGATCGGCATGTTAGGTAGAATGATCTTGCGGTCAATACGTTATGTCAGGGCTTCACGCAATAGCAAAGATGGCCGTGCGGTATTGTTGATTTTTGGCGTTGCCGCCACTTTGATGGTGCTCGGTTATACCGGGACATTTTTTGGCAACTGGATAAAAGCCCTGATCAGCAGGCAGCGTGAATATCTGGCTGACGCTTCAGCGGTGCAGTTTACCCGTAGCAGTGAAGGTATCGCCAATGCGTTGAAAAAAATTGGTGGTGCAATTCCGGGCTCTGAATTATCAGCAGTCGCCGTTGATGTCTATAGTCACGCTTATTTTGCCCGGGGTGATGCTGGTTCTTCCTACTTTTCGTTCTCAACTCATCCGCCATTAAAAAAACGTATCCTGCGTATCCAGCCAAACTGGGATGGTAAATATTATTTTGATGATATGAGGCCGGTTCGTGAACGTTCTGCCGAGGCTGATCTGGATGCGATAAAACAGCAGGCAGAACAGGAGAGAAGACAACGTGCTACAAATATCGGCTATGCGCTGGGCACAGGCGTGGCTTTAAATGAAGCGCTGGGCTCGCTGGATAATATCGGTGATGTTTCACAGGAACAGATTGAGGCGGCACGCGACTGGCATCTATCGTTGCCGGAGGAGGTGCTGGCGCAGGCAGAGAATCCGTATGGCGCACAGGCGTTAGTGCTTGCTTTGTTATTACATGAACAGCCTGAGATCGAGAGAAAACAGTATACCGTGTTGAACGGAATCATCGGTGAGTTACACACGCAAAATGTCAGGCAGGTGCAACAGCTAGTTGCCGTGATGGCACGAACACAGGCCCTGTCTTTAATCGATCTAGCAATGCCGACATTAAGAGAGATGACGGTTCAGCAGTACCGGCGCTTCAAAACTTGTTTGCAAAAGCTGATTATCGCCGATGACAAATTGGATTTACGCGAATGGATAGTTCAACGGGTAGTATTACAGCATCTCGATGAGCACTATGCTTTTCGTAAAAAAACGGTGGCAAAATATTTTGTGCTGGGTTCAGCGAAGCAGGCGAGTGAAATCATGTTGTCGATGCTGGCTTATATCGAACACCCTGATGAAGCAGAAGCCATGCGTGCCTTTGATGGTGCAAAACGAAATGCAGGTTTCGTTGCTTTGCAATTATTGCCAAAATCAAAAGTGTCCATTGCACTTCTGGATTTGGCAATGGATGATCTTATGTTATTGAAACCACCATTAAAAAAGCGTTTTTTGCAGACATGTGTTAGCTGTATATCACAAGATGGCAAAGTGACTATACGGGCTTATGAACTGGCACGGGCGATCGCCAGCTGCCTGGATTGTCCGATGCCGCCGGTTTTATTCAGTATAAGCTGATGCACTGCGGTTCACATGTGATCTTTATTGTCGTGGTTGTCCAATTCAATTTTCGCCTGTTTCAGCGTAGTCTGTTACAATCTCCTACGTTTTTTTAGTCTCGAATTTTGGAGTGAGCAAGTTGAGCATTAAATCTGATAAGTGGATACGCCAAGAAGCTGAAAAAGGCATGATTGAGCCATTTGAGCCATACCAGGTAAGAATCAATGCCGCTAATGAGCGACTTATTTCCTACGGTACTTCCAGTTATGGTTATGATGTCCGCTGCTCTAACCATTTCAAGATATTTACCAATATCAATTCTGCGGTGGTCGATCCGAAAAACTTTTCTGAACATAGTTTTGTCGATTTTATCGGTGATGTCTGTATCATTCCTCCTAATTCATTTGCGCTGGCAAGCACGGTTGAGTATTTCAGGATACCGAGAAGTGTCTTAACTGTCTGCCTGGGGAAATCAACTTATGCTCGCTGCGGCATCATCG
>Ga0316188_10001026_pt1 | contig 13077 bp, 13 predicted proteins | sample Phiworburrow1_MG_FD_204933 | JGI IMG/M metagenome (GOLD analysis project Ga0316188, IMG submission 204933) | Coastal sediment microbial communities from Maine, United States - Phippsburg worm burrow 1 | ecosystem: Environmental > Aquatic > Marine > Coastal > Sediment | place: USA: Maine...
TAGTGACGCCGGCGCTCGTCCTCGGGCATGGCAAAAAACTGCAGGTCCCCCAGGTCGCCACTCAGCGCCGTTAGTTTCACATCCGGCTCGCTCCTGAGCTGGTCCGCGATCTTTTGCGCTTCCGCCAGGTAGTGGCGATACAGTTGCTGGCGCAGGGCCAGCGACAGGGTTGCCGGCTCGCCTTCGACATTATTCAGTGCCTCGTCCAGCGAGAATTTTGGCAGTACGCCAGAGGCATACTTGTGTGCCCAGGTGCCGGTCGCCAGGTCGAAGTCATACAGGTTCAGAAATTGATGGCCTTCGCGCGCAAGGAACAGCACGGCATCAATGACGTAATCTGCCTCGGCATCATCCATTACCCAGTGCAGGCCGACCCGGCACCAGCCCGGTTTCAGGCCACAATGACCCAGCTGTACCGCCGACCGATACTTCTCCGACGTGTCGTCGTCGATATGCAGCAAGCGGTGGCCATAGGGACCCGCGCAGGAACATCCGGCGCGCGACTGGATGCCGAACAAATCATTCAGCAGGACGGTGAGGAATTTGTGGTGCAGGTACTTGCCGCTCGAATCCCTGACGTTGAATGAAATGATACCGACACGACTGTCCGCATCCGGGTTACCCAGCACCTCGATGTTGCTGTTGTCACCCCAGGTACGCAGGGCACGACGCGTGAATTCATGTTCGCGCCGGAAAATGACATCGACCCCGACAGCGTCCTTCACCTGGAATACGAGCCCGGCCTTGAGCGTCTGCAGCACGCCCGGTGTACCCGCCTTCTCGCGCTCTTCGATGCGCGAAATGAAATCCTGGTCTGTCATGCCGACGTAATCAACGGTGCCACCGGCACTCACGCTCGGCGGCAGGTCCCGGTCGTAGATGCGTTCGTTGAATACAAGGACACCGCTGGAACCTGGTCCGCCGAGGAATTTATGCGGCGAGATGAAAATGGCATCAATGCTCGGGTCGTCGCCTTCGAACCCGGGTTCAGGGTTCATATCGATTTCGACATAGGGCGCACTGGCCGCATAGTCAAAACAGGCCATCGCATCGTACTGATGCAACAGGCTCGCGATTTTGCGGACGTCGGAGCGCATACCCGTCACATTCGATGCCGCAGAAAACGAGCCAATGCGTTTGCGGTTCTGGTAGCGCGGATCCTGCAACAAGGCCTCCAGGTGAGCGAGGTCAACATTGCCGCCTGCGTCGAGCCTGACCTGCACCGTCGTCGCGAGCGACTGACGCCAGGAGATCTCGTTGGAGTGATGTTCATAGGGGCCAATAAAGACAACCGGCTGCGTTTTGGCCAGCACTTCGTCATCCAGCATGTCGCCCAGGTTCTTGCGCGTCGCCGGTGCGAGCGTCACGCCGATAATCTGTTGCAACTTGTCGATCGCACCCGTCGCGCCGGTACCGCAGGCGATAATGCGTCCATTCGGACCCGCATTGACCGACGCCTTGATCGCGTCCTCGGCCTCATGCAGCAGCTGACTCATGCTGCGTCCGGTAATATCGTCTTCCGTATGCGTATTCGCATAGACACGCTGCAAGCTCTGCAGGTAGGACTCCACGAAGCGCAGGCATCGGCCTGACGCCGTGTAATCGCAATACACCATGAGGCGTTCGCCAAACGGCGTTTCGAACGTGGAATCGACGCCAACGATCTGTTCGCGCAAATAGGCGGGATCGAGTTTTGTCTTGGTCATACTAAAAGTACCTGGATGCCTGCGGTATACAGAAACGGGGACGAAAACCCCGCCACCTTGCAGCAGGCTTGTCGTCCCCGGCTAATTATGCCTGTTTTTCGTTAATCGGCGCTGATTGTGTCCTCGATCGAGTTCGCTATCGAACTGGGCACGCCGACATTGGCAGTAAAGGCCCGGTAGCCCGAATCCCAGAAATACAGCTGCATCCGCCACATCTGGCCGTAGTGAAGGACCCGTGTCTCGTCACCCTCCCTGATAATCAGGACCTCGGTCGGCAGCGCGGCAACATGGTCAACACCCGGATATGGCGATAACTCGCTCTTGTTGTCGTTACGGAAGCGCGAATTGATGCGAATCATCTTGTCCTCGATATACGGATTGGTCAGGCCGATGTAGACCGCATCGTCGCTGAGCCTGATCAGTGCGACCTGCTCCCAGCCCTCGGACTCCTCGGGACCGGCAACAGCGCGTGCTGACAACGCTGCCGTGACACTATCGATCACCGCGTCGAAGTTCTCTGCCTTGTCCTCCTCGATGAGCAATTGGCTCTTCCTGAAGGTACGGAACTTGGCCATCATGCGCGCCGGCCCATCACCCTTGTAGGCGTTGTAGTGATTCTCGGAGCGCTTTGGTTCCTGCTGCTCGGACATTGCGTCCCCAGGCACACCGGCAACGAGTGCTCGGAGTTCGGCCGCCGCCTTGCCGGCCGCGGCAACCAGGTCATCGTAATTGGGCGAGTCCGCATAGAACACCATGGCATGGGCCACAGGATTGGCTATGTTGATATACGTTTTCTGCTCATCACCCAGTGTGTACACGGCAAGCCGCAGAACCTGCGCCGAGACGGTGCGCGCGGACTCCGCTTTTGCGGCTTTTGCATACGTCGGAGATGTGATGACGTACACCTTCGCGCGATGTTTTTCCTCGGGCACCCTGACGTCGTGCGACGCATGCAGTACCAACGCTGAGGACGCGAACGCCGCATCAATAGCCGCGGTCGTTTCATCGAACGATACCGAGGATGCGTGGATCGTTTCAAAAATACCTGTTTCATCATTAGCCGCAAACGAAAACGGCGCTGAGATCAGCGCCGCAATCGTGATTACGGCCATTAGTATCCTGGCCTTCATCATTAACTCCTAGAAGCGATAAGCAAACTCGAGTTCGAGTTGGCTCATTTCGAGCGTGATTGTCTGAGTCGGATCGAACAGGCTCGGGCCAACGACATCATTCGAAGGTGCGTACATGAATGATGTCGAGAACTCACCACCGCTCTTCATCTGCCGCGTCAGTCCAAACGTAATATGTTGCTCCATGACTCCGGGTGCGAGGATGTTGAAAAGGACATCCGCCGGCTGGATTGGTTGCTCACCGTAGCTGTAGCCAAAGCGCCATGTATTGACTTCATTTTGCGCCCACTCAAAGCCCAGCTTGTAGATAGTCATGTCTTCCCAGCCGAAGCCCGGACCGTTTGCGCCACCGAGGCAGCTCTCGAGATCCGTGCCACCGAACGGCAGCGTCGGGCAAGCCAGCATATTCACCATGGGATTAGCAATCGAATCCACGTCGCCGTAGGCAATGTACTCGATATCAAAATTCACGCGCAGTGCATCGGACGCCAGCACGGACAGACCGGCTTTTACGCTGGAGGGGATGTCAAACCCCCCCGCTTCTGCAAACAGGTCGGCATAATCGTCAAATTCACCCATCGACATCTTCGACTGGTACGCCAGTCCAAAGCTAACCTTGTCCGTCATACCCCACCACAAACCGGCGCCAAAGCCCCAGCCTACAGAGGTGTCTGCATCGTTGTTCGACAGCGCCGTCGGAAAAACAGTGCCACCCGACGCGGCGAATGACTTGGCAATCGGCGCGAATGTCTGGATACCTTTGGCCTCGAACATCTGGATGGCGAATACAGGTCCGGCACCCCAGGCAAAATTTTCGTTGACCTTGTTCGAGTAGTTGACTGCGATAAAGGCCTGCATCAGGTTGACACCGGCCGTTCCATCACCCGTGGCACTGGTGAGTTCAGCGCAGTAAGGCCCGGTACCCGTGAGAGGCGCCCCTGTCAGCGGATCAGCACCACAGAAATACGATGTTGCCGATGCATTCGGGCTATCCCAGTTCGTGTTCATTCCGCCACGACCGTAGAACGTGGCCGTAATGTTCGCATCACCCTCAAGACTCCAGTTCTTGGCGACGTATGGAATCGGGAAATACTCGCTGCTGCTGTCGATTTTTCCCTGTGTAATCGTATGCGACGGCAGACAAGCCCCGGGGTTCGCAATCGGATCGCAGCCGCCGAGGTCGATGAAGCCGCCGTTCAGCTGGCTCGGGCCCGCCTCGTAGCTACGCCTCGGGCTAAAGATCGATAAACCCACTTCCCAGCTGTCGTCGACAAAGACGCCCAGCGCCGGATTCGACGGCGACATGATGGCGCCCATATTCGCGTTCGACCCAACACCCGTCCCAGCCATGCCCTTCGAGGCCGTACCGACACCGTGGGTGAAATAACCATTGGTCGCCATTGCGGCACTACTGAAGGCAAACAGCCCCGTGGCTAACAGCACAGCTGTCGCCTTACTCGCTTTGAAACTCATTTCTTTTCTCCCTGCGTTTCGCAGAATACTTCGTGTAATGTGCGCATTACCCTGGAAGCATCGTCGCCGGCCAGTGAATAGCTGACGGACTGCGCATGCTTCCGAGCTTTAACTATTTTCTCGCGGCGAAGGACCGCGAGATGTTGGGACAGTGCAGACTGACTGAGGCCGAGGAGCGACTGCAGCTCGCTGACCGTTTTTTCCCCTTCGGAAAGCTGGCACAGGATCATGAGGCGCCACTCGTTCGCCATTGCCTTGAGCAGCTCGACGGCCTGAGACGCCATCTCGTGTAACTCGGACAATTTCCCAAAGTCCTCAACCGGCGCTGCGGTCTCCTCAGTCATTCGCCGCAACCGCCGAATCCTTCGGAGTCCATCTTGGCCTCATAAGGCGCTGCAATGCCGTCGCCTGTGACCAGGGAGCCTTTGACGCTATCCCAGTCCTCCGGCTTCAGGATGAGCAACCAGCCCTTCTCATAAGGGTCATCATTGGCAATGCTCGGGTCACCCACCATATCCTCATTCACCGCAACGACTTCGCCGCCGGCAAGCGATTTGGCTGGCCCTACCCATTTGCCGGATTCGAGCGTGCCGCAGGACTTGCCTGCACGAACGCTGCGACCTACTTTCTTTGGCGTAAATGCGACCAGTTTGCCGGCCATCGCAGTGGCCACTGCGGTCATGCCAATCTTGACCGTGCCGTCACCCATCTCCGTAAACCAGATATGGTTGTCGACGTCGTAAAGCAGTTCGTCAGGAAGGTTACATCCCCTTACAGATGGCATATCTATGCCTCCTTCATCTATGGTTGTTGCGATTCACTCGCCGATCGAATCGGTTTCGACGAACAACAAAATTCGCCGAGTCCGGCCACCTGCAGCTTCCCGCTAATGAATAAATACAGGTGCTTGGATACCAAACCCATCATATGTAAGCGATCAGTAATATCCGAATGTTCGGGCTCCATGGTGACGAGGTTGTAGTGGTAGACCACCTCGCGGCAGGTTTCGCGGCAAGCGTTGAAACTTGGATCGCCTTTTGCCCCCTGCCTGTGCAGGGCCAACAGCCGAAAACCCTCACGAAGGTCCTCGGTAGGTACTTCTCCCTGTGCAGTCACCCAGTGCTCGATCACCTCCTCGCTCGCTCGCAGGAGATTCCCGGCCGCTGCCAGAATATCTGCAGTCGGTGGCGGCGCGTCGAACACGGCCTCGAGTTCATCGAGCGTCCTCATCCGAGCCCTCGCTCCTTGAGAAACTTGATGGAGTCGTTAATGTTCTCGTGGACGCCAACCTTCTTTGCCTTCAGGCCCAGTGCCATGCCAAGCAGCTGGGTGAAGTACAGAATCTTGATATCAACCGTTTCACCCAGCGTCTTTTCAGCACGAATCTGGTGCATCTCGAGGCCGGAATGACAGGTCGGGCACTCGGTCGCAATGACGTCAGCGCCAGACAGCTTCGCCGCCTTCAGGATGTTGAGCACAAGCTTTGTGGAGGTATCGCTGTCGGACAGCGTATGAGCTCCACCACAGCAGGCCGTCTTCAACGGGAAATCGACATTCTCGGCCCCGGCTGCAGCCAGCAGGTCATCCATGAAATGCGGCTTGGACGTAGACTCGCTGCCTGGCCCCTGGTCTTTCTCGGGGAAAATATGCCGTGGCCGCGTGTACATGCAGCCGTAGTAATTGGCTACCTTGATTCCCGACAGGGAATTCTTGACGCGTTTGGCCAGCCCGTCTTCGCCAATCGCCTCCTTGATCCAGTCCAGCGCGTGAATGGTTTCGACCTGCCCGGATTCGTAGGTCTTGTGGCCGGCTTTCTTCGACAGGCGATCGACAACCTCCGCAGATTCCCTGTCATTGGCCAGATCGTATTCCGCTTTCTTCAGGTTGTGATAGCAGCCGTTGCACGGCGCCATGACGACGTCCATATCCATTTCATTGGCTGCCGTCGACATGACACGCGATGACAGGTAGGTCTGGATCTTCGGGTCAATGTTCTTCACTTCCATCGCGCCGCAGCAATTCCAGTTCTTGACCTCTACGAGATCCAGGCCAAGCGCCTTGCCGACGGCTTTTGTAGAGCGATTATAAGAATGGCCCGAACCCTCGAGCGCGCAGCCCGGGTAATAGGCGACCTTCTTGTATTTATCTTTGGTAGTCATCAGGTTCCTCGTCAGGCAGCCACGTCTTGCTTGGCGGTTTCAACCAGCTCGGCAAGGCTCAGTGCCTGCGATTGCTTTTCGTGTTGTTCGTCAATGTATTCCTGGATCGCCGCTGACGCACTTGACCAGTCATTTGTCCTGGGTGCGACCAGCGTTGCGAGGCCCATGCGCGTCAACATGCCGATCGGCAAGCCACGCAGCATGCGCTTGACCATCTCGATCATCCACGGCTGTGCGAGTGCCTGGCCCGTGCGCGAGAAGAAGCGCCGCATGGTGCGACTTTCTTCGATCTTGCCGGTCTTGACGATCTGCTCGGTGAACACCTCGTCGAAATGTGTCGAAGGCGATTTTTCCGTGTGGCCCTTTCTTTCGAGCCAGTGCGCCGTCGCCTTCATGACGCCTTCAGGAAAAACGTCGCGAGGACATGCGTAGGTGCACTTGTTGCACGACACGCACTGCCAGATGATGTCCTTATCGCGCAGCAGCTCGGACTCCATCCCCATGCGGATCAGGTAAATCCAGTAACGCGGGTTAAAATCCTCATTAAGGGCGTTAACGGTGCACGCATTCGTGCAGGATCCACACTGCCAGCAGCGATGGATCTGTTCGCCGCCCGGCAATGCCGCGATCTCGTCCTGCAGGCTCTCGTTGTAATCCTTAACGACCCGCGTCTCAATGAACGTACTCCAGTGACCTGACACATCGACACCATCGAGCATTAAATTGTCGTGCGTCGTCAGATTTTCCGGGCGAATCAGCGATTTTTCATGAATGGGCATTAGTGTTCCGTCGGGTTCAGTTCGGTGCTGTCATCTAGGACAAAGGCCTCGCCGTCAATTGACTTGAGGCGTGTTCTGCCGTTGCCTGGCTGGACCCCATCGAGTCCGAGCAGGCGACGTGTGTGTTGCATGGGATCTTCGGGCGCCTGGAAATCGGCGCGCAGGTAACTGCCACCCTGTTCGCAGATGTATTGCGCGTAAACCTGCGCACAAAGCACATCAACGTAGTACAGAACGTCGCGAAAAATTCCGTTGTCGCTCAGGAACTGGCTAAGTTCCTCGCGCAGCATCAGGTAGGTGCCGTAACCGTTGGCCACAGGAATCGTAATGTGATCGACATTATCACCGTGCCAGATCTCGCGAATAACACCGGTGTTCGACTTGGCGTCCCACACCCAGCGATTCATAAGCGGCACACGCTCCGGATCCGCGTTGTGCAGCATCTCGGTTGCAAGGTCTCGTACCCAGCGATGTTTCTTGTCGTTCGGGAATCTGTCACAAAAAGCACTGATGCGTTCGTCGATATGCTCCCTGTCATCGAACAAACGCACAATCGCCTCGCGCATGTCGACAAACGCTTCCTCGTTGAGATGCCCGCTGATACGGCGTCGCACCGTCGCCATGAATGTACACAGACCCTTGAACGTTTCCAGATCGAGATCAGCAATATCGTTTTCCACAAGTGCCTGCCGGAACATCGCACTCTTCAGCTTGACCGCGTCGATGTAACGCTCGATGCCGCCATGCTCCTCACTGCCGGTGACCATCATCTGCAGCGCGACACGTAATATCTCACCGGACAGATCGAGTACGGGACGATCGAACTCCTGGGGAAGCATTGCGGACGTGGTAGCCATCAGATCGAGTTCTACGCCGTCTTGAGGTCTTGCGCGCCGGACAGCACAGCCATAGCTGTTGCATGACCTTGCGCGATCGAATCGTCAATCGTTTCCGGACCGGTAGCAGAACCCGCTACATAAACTCCGGGACGCGACGTAGCACCCATCGAACCGTAGCGATTCGCAACACCGATGTAACCGTGCGTCTCAAGATCGATACCCAGCGTATCGGAGATCTCCGGGTTGTCGACATTCGGATCCATACCAATCGCATGCACAACCATATCGAATGGAATCGTGATCGGGCGTTTAACCAGCGTATCTTCGCCCTTGACGATGAGCTTCTCGCCGTCCGAGGTCACCTCGGCAATGCGCGCCTTGATGTATTTGACCTTGAACTCTTCCTGGCTCTTCCAGTAGTACTTGGTTTCGTAGAGACCAAAGGTGCGGATGTCCATGTAGTAGATGTAGACGTGGCAATCCGGCAACTCTTCGCGAATTTCCATCGCAATATTGGATGAGACGGTGCAGCAGATCTTGGAGCACCATTCGCGCCCAATCTGGCGATCGCGCGACCCAACGCACAACAGGATCGCGACCCGGTTTGGCTTGCGCCCGTCAGACGGGCAACGCACACCCTGCCCCGACGAAATCATCTGCTCGACCTGCGTGGTCGTTACGACGTCTTCGTAGGTGCCAAAGCCCCACTCGGGCTTGTTAACCGAGTCGAAATGCGTAAAGCCGCTGCAGACAATGACCGCCTCTGCCTCGAGCGTGTCGCCATTGGACAGCTTCGCCGTAAAGTCACCGGGCGTCCCATCGAAATTGGTGACCTTGGTGCCGGTAAGAACCTTGACGCTGGACGCATCCTCGACACGCTTGACCATGCCGCCGATGGCATCCTTGGCCCATTCGCCCGTCGGTACGAGTTTCGCGTAGCCAGACAGGATCGGCGCACCGCCCAGCCTGTCTTCCTTTTCAACGATGACACATTCCTTGCCCACTGTTGCAAAACTGTGTGCCGCGGCCAGACCTGCCGGTCCGCCACCGATTATCAATACAGGTTTACTCATTGTTTGCTTGCCTATTTTTTTTGGCTCTTAGTCGTTGGGTTTCGATTCAACGGCTTTGAAACCAGGTCCCGACGTAATCATCAAACGCGGGTCGTAAAGGGTCTCGCCCCTGCCCGCTTCCACGTCCTTCAGGTATAACTCGAACTCTGCTTTTTTCGCCTGCCAGTCAATTCCCAGCTTGTCCATCAGCTGCTCCGTCGGCGAAGCATGCCAGTGCGACTGCACGATCTTGTAAGGATGCGCACCACAAACGAGGGCCGCGAACTGGATGTCGGCAAGGACCGGCAACTCCACCGGTTTACCGACTGCTGCACCGATCCACTGATTCTTATCGAGCGTTGTAATGCAGCCGGTGTCGTGGCCGACCATCATGTCGGCGCGTGCCTCTTCCTGCGCTACGCGCAACTTGCGATCAATGGCGAACGAACGTGTGAATTCGCGTTCGGAAATAATGTGACGGAAACCGAAACCGCAACAGTCGTACCAGGTCGAGTAGTCAATAACCTGTGTACCCAGGGTTTCCAGTATGCCCGTAGTGACAGCAACGCGATTACCTTCAAGAATATCGTCGTCGTAAATGGCGTCCTCAGGAACCATCTTGTAGACATGACATGCCGGGTGCACCGTCGCGCGAATGTTGCTGCAATCGATGACCTGGTGTTCCTTGATGCGATTGCGCATCACGTGCACCCACTCCGAATAATGCACAACCTCTTCCGGAATCAGGAGCTTGCCGTCAACGAGACGGCCGAGTTTGCCGAGAATCGTCTTGACGCGATCGCGCAGCTTGGCTGAGTGCAGCAGGTAACCACGCACTTCCTTGTAATTACCAAATGACGTGCCGCAATGCACCAGCGGGTAGAAGTAACCGTCCGGTAATCCCTGTGCCTTCGCGGAAACGTAGGCCTGATGGAAGTTGCGCAGGAATACCGCCGCCAGGCTCTCGATATTGCCGATGCCCGAACCGTGGTAGTTCCATGCCGTGCACGAGGTCTGGTCGGTCTCATCGAGATACTTGACGTCCATCTTGTTCATCAGCCACAAGAGGGATGCCGGGTATCCCGGGATGTTGCCGCACTGGCCGCAGGACTTGTGATGCCAGAGCTGCGTCGTTGGAATCTTCTTGTCCCAGCCATACAGCGTCTTGACCGTAACCGGTTCGTGCTCGTCCGTGACGCGATGCACCAGGATCTCGCCGTCTTTCTCGAGCTCCCACATGACATCACGCACATCCTCAACGCGATCCTTATTCGTGAGCATCGAACGCTTGTTAACGATCTGGTCGACCCAGACCGTCGCTGTGTGCGCGTCCTGCTTCGACAGGTTCGCGTCTACCCACTCTGACCCGTGTCCTGTGAACTTTTCTCCGCCATTACCTGCCATTGCATCCCTCCAATAAACTCTGGGTAGGAGCGGCTTTAGCCGCGATTCGAGCCTGGAGGCTCTCCTACGATTGTCTAGTCCTGCTCGTCCATCCAGTCCTCATAGTCATCACGCTTTTCATCCATGATGTCGAGGATTACGTCGAACAGGTTCTCGTCGATGGTTTCAAGACTGTCGAGCACGCCGGTTTCTTCCCAGATCGTGTACAACTCAACCGATGTCTTGAGATTAACTTCCCACGCCGTCTTGGTTGTGTGCAGCGTGGGCATGGGGATCGCTTTGCGCAGCAGTTCCAGCGGCGCATCAACTTTCGATATGTTCGGACCCCAGTCGGCAAAGCCTTCGGGGTTGATCATGTCGGGCGATAACTGGTTACCCGTGGATATGAGTTTCAGCATGACGCGGCTGAAGGGGCGCAGCACGGCCTTCGCAGACTCCATGCCATGCTTGATGGCGGTCTCGCGCATCAGCATGACCAGGCCACCCGGCGAATTACCGAACGGGCAGCGCGCAGCGCAGGTGTAACACTGGGCGCAGGACCAGATCTTCTCCTGCATGGCATCGTAGATGCCTTCGAGATTCTCGGTCCAGAGTAACTGGACGATCTCGCGCGGGCTGAAATCGTAGTAATGCGCCGCCGGGCACGTTGCGGTGCAGATGCCGCAGTTCAGACAGCCGTTGAGCTCATGGTCGAACCTGAGGTCGCCCTGGATGTCCTGGAAAATTTCCTCCAGCTGTTCGCGTTTAACGGGCGGTGAATCCGATACTGGATCACCAATGAATTCCTGAATTCGGGACGCTGAGGAATGGGACATATAGTCGGACCTTTAGGAATTAGTAAGACAGAACCTTGCAGTCACCTTCCATGACTTCTTCTATCAAGTGAGCACCACCAACAATACCCTCGCACTCGGGGATCAGGTCTTCCTTGGTCATGTCGAACAGGTCGAGATTCGGCGAGCAGCAGTAGAACTTTACGCCTGCCTCGTGGGCATCCTGTATGAAGCTGTATACCGACTTCGGCGACCCTTCCTTGACGAAGAGTTTTTCAGCGACGCCTTTCTTCATGAGCCGTCCGGAAGTGGCGGTGCAAACGACGTCGACGTCGTAATCCATCGCGGCGGCCACGGTTGCCTGGAAAATCGGCGCGCCCAGCTCTTCGCCATTACGCGGATCGGTGTTCGCCATAACAATAATGAGTTTTTCAGCCATTTTTTCGAATCCCCTGCGATTGGACGGACATCCAACAGCGCATTAGCATATACTAAATTACCTGTGCGTCCAATTCCCCGGCGCCCTTGGCCGCTTTCGGCGCAGACATCAGGGACGTGCATTGCACAAGACCGGTCATTATTGGCACGAGCTCATCCTCAAGAACGGGCTGCAGCGCACGTAGTTTCTCAAGCTGCCCGGCGGTATCTGCAGGCACCTCTTCAAATTCCATAATCAGGTCTTCGATCATGCCGAGCTTAATGCCTGGATTGCCAGAAAAACCATAAGCACTTTCTCCAACTTGCCAGACTGCGGGCCGACCGAGGTTATCCTCCGCAAGGACCACGGCATGCGCGGGTAGCACCGGCCAGTCGCGCATGTAGACCACCTGGTTGAAGGTTTCCGGCAGGTAGCCATTGAGCGCGTCGTCCCGAATACGGGTCGCCGACAGCATCTCGAACGTCAGTTCTCGCGACTCGACACCGCCGCCCGCGGCAAGACTCAGGATCTGTGCGCCGAGCCCGAGGCCGACGATGGGTGTGCCCTCCTCGAGGTAGTGCCGCGTAATCTCGACCTCCTGGTCCAGCGTCGGCAGGTCTCTCGATCCGGCAGCACCCCAGGGCCCACCACCCAGGATAATGAGGGCGTCCGCAGGCAATTCCTCGCGGGGCAAACTGCCGGCGGCAAACGGGCGGAAATACTGGAAGCGAATGCGCCGGCCTTCGAGATGGTCTTCTATCAAGCCAAGGTACTCGCCTGCCGTGTGCTGGATGACGGCAACCACGTTCATCGGGTCCGCCTCGTTGGCGGCGAGCACGAAGGCGTCGTCGCTGCTTTTGCAATCGGCCACGGCTAGACGCCCTCTCGTTTGGCAAGTGCGTTGCTTATCGCCGCAATGAAATCGTCAGCCGCCACGCTCAGCATGTCGATATCGGTTTCCTCGAAGAACTGCCGCACCGTCGTTTCGACGTCATCAAGACGCGTGCCCAGCAAGGCCGCTTCGAGGTCGAAGACAATACGGGGCGGCGTTACAAAAAAATCGCCCGTGATCAGTACACGCTGCAGGAGCCCGTGCGTCGGACCTTCGAGCTTGACGTAGGCGTTGATCGTGCCACCGGCCCCGGTGTACGTGCCTTCGAGCAACTGGTCGGTGCTGCCTGGATTGTCAATCTCGGCAACGAACTCGTCGGTGCCGATCTCTTCATTGAAATACTCGAGCGCCAGCGCTTCTTCCGCATCCGAAATCTCGCCAGGCTCTGCAGAGATACCCAGGCCGTCTGCAAAGCCCTTGATGAGCGCGGCCTTGATGGCCTCCATATTCGG
>Ga0316188_10001029_pt1 | contig 13063 bp, 8 predicted proteins | sample Phiworburrow1_MG_FD_204933 | JGI IMG/M metagenome (GOLD analysis project Ga0316188, IMG submission 204933) | Coastal sediment microbial communities from Maine, United States - Phippsburg worm burrow 1 | ecosystem: Environmental > Aquatic > Marine > Coastal > Sediment | place: USA: Maine...
ACGCGCAGGAAGCGGAAGTACTTCTTCAGCAGTGGGTGGTTCAGCACCTGCTCGCGCAGCGTCATCGCCAGCTCCAGCTGGCGCTGCACCAGCTCGTAGCCCTCCAGCTCCACCTGGCGCCGGCCCACGTCCAGCGAGGCCAGGATCTGGTAGTTCGGGCTGGTCGACGTGTGCGTCATGTAGGCCTCGTGGAACGCCTCCTCGGCCTTGTCCTTGAAGTCCTGGTCCCACACGTGGATCATCGAACCCTGGCGCAGCGAGGTCAGCGTCTTGTGCGTCGACTGCGTCGCGTATACGCGCACTCGTGCCTTCTGCGGGTCGGGGATCAGCCGCGTGTCGAGCAGCGCCTGGTCGTCGTCCCAGCCGGTTTCGCCCAGCTTGCGCTGCTGCTCGGCGAACTTCTCGGCATAGTGCGGCGTGCGCATGAAGTCGCACAGGCGCTTGGCGCTGGCCATGCCGGTGCGCTGACGGTATATCGGATGGCACACCGCAAAGGCGAACCAGGCCTCGTCCCACAGGAACACCAGGTCGGGCTTGATCGCCAGGCATTCCATCATCACGCGCTCGACGTCGTAGACGATGCCGTCGAAGGTGCAGTTGGTGAGCAGCACCAGGCGCACGCGATTGAGTTTGCCGGCCTTGCGGAAGTCGAGAAGCGTGCGCTTGATGTGGCGTATCGGCACCGCGCCGTACATCGAATACTCGTCCAGCGGATACGAGTCCAGATAGGCCACCTGTGCGCCGGCCAGCACCAGCCCGTAGTGGTGCGACTTGTGGCAGTTGCGGTCGACCAGCACGATGTCGTCAGGCCGGACAAGCGCCTGCACGACGATCTTGTTGGCGGTGGAGGTGCCGTTGGTGCAGAAGTAGGTGCGCCGCGCGCCATAGGCGCGTGCCGCGTATTCCTGCGCCAGCTTCAGCGGGCCCACCGGGTCGAGCAGCGAATCCAGCCCGCCTGAGGTGGCCGAGGTCTCGGCCATGAACAGGTTGGTACCGTAGAACTGCTGCAGGTCAGCGATCCAGTTGCTGTTCATGATCGACTTGCCGCGCGCCAGCGGCAGCGCGTGGAACACGCCAGTGGGCTGCTTGGCGTACTCGCGCAGCGCGTTGAAGAAGGGCGTGCGATGGCGTTCGGCCACGCCCTTCATGATCGAGCTGTACAGCTCGGTGTGGTCTTCCTCGCGGAAGAACACGCGCTTGAAGGTCTCGCCGGTGCGTGCGGCGATCTCCTCGACGTTGACGTCGGTCACCAGGTACAGGTCCAGCTCCGGGCGCAGCACGGCGATCTGCCGGCCCAGCAGCGGACCGCGCTCGGACTCGGGCATCTGCTCGATACGCTCGTCGACACTGTCGAGGAAGCGGCGCAGCAGGTCGTTGTGGTACATCGAGCGGAACGGAAAGCCATGGCGGATGACCACGGCCTGCAGGTTGAAGTTGACCAGCGTGGCGATCAGCGCATCCTCGAAACTTGGCACCACGACGACGTCGAAGACGAAGTCGTCGTCGGGTGAGCGCTTGCCTTGCACACGGCGGCGCAGAGCGTCTTCCTCGCCGGCGCTCATCTCGTCGACGATCAGCACCTCGAAGTACGGGCGCGCCAGCTGCGCCTTGCGCTCGTTCTCGGACTCGAACTGCGAGGGTCCGTCGCCTTCGGTGTCGAGCGTGGCGCTTTCGTGACGGTAGGTCTGCGACGCCAGCATGCGGTGGATGCGCCGCGCTGCGTGGTGTGCGCGCGCCAGTTCGCCACGTTCGATCCATGCCGCCAGTGCGTCGAAGGCACGCCCGCCTGGGAAGGCCCAGAAGCTCTCGATCGGCGCCAGCGTTCTGGTGATCTCGCGCACGCGCGCCATGCGCTCGATGAACTCGGGGTCGTTGCCGGTCAGATTCACGAGCCGACCGAGGTCGTCGACCAGGCTGATCCAGCCGTCGGCACGCAGCTCCCAAACGCTGCGGTGGCGGCTCAATGAGGTGGGCAGTTGCATGCCCTGTACTGGGGCGTCGTTCATCATGTTCGTCTCCTGTTCGTTTTGTTGCGCGGCAGCCCGATGCGCCGGCGCTGCCAGGTCGACGGCTTGGTCAACCTGGCTTGACCAGCGGCCCCAGCGTGCCCAGGTAGTGGCCGAGCTCGCTGCCGCGCCGGTAGACATCGAAGTCCACCTCGCGGTCCCTGAAGCTCTTCAGCGGTTGGCCCAGGTTGCTGCGCAGGCCATGTTCGCGCTGGCGCCGCACCAGGTTGAAATCCACTTCGATGGGCATGATCTCCGCACCGGCCTCCGCCTGGTGCAGCACGTAACCCGAGGGGTCGCAGATGATCGAGCGCCCTGTGCCGCCGTCGCCGACGCCGTTGACGTCGAAGAAGTAGACCTGGTTCGTGACCGCCGAGGCCCTCGCGATCGACAGTTCCACGTCGCGGTCGATGGTGTCGGTCATGGTCGGGTGCAGGATCACTTCGGCACCCATCGCCACCAGTGTGCGCGTGGTTTCCGGAAACCACATGTCGTAGCAGATCGACACGCCGAAGCGGCCGACGTGCGGTACGTCGAAGACGCAGAACTCGCTGCCGCCGGCGACATCGCGCTCGTAGGGCCGGAACGGAAAGAGCTTGCGAAAGCGCCGCACTACATGCCCATGCGGGTCGATCACCGAGGTGGTGTTGTAGACCGCCGGGCCGTGCGGGCCTTCGCCGCGCTCGAAGATCGAGCCCGGGATCAACCACAGGCCTGCCTCGTGGGCCAGAGCGCACAGCCGCGACTCGGTCGGCCCGGGCAGCGGCTCGGCCTCGTGGCGCGGGCCGAGCGGCGAGAGTTCGGGAAACAGCACCATGCGTACCCACGGGAAGCGCGCGCGGATGTGGCGCAGGTAGCCGTGGATGCGGTCGACGTTGTCCTGGAAGGCGGCGACCTTCATCTGCACGCCGGCAATGCCGAACACGCTCACGCGTTCGCCTTTGTTTTGTCGGCCCGCCCGTCGGTGATGCCGAAGCTCATATGCCGCCCAGGCAGACGTACTTGATCTCGAGGAAGTCGTCGAGGCCGTACTTGGAGCCTTCACGTCCCAGGCCCGACTGCTTGACGCCGCCGAAGGGTGCCTCGGCCGTCGAGATCAACCCGGTGTTGACGCCGACCATGCCCGACTCCAGGCGCTCGGCGACGCGCATCACGCGGCCGATGTCACGACTGTAGAAGTACGCGGCCAGGCCGAATTCGGTGTTATTGGCCGCGGCGATGACCTCGTCCTCGGTGTCGAAACCGAAAAGCGGCGCCAGCGGGCCGAAAGTCTCCTCGCGCGCCACCAGCATGTCGGCGGTGGCGCCGCTGATGACCGTGGGCTCGAAGAACTGGCCGCCGAGCTTGTGGCGCTTGCCGCCCGTGAGCACCTCGCCGCCCTTGGCGCGCGCATCGGCGATGTGCTCCTCGATCTTGGCCACCGCCTTGTCGTCGATCAGCGGGCCCTGCGTCACGCCGGCTTCGGTGCCCGGTCCGACCTTCAGCGCCTTGACTTTGGCCACCAGCTTCTCGCTGAAGGCCTTCATCACGCCGCGCTGCACGTACAGGCGGTTGGCGCACACGCAGGTCTGTCCGGTGTTGCGGTACTTGGAGATCATCGCGCCTTCGACGGCCGCATCCAGGTCGGCGTCGTCGAAGACGATGAACGGCGCGTTGCCGCCGAGTTCGAGCGACAGCTTCTTGATGGTGTCGGCGCTTTGGCGCATCAGCATGCGGCCGACCTCGGTCGAGCCGGTGAAGCTGAGCTTGCGCACCAGCGGGTTGCGCGTCATCTCGCCGCCGATCTGGCTGGCCGATCCGGTCAGCACCGACAGCAGGCCCTTGGGCAGACCGGCACGCTGGCCCAGTTCGGCAAAGGCCAGCGCCGAGAACGGCGTCTGCGTGGCCGGCTTGACGACCATCGAGCAGCCCGCGGCCAGCGCCGGCCCGGCCTTGCGCGTGAGCATCGCCGTCGGGAAGTTCCACGGCGTGATCGCCGCGGTGGTGCCCACTGGCTGCTTCAGCGTCAGGATGCGCTTGTCGCCCTGCGCCGCCGGAATCGTGTCGCCATATACGCGGCGCGCTTCCTCGGCAAACCATTCGATGAAGGACGCGGCATAGACGATCTCGCCCTTGGCCTCGGCCAGCGGCTTGCCCTGTTCGGCGGTCATGATCAGCGCCAGGTCGTCGGCATGGGCCAGCATCAGGTCGTTCAGCTTGCGCAGCACCGCACCGCGCTCCTTGGCCGGCAGCCTGGCCCAGGCGCGCTGTGCCACGTCGGCGGCGGCAATTGCGCGTTCGGTCTCGGCCGTGCCGCACATTGGCACCGTACCCAGCGTCCGGCCATTGGCCGGGTTGGTCACGGCCACGGTCTTGCCGTTGTCGGCATCGATCCACTCGCCGGCGACGAGCACCTGCTGCTTCAACAGGCTGGGGTCTTTCAGTTCGAGCATGTGTGTTTCTCCGTTCAAGCTTGCAGGGCGTCGCCCAGTTTGACCAAACCTTCCTCGAAGACCTTGTCCTCGATGGTCAGTGGGTAGAGGAAGCGGATGACGTTGCCGTACACGCCGCAGCTCAACAGAAGCAGTCCTGCGGCTTGCGCGTGCTGCTGGATGCGCTTGACGCGATCGGCGTCGGGCGTGCCGTCCGGCTTGGCGAACTCTGCCGCCACCATCGAACCCAGGCCGCGCACCTCGGCGATGCCCTTGTCCTTGGTGCGCCGTGCCTCCAGCGCGGCGCTCAGACGCTGGCCCAGCGCCGCCGCGCGCTCGGTGAGTTTTTCGTCGGCGATGACGTCGAGCACCGCATGCGCCGAAGCGATAGCCATGGCGTTGGCCGCGTAGGTTCCGCCCAGACCACCCGGCGCAGGTGCATCCATCAGCTCCGCACGTCCGCACACGGCCGACAGCGGCATGCCGCCGGACAGGCTCTTGGCCAGCGTCATCAAGTCGGGCACGACCCCGCTGTGCTCCATCGCGAACATCTTGCCGGTGCGCGCGAAACCGGTCTGGATCTCGTCGGCGATGAAGACGATGCCGTGCTCGTCGCAGATCTTGCGCAGCGCGCGCAGGTACTCCGGCGGCACGACGTAGAAGCCGCCTTCGCCCTGGACCGGCTCGACGATGATCGCCGCCACCTGGGTGGGCTCGATGTCGGCCTTGAAGAGTTGCTGCATGGCGCGCAGCGAATCGTCCACCGATACGCCGTGCAGTGCGCTCGGCATCGGCACGTGATAGATGCTGGCAGGGAAGGGGCCGAAGCCGGCCTTGTAGGGCAGCACCTTGCCGGTCAGCGCCAGACCCATGTAGGTGCGACCATGGAAGGCGCCGCTCAGCGCGATCACGCCCGGCCGCCCCGTGGCGCTGCGGGCGATCTTGATGGCGTTTTCCACGGCCTCGGCGCCAGTGGTGAAGAAGGCCGTCTTCTTGGTATGTGTGCCGGGTGTCAGGCGGTTCAGCCGCTCGGCCAGCGCGACCACGCTCTCGTAGGGCACCACTTGGTATGCGGTGTGGGTGAACTTCTCCAGTTGCTGCTGCATCGCCTTGACGATGCGTGGGTGGCGGTGCCCGGTGTTGAGCACCGCGATGCCCGAGCCGAAGTCGATGTAGCGCTTGCCTTCCACGTCCCACAGTTCGGCGTTCAGCGCGCGCTCGGCATAGATCGGGAAGCCGATGCCCACGCCGCGCGGCGTGGCGGCGACGCGGCGCGCGTCGATCATCGCGTTTTCCGACGCCTTCGTGGCGGCGCCGACATGTTCGGTTTCGGTGCGGGAAGTGGTGTTCATGGCAACCTCGTTTGCGAGCCGCCTTCGGCCCGTGATGACTTGACAGAAGCATCAGTTTAGGACTAAGTTGGTCCTATCGATAGAGCCAAGTTTCAATGATCAGTAGAACCAATCCAAAGAGAAGCAGGACCCATCCCGAGCGAACCGGGAGCGACGCACGAGCGGAGAAGAACCTGAGTGCGCGCCGCCGCGCAGCGGCGTCCAGCACCGTTCACGCGCAGGACGTGGCCGGCTTTGTGCTGGGCCGCTTCGATGCCGCCAGCGGCGAATACGACCATCGGCAGTTGTATCGCATCGTGCAGGCGGGCATCGCCGATGCCACATTGCCTCCAGGGACGAAACTGCCGCCGACGCGCGTGCTGGGCACGGCGCTGGGCATTGCGCGCAATACGGTGGTGCATGTGTACGAACAACTGGCGCTTGAAGGCTGCGTGCGCGCCGGGGTCGGCCGCGGTACCTTTGTGGCGGATACCGGGCCGCGGCTAGGCGACGCGCCGCCACGGCGCTCACCCGCGGCGACACGGCGCGCGCTGCTGTCGCGGCGCGGCAGCCAGCTGGTCGATGGCGCGGGCGCCGGAGATCGGCAGTGGGGCGCCTTCACCCCAGGCGTGCCCGAGGTGCGGCAGTTCCCGGTCCAGGTGTGGAGCCGGCTGCAGGCGCGGCTGTGGCGCAAGACGACGCCAGCGCTGATGAGTTATGCCACCGGCGCCGGCGACGCCGGGCTGCGCAGCGCCATCGCGACGCACCTGCGCAGCGCGCGTAACGTCGATTGCACGCCGGAGCAGGTGGTGCTGACCAGCGGCACGCAGCAGTCGCTGCGGCTGGTGGCCCAGCTGCTGTGCGACCCGGGCGACGCGGTGTGGCTCGAGGAACCCGGTTACTGGGGCGCACGCAGCGTGTTCGGCGCGGCCGGCATGAAGCTGGTGCCGGTGCGCGTCGACGACGAAGGCATGGCACCCGACGAAGCGCAGCGGCGCGTTGCGCCGCGGGCGATGTTCGTGACGCCTTCGCACCAGTACCCGACCGGTGTGCTGATGAGCCATGGCCGGCGGCGCCAGTTGCTCGACTATGCGGCCGCGCGCGGCGTGTGGGTCATCGAGGACGACTACGACAGCGAGTTCCGTTACCGCTCGCGCCCGCTTCCGGCATTGCAGAGCCTGGACGCGCAGCAGCGCGTGATCTACCTGGGGACCTTTTCGAAGACGCTGTTCCCGTCGTTGCGCATTGCCTACCTGGTGCTGCCGGGTGACTTGGTCGAGGCCTTCGCGCGCGGCCTCAACGAGTTGTACCGCGAGGGCGCGTCGATGCAGCAGGCTGTGCTCTCACGTTTCATTTCCGAGGGGCACTACGCCGGCCACGTGCGCCGCATGCGTGCGCTCTACGCCGCCCGTCACGATGAGCTGGTTACGGCCATCGGCCGCCATTTCGGCGACCGGCTGCCGGTGATCGGCGGCGACGCCGGGCTGCACCTGGTGCTCGGCCTGCCGTCGGCGCTGGACGATCGCGCGGTAGTCAAGCGGCTGCTCCAGGCGGGTGTGAGTACGCGGCCGCTGTCGCTGTACCACCTGCGCACGCGCGCACCGGCGCGGGGCCTGGTGCTGGGTTATGGCGCGGTGGACGAGGCGCAGATCGCCGAGCGTTTCGAGGACCTGGCCGCGACGCTGCAACCACTGCTTTGAGCGCCGCACCACTTCGGGGTGTTGCTGCATTCGGGCGCGCGAGTCTGCGCCGCGATGGTGCATCGATGGGCCAGGGCTGGGCCCGATTGTTGCTAAAGTCGATGCAAACAAGGAGCTTTAGGCATGCAGCCCAGTTTCGATGAGATGTCGGTCAACGGCAACGACATCCGAGAGCACTACCGCACCTACCAGAACTGGCTCAAGACCCAGCCGCATGACCTGATGATCGATCGGCGCGCCGAAGCCGAGATGATCTTCCGCCGTGTCGGCATCACCTTCGCGGTGTATGGCGCGAAGGACGAGGACGGTTCCGGCACCGAACGGCTGATCCCCTTCGACCTGATCCCGCGCATCATTCCCAGCCATGAGTGGCGCGAGATGGAAAAGGGACTGGTGCAGCGGGTCAACGCGCTGAACCGTTTCCTGCACGACGTCTATCACGACCAGGAGATCCTCAAGGCCGGCGTGGTGCCGCCCGAGCAGGTGCTGAACAATTCGCAGTACCGCCCCGAGATGCGCGGCGTGGACGTGCCCGGCGGCGTGTACTCGCACATCTCCGGCGTGGACATCGTGCGCGCTGCCGACGCCGACGGCAGCGGCCGCTACTACGTGCTGGAGGACAACCTGCGCGTGCCCAGCGGCGTGAGCTACATGCTCGAAGACCGCAAGATGATGATGCGGCTGTTCCCGAACCTTTTCGCCGCGCACCGCATCGAGCCGGTGGCGCACTACCCCGACCTGCTGCTCGAGACGCTGCGCGCCGTGGCGCCGGCGGGCGTGATCGACCCGGTGGTGGTGCTGCTGACACCTGGCATGTACAACAGCGCCTACTTCGAACACGCCTTCCTGGCGCAGCAGATGGGCATCGAACTGGTCGAGGGGCAGGACTTGTTCATGCGCGACGAGCACATCTTCATGCGCACCACGCAGGGGCCGCGCCGGGTGGACGTCATCTACCGCCGCGTCGATGACGACTTCATGGATCCGCAGGCCTTCAGGGCCGACTCGACGCTGGGCTGTGCAGGCTTGCTGCAGGCCTACCGCGCCGGCAACCTGACGCTGGCCAACGCCATCGGCACCGGCGTGGCGGACGACAAGTCGATCTATCCCTACGTGCCGAAGATGATCGAGTTCTACCTTGGCGAGAAGCCGATCCTGAACAACGTGCCGACCTACATGTGCCGCAAGGCCGAGGACCTGAAATACGTGCTCGACCACATGGCAGAACTGGTGGTCAAGGAGGTGCACGGCGCCGGCGGCTACGGCATGCTGGTCGGCCCGGCTGCTACGAAGGCCGAGGTCGAGGACTTCAAGCAGGCCGTCAAGTCCCGGCCCGAAAGCTACATCGCGCAGCCGACGCTCAGCCTGTCCACCTGCCCGACCTTCGTCGATGCCGGCATCGCGCCACGCCATATCGACCTGCGGCCTTTCGTGTTGTCGGGCACCGAGGTGCAGATGGTGCCGGGCGGGCTGACGCGCGTGGCGCTGAAGGAGGGCTCGCTGGTGGTGAACTCGTCGCAGGGCGGTGGCACCAAGGACACCTGGGTGCTGGGAGACTGATCATGCTTTCTAGGACCGCAGACCATCTCTTCTGGATGGCGCGCTACATGGAGCGCGCCGAGAACACCGCCCGCTTGCTCGACGTCAACTACGAGACATCGCTGCTGCCGCAGTCGGTCGACGCCACCGAGCAAGGCTGGCGCGGGCTGCTCAGCATCTCCGAGCTGACTTCGCTGTATCTCGAGAAGCATGGGGACATCAACGGCCCCGACGTCATGGCCTTCATGGTTCGCGAGCCGAACAATCCGTCGAGTATCCTGAACTGCCTGCGCGCGGCGCGCGAGAACGCGCGGGCGGTGCGCGGCACGCTGACCACCGAGGTTTGGGAGACGCAGAACCAGACCTGGTTGGAGTTCAACCGCATGCTGCAGGGCGGTGCCTTCGAGCGCGACCCCAGCGCCGTGCTGGAGTGGGTGAAGTTCCGCTCGCACCTGTCGCGCGGCGTGGCCGTGGGCACGATGCTGCAGGACGACTCGTTGAACTTCCTGCGCATCGGCACCTTCCTGGAGCGCGGCGACAACACGGCGCGGCTGCTCGACGTGAAGTTCCAGGCGCTGACCGGCGAGTTCTTCGGCACCGGCAGCCCGCTGGAGCAACCCGAGGTGGACTTCTACTACTGGAGCGCGATGCTGCGCTCGGTGTCTGGCTTCCAGATCTATCGCAAGGTGTACCGCAACGTGATCCGGCCGGAGCGTGTGGCCGAACTGCTGATCCTTCGTCCCGACATGCCTCGCTCGATGGCGGCATGCATGAACGAACTGGTGGCCAACCTGAAGCAGGTGGCCAACAGCCACAGCGACGACACGCTGCGCCGCGCCGGCCGCCTGGAGGCCGACCTGAAGTACGGCAGCATCGAGGAGATCCTCGCCACCGGGCTGCACGCCTACCTCACGCAGTTCCTGGCCCGCGTCGGCGATCTCGGCGCAGGCATCAGCCGCGACTTCCTGGTGCCCGAACCCGCCTGACGCGGGACGCGCCTTCAGCGCTTACGTGCGTCAGTCTGCGCGTCAATGCGGCAGCGCTGACGCGTGGTACTGCTCGCGCAACGCGCGCTGCGCCTGCAGCGCCCACTGCTTCTTGATGTCGTGCCAGACGTCGGCGGCCCACAGCAGGTTGGCGGTGTTGGCCTGGGTTTGCGGCGGCTCGTTCGCCCGCCCCGGCTCGTAGGCGTTGATCCAGTCGCGCAGCACGGGGTCGCGCGCCAGGTGTGCCGTGACGGCGACCAGCACGTGTGAGTAGTCGCTGGGCAATTCGACGTTGCGAACCTGCGCCGTACCCAAGGGCCGGTAGCGGGCACCGGCGCCCGGCAAGTCCCAGGCTACCAGGTCGACGCCGATCGAGTAGCCGGTGAAGCTCTGCACCGAATCGGGGATGCGCTGCAGCCGCCCTCCGCCCATCTCCCATTGGTTGGGCAACAGCAGCGCCGCCCCGCCGGCAGCCACCACCGAGGCATAAGGCACCTTCAGGCCGACGACGGGGCGCAACTCGCCGCTGAACGGGTCGCGAATCGTCGTTCGCGGCTCGGCGGCGTCGCGCAGCGGGTTCCACACTGCCAGCTGCGCCGTGTCCTTGCCATCCAGCGCATACAGCACCTTGACGAGCTGGATGCCGCCCTGGCTGTGGCCGACCAGCATCGGCATCAGGCCTTCACTCTCGTAGTACCAGGCCAGCAGGCCGGCGATCTGCTCACTGCGTTCGTAGGGGCTGTGCGACAGCCGCCCGTCGCCGGGGTGGCGCAGCTTGTCCGCCGGATAGCCCATGCCCATCAGGAAGCGCGCGAACGACTCCATCACCAGATGCACGGGATAGATACCGCCATGCAGGGCGACGATGCGCGGCGTCGGGCCGGCGGCCAGCAACTTGCGCACGTCGCTGTCGGACACCTTGTCCGGGTCGATCGCCAGGATGCCGCGCATCACCTGCGGATCGATTCGCCGCACCAGCGCGGCCGTTTGCGGAGCAGGCGAGGTGATCGCTGGCGCGTCGGGCAGACTGGCACGCGGCGTGGCGCAGCCAGCCAGTACCGCTGCCAGCAGCAGCGCCAGGGTTCGTTGCAGACCCTGCATCAGTCGCGGCAGGACAGGTCCAGGTGGCGTTGCATGTCCTGTGCCAGCCGCGCCATCGTGCCGGCGTCGAACACCGACTTGCGATAGGCGATACCGAGGTGCATGTGCCCATTCACGCTGGTGGCCGCCAGCACCAGCGGGCACAACGGGCCCGTGGGCACCACGCGAAGGTAGTCCAGCCGCGCGGTGTGCTGCGCATCATGCTCGGTCCAGATCGCCCCGAGGTTCAGCGCCGTCACCCCGCCCCACACCGGGAAGTGCTTGGCAAACAGGCCGCGCTGGCGTTGCGGCGTCAGCATCGGCCAAAGCAGTGCCGACAGCCCCAACGCGAGGATGCCGCGCAAGTACAGCCGCTTGCTTCGGATCGGCGCGGTGATGGCGTGAACATCGGCCACCAGCTCGCGCAGCCCGATGCCCTCGGGCACCGGATGGCCAACCTGAAAAGACGCCAGGAAGGGGCTCAATGCCGCGCCGGCCCCGCCCTGGAAGTCCTTGCGCATGTTGAGGATTGAGGCCACCGCCAGCTCGTTGCGCTGCCGATGGGCCTGCCGCGACGTGGCCAGCGGAGCCAGCGCGAGCATCAGGGCGGCCAGCAACAGGTCGTTCACGCTCACCCCCCAGGCCTTTCCGGCCGCCACCAGGGCATGCAGCTGTGCAGGCCCGAGCTGACAACGCACGAATCCGTTGCTCGCGTCGGCCGAGTCCATGCCTGGCGGGCGACAGGCGCGCCGCACGCGCGCGGCCATGCGTGGCAGCCCGAGCACGGCACGCAGCGTCCAGCCAGGGTGACGCAACAACAGGCTGCGATAGGTGCTGCCGGCCACGGCCGGCAGGCGCTGCGTGGCCGGAGCGTCAGGTGCCAGATAGCCCGAGGCTATGTCGGTCAGCAGCCGCACGATCGAGTCCCCGCCAGCGACGAAGTGGTCGTAGGCCAACACCAGGTGGAAGCCCTGCGGCGCACCGACGGCCACGAATCGGAACGGGTTCTGCCGGCCCGCCGTGTCGAAGGGCCGGTTGAGCTCGCGTTCGATCGTCCCGTCCAGCGGCAATGGCGAGCTTTCGAGCTGCACCTCGGCCGGCCCGCCCGTGAACTGGAAGCGCCTGCCATCGGGCGAGACCCACAGCCCGGTGAGGCCGCGCTGCTCGAGTCGCGCGGCGATGCCCAGGCGCAGCCGCCTCGGGTCGAGCGCGGCTCCGATCTGCACCACGTGCACCGGGTTGTAAGGGTGCAGGAGACGCCAGCGCAGCATCATGCGCTGGAACAAGTTCAGGCGTGACACCGAGCCGGCCGCTGGCGCATCCACTCGGGTTTCGCTCGCACCGGTGGCCATGCGCTGCGACGCAGCCTGGGGCGGGGTGGAGGCGGCCAGCACCATCTGTCGAGGGCTCAAGTCGGCCGGTTCGCGCCGCCCCCAGTGCCGAAGCGGGGCACGAAGCGGCCGGTGCGGCGGCAGTAGTTTTCGTAGGCGCTGCCGTGCACGCCGGCAAGAAAGCGCTCTTCGTTGAGTGCCTTCATCACCATCAGGCTCAGGTGCACGGCGGCCATGATCCACACCGGCAGCGTGGGCACGATCACGGCGGTGCACACCATCAGCAGCATGCTCAAAGCATAGATGGGGTGCCGCACCTGTGCATACAGGCCGGTGGTGACGAGCTCGGTGCGCTGGTCGGGCGCCACTGCCATGCGCCAGTTGCGGCCCATGCGCAACCAGCAACGGATGCTGAACCACAGGCACATCAGACCGACAAGCGCAGCCGCCCAGCGCGCGAGCGAATAGGGCGCCTGGCTGGCAAAGGCAGGCACGCCCCACGACGACGCCGGCCGCGTTGCCGCCAGATAGGGCAGCGTGGCCCAGGCCACCACCAGCGGCACCCAGATCAGCCACATCACCTTCTCCAGCGGCTGGCTGGGCACGATCCCCGAGAGCTTGCGGGTGCGCCGGCGCACGCGAACGATCATCGCGCCGACGCAGAACCAATAGGCCCAGA
>Ga0316188_10001031_pt1 | contig 13056 bp, 12 predicted proteins | sample Phiworburrow1_MG_FD_204933 | JGI IMG/M metagenome (GOLD analysis project Ga0316188, IMG submission 204933) | Coastal sediment microbial communities from Maine, United States - Phippsburg worm burrow 1 | ecosystem: Environmental > Aquatic > Marine > Coastal > Sediment | place: USA: Maine...
GGCCGCGTGCCATTGCAGCCAGCAAATACGCCATGAAAAACTCGCGGTGCGACAGCGGTGGCAGCAGCACGAACACGATGTTGCCGGTCATCTTTGACTGCATCAGGCTGGAAGACGCGTTGGCAAACGAATTCTGCAGCACCGACATCATCGCCAGGCCCGGAATCAGGAACGTCGTGTAATCCACGCCCGGAAACACATCGATGCGTCCACGCAGCGCGTGGCCGAATACCAGCAGATAGAGCAGTGCCGTCAGCACCGGGGCGAGCACCGTCTGCACGCTCACTTTCCAGAAGCGCAGCCATTCCTTGTAGAACAGGGTATAGAAACCAGCCATGGCTCAGGACTTCTGCATGATCTGCACAAAAACCTCCTCGAGATCGGGCTGCATGATCTCCATTTCCTGCACGGCCACATGCGCTTCGCGCAGCGCCGCCATGACACCTTCGACGTCTGCATAATCCGGTAGCGCGAGCCGGATCGCACCGTCCTCGCGGCGCTCCGCGACCAGCGGCTCCAGCCGTGGCGGCAACGCGCCGCCCAGCCGCAGCTCAACATAACAGCCGGAATGCAGCCGCAGCAGATTTTCCGTGCGGTCCAGCGCAACGATGCGCCCCTGCTTCAGCATCGCGACCCGTCCGCACAGGGCCTCGGCCTCCTCCAGGTAGTGAGTCGTCAGCACAATGGTATGTCCATCACGGTTCAGCCGGCGGATGAAACGCCACAGCGCCTGGCGCAGCTCGACGTCGACACCGGCTGTCGGTTCGTCAAGCACGATCACAGGCGGCTTGTGCACCAGGGCCTGAGCCACCAGCACCCTGCGTTTCATGCCGCCGGACAGCGCCCGCATATTGACGTCGGCCTTGTCACCCAGATCGAGATTCTCGATGACCTCGTCAATCCAGGCGCGATTGTCGCGAAGGCCGAAGTACCCGGACTGTATGGTCAGCGCCTCGCGCACCGTAAAAAACGGATCAAACACCAGTTCCTGCGGCACCACACCCAACGCGCGCCGCGCCTCACGGTAAGCGCCGGTGACATCGTGTCCCATGATGCGCGCAGCACCGGTGGTCGCGCGGGTCAGCCCAGCAAGTATGCTGATCAGCGTCGTCTTGCCCGCGCCGTTGGGTCCGAGCAAACCGAAAAATTCGCCTGGCGCCACCGTCAGGCTGACCCCGGCCAGCGCGCTCAAACTGCCATAGCGCTTGGTGACATCAATGACTTCGATGGCGTGTGTCATTCCAGGATCGGGACGCGGCCGGGGCGCGACAGGCGCGCCACCGTGCGGGCCGCCGGTTTTATTCCGCGCCCACCAGTTCCGTAACGCCGTAGAGCGTGGCGAGACTGGTGAGATTGTCCGGAAGGTTAACGTAGCGGATGGTACGATTTGCGGCGAGGGCGGCGCGGCGCCATTCAAACAATAGGCTCACGGCAGCAGAATCGACCTCCGTGACGCCGGCCAGATCCAGCGTCACTTCAGGCGCAGCAAACAACCGCAGACCTTCCTCACGCAGCGCCAGCGCGTTCTCCAGATTGACGGCGCCCTTCAGCGTACAGCGCCCGTTGTTGCACTCAATCATTTGCCCGACTGCGCCACCAGCGACTTGTTCTTGTCGCGCAGGGTCCGGATCAAGCCATCCACACCGCTTTTCTGGATTTCGGCATTGAATGTGCTGCGATAGTTCTCGACCAGACTGACGCCGCCGACCTTGACGTTGTAGATCTTCCAGCCCTGATCGGTTTTTTCGACGCCGTAATCGACCTGCACAGGCTCCCCGCCGCCCGCCTGTCTGACCAGAGACCGCACCACCACATCGGTATCTTCAGGCGCGAGCTTCAGCGGCCGGTATTCTATGGTCTGGTCACGAAAGAGCTGCAGCGATGCCGAGTAGGTCTGTACCAGCAGCGCACGAAACTCATCCGTCAGCGCCTTGCGCTGCTCGGCACTGGCCGCTCTCCAGTTCCTGCCCATGGCCAGTTGCGTCATCCCCGCAAAATTGAAGTGCGGCGCGATCTTGCTCTCGATCAGATCCCGCGCTTTTTTCTGGTTACCGGACAGGATGTCCTTGTCGCTGCGCAGTACGCCGAGCACGTCATCGGTGACAGTGCGTGCAAGTACGTCCGGCGCCATGGTCGCAGTGCTGGCGCCTTGTACCGGCGCAACGCCGATTGAACACAAAAAACCAAATAAAAACAATAATTTACGCATATATCCACCATTGTATTGCAAAGTTAACACGCTGCCTGCCGCCACCTGCGTCTCCTTTTACGGCTTCTGAGTGCCGCCCTCGGCGGCCTTGTCAAAGAGGAACTGACTGATCAGTTTTTCCAGCACCACAGCCGACTGGGTCAGCCGGATCGAGTCGCCGGTCTTCAGCATCTTGTCATCACCGCCACCTTCGAGGCCAATGTACTGCTCTCCCAGCAGGCCGGCTGTCAGGATGGACGCCGTGGTGTCTTTCGGAAACTTGTAGCCCGACTCGATCGCCATCGTCACCTTCGCGGTAAAGCGCTCGTTGTTGAAGGTAATCGACTTCACGCGACCGACAACCACGCCCGCGCTCTTGATCGCCGCGCGCGGCTTGAGGCCGCCGATGTTGTCGAAATTCGCATTGATTTCGTAGGTGTCGCCGCCACCGAAGTTCGACATGTTGCCGACCTTGAAAGCAAGAATCACCAGTGCCGCAATTCCGGCGACAACAAATATCCCTACCCATAAATCCAGCATTGAACGTCCCATTACGCACCTCTAATCAATCTATGCACCACTAAACATGAAGGAAGTCAGGATGAAATCCAGAGCCAGAACCGCCAGCGACGAAGTTACCACGGTGCGGGTCGTCGCACCCGATACGCCCTCGGCCGTCGGCGGCGCATCATAACCCTCAAACAACGAAATCCAGGTAATGGCTACACCGAACACAAAACTCTTGATGACTCCGTTGACGATGTCTTCGCGAACATCGACAGCGCTTTGCATTTGCGACCAGAATGAGCCCTCGTCGACGCCGATCAGCACCACGCCGACGATATAACCGCCGAATATGCCCATGGCACTGAACATCGCGGCCAGCAACGGCATCGAGATGACCCCCGCCCAGAACCGCGGCGCGACCACCCGGGCAATCGGGTCGACCGCCATCATTTCCATCGCCGACAACTGCTCGGTCGCTTTCATCAGCCCGATCTCGGCAGTCATCGCCGACCCGGCGCGGCTCGCAAACAGCAGCGCTGACACCACCGGCCCGAGCTCGCGCACCAGCGACAGCGCCACCAGCACGCCCAGCGCCGACTCCGAACCATAGGTGGTGAGTGTCTGGTAACCCTGCAGCCCCAGCACCATGCCGACAAACAGCCCGGACACCAGAATGATGATCATCGACAACACGCCGGTGTAATAGAGCTCGCGCACGATCAGCCCCGGACGCGCAAAACTGGTGCCCGAATGCGCCAGCGTCAGGCCGATGAAACGCGCCGCATAACCCAGGCGCAGCACATTGTCGATGGCTTTGGCGCCGATGCTGCGTACCGTCGGCATGCCTCTATGCGGCATGGCGCCCTCCAAGAGGACTTGCTTTGCGGCGCGCCCCTAGCTTCAGTTCCGCCGCATATTCACCGCTCGGGTACTGGTACTCCACCGGCCCCTCGGCCTCGCCGTAGACAAACTGATGCACCAGCGGGTCCTTGTTGGCTCGCATTTCGGCGGGCGTGCCGTGTGCCATCATTTTGCCGTCGGACAGGTAGTACACGTAGTCCACCACATCCAGCGCCTCCTGCACATCATGCGTCACCACCAGAGAAGTTGTCCCCAGCGTGTCGTTGAGCTGGCGCACCAGATTGGCAATCACACCCAGTGATATCGGATCGAGCCCGGTAAAAGGCTCGTCGTACATCATGATCATCGGATCCAGCGCAATCGCCCGCGCCAGGGCCACCCGCCGAGCCATGCCGCCCGACAACTCCGCCGGCATCAATTTATGCGCGCCGCGCAGGCCCACCGCGTGCAATTTCATCATTACCAGGTCGCGGATCATGCTCTCCGGCAGGTTGGCGTGTTCGCGCATCTGGAAAGCCACGTTATCGAACACCGAAAGATCGGTAAACAGCGCGCCGAACTGGAACAACATGCCCATGCGACGACGCAACCGGTAAATGCCCTGCTGGTCAAGTGCGCTCGTACACTCGCCATCGACCCGGATTTCGCCCGAAGTCGGCTTCATCACCCCGCCGATCAACCGCAGCAGCGTCGTCTTGCCCGAGCCGCTGATACCCATCAGCGCCACTACCTTGCCGCGCGGGATGGTCATGTTGATGCCGGTGAGTATCGGACGCCGCCCGTAGGCAAAGTTCACGTCCTTGATTTCAATGAGGATTTCGGATGACACGACGTGGATCGTCGCCTGAAATAAAGTGCGGATTCTAAACGAGATTGTCAGGGCGACCAAACTGCGGATGCCGCCCGGGTTTGGTCAGCACCCGCCGCGACTGGCATCATAAGCCTTTTACTTCATCACCATTGCCAATGCGTTTTGACCTGTTCTACGAAATGGCTGTTCCCGCCGCAGGCGGGCGCACCGAAACCGCGGTGTATGCCGACGCACTGGCAGAGATCGAACTCGCCGATCAACTGGGTTACGGTTGCGCGTGGCTGGTCGAACACCATTTCATGCGCGGTTATTCACATGCTTCCAAGCCCGAGATCCTGCTCGGCGCGGCGGCGGCACGCACGACACGCATACGCATCGGCCACGCCATCATTCCACTGCCGCTGCACCATCCGGTACATGTCGCCGAACGCATCGCGACACTCGATGTGCTGTCAAACGGCCGGCTGGAGGTTGGCATCGGCCGCGGCTTCTCCCCGCTGGAATACCGGACGTTTGACCGGAACATGGCGCACAGCCGCGCACTGGTCGATGAAAGCCTGGCCATACTCCGCGAGTCTTTCAAAAACGGCCCGCTGAACCACCACGGCGAACACTACCACTGCGAGAACCTCGACATCGTGCCGCGCGTTGTGCAACAACCGCACCCGCCGCTGTGGACGGCTGCGGTCAGCCCCGAAACCTACGACTGGGCGGCGGCACAGGAACTGGGCGTGCTGGCGGGCCCGTTCAAACCCTGGTTCATGGTCGAACAGGACCTGCAGCGTTACCGCAAGCAGTGGACGCAACACGGGATTCGTGCCCCCGCACGCGCCGGCATGACGCTGGGTGTGCTTTGCCTCGCCGACGGCGCGCGGGCGCGAACGCTGGCCCACGACGCATTTGCCTGGTTTTACGGCGAACTCTTCAAGACTGCATTGCCGGTACTGGAACGCCAATACCCCGGGTACGAGCACATGCATGAGCTCGGCCGGTTCCGCAGCCTGATGAAACTCGGCGTGAATCTCGGGTTGACCGACTTTGCCGGATTGACGGTTGTCGGTACGCCCGCCGAATGCATCGTCAAGCTGCGTAAATACCATGACGCCGGCGTCACGCATATCCTTTGCGCATTCGGCGCCGGCGCCCTCGATACCGAGACCACGCGTGAATCGATGACTTTGTTTTCCCGCGAAGTGATGCCGGCGTTTGCCGCGACTGCCGCCCGGTGAACATCATTGTCACCGGATCGAGTTCGTGCCTCGCACGGGCCTTGCTGCCGCGGCTGTGCGCCGATCCCGAAATCACACGGGTTACGGGCATTGATCTCAAGCCCGCCCATTTCGCGCATGCAAAATTCCGTTCAACGACTGCGGACTTTCGCGACCCGCAGGTCATGGCACTGCTGCAGACGCACGAAGCCCTGGTGCACCTTGCATACGTAGTGCTGCGCGGCCACATGCCCGCGCCGGCCATGCATAATGTCAACGTCGGCGGCAGCCTGAAGCTGCTGCAGGCCGCACAAGCCGCCGGGATGCGACGGATCATCCATCTGTCGAGCGCAGCGGTGTACGGCGGCGGCACCAATCTCGCCGAGACTGCGCCGTACGCACCGCTGCCGGATTTTTGCTACGGCGAACACAAAGCCGAACTGGAGCAACGGCTCGAACAAACCGTGGCGCAATGTGTGCGGCTGCGTCCGCACGTCATCCTCGGACCAAACGCCCAACCGACGTTGCGGCAATTGCTTGCGCTGCCCGTTTACCCAGCCTTTGCGGAACCGCAGCCCGAATTACAGTGCGTGCATGAGAACGATGTTGCCGACGCCATAATAGTCAGCCTCAAGCATGAGGTACAAGGCGCCTTCAATCTGGCCGCGGCCGACAGTTTCACATTGCGCGATGTGATGCGGCAGCGCCATGCACTTTGTCTGCCGCTGCCTGCCGTCATTGCACGCACCGGCCTCACGATTGCGCATCGCAGTTCAGGATGGGGTGGTGAGACCGGCTGGCTGTCCGGCCTGGGTCAGACGCTGACGCTGGACTGCAGCCGGGCAGCTCGGGAACTGCACTGGCAACCAGCATTCGGTTCAGCACAGACCCTGGCAGCCACCGGCGTTACTGCAGGCTGAATCCGTAACCCTCCAGCATGCGCACCGTGGGTGCGAGCAACTCCCGGACAAACTGTGTGTGTACTGCATTGCCCAGCGCAAGCCTGCGCCAGCGCCCGCCATGCGTCAGGCCGGCAAGCTCATAGAAATGCGCCGGGGGCGTGTAAAACACACGGGTGTACTGGCGGAATAGCAGGCGCACCACCGGATTAAGCACACGCAACGCAACCTGCGGCAACCGCCGTAACGCCGTCTCGAACTGGGCTCGCGCCGCCGCGATATGGCGCGCTTCGTCGACGCAATGCAGGGTGCAGATCTCGCGCACTACCGGATTGACGTCCGGACTCGAACGCACATGGCGGTTGAATTTGTCCGGCACGTCTTCGGCAATTACCGTCGCGGCCCAGAACAGGGCGCCGCCGGCAGGTGCATTTCGTGCCAGCCAGTCGGCGAGACGCGGCGGCTGCCATGCCGTCGGCGGCACCTCCAGCCCGCTGCGCTCAATTGCCTCCAGAAACATCAGGCTATGACCGGCTTCTTCGCGCATTTCATGCAAAAAATACCTGTATGCCGCTTGCGCCAACTGGGGCTTGAGCCGTTGCGATACGCGCTGCATGAAGATGCGCTCCAGCCACAGCCCGGCATGCATGACGTTGATGAATTCATACTGCGACAGCCGCCGCCGGACATCCGGCGCCAGTGCCTCGTATTCAGGTAGTCCGTAGAGCGAAAGCGCCGCCTCCGGCATCCAGAAGCCGGAAGCATCCAGGCGCGCCCAGTCAATTGCAGCCACCGGATCACGATAGCGCCGGCTGTTCTCGGACAATTGCTGCAATAGTGCGTGGTCAGCGTCAGGCATGCCTTGATTATAAGTCCCGGCAGTTCAACCGGCGACTGGCGGATGCGCCAGTCGCCGGTGTTTACCCTGCCGTCGCTTTCGGCTAAGTTACGCCGCATGCCGGCGCCCGCACTAAAGATCAACGATCTTGCCAAAACCTACGGCAATGCCAGCGCACTTGCGGGGTTTTCGCTGGAAATCGCGGCGGGCGAATATTTCGGTCTGGTCGGCGAAAACGGCGCCGGCAAAACCACATTGATCAAATGCATGCTCGATTTCTGCGACATCCAGAACGGGAACATCGATATTTTCGGTACGCCGCACCGGCAAACTGCGGCACGCAGCCGTCTGGCTTACCTGCCGGAGCGTTTCACACCGCCTTATTACCTGACCGGGCGTGACTTTCTGCGTTATATCGCAGACCTGCACCGGCAGAACTACGACGAAGGCAAGGTGCGCGAAATGCTGGCCAAACTGGAACTCGACGCCGAATCCCTGGACCGGTCTGCCCGCACCTTTTCCAAAGGCATGACCCAGAAACTGGGCTTGGCCGCCTGCCTGCTCTCTGCCAAGGATCTCTACATTCTTGACGAACCCACCAGTGGCCTCGACCCCAAGGCCCGCGCACTGCTCAAGCGCGAACTCAAAACACAGCAGGGGGCCGGACGCACGTTACTGATGACCACGCACGCACTGCACGATGTAGCAGAGATGTGTGACCGCATGGCGGTGGTACATCGCGGGAGACTGCGCTTCGCCGGCACGCCTGCAGGGTTTGTCGCGCAGTACGGTGCGGCCGGTCTGGAAGAAGCCTACCTGACTTGCATTGCCAACGCCTGACGTTCCGGTCGCAACGCCCCCGCTGGCGGCGGCAATCTGGCACAATGCCCAATAATTTCAGCGGGTTATAAAAACCAATCGATACACGTGACTGACCAGGGCAAACCCGAACTGCTGATCGTTGACGATGATCCCGCCATCGTCGACACGCTGAGTTATGTGCTCGGCAGCGACTTCAATATCAGCACCGCGGAATCACGCCAGCACGCGCAGGCCCTGTTGCGCCAGCGTGATACACCGCCGCAGCTCGCGCTGATCGATCTGGGCCTGCCGCCGCAGCCACACCGCCCCGACGAGGGCTTCCAGCTTATTACCGACCTGATCGCCGCCACGCCGACGATTAAAATCGTTGTGCTGTCTGGGCAGAACGACGAGGCCAATGCACGCCATGCGCGCACCCTTGGCGCGATTGACTTCATTGCCAAACCGGTGGATCCGGCGCTGCTGAAGTCGCTGCTGCAACAGGCCCTGACCATCATGTCGGGCGAAAAGCGCAGCACTGCATCCGGCCTGCTGGGCAACAGCCCGCCGATGCAAAAACTGCGACAGCAGATTTCGCAGTTTGCGGATGCTCCGTTTCCAGTGCTGATCGAAGGCGAATCCGGCAGCGGCAAGGAACTGGTCGCACAGGCGATACATCAGCAGAGCCGGCGCGCCGCCAAGCCGTTTCTTGCGCTCAACTGCGCCGCAATCGCGCCGACACTGGTCGAGCCAACCCTGTTCGGCTATGCCAAGGGCGCTTTTACCGGCGCCACTACGGCACGTTCAGGGTATTTTGAGGACGCCGTCGATTCAACGCTGTTTCTCGATGAAATCGGCGAACTGCCGCTGGAGCTGCAGGCAAAACTACTGCGGGTTCTGGAGAATGGAGAGTTCCAGCGGGTTGGTGAAACCCAGCGCCGCGTGTCCAATGCCCGCGTCATTGCCGCTACCAACCGCGACATGCGTAGCGAGATCCGCAACAATCGTTTTCGCGCTGATTTGTATCACCGGCTGTCGGTGTTCACAATCAGCGTGCCACCGCTGCGCGAACTGGGCGATGACAAACTGCTGCTGTTTGATCATTACCGCCAGTTTTATGCCCAGCAGATCGGCGCACAGCCGGTAGAACTCAACGACCAGGCCTTGCGGCTGTGGCGGGATTACCCTTTCCCTGGCAATGTCCGCGAATTGCGCAATATCGTCATCCGCCTGTGCACAAAATATGCCGGGAACAGGATCTCGCCGGACCTGCTGCGGACGGAACTGGATCGCGAAAGCCTTGAGCCCATCGACACCGGCTTGATCCCGATGTCCGATGAAAACGCATTGCTGAAAGCGGCGCGTCGACAACTGGAGACCGATCCGGATTTCAAACTCGACGACATGATGAAGCGCTGGGAACACAGCTTTGTCGAGGCCGCGCTGGCGTTGAGCAACGGCAACCTGTCACAAGCGGCCAAGCGGCTCGGCGTGCACCGCACCACGCTCTACAGCCGCATGCAATCGCGCGATAGCGCCAGCGAGGAAAAATAGAAAATGTATTACGAGCATTTCGGTCTCAGCGAAGCCCCGTTCAAGATCACGCCGAACACGGATTTCTTTTTCGGCGGAGGCAACCGCGGCCCCATCCTTGAGGCATTGATCTACGCCATTACCCAGGGCGAAGGCATCGTCAAGGTGTCCGGCGAAGTGGGCAGTGGCAAGACGATGCTTTGCAGCATGCTGCAATCCCGGTTATCGGCGAATGTGGAAACGGTTTACCTGGCCAATCCGAGTGTTTCGCCACAGGAGATCCTGCACGCCATCGCGTTCGAGCTGCAACTCAGCGTCGACCGCGATTCGAGCCGGCTGGCGGTCATGCACGCCATTCAGGATCACCTGTTAAAGCGACATGCGGAAGGCAGGCGCGTGGTGCTGTTTGTCGAGGAATCCCAAGGCATGCCGCTGGAAACACTGGAAGAAATCCGGCTGCTGTCAAATCTCGAAACAAAATCGGACAAGTTATTGCAGATCGTGCTGTTTGGTCAGCCCGAGCTCGATGAAAACCTGCGCCAGCCGCAAATCCGGCAACTGAAGGAACGGATCACCCACAGTTTCCGGCTGGAACCGCTCACTGCCCCTGAAATCCACGAATATCTGATGTTTCGGATGCGCGCCGCCGGATATCGCGGCCCCGACCTGTTTACCGATGCCGTTGTCCGCGAAATAGCCCGCATATCCGCCGGCCTCACCCGCCGGATCAACCTGATCACGGACAAGGCGCTGCTGGCCGCGTTCTCGGAAAACACGCACAGCATCCGGCAGAAGCACATCGATGCCGCCGTTCGTGACAGCGAATTTGCGCAACAACCCCGGCTGCCGGCAACCGGACCACGATGGTTGAACGGTGCCCTGCTGATCGCGCTGGGTATGGCCGCGGGGGCGGCGTTATATGCCGGCCTGGGCGGAACTGACAAAAAAAAGGCAGCGACCGCCGTAGCAGCGGCCCCGGCCGAACCGGAATCAGCCGCGCCTGCGACGTCGAATACAGAAGAAAATCCATTAAAAACAGATGGTTATAAAACCTCTGCTGCGGATGCGCCCCCCGCCGTAACCACCGCTAAGACCGAGACGGCGAACCAGGTCACTACACCAGCCGCAGCCGCAAACAAGCCTGCGATGGTGGCCAATGCTGCATCAGCACAGCCCGCCGTGACTGGCGGGACAGAAACTCTGCTCGCGGAGCGCCTTGCGGCAACAGACGCGTGGCTCGCTGGTGCCAAACCCCAGACGTACACCATTCAGTTGCTCGGCGCGAATGACGAAAAACAGCTTAATCAACACCTGAAGTTCCTCGCTAACGTCATTGAAATCAATAGCCTTTTTGTGTATCGTACGACCGCTAAAGGCGCGCCGTCGATTACTGTTGTCTGGGGGAGCTTTGAAAACCAGCGAGAAGCCAATCAGGCAATGGCCAAGTTACCATCGTTGCTGAAGTCGTATAGGCCGTTGCTGCGCACTGTACAGGGCATTAAAACGGAAATCCGGGGCCAGAAAACATCATGACCGTGTACGCATGTCAGTGTCTGCGCAGCAAGCATCACCACCCAGAAGCAAGGGGAGAATGAACAACATGTCGAAACGGTCATCCGGTTGCAGCTCACCCGCCGCGTCAGTCAGCGGGCGAAGCATTGGGAAAAACCCCGGCCTGACATCTGCCATCGTGCTCGCCTGTAGCGCCGTACTGCTCGCCGGCGGCTGCGTACAATTCAAGCCCACGGTGCCCCCGCCTTCAGGCCACATTACCAAACCGGACGCCAAGGCGGAAACTACTCAGGCCATTCCGCCACCAGCCCGGGTATCACCCCTGGTGCCGCCACCTGTTGCGCAGGTCAAACCCCAGACTTACAGCGTCGTCGTGCACGAAGTACCGGTCAAGGAGTTGCTGCTCGCACTCGCCCGTGACACCAAACAAAACATCGATATCCATCCCGGCCTCAGCGGGCTGGTCAGCTTGAATGCAATCAATGAAACGCTGCCGGCTATCCTGGAAAGGCTCACCAAACAGGTCAACCTGCGCTACCGCACCGAGGGCAACACGCTCATCGTTTCGCCCGATCTGGCCTACGTAAAGACCTACCGAGTCAATTACGTCAACATGGTGCGCGACACGACCTCGACAATTGGTGTGTCGGGTGAAATTTCCACCGCTGCAAACACCGGCGGTGGTGCCGCGGGTAGTGGCGGCAGCACGTCCGGATCAAACACCGTCGTTCGCTCGACGTCGTCCAATAATTTCTGGGTTGAGCTGCGCGACAATATCCGCTCGATCCTCAACTCAACACGCCTGCAAACGCTTAACGCCGATGCGCGCGCTGAGCGTATCGCCCTGGTCAAGCAGGAGCAGGACAATCGCGTCAAGCAGATTGAAGCTGCGAGCAGGGCCGGCCAGGGCGCGCCGAATCTTGCATCGGTCGTCGTCAACGCCACTAGTGCCAACCCGCAACAGGCTTCCCTGGTGCCGGACGATGTGGTGGTCAACCCGGTATCGGGCACGATCACCGTCAATGCCACAGATTCCCAGCACCAGCAGATCCAGAGGCATCTCGACAACGTCACTGCCGCCATCCAGCGGCAGGTGCTGATCGAGGCGACCATCGTCGAGGTGGTGCTGGCCGATGCTTTCCAGGCCGGTATTGACTGGAGCCGGCTGCCGATCAGCGGCGGCCTGTCGATCACACAGGCGCTGCTCGGCGGCTTCAACTCGGCAGCGACAGGCGCCGGGGCGACAGCGGGCAATGCGATGACGATTGCATATACCAACCCGACCAGCAACCTCGGCAATATCAGCGGCACCGTGAAACTGCTGGAGGAATTCGGTGACTCGAGGGTACTCTCCAGCCCCAAACTGATGGCGATGAACAACCAGACCGCGCTGCTGAAGGTAGTCGACAACCTCGTTTATTTCGAGATCAAGGCCGACACCACCACACCGACGACGGGCCCGACCCTGACCACATTCAACACGACAGCAAAAACCGTGTCAGTCGGGGTCGTGATGGGCGTCACACCGCAGATCAATGAAGACGGGCGGGTGTTGCTCAGCGTGCGGCCCACGGTTACCCGGCTCAATACCAGCCAGCCGTTCGTCAACGACCCCAACCCGAGCCTGTGCGACGTGGGCCGCACCAATTGCATCTCCAACCCTGTACCGCAGGTTCAGGTCCGCGAAATGGAGTCGGTATTGCAGGTAGTCAGCGGCCAGACGGTCATCCTCGGCGGACTGATGCAGGACGCCACCAACAACCAGCGCGAGCAACTGCCGGGGGCCAGCAATCTGGGGCCGTTCGGCGACCTGTTCGCGTTTCGCAACCAGGGCGCTCGGAAAAGCGAGCTGGTCATATTTCTGCGGCCGACCGTCGTGACCAATCCATCGCTGGCCA
>Ga0316188_10001034_pt1 | contig 13036 bp, 10 predicted proteins | sample Phiworburrow1_MG_FD_204933 | JGI IMG/M metagenome (GOLD analysis project Ga0316188, IMG submission 204933) | Coastal sediment microbial communities from Maine, United States - Phippsburg worm burrow 1 | ecosystem: Environmental > Aquatic > Marine > Coastal > Sediment | place: USA: Maine...
CTGAATGACTCAAAATCCATAGTTGCTTTGTCAGTCTCAATTTCCGCCATCAACTCTCCCGATTTCACGGTGTCTCCTACTTTTTTATGCCATTTGGAGATTACACCCTCACTCATAGTGTCACTCATTTTCGGCATTTGTATTATTTCGGCCATGCAATAAATTTTAGTTTAAAATCAAATCCAAAAATAACAGTATTTTGGCAATTGGCAATTAAAATTAACAGCTTTGAATAGAATAGTGTCAAGAATGAGGCCTTCGACCTCTTTTGAATGGTTATTGTCACGTATGAAAATTGTAAAATGTTTTCAAATTGGAATAATCCATAATCAACCACAAATTTAATGACAGGCAAATAAAAGAGAGATTTAACCATCTATTTTGGGCAGCAGTCCTCTTTAAAGCCTGATTTTAAGCTTAGGTAAAAATAAAAATCAAAAAAAATTCTTTTATAACTTTTTATAGTTAAATTTGAGTGGGTGTTTATTCTTTTTTGGTAAATCCCACGTTGGGTTGAGCTTTACTTCGAAATATATAACCCCCAAGAGAATGCTGAAAATCTGATAGAGTAAGCGTCATTTTTAATCTTCAAAAGTTATGAGTTATTCAAAACCAAAATTCAAAGAAAAGTATGGCAATTTTATCAATGGGAAGTTTGTAGAACCGGTTTCGGGAAAATATTTTGACAATCATTCCCCTGTTGACAATTCACTAATTGCCAAATATCCTCGCTCCGAAGAAGAGGATGTAAATAATGCCGTTGATGCGGCCAATAAAGCCAAAGATAGTTGGGGAAAGACCCCTGTAGCTCAACGAGCTACACTACTAAACAAAGTGGCAGACATTATCGAAAAGAATGCAGAAGAATTTGCTTTAATTGAAACCTGCGACAATGGAAAGCCAATTAGAGAAACCCTAAATGCCGACATTCCGCTCGCTGTTGACCACTGGCGGTATTTTGCCTCCGTAATCAGAGCAGAAGAGGGTTCAGTGTCAGAATTAGATTCTAACACAGTTTCAATCAACATTAAAGAACCCATTGGAGTAGTCGCTCAAATTATCCCCTGGAATTTTCCATTGTTGATGTTATCCTGGAAATTGCCACCGGCACTGGCAGCAGGCAATTGTGTGGTCTTAAAACCGGCAGAACAAACTCCTTCAAGTGCAACTTTACTGATGGAAAAAATAGCAGATGTGTTCCCTCCCGGAGTTATTAATATCATTCATGGATTCGGTCCCGAGGCAGGTAAGCCACTGGCATCGCATAGCAAAGTAAATAAAGTTGCCTTTACGGGAGAGACTACTACAGGACAATTAATAATGCAATACGCATCTAAAAACTTGAACCCCGTTACTATGGAATTGGGCGGAAAGTCACCTAACATATTCTTTAGCTCGGTAATGGCCACCGACGACGCATTTCTGGATAAAGCAGTGGAAGGAGCCGTTCTCTTTGCTTTCAATCAAGGTGAAGTTTGTACTTGTCCATCACGACTGTTGGTTCAAGAAAATATTTATGATGCTTTTATGAGTAAAGTAATTGCTCGTACGAAAGCTGCAATACAAGGAGATCCCTACAAAATTGAGACTATGGTGGGAGCTCAGGCCTCAAAAGATCAGTATGAAAAAATACTATCCTACATTGATATAGGCAAGAAAGAAGGAGCCAAAGTATTGGCTGGTGGCGGTGCCGCAAAAGTAGATGTCGCTTTTGAAAATGGTTTTTATATTCAGCCCACCATTTTTGAAGGAAACAATAAAATGAGAGTTTTCCAAGAAGAAATCTTCGGTCCTGTAGTTTGTGCCACTAAGTTTAAAGACGAAAAAGAAGCAATAGAAATAGCCAATGACACACTCTACGGTTTAGGTGCCGGCGTTTGGTCGAGAGATGCCCATCAATTATATCAAGTGCCCCGAGCAATAAAAGCCGGAAGAGTTTGGGTAAATTGCTATCATGCCTACCCTGCACATGCTCCGTTTGGAGGTTACAAAAAGTCAGGCTTTGGTCGGGAAACTCACTTGATGATGCTCAATCATTATCGTCAGAATAAAAATATGTTAATCTCTTATGACAAAAATAAGTTAGGCTTTTTCTAAACTTTTTTCGAGTTAAGGGGTTATTTTAGATTTGTCAATAAGTATCCTTACTTTAAAATAATGGAAACAAAAGTTGCTAGAGTAGCTATAACCGAAAAAGCTTCGGAGGTTGTAGAACAACTAAAAAGCAAATATGGTAGTTTAATATTCCACCAAAGTGGTGGATGTTGTGATGGGTCGTCGCCGATGATTTTTCAAGACGGGGAAATGTATTTGGACAACAGTGATGTTTTGCTCGGCGAACTATGCGGAGTAAAATATTATATGAACAGAGACCAATTTGAATATTGGAAACATACCCACCTTACCATTGATACTACCGAAGGGCGCGGGTCTAGTTTTTCTTTAGAAATACCTCTAGGAATTCGGTTTATAATTCATTCAAGGCTATTGACAGAAGAAGAAAATAAAATTCTGAATCAATAATACCTCTTTCTATATTGGTTAATTTAGAAGGGTGGGTTATTTTTGGCTGCAATGACCGAAACAGGCGTCGATTTCGGGTCAATTATTTGATATACTCTCAACGCCATTTTGGGTTATACTGATAATGCACCACTTGGTTGTAAATCATATTGCCTTCTTGTCACTATAACTTTAAGATTTTTCAAACCCTTAAAAAATGCATTTCCGTTCATGCCGATAACGCAACATATTTGGTGCTACGACCTAGCACCAAATTGTTAATAAGGACGTGTTTGCGTCGTCAAAACCTCATAATGTGAAACTTTCATTCCAATTAATTTTTAAATTTTAGTTGAACTTTTGCAACAGTGATATTTTTAAAATTGGGTTAAAGCTATGATTCCTAATCCACCATTAAGTCTTCGGTAATTTTATCAGCAAATAGTTTCCCTTTTCGGGTTAAGAAAAGTTTATCCCCTTTCATTTCAATCAGATTATCTTCAATATACTTATCTAAGTAGGTTTTGCAGCGCTCAAAAGTGTTGTCATCGTAGGTTAGTCTTAAAAAATTCAAATCACAGCCCCAATTTGTACGTATCGAAGTTAGAATATACTCATTGATTTTGTTCTCACGGGTCAAAATTTCTCTCTCGAATGGAACGGTATTATTGTTTAAAGCCTTGATATACAGAGCATTATTTTGAATGTTAAATTGACGTGAGTTGCCATCAAAGGAATGGGCACTTGGTCCGAGACCCAAGTATATTGATTGTTTCCAATAACTACTATTGTGTTTGGAATAAAATTTGGACTGACAAAAATTAGATATTTCATATTGTTCATAACCAAAAGCCTCAAGAGTCTCCATTAGCATCTCCATTTGTTCAGAGGCAACTTCTTCGCTAACGGTAGTCAATGTCCCATTTTTAGACCAATTCCCAAAAACGGTTTTTTTTTCAATAGTAAGCGAGTATGCTGAAATATGCTTTGGAGAAAATTTAACCGCTTCCAATATTGTTTCTTTCCATAATTCAGAAGTTAACCCCGGAATGGCATAGATTAAATCTATATTAATATTTTCAAAACCATATTTTCTTGCTAATTGGATAGAACTGCGAGCCATTTGCGAAGTGTGCGATCTATTTAGAAATTTTAATATGTTTTCATCAAAGGTTTGAATTCCGATACTTAGCCGGTTTATACCTAGAGAATTTAACTCTATCAACTTTTCGGCAGTTAAGTCGTCGGGGTTAGCCTCCATGGTAATTTCAACATTTGAACTCACAAGGTAATTCTCATTGATGGAAGATAGAATATTTTCTATTTCATCAAAATGTAGCAAGGAAGGAGTCCCTCCACCAAAATAGATGGTATCAACTGACATTCCCTTCAAATAGTCTTTTTGAAGAACTATCTCCAAAGCTAAGGCCTTACAAAATTCTGACTTACTAGCCCTTGAGGTTGAAAAATGAAAATCACAGTAATGGCAAGCTTTTCTACAAAAAGGAATGTGTAAGTATAATCCTGCCATATTTAAGTATTGAAATTAGAACTGAATGAACAGTCCAAATTTATATAGTCAATAATAAAAGGTCTGTCAATTATGGAATTCAAAATAATTGCGACAAATTTGGGCATAATTTTGTATTTTTTTTTGAATTAGTATTTATTGACTTGGAATATAATCAAGAATGGTAAAATCAGAATTATTCTTAATTTGAAAGTACAAAAAAATTGGTAGTGACAATTCACATCCTTTCATAAGTTAATTTTACCTTCATTTCTTTTTATGGATTTCTTTATTTGTTATAACTTTTGCACTTCATTAACCTTTGAATGTTTACTTATTATATATAGATGATTGAAAAAAGAAATATAATCCAACCAAAAATAAAATCCTTTAGGTTGCTTTTTGCAGTCTTTTGTTTATCTATAATCTCAATATTAGTTTGTGCCCAGCCTTCAGATAGGAGAGATATTTCTTCCTCTTGGGAAATCTATTCTCAAGGTCACTATCAATCAGTAAATACAAATTCACTCAACGGTATCAATACTATCTATTTTGACATAGACTCAAAATTATTTAAGAACGCTACTTTGTACATCAACTCTGATATTAAGTTCACAATGTGGATAAATGGGCAACTAGTCTCCGGTGGCACTAGTCTTCGATTTAATATAGATAGTTTGAGCCGATTATACTCTAATGTTATGAAGTTCGGCATTCATTCAAAAACAGGGCTTGGAAGTTTGTCCACAACTGTTGATAGGATAAATAATACTATTGCTACACAAAAATTATCAATTCGTAATCCGGATTTTTCTAAAAATTATTTAATTATTGCAAGCCTAGTGTTAATATTTTTTTTTCTAGGCATAAAAAACTTAAACTCACAGATTACCTTGAATTATTTTTCTTTTTTCGGATGTTTCTTCATAAAGGAAAACAAAGAGAAACTTTTAGCTTCCAGTAACTCATCCGGTGTTATTATATTGTATTATATTTTTGGTGCCCTTCTATACGGATATCTATTCTCAATAATAAAGTATAACATTGAAAACTCATTGGATTTTTCAAATCGGGAAATTCAAAGCTTTGGAGATGCCATTATTCAATGGGGACAACTATCAGTATATTTTTTGGAGGCTTTTATCGTTAAGCTGGTAATTATTTTTGTATTCTCCTCACTTTTCAATCTCAAAGATTCGGTTAGCTTCCAGTTTTTTAATTTTTTGAGACTTACCCTATTCATCGCATTTGCAATTGCAGCTCTGTGTCTGTTAGTTGTTGTTCCCAACTTGCAATCAGAATATTTTTCCCATATTGTCCCTTTCGCTCTGTTTTTGTTAATTGTCGGGACAATAATGGTGCCTTTAAAATTATTAAGTTGGAGTAATTTATCATATTTTCATTTATTTTCTTACATTTGCGTCTCGGAAATAATACCATTGATAATAACTATTAAAATAATGTTATGATTTTCTAAATCTTGATATTTTTAAGTATGAAAGAAATTGGAATTATAGATAGAATCCGGAAAGTTAGTAGTATACTGATTTCTCAAGAAGAGCCGGTTGATTCAAATTCAGCCTACCACAAAATTGCTGAAAACTATTCACTGAAGATTGATTTTAGGCCATTCATTCAAGTAGAGCCTGTGTCAATTTCGGATTTTCGTAAACAGAGAATAAATGTTCTGGATTATACTGCCATCATTTTTACAAGTAGAAATGCAGTAGACAACCTTTTTAATCTTTGTAAAGGATTGAGAATAGAATTACCGACAGATATGAAGTACTTCTGTATATCAGAACAAACCTCAAATTATTTACGCAAGTATATCGTTGTTCGTAAAAGGAAAATATTTACGGGACTAAAAGACCCTCAATACCTTTTTGCTATGATTAAAAAAAATAAAAACGAAAGGTTTCTTTTCCCATGTTCTGACATTCGAACTAGTGATATCCCAAATTTTTTGAGAGAAAATGACTGCCACTTTTCTGAAGCAGTCACACACCGCACTATGGCCTCAGACCTTTCAGACCTAACTGACGTTTCCTACGATATCCTAGCTTTTTTTAGTCCGTCGGGAATTCATTCTTTGTTCGCAAATTTCCCTAACTTTAGGCAAAATTCAACTCGCATAGCTACCTTGGGTCCTACTACTGCCCAAGCTGTAAGAGATGCTGGTCTTATTTTAGACATTGAGGCTCCCACAATTGAGGCCCCTTCAATGTCAAGAGCATTGGAACTTTATGTAAAAAAAGCTAACCTTATAAATAATAAGTAGTTGTTTCTTTTATTGGATGATATAAAAATTAGATTATAAAATATTTTTTTGATATTTTGCGTTACATTTCATTGTGAGAAAAATTGGTTTCATATTATCATTCTTTTTATCTTGGTCTGCCCATGCCCAGCAAGATGCCCAGTTTTCTCAATATATGTTTAATACCATTTATTTCAATCCTGCGGTGGCAGGGACCGATGGGAGAATCCAAATCTGTGGTATCTACAGAAGTCAATGGCTAGGATATACCCCAACCTATTCAGACGGGGGACCTCCGGTAACTCAAATATTGAGTGTCCACTCCCCAATCCAACGTTTGCATGGAGGAATAGGTGGATTTTTGGTAAATGATAAATTAGGACCACTCAATAATATACAAGCTCAGGGAACTTATTCATATCATTCCAAAATCAGGAATTCCATTCTTAGTTTTGGGATTCAAGGTGGTATTTATGTACAAACGATGAATTTCGGTTTGTACCGAGCTAACGACCCGGCAGATCCACTATTGACCGGTAAAATTGGAAAAGATACTCAAATCAAGCCCGACCTCGCGGCCGGAATCCAGTTTAAACATCAAAAATACTCTGTCGGAGTTGGAGTAAGTCATTTAACTATGCCCTCTTTTGATTATGGGGTTAATGCCGATTTTCGACTTAAGCCACATTTTTACATTCATGGGTCTTACGAATACGATATTAGTTTTGAAGTCAAACTAAAGTTTTTTTCTTTAGTTAAATTTAATCAAAACCAAAATATTTTTGATGTTGGAGCTTTGGCATATTATAAGGACTATCTGTGGGGCGGTTTCTCTTTTCGACAATCTGAAGCAATTATCTTATTGTTAGGATATAGCTTTTTGAAAAGTAAAGCATTGAAATTTGGCTATTCATTAGATTATGTAATACGTGACAGGCAAGCGAAACAAGCCACTTCTCATGAAATAATGTTACAGTATAGTTTGCCTATAAACATTTCTCAGAAGAAAATAATTAGAACTCCAAGATTTAGATACTAGCATAATTTTTTTGTTTTGTAAAAAAAAATACCCACTTTAGTGCGATTATTGTTCCATAGGTAGTAAAAAAATGAAAATAATTTTGTTTTCCATACTTTATTATTAACTTGTGGACGTTTAAGTAGTATGAAATTAATTTGATGACAATATATATATGAAAGTAGTTATAAAATTTTTTAGTTTTTTAGTTTTTTCAACTTTGCTGTTGATTAACATGGGGTGTAAGTCTTCTGCTTCAAAAGGTGGCAATGACCGTGGAGAGTTAGTAGGGGTTCCCAACAGAGAAGGCTGGGTAATGACGATTCCTTTCGGGATGGTACCTATACCTGCGGGAACTTTTCACATGGGACAATCTGACGAAGACCCCGCTTCAACTCAGGCCAACTTCAATAAGCAGATTACAATTGGTCCCTTTTTTATGGATGATACTGAGATTACTAACAATGAGTATCGCCAGTTTACCAATTTCTTCCTTTACGATAACATCCAGATTCCGGATTTCGATGCTACACACAATGAGGATTATCCCGTTGATGCAACGGATTTTAGAGAAACAAAGAAGTATTATCCGGATACAACTTCTTGGGTAAGAGATTTTGCTCATCACTTGGGTGACCCTATTCAGGATTATTATTTTTGGCATCCTGGTTACGATGATTATCCGGTTGTGGGTGTGAGTTGGAATGCAGCAGTATTTTTTTCCAAATGGAGGAGTGCTTATTTGAACGACTTTAGAAAATCTATAGGCGAGTTTCCAATGCCGGAGTTTAGACTTCCAACTGAGGCAGAATGGGAATACGCTGCCCGTGGCGGACGAGATATGGCAAAATTTCCTTGGGGAAACCCATACAGTCGTAACGCTAAAGGTTGCGTACTAGCCAATTTCAAACCCGGAAGAGGTAATTTCATTGATGATGGCTATGCTTATACCTCCCCAGTACAGTCATTTTACCCAAATGATTATGGTCTATTTGATACTTCCGGCAACGTATCTGAGTGGTGCTTAGATGATTATAACCCGGCCTCTGTTCCAACAGTGTGGGATTTGAATCCTCAATTTATTGACCCCAGAACGAACTCATCCCCGGAAAACAGTTTATATGATAGTAAGATTCCTCCAAGAAAAGTGGTTAGGGGTGGCTCATGGAAAGACATTGAATACTACCTCGAAACCGGAACAAGGACTTATGAGTATAAAGACTCTGCGAGGGCATATATAGGATTCAGATGTGCAGTAACACATTTAGGCCGCTCTTCCGGAAATGAATTTTAGTGTGAGTATAAAATAAATGAATAAAATAATGTATAACCAAATAAACTTAATTTAATTATGGCAAAGAAAAAAGGCGGACTAATGGATTTGATGTTTCTAACCATCATGCCTAAAATATATGGTATAGGAGCGTCAGTTGTAATAATAGGGGCGTTGTTTAAGATTCTTCACTACCCTGGAGCTAATCTTATGCTAATGATAGGACTCTCAACGGAGGCGGTAATATTCTTTTTGAGCGCATGGGAACCAAGGCACGAAGAACCGGATTGGTCAAAGGTGTATCCCGAACTTTCAGAGGAATTTGAAGAATCTGTCAGCACAAAGGCAAGGAGAATATCGAATCGACCTGATGGAAATTCTCCCTTACTTAAGATTGATGAAATGTTGAAAACAGCAAAGGTGGATCAGCATCTTTTGGATAATTTAGGGAAAGGATTGACCAATTTAGCTCATTCAACCTCTCAAATGAATAATTTATCTAGTGCTGCTGTTGCCACCAACGAGTACGCTAAGAATGTTCAAACGGCTTCTGCTTCTCTCTCTCAGATGAATAAGTCGTATGGAGTAGCTATGTCCGCAGTGTCGGCTATGGCTGAAGTTTCAAAAGATACCGGCGAATATCATTCTCAAGTTCAGAAAGTAACTAAAAACTTGTCTGCCCTTAATGCAGTCTATGAAATGGAACTCAAGGATGCTGATGCTCATATTAAGAATATGAACAAGTTCTATGAAAGTCTAACCGGAGCTATGCAAGGATTGACATCTGTAGGAGCAAATGCTTCTAAATTTACTTCTGAAATGTCCAAACTTACTGATAACTTAACATCTTTGAACAATGTTTATGGTAGTATGCTAACGGCCATGAAAGGGACCCCAAATCGTTAAGATAGGTCTTTTAAAAGGAAATGAAATGTATTTTATAACAATTTTAAACCCCTAAGAAAATGGCAGGTGGCAAAGAAACCCCCAGACAAAAAATGATTGGTATGATGTACTTAGTACTCACCGCATTGTTGGCTTTAAACGTAAGTAGTGCTGTACTCGAAAAATTCGCAATTCTAAATACTACTTTGGAAGCGATGATAAAAGAAGTTGGTGTTACTAATGGTTACAAACTTGCGGGTATTAAGAATACCAAAAGTGAAAAACCCGAAGTTCTTCAGGCAGTAGCTAAAGCAGAGCAAGTAAGGAAAATGACCCAGAAAACACTGACAACGCTTGATAGTATAAAAAAAGTATTGAGCACTGACTATGAAGGTCTCCCTTTGGTAGGTGCTGAGTTGGTAGGTAATACCAATTTAGCCGAAGAAAAAATGCTTGATGAACAATCTACATTGGCTCCAGCTTATGAAAAGATTTTGACAGATTACCATGGTAATCTGCAGGAAATTTCCAAAATGAAATTTCCTCCTTTAACCAAAAAAGCTGTTGACTTTCCGGAACTGAAGAATGAAAATGGAAAAGTGGAGCACGCAGATTTGAATTTTATTGATTTCTCCTTTGAGGGAACACCTACAATGCCTGCTATTACCAGCATTACCCAAATGCAGACTCAAATATTGGAGTATGAAGGCCTGGTTCTAGATTCTTTGAACGATGTGGCTCAAGGGCAATTAATTAAATTTGATAAGGTTGTGCCAATGGTTATTGGACCAACGGTTGTGGCCGCGGGAGCTAAGTATGAAGGTAGAATGTTTATGGCAGGGGCTTCGTCAGGAGCAACTCCGGAAATGTATAGGGATGGAACCCCTCTTTCAGTATTGCCAGACCCTGAAACAGGTATTAAAATGGCTAAAGTTGAATTTACGGCATCAGCGGGAAAAAAATCTTTTTTGGCAGTAATCAAAACGGCCGGTCAAGACCCATTTAGTCGAGAAATCAAATATGATGTGATTTTACCTACCATAAGGGTAACAACGGGTAATAGACCTACATTGTATATGAATTGCGGTAACTTTGTAAACTTTGAGGTTCCGGCTTTAGGAGCCAGCTATAACCCAACATTTTCTGCCAAAGGAGCCACTCTTAAAAATGGCGATAAGATAGGTAAGGTTGTTATCGTTCCTAAACAAAGAAAAGTTTTTGTGACCGTAATAAATGGTGGAACCTCAATTGGAACGGAAGAGTTTGATGTGAAGCAAATTCCAAAACCAAGATATGAGGCAAAAGATAATTCCGGAAAACTAATTGATCTAAAGAAGGGAGTACGTTCATCCGGACTAAGCCAAGTAAGAGTATCTGCCGAATCAGATGAGAACTTTAAAGAAGAAGTTCCTAAGGACGCCCGTTATAGAATTCGTAAAATGGAAGTAACTTGGGTAAGAGGAATTAATCCGGTAGCTCCGCCCATGACTGTAACTTCTGAACTGGTAAACTTGAACTCATGGCGTGGTAGCGGGTTTCGTGGTGGCGATCGTATTGTTGTAGATATTAAAGAGGTAACCAGAAGAACTTATTTGGATGAAGAGGAGAAAGTTGATGTTCTACCAGGAACCAATATTATTTCCATACCTATTGATAATTGATAAATTGATTTATGATGAATAATAATTTTGTAGCGTTAAGTTTTGTATTTCTTTTTGGGAGTTATGTGAGTTTTGCTCAAGGTGATGAGCCACCACAGTACAATCCAAATTCAGTTTTAAATATTCCCCGATACGAGCAATTCAAAAAAGTTCGTTGTTGGAGATATATTGATTTGAGAGAAAAACAAAACAAGGGTTTTTTCGCCAAAGGTGGTCAAATTACCAAATTGATATTAAATGCCGTTAAATCGGGAGAATTGCCTGATATTTATATTAATGATTCTCTGACTGTTAAAAAGTCAAAAGAAGATTTTTATTCTAGTCTTCAGGCTTTTGCCGGTGCTACTTTTGATGTCTGGGATCCAACCCGAGAGTTTTATTCCGGTGATAAGGTGACCTATAAAGGAAAAAACTTTGAGGCTTTAATAGATAATTTGGGCAAGCAACCGGATGCCTCCGCAAATGAATGGTCTGCAACACAAGAGGGAATAGCTGTGTATTACACTCCTGACCAAATTGTCACTTTGAACTTGATGGAAGACTGGATTTTTGACAAACGACGATCTAGATTGTATTATGACATGCAAGGTATTGAGCTTTCGGTATTTAGCGAGGAAAAGGGCTTTAACGTATCTTTGGGTTGGTTTAAGTACAAGGATTTAGAAAAGTTGTTTAGATCTCATCCTACTGAGGCCACTTGGTTTAATCGTCAAAACACTGCTGAAAATAGAAACTACGCAGATGCATTTTTACTAAGATTGTTCCATGGTACTCTGTATAAAGTGGAAAATCCCGATGGAGATTCAATTTTCGATTTGTTTCATACTCGCTTTGAAGGGGTAGTAGATTCTGAATGGCAAGATGTAAGATTGATGGAAATGGAACACAATCTGTGGTCTTATTGATTAACAATTAATTAACTAAGAGCTCTGTCGGAGCTCTTTTTTTTGCCATCTTGAAATCAAAACAGTTTTTGATTTCCCTATTATTGGCTCTAATTCCGAGATCGAGGCAATTTTTATTTTTCTCACTGACTTAAAATGCGACAAAAGCACGTTGATTGTTTTAGTACCTATCCCCTCAATTGTCTCTAATTCTCCTTTTAAAGCTGAGTTACTTCGCTTTTTTCTATGAAAAGTAATTGCAAAACGATGCGCCTCATTTCGTATTTGCTGAATTAGTTTAAGGCTATAAGATTTTTTGCTAATGAGGAGTGGCAATTCTTCATTTGGCCGATATATGGCTTCCAATTTTTTGGCAATTCCTATTATTGGAATTTTGGTGAACAGGCCTAACTCTTGCAAGGCTTGAATTGCACTGCTAAGCTGCCCTTTACCCCCATCAACAATAATTAAATTTGGCATTTCTATATTTTCCGATTTCAATCGGCTATATCTTCGAAAAACAATCTCCTTCATGGAAGCAAAATCGTTGGCCCCAATAACTGTTTTTATATTGTAATGGCGATATTCTCTTTTTTCAGGTCTTCCATTCACAAACCTAACCATTGAAGCAACAGGGCTTGTGCCTTGAAGATTGGAATTATCAAAACACTCTATAACTACCGGAAGCTGCTTTAATTCTAAATCCTTTTGAAGAATATAGAGTAAATCAGTTTTTTTTGATGCCACGGTTTTATTCTTGGATTCATGTTTGGATTTTAAGTAAAGGGCGTTTTTAAGTGACAATTCAACCAATTTTCTCTTATCGCCAATTTCGGGGACAATATTTACGAAAGACTCATTTGTAATATTAATAGCAAGGTTGCTGAGAAGGACAGTGTTAGTTGGGTTCGTTTCCATTCTAAGCTGATGAGCAAGTGTAGTGATTATTTCCGCATCTGTCTCCTCCAACTTTTTTTTAACAATAATATTTTTGGAAAACACAATTGCACCTTCTATTAGTTTCATAAAATTTGTGAATGCTT
>Ga0316188_10001037_pt1 | contig 13028 bp, 12 predicted proteins | sample Phiworburrow1_MG_FD_204933 | JGI IMG/M metagenome (GOLD analysis project Ga0316188, IMG submission 204933) | Coastal sediment microbial communities from Maine, United States - Phippsburg worm burrow 1 | ecosystem: Environmental > Aquatic > Marine > Coastal > Sediment | place: USA: Maine...
GTCCTGGCCTTCAATGAATCGCGACATATGAGCTCCGCTGCTCGATATGTCTAGCAACTCTACGGATCCGTCAGGCGCGGCGTGAGCGGGTTTTCACACAGGCTCGGCCGCGACCAGCCTGTCATTACGGGCAGCTTCGCCGCCCCTCGAACATCGCCAGCCATGCGGCTACAGCTCCCGCTACCAGGTCCTGTCCTTGGCTGTCTTACTGGCGCGATTACACAGGAATTACACAAAGCACAACGGCTTGCAGTGCGTGAACACATGCAAGCCGTTGATTTGACTGGTGGCCTGGGGCGGAATCGAACCACCGACACGCGGATTTTCAATCCGCTGCTCTACCAACTGAGCTACCAGGCCGGAAAGCCTTCCATTATATGCCGCCGCGCTTGTTGCGAGTAAGGTCCACGCCCAGCTGCTTGAGCTTTCGATAGAGGTGCGTTCGTTCCAGCCCCGTCTTCTCGGCCACGCGTGTCATCGAGCCGCCTTCCTTGGCGAGATGGAACTCGAAGTAGCACTTTTCGAAGGTGTCGCGGGCTTCGCGCAACGGCCGATCCAGGCTGAAGAACTGCTGCGGCTGCGGCCCCTGCGGCTGGGATGGCCCGCCGTCGAGGGCGGTCACGGTGACGACCTGCAGGATGTCGTCGCGTCGCCCGTCCAGGGGCAGCGGCTCGACGGGCGCACCTCGGGCTGCGGGGCGGCTCAGGCCTTGCTCGACCGCGCGCAGCAGCTTTTGCAGGGTGATCGGCTTTTCCAGGAACGCCATGGCACCGAACTTGGTGGCCTCCACCGCCGTGTCGATGGTGCCGTGCCCACTCATCATGATCACCGGCATCTTCAACTGCCCACTGGCGCCCCACTCCTTGAGCAGGCTGATGCCGTCGACGTCGGGCATCCAGATATCCAGCAACACCAGGTCGGGCCGCACGCGCCCGCGCACCTCCCGTGCCTGTGCGGCGTTCTCGGCCAGTTCGACCGTGTGTCCTTCGTCGGTAAGGATCTCGGACAACAGCGCCCGGATCCCGAGCTCGTCGTCCACTACAAGAATGATGGCCATTGCGCTTGGGGCCTCAGTGCACCTGCGTTGCCTCACCGGTGGCCGGTGCGGAGCCTCCGCCACGGCCGGGCTCGGCTGCCACGAAGTCGGAAAATGATAACGAAACTCGCGCACCTGCGATCGGCCGGTCCGGCTCGCCGCCCTCGTGCACATTGGCCACGCGCAGCCGGGCCCGATGCTCGTCGGCGATCTTCTTGACCACCGCCAAACCCAGGCCGGTGCCTTTGGTCTTGGTGGTGACGTAGGGCTCGTAGGCGCGCTTGAGCACATGCTCGGCGAACCCAGGCCCGTTGTCCAGCACCGTCAGCCGGACCGCGCGCAGCCGCCCGTCCTCGCCCCGTGCCGCGCTGGTCTGCACGGCGACCTGCCCGTCTTGGCGTTCGGCCACCGCGTCCAGCCCGTTTTGCACCAGGTTGTGAATGACTTGCCGCAGCTGCGTGGCGTCGCCCAGGATCGGCGGCAGGCCGGGCTCGAGCCGCGCCTGCAGCCGACGCCGGTCCAGCGCCTCCCCATACAGCCCCAGCACTTCGGACACGAGGTCATTCAGCGCCAGCGGTTGCAATTGCGCGGCCGGCAGGCGCGCATAGTCGCGGAACTCGTTGACCAGCTCCTGCATGGCCTGCACCTGGGCCACGATGGTCGCGACGGATCGCACCAGCAGGGCCCGGTCGGCGCCTTCCAGGCGGGACGCCAGCTTGTGCTGCATGCGTTCGGCCGACAGCTGGATCGGCGTCAGCGGGTTCTTGATTTCGTGCGCCAGCCGGCGCGCCACCTCGGCCCAGGCCTGGCCGCGCTGCGCCGAGACGACTTCCGTGATGTCGTCGAACACCAGCAACCGGGCGTCGTGCGGCAGCGTGGCGCCACGCAGCACCAGCATCTGGGAGTCGCGCCCGCCGGTGCGCAGTTCATAGGCCTCTTGCCAATGGTCGCGCTCGCCGGGCTCCGGGCTCGTCGCCAGCAACTCGAACCTTTGCCCGACGACGCGCGCGAAGTCTTCCAGTTCGGGTCGCTCGCTCAGGCGCTGGCCGCGCCACGCCGACAGCGGCATGCGCAGGATGCGCGTGGCGCCCGGGTTGACGGTGTCGATGCGGCCCTCGCGATCGAACACGATCACGCCGGCGGTCAGGTTGTCGAGGATGGTCTGCAGGCGCGTGCGCGCGCCTTCCAGCTGCGCCACGCCACGCCCGACCTCGGCCCGGGCGTCAGCCAGTTGCTGCGTCATGTCGGCAAAGCTGCGCGTCAGGCCACCGAGTTCGTCGCGCGCCGCAGACACCGGCTTGGCGCGCAGGTCGCCGGCCGCCACCTGGCGCACGCCGTCGGCCAGCAGCACCAGCGGCCGGGCCAACTGGACGCCCAGCAGGATGGCCAGCAGCACCGATGCGAACACCGCCAGCACCAGCGTCAGGGTCAGCGTGCCGATGTACATGCGGCGCAGACCGTCGCGCGCCAGCGCGCGCTGCTGGTACTCGCTGTACGCCGCTTGCACGGACAGGGCGTTGACCACCAGCGTGGGCGACAGCGCCACGCTGACCAGCAGATAGCGTTGCTCGTCCGAACGAAGACTGAAGTCGGTGCTGGGCAGGGGCACCAGCGCGCGCACGCGGGCCGCTCCCGTGGCCGCGTTGGCCGTGTCTTCGTCCAGGCCCTCGATCTGGCTGCCGATGCCGGCCTCCCGCGCCTGTCGCAGCAGCGCGGTACTCGGCCGCGCCGGCGTGATCGCGCCCGCCGAGCCGCCGGCGGTCAGCAGGATCTGCCCGTTGCTGCCGACCATCGAGACGTCGCGTGCGCCGAGCTGCTCGCGCAGCCGCTCCAGCGTCAGCGGTACGCTGGCGCCCCGCGGATCGCCCACGCGCTCGGCTGCCAGCCGGGCCTGGTTGCTCAGCTCGGCGACCTGGGAGTCCAGCGTGCTGCGCGCCAGCGCCAGGCCGGCGTCCAGGGCGCCGGCCACACGAACGTCGAACCAGGCCTCGATGCTGCGCGTGACGAACTGGTACGACACGGTGTAGATCACCAGGCCAGGCAGCAGGCCGAGCAGCGCGAAGATGCCCGCCAGCTTGATCAGCAGCCGGCTGCCGAACTTGCCCCGCCGCAGGCGCATGGCCAACCGGCCGACGGCAAACGCAATCACCAGCACCAGCAGCGCCGCCACCGCGACGTTGACCCAGAACAGCCAGACGAAGTGGCGTTCGTAGGCGGTGCCGCCACCCGTGGCCAGCGACAGCACGAAGCTCAGGACCAGGGCAGCGCCGGTGATGGCGACCACCGCCACGGTCCAGCCCCAGCGGCCGGACTGCGTCACGGCGTGGTCCCTGTCGCCGACACCGGCAACTCGCGTTCCACACGCAGCTCCCAATCGGCGCGGCTGCCCAGGCCGATCTGCATCGGGCTGGGCAACTGGGCGGTGTCGAGCTCGTAGAGAAACTGCAGGGTGAAGGCCTCGCCGGCTGGCAATGCCGACAGGTCTGCCAGCCGCCAGCCGGCGGCGGCGGAGATGGTTGCCACGGCCTCCGACAGGCTGGCAAAGGTCTGCGACAGCGCCCCCAGGCTGACCCGCCACGACGACGTCAGCGGCTGGAAACTGAGCCGCCAGGTGCGGCGTACGCGTGCCAATCGCTCGTCGCGCCAGTACCACCGCGGACGGTACAGCGAGGCCTCGGCGACAAAGTACAGCGGCACGCCGAGCCGCAAGGCGTCTTCCACCTGGGGCGGCAGGTTCAGCCGAACGGCAAAATCCAGCCGCATTTCGCCGTCCTCGCGGCGCACGCTCAGCGCCGTCAGCTCCGCGGCCTGTGCCCACGCAGGGGTGCTCAGCCCGGCCGCCAAACAAGCAGGCAGGCAGGCCAGCGATTGCAACAGGGTGCGGCGGCGCAAGCCGGGCCGCGGCGGGCGTGGGGTCAAGGTTTGTGCAGCAGGGCGTAGTAGAAGCCGTCCTGCAGCGCGCCGCCGCGCCCGGCTCCGGCTTGGGCCTCATTGTCGGGCAGTGGCAGCAGATGACCGGGCGAGGCCGGGTCCAGCAGCGCCTGGCCCGGGCCCAGGCGTTGCAAAAAAGCGTCGATCTGGTCCGAGCCCTCGGCACGGAACAGCGAACACGTGGCGTAGAGCAGCCGCCCGCCCGGCTTGAGCAAGGGCCACAGCGCCTGCAGCAGCGTGGCCTGTGTCTGCGCCAGAGCGGCAATGTCGTCCGGGCGGCGCAGCCAGCGGATGTCCGGATGGCGCCGCACGATACCCGACGCGGTGCACGGTGCGTCCAGCAGGATGGCGTCGAACGGGCGGCCGTCCCACCAGCGCGCGGTGTCACGGGCGTCGGCCGCGCGCAGCGTCGCGCTCAGGTGCAGCCGCTGCAGGGTCTCCTGCACCCTGGTCAGGCGCAGCGGGTCACTGTCCAGCGCCACCAGCTCCAGGTCCTGCCATTCGAGCAGGTGAGCCGCCTTGCCGCCGGGCGCGGCGCAGGCGTCCAGCACCCGGGCGCCGTCGGGCAGGCGCTCTCCGCCCAGCAACAGCTGGGCAGCTTGCTGCGCCGAGGCGTCCTGTACCGACACGTCGCCCTCGGCGAAGCCGGGCAGCGTGGTGACGGGGACGGGCTTGGCCAGCATCACCGCCTGGCCCTGCAGAGCGGGATCGGGCAGCACGCGCGCAGCCAGGCCTTGCGCGGCCAGCCGTTCCACGTAGGCGCTGCCGCTCAGGCGTCGGGCGTTCACGCGCAGCGTCATGGGCGGATGCACGTTGGCTTGCAGCAGCAAGGCCTGCCAATGGGCCGGCCAGTCGTGGCGGACCCGCTCCACCCACCAGGGCGGGTGGTTGTAGGCGCCCAGCGGCGAGCGCTGGGCCGCCTGTACGAGCGCGTCGCGTTCGCGCAGGAAGCGGCGCAGCACGGCGTTGATGAAGTTGGCCGCCGAGGGCGTGCGGTGGCGTGCGCAGGACACGGCCTGGTCGACCAGCGTGTGGTCGGGGTAGGGCGGGGACTCGCTGGGCCACAGCAGCGCCAGTCCCGTGAGCACCAGCGCGTCCACGTTCGGCGGCGGCGTCTTGGGTGCGATCTGCTCGCGAACCTGCAGCGCGCTGCCCAGCCAGCGCAAGGCATGAAAGCTCAGTGCCTGCACGCCGGGCCGGGCGTCGGGCGCGGTGCCCGCCAGCACCTCATTGAGCGAGCGGCCGCCGCGAACGGCCTGCACCGCGTCGGCGGTCAGGTCCAGCAGACGGGACAGCGGAGGGCCATGGGCGGCGGACACCGGGCCAGTCTAGTGCACAGCTCGGCGCTGTCGTCATCGCTCGGCGGGCGCTCCATCCGCCGGGCGTCCTCGCAGGACTTGGCGTCAAACCGAACAGCCGCATGAGCGTCCACCACGGCCCCCTGGGCGTGCGGGACTCGGGGGCGCCCAGGCACAATGCACGTTCTGCCCTCGGAGTGCGACATGTCCAAACCTGCTGCCGGCCGCGAGGCCCCGCCGCCCGACCGACTCTTTCGCAGTGAGGAGGAGTTGGCGGCGTTGCCGGCGTCCGAGCGCATCCGCTACCGCCTGGTGACCGCCAGGCGCCGGTACCACGCCAACGACAACATTGCCGGCTTCGTGCGCGACGGTGAACTCACCGAACTGCGAACTGAAGTGCAGGCCAAGCTGAATGACGTGCTGCGCACGCTGGTGATCGACACCGAAAGCGACCACAACACACAGGAGACGGCCAAGCGGGTGGCCAAGATGTTCATCGACGAGGTGTTCCGCGGGCGCTATCACCCGATGCCCGCGGTGACCGAATTCCCGAACGTCGAGCGCCTGAACGAGTTGATGATCGTGGGCCCGATCACCGTGCGCAGCGCCTGCTCGCACCACCTGTGCCCGATCTTCGGCAAGGTCTGGATCGGGCTGCTCCCGAACGAACACTCCAACCTGATCGGGCTGTCCAAGTACGCGCGCATCTGCGACTGGGTCATGAGCCGCCCGCAGATCCAGGAAGAGGCGGTGACCATGCTCGCCAACGAACTGCAGGAGCGGGTGAAGCCCGACGGCCTGGCGATCGTGATGGAGGCCGACCACTTCTGCATGCACTGGCGCGGCATCAAGGACACCGACACGGCGATGGTCAACAGCGTGATGCGCGGTGCCTTCCTCAAGGACGCGAACCTGCGCCGCGAATTCCTGGCGCTGCTGCCGCGCAAGACCGCCTGATTTCTCCTACCGCGAACCGGAGCACACCCATGCTTGTCCGTCTGATGTACGCCAGCCGCGCCGTCCCGGCGATGGACCAGGAGGAATTGATGGCCATCCTGCGCAAGTCCAAGGCCAACAACCCGGCGCGGGGCATCACGGGGGTGCTGTGCTTCTCCGAGGGCATCTTCCTGCAGGTGCTGGAGGGGGGGCGGGGCGCGGTCAACCGTCTGTACAACCGCATCGCCGCCGATTCGCGGCACAAGGACTGCGAACTGCTCAGCTACCAGGAGATCGGCGAACGCCGCTTCGCCGGCTGGTCGATGGGCCAGGTCAACATGGCGCGGCTGAACCGCGCCTTGCTGCTGAAGTATTCGGAGACTGCCACGCTGGATCCCTTCGTCGTCTCCGGGTCGGTCTCGATGGCGCTGTTCGAGGAACTGGTCGCCACCGCATCGGTCGTCGGCCAAGCCTGACAGACTCCGGGTTTGTCCTCATTGGGGCTGGAGTCATGTCCTATATATTCGTGTTTGCTTATATGAACATATAAGAATTTCATCGTTTCGTGAGGAGACGCCGCCTTGCCCGATATCCCTGTCTCGTTCGGTCGCGTCCGCAAGGCGCCGGAGAACTTCCTTACACCGCAAGGCATCCGCGCCGTGCGGGAGGAGGCCAAGTCGGGCCGGCGCGACTTCATCCGCCAGGCGTTTGCCGCCGCTGCGGCCACCACCGCGGCACCTGCCGCCCTGGCGCAGGCCAACCCGGTGCCTGCCGACGGGGGTGATGCCAACATCCTGAACCTGCCGGCGCACAGCACGGGCCTGGGTCTGCCGGTGGCGACCGACGGCTACGGCAAGCCGTCCAAGTTCGAAGCCAACGTGCAGCGCCGGCAGAGCCCCGGGCTGACCCAGACGACGCAGGCCTCGGTTTCGTTCGCGCCGCTGCAGAGCCTGTTCGGCATCGTCACGCCCAGCGGGCTGCACTTCGAACGCCACCATCAGGGCTGGTGGGACGTGGACCCGTCCAAACACCGGCTGATGGTCAACGGCTCGGACGAGACGCTGCTGAAATCGCCGCGTGTGTTCACGATGGACGAACTGATGCGGCTGCCCTCGGTGAGCCGCTTCCACTTCATCGAATGTGGCGCCAACACCGGCATGGAGTGGGGCAACGTGGCCGTGCCCACCTGCCAGTACAGCCACGGCATGCTGAGCTGCAGCGAATTCACCGGCGTGCCGCTGAAGATCCTGCTCGACATCTGCGGCGCCGACGTCAAGCGCGGCCGCTATGTGCTGGCGGAAGGCGCGGACGGCTCGTCGATGACGCGCACGATCCCGATGGAGTTGGTGGAAAGCGGCCAGGTGCTCGTGGCCTACGGCCAGAACGGCGAGATGCTTCGGCCCGAAAACGGCTACCCGCTGCGGCTGGTGGTGCCCGGCGTCCAAGGCGTGAGCTGGGTCAAGTACCTGCGCCGCATCGAGGTCGGCGACCAACCCTACGGCACCAAGGACGAGGCGGTGCACTACATCGACCTGATGCCCTCCGGGCAGCACCGCCAGTACACCAGCACGCAGGAGTGCAAGAGCGTCGTCACCACGCCCTCGGGCGGCCAGATTCTGCTGGACAAGGGCTTCTACAACATCAGCGGGCTGGCCTGGTCGGGCCGCGGCAAGGTAGCCAAGGTGGACGTTTCGGTCGACGGTGGCAGCAACTGGCGGCCGGCGCGGCTGGAGACGCCGGTGCTCGACCGCTGCCTGACGCGGTTCAACATCGACTGGGTCTGGGACGGCAAACCCACCCTGGTGCAGTCGCGGGCCACCGACGAGACCGGCTACGTGCAGCCGAGCTACCAGCAACTGCGCGCGGTGCGCGGGACGCGCTCGATCTATCACAACAACGCCATCCAGACCTGGCTGGTTCAGGAAAGCGGGGAGGTGAAGAATGTCCAGCTCGCGTAGTTCGGCGGCGCGTTCGCTGGTGGCCGCGCTGGCGTTGTCTGTGGCAGGCGCAGCGCTGGCGCAGGGCTATCCCGGCATCGGTCGACCGGCCACTGCCAAGGAACTGGCGGCCTGGGACATCGACGTGCGCCCTGATTTCAAGGGCCTGCCCAAGGGATCGGGCACGGTGGCCCAGGGCATGGACGTGTGGGAAGGCAAGTGCGCCTCCTGCCACGGCATCTTCGGCGAGAGCAACGAGGTGTTTTCGCCGCTGGTCGGTGGCACCACGGCGGAGGACGTCAAGTCCGGCCACGTGGCGCGGTTGCTCGACGCGGCCTACCCGGGCCGCACCACGCTGATGAAGGTGGCCACCGTCTCGACCTTGTGGGACTACATTCGCCGCGCCATGCCGTGGAATGCGCCCAAGTCGCTGAGCGTCGACGAGGTCTATGCCGTCACCGCGTACCTGCTGAACATGGGCGGCGTGCTGCCCGACGACTTCACCCTGTCCGACAGCACGATCGCCCAGGCGCAGGCGCGCATGCCCAACCGCAACGGCATGACCACCGACCACGGCCTGTGGCCCGGCAAGGGCCTCGGCCAGGGCGCTAAGCCCGATGTCAAGGCGGTGGACTGCATGAGCAACTGCGCGCCCGAGCCGACGCTGCGCTCGTTTCTGCCGGACTTCGCGCGCAACGCCCACGGCAACCTGGCGGCGCAGAACCGCATGGTCGGCGCCCAGCTCGGTGCCGATACCACCCAACCGCAAGGCGCGCGCCCGGAAGTCGCGCCGCCTGCCGCTGCCGCACCGGAGAGCGCCGCGCCCACCGCGCTGCTGCAGCGCAACAACTGCAGCACTTGCCACGGCATGAAGAGCAAGGTGGTCGGACCGGGTTTTTCCGAGGTGGCACAGAAGTACGCCAGCCGCAGTGATCGGGCAGACTATCTGGCGGGCAAGATCCGGTCCGGCGGCAGTGGCGTGTGGGGTGCGATCCCCATGCCGCCACAGACCTTGCCTGCCGAGGACGTCAAGCAGATCGCCGCCTGGCTTGCTGCCGGAGCGCCGCAGTGAATCCGCATGCCGCCAAGGGTATGTCCGGTGCCGCCCATGGCGGTTTTGGTTGAAGATTGGAATATAAGGAGCCAATGATGCAAACTCGTCGAGAGATGCTGGCGCACAGCGCCACCGTAGCCGGCCTTCTTGCCGCCGCTGGCCTGCTGCCGCAGGCCGCACAGGCGGCCTGGAACGAAGCCGCTTTTTCAGCCAAGACCCTGGCGGATGTCGTCAAGGCCATGGGCGGTAGTGCGCCTGCGGCCAGCGCGGACGTCTCCATCAACGGCCCGGACATCGCCGAAAACGGTGCCGTCGTGCCGGTCGGTGCCGCGACCACCCTGGCCGGCGCCAAGCGGCTGATGCTGCTGGTCGAGAAGAACCCGTCCGCGCTCGCGGCCGTGTTCGACCTCACCGACAGCGTCGAGCCCAACATCAACACGCGCGTCAAGATGGGGCAGTCGTCCAACGTCTATGCGGTGGCGATGATGGCGGACGGCAAGGTGCTGTTCGCGCAAAAGGAGATCAAGGTCACTCTGGGTGGGTGCGGCGGCTAAGGCAGGGCTTGCACGCCCTTTCGTGGACCGAACCCTGAACCCCACCGAACCCAACCGACTCTAGGAGAAAGACATGGCAGACCCGATGCGCATTCGCGCTCAAGCCGCCGATGGCAAAGCCACCGTGCGCGTGCTGATGGCCCACGAGATGGAGACCGGCCTGCGCAAGGACTCGTCCGGCAACAAGATCCCGGCCTGGTTCATCCAGGACGTGACGGTGGCCCACAACGGCGCCACCGTGATGACCGCCCAGTGGGGCCCCTCCGTGGCCAAGAACCCGTTCATGCAACTGGCTGTCAAGGGGGCCAAGGCGGGCGACAAGATCACGATCTCGTGGGTCGACAACAAGGGCGACAAGCGGACCGACGAAGCCACCGTTTCCTGACCCCAGGCGCCGAAGCACAAGGAGAACAAGCACGATGAGACAAGCCATCCCCCTGGCCGCAGCGGCCGTGCTGGCGCTGGCCGCCGCGCCCGCCGCCTGGGCGCAAGCCAAGTCGGCCGCCGAAGGCATTGCCGAGTACCGCGAGATGCTCGCCGACGGCAACCCCGCCGAGCTGTACGAGGCCAAGGGCGAGGAAGTCTGGAAGACACCGGACGGGCCGAACAAGGTCAGCCTCGAGAAGTGCGACCTGGGCAAGGGCCCGGGCGTCGTCAAGGGGGTCTTCGTCGAACTGCCGCGCTACTTTGCCGACACGGGCCGCATGCAGGACCTCGAGTCGCGCCTGGTCACCTGCATGGTGACGCTGCAGGGTTTCAAGGCCGAAGACATCGTCAACGACGCGTTCCGCAAGGACGAGAAGGGCGACGTCGAGGCCATGGCGACCTGGATCGCTGGCCAGTCGCGCGGCATGCGCTTCAATCTGCCGCAGGGTCACGCCCAGGAGCGCGACTTCTACGACATGGGCAAGAAGGCCTTTTTCTACCGTGGGGGCACGCACGACTTCTCGTGCGCCTCGTGCCACGGCCAGGACGGCAAGCGCATCCGGCTGCAGGACCTGCCGAACCTGACCGGCAACCCGGGAGACGGCATCGGCTTCGCGGCCTGGCCGGCGTACCGCGTGGGCAACGGGCAGATGTGGGGCATGCAGCACCGGCTGAACGACTGCTACCGCCAGCAGCGCTTCCCGTATCCCGGCTACATCTCCGAAGTGACGATCGCCCTGGCCACCTACATGGGCGTCAACGCCAAGGGTGCGCTGTCGGTCGCGCCCGCACTCAAGCGCTGAACCGAAAGGCTGCCCCATGAAAAGACGAACCATCGCCCTGACCGTGGCCGCCGCCACGCTCGCCGCCGCCGGTTGCGCCGGCATGAAGGCCGGCGACGACGGCGCAGCTTTCAAGAAGATGATGCAATCATCGTTCAGCGACAAGGGCATCGCCAAGGTCGACCGACTGGTGCAGGACGAAGGGCAGGCCGCCTGCTCTTCCGACCAGCCGCCCACCGAGGCGGTGGCACGCCGGATCGAAGCGCAGGCGCTGGCCACCATGCAGTGGCCCGCGGGCGGCAACTACATTGGCGACTGGAAGGCCGGTGAGAAGCTGGCGCAGAGCGGCAAGGGCATGACCTGGAGCGACAATTCGGTCGATCCCGCGACCAACGGCGGCAACTGCTACAACTGCCACCAGATCACGAGCGCCGAGATCTCCTACGGCACCATCGGCCCCAGCCTGTGGAACTACGGCAAGCTGCGCGGCGTCAAGAACCTGAACGACCCCGCTGCGGCGCCCGTCATCCAGTACACCTGGGGCAAGATCTGGAACAGCAAGGCGTATGCCGCCTGTTCCAACATGCCGCGCTTCGGCGACCACAAGCTGCTCAACCAGGACCAGATCCGGGACCTGATGGCGCTGCTGCTCGATCCGAATTCGCCGGTCAACCAGTGACCGTGGCCTGGGCCCGCTTCGGCGGGCCTTTTTCGATCCTATACATAAGTCTTTGCTTATTATGAGCCTGAGCAAGCGCGAGTTCCTGCAGGTGGTGACGGCGGCTTCGGTGGCCGGCATGAGCCTGGGCCGCTGGGCCGATGCCGATGCCGCCAGTGCAGAGCAGGGCCTGTACGACCTGCCGCCCCTGGGCGCCGGGCCCGGGCAGGTGTCGTTCCTTCACATGACCGACTGCCACGCGCAGCTCAGGCCGATCCTGTTCCGCGAGCCGAACGTGAACCTCGGCTTGGGCGACATGGCCGGACAGATGCCGCATCTGGTCGGAGAGCAACTGCTCAAGCGAGCAGGCGTCCAGCCGGGCACACCGCTGGCCCACGCTTACACCTACCTGGACTTCGAGGCTGCGGCGCGGCGCTACGGCAAGGTCGGGGGATTTGCGCACCTGGCGACGCTGGTCAAGCGCTTGAAGGGCAGCCGCCCCGGCGCGTTGCTGCTGGACGGTGGCGACACGTGGCAGGGCTCGGCCACGTCGCTGTGGACCAACGCGCAGGACATGGTCGACGCCTGCAAGGCGCTGGGCGTGGACGTCATGACCGGCCACTGGGAATTCACCTACGGCATGGACCGGGTGAAGGAGATCCTCGACAAGGACCTCGCCGGCAAAGTGGACTTCGTGGCGCAGAACGTCAAGACGAACGACTTCGGCGACCCGGTCTTCAAGCCCTACGTCATCAAGGAAATGAACGGCGTGCCGGTGGCCATCGTCGGCCAGGCCTTCCCCTACACGCCGATCGCCAACCCGCGCTACATGGTCGCCGACTGGACCTTCGGCATCCAGGACGACAACATGCAGAAGGTGGTCGACGAGGCCCGCGCCAAGGGGGCGAAGGTCGTCGTCGTGCTGAGCCACAACGGCATGGACGTCGACCTGAAGATGGCCAGCCGTGTGACCGGCGTGGACGCGATCTTCGGTGGCCACACGCACGATGGCGTGCCGGTGGCGGTGCCGGTCAAGAACGCTGCTGGCACGACGCTGGTGACCAATGCCGGCAGCAACGGCAAGTTCCTCGGCGTGATGGACTTCGAGGTCAAGGACGGCAAGGTTGCGCGCTGGCGCTACCGGCTGCTGCCGGTCTTTTCGAACATGCTGGCGGCGGATCCGGCCATGGACGCGCTCATCACCAAGATCCGCGCGCCCTACGAGGCCAGGCTGAACGAGAAGCTGGCCGTCACCGACGGCCTGCTGTACCGGCGCGGCAACTTCAACGGCAGCTGGGACCAGCTGATCTGCGATGCGCTGATGGAGGCGCAGGGCGCCGAGATCGCGTTCTCGCCAGGCTTCCGCTGGGGTACCAGCCTGTTGCCGGGCGACAGCATCACGCGCGAACTGATGAT